>JAESGC010000012.1_pt1 | contig 356002 bp, 313 predicted proteins | sample 9266221 | NCBI WGS metagenome assembly JAESGC01 (sample SAMN14515568, study PRJNA621660) | algae metagenome | isolation source: Trichormus sp. ATA11-4-KO1 and co-occurring heterotrophs from soil, at the... | place: Chile: Atacama Desert, Tarapaca Region | collected 2009-05-22 | reverse complement strand
GTTTCTGGTCACAGATTTTCGGTATTGCCTTCTCTAACAAACGTTGGTTACACTTCTTCATGCTGTTTGTGCCAGTCACAGGCTTGTGGATGGCATCAATTGGGATTGTCGGTTTAGCACTCAACCTGCGGGCTTACGACTTCGTATCCCAGGAATTGCGCGCGGCTGAAGACCCAGAATTTGAAACCTTCTATACCAAAAACATTTTGCTGAACGAGGGTATCCGCGCTTGGATGGCTCCTCAAGATCAGCCTCACGAACAATTTGTATTCCCTGAGGAAGTTCTACCTCGCGGTAACGCACTGTAAGAATGATTTAACTGAATTAAAGTCTCATCATTCTCATTTTTCATTAGTCCCCCGCCTTTTGGCGGGGGTTTATTTATTTAGAGTTAATCTCTCTAAAATTTCTGTGTTATATTGATTCAAGGTTAATAACCCAGAGCGAAATGCTCTGCCCTTTTGAGACTAAGACCGCTTAGGCAATAAGGAGGTGATGCCCATGATTGAAAGTAGTAAATGCATGGGTCATCAGGTTGCAGTTAGCCGGCTGTGTGCCGGGGCTGTTCTCTAAAAGTTAGCCTTAGTCATCTTGAGAGACTAAGTTAGCTCAAGTAGCTAGGCTAAAGCTCGGAGTTCCTTCCGGCAGTCTGGTTGCAACCTGAAGACCTGCTAGACCGCTCTGATTTAGGTTAACTAATCTATATCAGAGCGGATAGTTTTTTGTAGGTAACTTTTGATTGATCAATAAGTTGCTGTTAAGAATTTATACCAAGTTTCTGAAAAGAATGCGACAGATGAGTTAAGTTGGTAAAGCAGAGTAAGGCTCAATACATACAGGATTTTGCGGCGTTACTTTGCATCTACGTACCTTAAACCCCACTTCGCCAAGGTGATAACCTCTGCACAACAGTCACTCCTCAACTTACATGTGTAGTATGTTTATCAAATTTTGTATTAGATGGAAATCGCGTTAGAGTCTTTTTAAGGAAAAAAAATATCTTGCTTAATTCATGGCAGTAAACCCTCTGAATTCTCATTTTGAGATTACTATTTAGGAATGAAAAGGCCATAGGTTCCAACAACCACTGCCTAAATGATGAATTACAAGACATAGCTAAAGATATAAACAGGGCTTTTTGATATGGCGCAACTACTGACTGATGCAGAAATCCAAGCACAGGCAAGCCATTTGTCAAATTGGACGGTTGAGGGATCTAAGTTGCAGACTATCCGTAAATTTAAAGATTTTATTGCAGCAATTGAATTTGTCAATAAGCTAGTAGAGCCAGCTGAATCGTCTGGGCATCATCCAGATATAGAAATTTCTTATAACAAAGTCAAGATTACACTCACAACACATGATGCAGGTGGGTTAACACAAAAAGACTTTGATGTAGCTGCAAATATTTCTCAAATTAGCTAAAACATTTCTGGTGAAGATAGCCAATTAGCAGCTTTTTCAGGGATTGAGGCTGATGAAAAGTAGTGCTTAAAAGCTAGCTCTTGTCTAAGAATTCCAGACAACTTCATGTGACAGTTAATCAGGCGATCGCCTATATCTTGCCATATACTTCAGATGCTTTATAATAGTATGTTATGAAGCTGTGTTTTTGCATAAGTTAATTACATCAATTTTTAACTTTAAGTTAATCAGTTATTAGCCTGGCAAAAACTAAAATTGTAGTAGTGGCGACTGAGCCTGCATCAAAAAAACTCAACTTTGTTGAATCTTGGCGAATCAAGGCAGCGAACACAACTATCTATACAAGGTGTGAGGAGAAAAGTGAAAATGTCGAATATTTTGTGGAAATCCCTGGTGGTTAGCCCAGCAGTTTTGGGAGCAACATTGTTAGTTTCCGCAACAGCAATTGCCGCACCAAATACGACCACCGAAGTCACAGAAGTGGCACAACAGCCAGAAATCTGGGCGCAAGCAACCCAAGAGACCAAAGTAATTGAGCAAGTAAACAGCTACAGTAACGAAGGTAGACAAAATACCACGCTGTCGCAAGTAACATCGGTTTCGCAATTTTCAGACGTCCAACCAACAGATTGGGCATTCCAAGCCTTACAGTCCTTGGTAGAGCGCTACGGTTGTATCGCAGGTTATCCCAACGGCACTTATCGTGGTAACCGTGCTTTAACCCGTTACGAATTTGCGGCGGGTTTAAACGCCTGTTTGGATCGGGTGAATGAACTGATTGCCACAGCCACGGCGGACATGGTAACCAGAGAGGATTTAGCCACCCTACAGCGTTTACAAGAAGAATTTTCCGCAGAATTAGCTACTTTGCGTGGTCGTGTAGATTCGCTAGAAGCACGGACAGCAGAATTAGAAGCAAATCAGTTCTCCACCACCACCAAGTTAGTGGGTGAAGCGATTTTTGCGGTGACTGATGCTTTTGGTGATCAAGCTGGTGACAACAACAACACTGTTTTCCAAAATAGAGTTCGTTTAGCTTTAAAAAGCAGCTTCACAGGTCGTGATGTTTTGACTACCCGTCTTGCATCTGGGAATGCAGATCGTTTTAACTTGGGTGTGAATACGCCTTTAGGTTTCGATTCCGCTCAAAGCGGTGAAGGTCTGCAAACCTTTAACGTTGGCAATACTGGTAACAACAACGTTGTCATCGATAGATTGACCTACGAAGTACCTGTAGGGCCAGCCCAAGTTTATATTGCAGCTAACGGTGGTAAACATAACCAATATGCTGCTGTTAATAACCCCTACTTTTCTGATGGTAGTGACGGCGGTAACGGAGCTTTAACTACTCTTGCTGCGGAAAATCCCATCTATCGGATTGGTGGCGGTGCAGGTATTGCATTTACCTTACCTTTTGGTCAAGGTGGCGGTATTCTCAGACCTAGTTCATTAACTCTAGGTTATTTAGCATCGGAAGCAAATCTTCCTGGCGCGGGTGAAGGCGTGTTCAACGGCAACTATGCTGCCTTGGGACAATTAAACTTTAGTGTTGGCGATCGCCTAGGCTTAGCTGCTACCTATGTTCACGGCTATCATGGTGCAGGTAGTGCATTATTTGATGCAGGCAGTTCTAGAAATGTTGGTGGTGTACCAGTAGCTACTCCTGTAGTAGGTACTGCCATAGCCAACACTCTATCAACTACTGATGCATCTTCAACCAACTCTTATGGTGTGTCAGCCGCCTTCCGACCCAGTGACAGACTGTCAGTTAGTGGCTTTGTCTCTTATACCGATGTCACAGGTTTCGGGATAGGTGATGACAAAGAAGTTTGGACTTACGGTCTTGGGGTAGCGTTACCTGACTTTGGTAAGAGGGGTAACGTTTTAGGTATTTTTGCAGGTGCCCAACCCTATGCGCGTGGTGTAGAACCTGGGTTTAACAGAGTCCCATACCAAATTGAAGGTTTCTACAAGTACCAAGTCTCCGATAACGTCTCAATCACTCCTGGTGTAATCTGGTTGACCAACCCAGGTCAAAATAGCAACAACGATGATGCGTTCATCGGTACCCTCAGAACCACCTTTACATTCTAGAGTTTTGAAAATCTGCTGAAAATTTTCAACTCATTACGCCCCGCCATTAAGCGGGGTTTTTTGTTACTAGGGTTACAAAACAAACTCTATGAGTTACAAGCAAATAATCTGATCAAAAACAAGTTGGTATAATATTGCTGGTTGTGCAATTATCATTAAATCTGAGGAAGCTATTCTTGCCTAATTCAAATTAATTTTGAGAATAGGCGCAGCGAACACAACTATCTATACAAGGTGTGAGGAGAAAAGTGAAAATGTCGAATATTTTGTGGAAATCCCTGGTGGTTAGCCCAGCAGTTTTGGGAGCAACATTGTTAGTTTCCGCAACAGCAATTGCCGCACCAAATACGACCACCGAAGTCACAGAAGTGGCACAACAGCCAGAAATCTGGGCGCAAGCAACCCAAGAGACCAAAGTAATTGAGCAAGTAAACAGCTACAGTAACGAAGGTAGACAAAATACCACGCTGTCGCAAGTAACATCGGTTTCGCAATTTTCAGACGTCCAACCAACAGATTGGGCATTCCAAGCCTTACAGTCCTTGGTAGAGCGCTACGGTTGTATCGCAGGTTATCCCAACGGCACTTATCGTGGTAACCGTGCTTTAACCCGTTACGAATTTGCGGCGGGTTTAAACGCCTGTTTGGATCGGGTGAATGAACTGATTGCCACAGCCACGGCGGACATGGTAACCAGAGAGGATTTAGCCACCCTACAGCGTTTACAAGAGGAATTTTCCGCAGAATTAGCTACTTTGCGTGGTCGTGTAGATTCGCTAGAAGCGCGGACAGCAGAATTAGAAGCAAATCAGTTCTCCACCACCACCAAGCTAGTGGGTGAAGCAATTTTTGCGGTGACTGATGCTTTTGGTGATCAAGCAGGTGACAACAACAACACTGTTTTCCAAAACAGAGTTCGTTTAGACTTGCAAACCAGTTTCACGGGCAGAGACGTTTTACACACCCGTCTTGCATCCGGTAACGCCCAAAACTTTAATTTGGGTACTGACGTCGGTGGTCTTCCAAGCGGTGAAGGTCTGCAAACTTTTAACGTTGGTAGCACTGGTAATAATAATGTCATTATAGACTGGTTGGCCTACTACGTTCCTGTAGGACCAGCGCAAGTTTACGTTGCAGCTACTGGCGGTATCCACAGCGATTATGTTGCTACCAACAACCCTTATTTTGAGGACTTTGATGGTGGTAACGGCGCTTTAACAACCTTTGCTTCGGAAAATCCCATCTATCGGGTTGGTGGCGGTGCAGGTATTGCATTTACCTTACCTTTTGGTCAAGGTGGCGGTATTCTCAGACCTAGTTCACTAACTGTAGGTTATTTAGCGTCGGAACCTAATAGTCCTGGCGCGGGTGAAGGCGTGTTCAACGGCAACTATGCTGCCTTGGGACAATTAAACTTTAGTGTTGGCGATCGCCTAGCTTTGGCTGCTACTTACGTTCACGGTTATCATGGTGCAGGCAGTAGTCTCTTTGACGCAGGTTCAGTAACTAATCCCATAGTAGGTACTAGCATCGCCAACACTATACCCAATGCATCTTCAACTAATTCCTACGGTGTGTCAGCCGCCTTCCGACCCAGCGACAGACTGTCAGTTAGTGGCTTTGTCTCTTATACCGATGTCACAGGTTTCGGGATAGGTGATGACAAAGAAGTTTGGACTTACGGTCTTGGGGTAGCGTTACCTGACTTTGGTAAGAGGGGTAACGTTTTAGGTATTTTTGCAGGTGCCCAACCCTATGCGCGTGGTGTAGTAGATGGCTTTAACAGAGTCCCATACCAAATTGAAGGTTTCTACAAGTACCAAGTCTCCGATAACGTCTCAATCACTCCTGGTGTAATCTGGTTGACCAACCCAGGTCAAAACAGCAACAACGATGATGCGTTCATCGGTACCCTCAGAACCACCTTTACATTCTAGAGTTGGGAAAATCTGCTGAAAATTTTCAACTCATTACGCCCCGCCATTAAGCGGGGTTTTTTGTGTTTAATTAGGAGTAATAAACAAACCCCAGTGGGGAACCGGAGTATACTAGAAAAGGTTAAGAGTGATAGCTCGTCTTTACTCTTCTTTGATCCCTTACTCATATTGCTTGTGGAACTATCGTGTAAGTCAGAATACGCCATTCTTGCCTTAATAGAGATGGCAACTCATTACGAAAGTGGCGAACCGATGCAAATTCGCCAAATTGCCGCGCAACAAAGCATACCTGATCGCTATTTAGAACAGTTACTAGCGACCTTAAGGCGTGGAGGTATAGTCAAAAGTCAACGCGGGTCAAAAGGTGGTTATTTTTTGACTCGAGAACCTTGGAAAATTACAGTCTTCGATGTTTTAGAATGTCTCGAAGGGTTAGATGTGCGGATATGTGAGGAAGACACCAATCCCAAAAGTGTAGATACTGCTGTTGTCAAAGAAATCTGGCAAGAAGCATATCAAGCGGCAAACGCAGTTTTGCAAAAATATACACTTCAAGACCTTTGTGAAAAACGAGATTCTCGGCGGCAATTAGATATCATGTACTACATTTAGTTCAAAGTGTTTTTGGCTGTTGATTTTTGACTAATAACTAAATAAATCAGGAACAATTATGAAGATTGCTCGTAACATTACAGAACTTGTTGGTCGTACACCCTTAGTACAGTTAAACCGCATCCCCCAAGCCGAAGGATGTGTAGCTCAAATTGTTGTGAAACTGGAAAGCATGAACCCATCGGCATCAGTCAAAGACCGGATTGGGGTGAGTATGATCAATGCGGCGGAAGAGGAAGGGTTGATTTCTCCTGGGAAGACGTTATTGGTAGAACCCACCTCGGGAAATACAGGTATTGCCTTGGCAATGGCCGCAGCAGCTAAAGGTTATAGGTTAATTTTAACAATGCCAGAAACCATGAGTGGGGAACGCCGGGCAATGTTGCGCGCCTATGGAGCTGAACTAGAATTAACACCGGGAATAGAAGGTATGACTGGAGCTATTCGGCGAGCGCAAGAAATAGTTGACAGTACACCACATACCTATATGTTGCAGCAGTTCCGCAATCCAGCTAATGCCAAAGTACATCGAGAAACTACAGCCGAAGAAATTTGGCAAGATACTGATGGACAGGTAGATATGATTGTGGCAGGGGTCGGTACAGGTGGTACGATCACAGGTGTAGCAGAAGTGATTAAAGCACGCAAGCCAAGCTTTCAAGCGATCGCAGTTGAACCAATCAATAGCCCAGTGTTATCTGGAGGACGACCAGGCCCCCACAAAATCCAGGGAATTGGTGCTGGGTTTGTACCCCAAGTATTGAAGACAGAATTGATTGATGAAGTAATTACTGTCAGCGATGACGAAGCGATCGCCTACGGTCGGCGTTTGGCGAGAGAAGAAGGGCTACTATCAGGCATTTCCAGTGGTGCAGCTTTATGTGCTGCTATTCGGATTGCCCAACGTCCAGAAAACGAGGGACGTTTAATTGTGATGATTCAGCCCAGTTTTGGAGAGAGATATTTGAGTACACCGTTATTCCAAGACTTGGAAGCTAGGGTAGCTGCTAGCATCACCTAACGTTAAATTGGATAAATGGTCGATTTTAAGCACGTTTCTAACCACTACGAAACTCTCAAAGTTAATCCCAATGCTAGCCAAGCGGAGATTAAGCAATCTTATCGCCGCTTGGTAAAGTTGTTTCACCCAGACAGCAATCAGGAAACAGCAGATAAAGAGCAAATTATTCGGATTAATGCGGCATATGAGGTCTTAGGGGACAGTCAAAATCGTCTCAGCTATGACCAAAAACTACAAGAAGACTCCCAAAAATTAAATAGCGATCGGCAACAGCGAACAGCATCAGCACAAAAACGTTACCAGACAACACGGCAAACTGGAAGGGATGCTGACCAACAAATCCAAGAATGGCTGCGCCTAGTTTATCAACCAGTCAATGAGTTGCTTGATGGGATTCTCAACTCTCTAGATGATCAAATTGAACAACTAGCCGCCGATCCCTTTGATGATGAATTATTAGAGGAATTCCAGGAATACTTAAACACTTGTAAAGATGACTTAAAGCAAGCGCAACTTGCTTTTCGTTCTTTACCAAATCCACCCAGTTTAGCCAAAGCAGCAGCTTATCTCTATCACAGTCTCAGTCAAGTAGCAGATGGGCTAGAAGAGTTGGCTTACTTTCCCTTGAGCTACGATGAACATTATTTACACACAGGGCAAGAGTTATTCCGTATAGCTGCCAGATTGCACTACGAGGTGCAAGAAGTTATGAGTAGAGTTGAATACTGAGTAGTACTGTTAACCTTAAGCTGTAGTTACTTGTATTCATTAATTGGTATAACAACTAGTAAAGAAATTAGTTTATGCTGGAAACAGTGAAAGTTTAAGAAATTTTAAGCTCTGTTTCCAGAATACTCATGCAATGCATTGTTAATCGCCGCGCTCAGTTTTCGGCAAGTCATCGCTATTGGTTACCAGAACTGAGTGAAGCCGAGAATATTGAGAAATTTGGTGCTTGCTCTAAATTTCCCGGACATGGACACAACTATGTTTTATTTATCTCTCTAGCCGGAGAACTGGATGAATATGGCATGGTTTTGAACTTGTCTGATGTGAAACACGTAATTAAGCAAGAAATCACCAGCCAACTAGATTTTTCTTATCTCAATGATGTGTGGGCAGAATTTCAACAAACTCTACCCACTACCGAGAATATTGCACGGGTGATTTGGCAACGTTTAGCACCCCACTTGCCTCTAGTCCGTGTGCAATTATTTGAACATCCTGAACTTTGGGCAGATTATATAGGAAACGGAATGGAAGCCTACCTCAACATCAGCACTCACTTTAGCGCCGCCCATCGGTTAGCTCATCCTGATCTCAGTAACGAAGAGAATTCTCAAATTTACGGTAAATGCGCCCGTCCTCATGGTCATGGACACAACTACCATTTAGAAATTACTGTGAAAGGGGAAATTGATTCACGCACTGGGATGATTGTCGATTTAGGTGCTTTGAATCAGGTGATAGAAGACTGTGTAGTAGAGCCATTCGATCACACATTTTTGAACAAAGACATTCCTTACTTTGCCAAAGTTGTACCCACTGCTGAGAATATAGCACTTTACATTAGTAATTTACTGCGATCGCCTGTCCAGGAATTGGGAGCTACGCTTTACAAAATCAAACTGATCGAAAGTCCCAATAACTCTTGTGAAATCTACTGTACAGAACCAACAGCAAATGCTGTCAGTGCTGTACAACATGAACCAGTTTTAGCACGCGTATAGTCGATTGTATTGAATAGCCTAGGAAGACCTCACGCTGGTTCTACTACACAAAACTTATCCCTTTCCTGACCAAGGAGAGGGATAGTTATAATAAGACTTCATCTGGCTTTCTATCTTTTGTATTTGTTGCATTATTTTTTTAATTGTTATTAGATATTAAACAATTAAATTTTGTATTTAAAATCACAAATTAATTTAATAATATTTCAATCTAAAGTTAGAGATATTATTAAATACTAGTCATTAATTTATTATTTATACAGTTAATTACGTGAGTTCGATAAGTGGAAAAAACCCCTCTCCAAACATCTCCCCTGCCAGGAGAGAGGCTTCAAAACCTTAATTTCTCGTTGAGCTTTCAAGATATTTAAGCCCCTCTTTGCACCGGAGAGGTCATCGAACTCACGTTTAATTGAGTCTTTGAGTTGAAAAATTACCAAAGTGAGCAAAGTTATTTCTTCGGTGATTTGAATATAACAGAAAAACAAATTACTGTTGTTTCATGCTAAGAAAGCTTAATTCATTAAATTTTTTGAAATAAACTTTATGCAAAAACCAAATAAGGAAAAAAACTATTTCCTTCAGTATCTTTCCCTTGCACCTGTTCTTGCAGTTGCTTCAGTAATAATTGCCTTCTCTACCTGGGTTATTTTCAATTACTTTTTCCCTGATCTTCTCTTTCACCCTATGCCATAAAAAGTGGTTGGTTAAAAGTTGTCTGTCGTAGAGATGTAGCAGTGCTACGTATCTACTTATTCGGAGAGGTCTCTTGACTACCTATTTTTCCAGGAAGCCCCAGGAATTAAACTTGTGGTTAATATCGCACTTACTCAGATACGATTGTGCGATCGCTTTATAGGTTGCCTTTTTAAATTATTAGCGAGTGGGTGACCTGAGATTCGAACTCAGAACCAGCGGATTAAGAGTCCGATGCTCTACCGTTGAGCTAGTCACCCATAACAGAAGTTAATAATAGCAAACTTCTGATGGATTTGCCAGTGTGGAACTAGAAAATGAGTTAGGGTGCGATCGCTTGAGGAAATTGGATGATAAAGCTGGTTTGACCTGCTGCACTTTCTACTTGAATTGAACCGCCTAAATGGCTGACCATTTTTTGCACTAATGCCAGTTCCAATCCTGTGCCACTATATTTCCAGGGGTCATTTTTGGAAATGTGATAAAACGGCTCAAAAATCCGTAACTGGTCACTGGTGGGAATTTCTAAGCCAGAATTGCTGACCCTCAGTTGCAGTGCATCTACTGTCAGATTGACAGATACTGTGATAGATTCGCCCGCCGGGGTGTATTTGCAAGCATGGTTTAACAGTTCGGTAACTATCCGCTCCAAATCGGTGATATCTGTCTCTAAAATTGGCAATGCAGTTTCAATGGTGAGATTTAATTCTTGTCGCTGACAACAGGCTAGTTCGCGAAAAGACTCGACGATGGGGGGAAGCCAAGTTTGTAGGTCAATGGCGATTAAAGTCGGGGGGTCGGGTTGGGTTTCTAGATAAACCAGTTTCAGCAAATCATTAATTAATTTACTTTCTCTGCCACACTCGTTATGGAGAATCTGCAATAGTTGCGGCACTATTTCGATGTCTAAAACTCCTTCAGGTGTTAGTACGCTTTCGAGAGTTTGAGCGGCAAGACTAATATTAGTTATGGGTGTCCGCAGTTCTTGAGACAAAGTGCGGAGAAATTCGTTTTTGACGCGTTCTCGTTGTGCTAATTCTTGAGCTTGTGCTTGGGTTCTTTGCTCAAGCTGTTTTTGACGAATGGCGATCGCACATTCATTAGCTATCTGCTGTACTAAACCAATTTCCAATTGATCAAACATTTCTTGTGTTGGTCTGATCAGCCAAAGATTTCCCAGCATTCCTTGATCATCGAAAATTGGACAAGCTAGCTGTGTGACTACCAGTAACTGGGGATGCCATCCAGGAACAATTTCTACAGATTGCAGATGTTGTTTTTGTAACAATGGCTGATAAATTTCGGTAAAATCTGCAATCTCTTTAGTAAATCCCTTGCACGGGGGTAAAGTCGTTGTGTACTCGTAAGCTACACTTACCTGACTGCAACAACTGCTATAGAGTTCGATGTAGCAACACTCAAGTTCTAATAACTTTGCTAATTCCTGAGTAGTTGTTTGCAATACCTGAGTTTTATCCCGATTGTCGCGAATTTTTTCGGTAATACGTCGCACTAGTGTTTGAAAGCTCTGTACCTGCTTGAATTGGGCTTGATGCTGCTGCTTCTGGAAGTCTAACTGTGCTTGGAGATACTGTACTTGCTGATGTAGTTCTGCCTGACGTACAGCGATGCTGATTTGAGTTGCCATTTGCTGGAGCAGGTCAATTTCTATTTGCTGCCATAAATAAGGTTCATGGCAATTTTGAGCAATTAACAGCCCCCATAAATTCTCCTGTAACAAAATCGGTACTACCAGATTTGCTCTCACTTGCAGAGAAGACAGAAAGTCTATTTCGTCAGGATGTAGCCCTGCTGTATAAATATCTTCTACAATTTGAAGACAACTGTATCCGTGGCGTTGTTTATATTTAGCGCTGAAGCTACAATCGCGAAAGTTTTTGCCCAAAAGCGCACTACCAGGCGTCACAGTTGATTCGGCGATGACTGTGCCACTACCATCAGGCTGGATATGGTAAATCAGTAGGCGATCGCAATTCACACACTGGCGGATTTCTGCGACTGTCTGCTGGAGAATTATCTCTAACTCAACTGATGCGTGAATTCGCCTGGCGATCGCTGCTAACAATTGCTCCCGTTCCGCTTGCATCCCTCTAACTTGGGCTACCTGCTTAGCGGGAGTAATATTAGTGCTAGTGCCAACTAATCTATAAATTCTGGAGTTGGCATCTCGCAATGGTGTTAAAGTTGTACTCCACCAAGTATAAACACCTTGAAATTGCAAGCATTGTTCATAGGAAATGGTTTTGCCAAAGCGCACGCAATCAGTGTAATGCTGACGCACCCTAGCCGCATCAACTTGTGAAAGAATATCCTCTGGTTTTTTGCCCTGAAGATCCTCAGAGCGGATACCTAGCCATTGTTCATGAGTAGGATTAAGTGCCACATAGCAAAAATCGCCGTCCTCCAAAACATCTACCACAAATATAGATGCTTGAACGGAATTATAAATACTCAGTAAAAATTGTTCACTATTACTGTTTCCATCTAATTTTGTGCCGAAGAGAATATGAGGATGTGATTGTTTTTTCAACTCTACAGTTAAGTCAGTTGGATTTATATTCATGCGAGAGTCCTTATCTGCTATGGCTGACTCTTCTAGGCGTTTTTTTAAATAAATTTACCTAAATAAAATGCTTTTTATCGCCTAAATCAAAGCATTATATTAGTTATTAATGATTAATGTTTGCATTTTTCTATTTTTTTTAAGAATATCGAAAATATCATAGCAGTAAGCTTAATAAATACTACTCTTTTAATGCTATATTTTGGCAATTTAATGTAGTTTTATGATTATTTTTTATTAGTAATGTTCTAGAATTCTTACATATACTTACGTACAATCAAAAGATTAATTCATTAATTGTAATATTTCTTAACAAATTTGCTACATAACAATTGAGGAAATTTACACAAGAAATAGCAGCCCCACAAGGGATATCCAGGCTTTTAGACAGATTTAGGGTGGGTGACCCCCGCAGGGTGAAACCCCTGCGACACAGGAGTTGCCCTTGTTGTAATAAACGCAGTTAAATTTGTAGTTTTTGCTCAACCAATGGGACGATTACCCGGATTTACCGCATGAATGTACTCACTACCCGATTGCGGTCTTCCTCGTTTGTAGCAGGCTTCTTCTGGTTGACCCCAACCTAGTTGCAAAATCATTTCCAAAAAGTTAAGATTTTCCCATTTCCACAAACTTACCCATTCTGTTCTCTGAGCAATTCTTTCAACATCAGGTTGGAGTATTTGTTGGTGTTGTTTACTGTTATTAAAACTTAAGTACAAATCCATGTCCGCCGTGACTTCATACCAAAATTCCAATATGGAATTTTTGGCTGCTTTAATGATGGACAAATCTTGACTAAGTGCGATTAATTCGGTATTTACTTCTGGGTAGTGTAAGCTTTTACCTTTAACTGTCACATCCCGCCAGACAATACCTGAAACTTGATTTTCTCTTTGATAGTCGTGAATCGCTGCTTTAAAATCTTGATAAGCAGTGAACTTTTGCAGCCCATCAGTTTTGATAAACTGGTCAATTAAAGGATTGCCAGACACTGTTACTTCTAACTTCAGGCGTTTCCCCTTGAGGCAAGCTTGGCGTTCATCTGCCAAAATTTGGATTAGCTCCTCGGTAGTATAAACCTTTGACATCAGAACACACTCTATTAGTCATTAGTAATTTAGTCATTAGTCATTAGTTATTCGCTGTAGACTATGGACTAGGGTTTAATTCCTAACTTGTTATCAAATGGTAGATGTTTCAGGCAGTTATCACAAAGTGCTGTAAAGCCCTGCGGGTATGGCTGCGCTTATAGCCCGTGCTGAATGCTGAGTAGTGGCTTCATTGCTCTCTTGGATCAACAATGTCCTCACTTAACGGCTATATTTAAATATTATCCCTTGTCATCAAGGGGAAGGCCGTATCAGATAAAACTAAAAATTAGGGCAGACCAATTTGGCCTCCCCTAAAAGTTATTCAGCTAATTCACTACTAAACTCATTGAATGAACGCCGTTTTAATTGCACCGATTTGGTACGGGGCAATAAATCAAACACTTCTCGGAATTTATCGTCTATTTCCTCATAAGGTACTTGACCTTGCTGATTCAAAACTACCTGACCCGATTTATCAAACACGACAACTTGAGGAACAGCCCCAGAGTAGTAGTATCCTGGTTCCGTGGGGTCGTAGGTTTGTTTAACAGGGATGGTGTCCACATCTATAGGGATAATCTCTGCTGCCCGACCATAAAATTCCTGTACCTGGGAGATAGATATGGCGTATTTCTTACAATCACTGCTGTCATCCACATAAAACGCCAAAAATACAGGTTTATGTTCTGCTAAAGACTGTGCCAAACTCTGTCTAGGGGGAACCAGTGAACCATTGCCAGCATAAACCACGAAAATGTTGCCATCATAGAGATCATCATTAATACCAGCAAATGCAGGTTTTACACTGATCATTAATAGACAAGCAAGCAACAACAGGCATTTAGACAGCAATCTTCGCCAGTCAGCGATTTTTTTATGTAAAAAAAGAAACTTTATCCTAGTCATCAAAAAGAACCTTGCAAGCTACTATTCGTCGTCAGTTTGTGCTGAATTCGGCCAACTGGGCTGGATATATAATTACAACCACGCACTATTTTTTAAGATAACGCGTACTGGGATATCTTTATGTTGAAAGTGGGAGTGGGAGAGCAGGGAAGATGAAACTAAGTATTAACTCACCAATACCCTTATGCTTTATCCCCAATATAGACTGGCTTTTTGGGCAAGGATTCGCTAAACTCAGGCTGATTAAATTTACAAATTAAAGACTATTGATTATTTATATCCTGCACCTGCCGCATATTTCGCCAAGAAATTTACTTCTTGGCTAATAGCTAAAGTCCATTAAATTGGACTGAAATCCCTGCTACAGCAAGACTGTTGCTATTAGCTCGATGTTTCTAACATCAGGCGGTCTATGATACTGGTGCAAGATATTCAGATTAGTAACTGCCAGAATTTTAGGGTACGGATGTGGGCAAGAAAATTCAACTCATAGATAGACTGCGACTCGGTTTCGCGGTCTCAGTGGCAAAAAGTGTGACTTTTATCGTGCGATCGCTGCGTCTAGGTGCTGCTAGTGTATTACCAGGCTCAATTGCTCGTCGTATTGAACCTCGACTTTTACAATTATTGAGTCAGCAAGTAAAAAATGGCGTAATTCTCATTGCTGGTACTAATGGCAAAACTACCACATCGCTGCTGCTGAAAACGATATTAGAACGCCAAGGTTACCGCATCGCCCATAACTCGACAGGTGCAAATCTGGAAAATGGTTTGATGACAGCGTTAATAGAAAGTAGTAGTTTGGTGGGTACGCTGAACGTTGATTACGCGATTTTAGAAGTCGATGAGAATATTGTCCCGAAGGTTTTAACACCGCTCCAGCCGCGAATCATTTTGTGTTTAAATTTATTCCGCGACCAACTTGATAGATACGGCGAAGTAGACACTATTAGTAAGCGTTGGACAAAGGTTATTTCTACCCTTCCACCAGAAACGGTGGTAATTTCCAATGCTGACGACCCAACTTTATCTTATCTCGGTCAGCAGTTACCCCAAAAAGTCTTATTCTTTGGCTTGAATGAACCAGAAAATTATTTGGAAGCTATTCCCCACGCTGTCGATTCTATTTATTGTCCTAGTTGTGGGCATTCCCTAGATTACAAAGGTGTGTACTTGTCTCATTTGGGAGATTTTACTTGTCCCAAGTGTGGCTTCAGTAAAAGTCAACCAACTCTAGAGAGTAGTGAATGGTCACAAATTCTAGTGGGTTTATACAACAAATATAATACCTTAGCGGCTGCAACTGCGGCGAAAGATTTGGGAGTTGATGAGGCGATAATTCGAGATACTATTAATAACTTCCAAGCTGCTTTTGGTCGTGCTGAAGATTTGGTAATTAATGGTAAACGGGTGCGAATTTTGTTATCCAAAAATCCTGTAGGAACGAATGAAACAATTCGCGTAGTCACTCAAAGCACTGATACAACAACACTGCTGGTATTGAACGATCGCACACCCGATGGTACTGATGTATCCTGGATTTGGGATGTTGATACAGAGAAATTAGTCGAACGGGGAGGAACTTTAGTCGTAAGTGGCGATCGCATCTATGATATGGCGCTACGTCTACGCTACAGTGAAAAATCGGCTGAGAGTAACTTAAATTTGATTGTAGAAGCAGATTTACGGCAGGCGATCGCTACTGCATTAAAGCATACTCCAGACAATGAAACTTTACACATTCTACCTACTTATTCAGCCATGCTAGAGGTGCGAGAAGTTCTCACTGGCAGGAAAATTCTTTAACCAGCCTTTTTCCCCTTAGTGCCTTTGTGGTGCAAAAGTCATTTTTTAACCACTAAGACACCAATAAAATACATTACACCTGGAAAGGGCTAATATCTAGGACTTATGCTGGTTCTTGTCTTTTAAATGTCAGCTTAATAGCTCCTTTAGCGCCAGTTTTGACACCGCTACCAATTAATTTAACTTCTCCCTCACCACTAATTTCTACTGACAACTCAATTGCATCTAACTGCATCCCGGAGTTAACTTTAGCTTGCTGTTCTGCACGACTAAACAAGCGTCCTATCACTTGCAAAAAGCTAGTCATGTTTTGCTCTAATTTCTCAGCACTAACTGGAACAGCATCTCCAACTCCTTTGCTAATCTCTCTTGTAGGTTCTTCGCCCCAGCTTCTTGTGGTGGTAGCCCCGCTTTTCACACCATCAGGAATGGATAATTGAGGTGTGTCATCGGTAACAATCCAAATGGTATCTGAAGGTGTGTCTAACATGATAATTTGAGTATTATTTGAGCATTTTCGCATACAGTATGATTTATTTGCCTGAAAATAGCTGTCATACATTGACGAGCAGAAAAAATAGTTCACAATAAGTTTATGCAAGAGCCAACGGTAGCGCAGGCGAAAGAGGTTTTTAGGGTCTGCTACCAATTGACTAATATGTACTGCTCAATTCACTTGGTGAGAATAGATGAAACGACCAACCGTATTTACATACTGGCTGGAGATGAAACTCAATTGGAAATCTTACCAAACGGTAGCGTGAGGTACTTATGACCAAACCAAATTTTCAAGCAATGACTAAGCAAGAATTAAGAGCCTATGTACTGTCACACAGAGATGACCAGGAGGCTTTTTATGCTTTAACTAGTAAGCTCAGAGAGGAACCAGGAATTGAGATTACCTCAATGGAACAGCTGCATCGGTTAATTGAAGGCAAGCGTGATCAAGCAGATGTCAGAGATGCTGATATAGCATTAAAGGAAGCAGCACAAGTCAACACCCTATTTCTGGAAGATCTTAAAAGAGAATTAGGACAGTGAGCTATCAATTACAAGTTGTCTCTACAGCTGCACAGCAAATTGAACAATTAAATTCTCAAGTGCAGCAACAAATCATTATGAAATTAGAAGAATTAACATTGAACCCGCTTCCAGCAGGAGCCAGAAATCTAGAAGTAGGGAAAAATTTGTATGTGGTTACTCAGGGTAACTATCGTATTGTTTATCAAATTCAGCAAGAGGTTTCCCTAATAACAGTGACCAAAGTTGCTCACATAAAAGATTATTAAATTTGTAATTAAACTTGCTGAAATAATACCAGATATATTAAGGAAAATTAATGCTAAGACCACGCAAGTCCTTTGCTCAACATTGGCTCAAAAGTGAAAAGGCTCTGGACGCAATTATTAAAGCAGCAGCATGTCAGCAAAGCGATCGCATTTTGGAAATAGGGCCGGGTACCGGAATTCTGACTCGTCGGTTACTTCCCTTAGTGCAATCTCTAGTAGCAGTAGAAATCGACCTGGATTTGTGCAAATTGTTAGCCAAGCAGCTAGGTAAAACTGAAAATTTTTTATTGTTACAAGGAGATTTTCTCACCTTAGATTTACCCTCGCATTTAGCAGCATTTCCCAAGTTTGAAAAGCCAAATAAAGTAGTAGCTAATATCCCTTACAACATCACAGGACCAATCATTGAAAAATTACTAGGCACTATTGCTAATCCCAACCCAGAACCATTTGAATCGATAGTATTGCTAGTGCAAAAAGAAGTAGCAGAAAGATTGTATGCTAAAGCTGGTTCTAAAACTTTTGGAGCCTTGAGTGTGCGGGTGCAATATTTAGCTGATTGTGAATTAATTTGTCCAGTTCCCGCAGGCGCATTTTACCCGCCGCCAAAAGTAGACTCAGCCGTCGTGCGGTTACATCCTCGACAGATAGACACACCAGCATTAGACCCCCGCAGGTTAGAGAATTTAGTAAAACTGGGATTTGCCGCTAAGCGTAAAATGTTACGAAATAATTTACAATCAGTCGTCGATCGCGATCGCCTGACCCACTTACTGGAACAATTAGAAATAAATCCCCAAGCTAGAGCTGAAGACCTCAGCACTCAAAAATGGGTAACTTTAACTAATTTACTCACAAATGAGTAATTACCACTCAGCACTTAGCACTCAAAATGCGTTCCTATACTTTAAATGCTCCTGCCAAAATTAACTTGTACCTGGAAATCATTAGCGAGCGCTCTGATGGTTATCATGAGTTAGCTATGATCCTCCAAAGTATCGCACTCGCTGACCAAATTAATATACATTCCCTCAGCACTGAGACTATTCGCGTCCACTGCAATCACCCACAAGTACCGACAGACAAGAGTAATCTGGCATACCAAGCAGCAGAACTCATGGCAAGGCAATTTCCGGAAGCCTTTGTTAAATATGGAGGTATAGAAATTACCATTAACAAGCATATTCCCGTAGCGGCTGGCTTGGCGGGAGGTTCAACAAATGCCGCAGCCGTGTTGGTAGGCATAGATTTATTGTGGAACCTGGGGCTAACTCAATTAGAATTAGAAGAACTGGGTGCTACTCTGGGTTCAGATGTGCCGTTTTGTATTGCAGGTGGAACAGTTATTGCTACAGGTAGAGGTGAGCAGCTTTCTCCCTTACCGGGTTTGGATCATATATATATAGTATTAGCGAAATATCGCAGCCTGGAAGTTTCCACCGCTTGGGCATACAAAACCTATCGCCAGCAGTTTGGCAGTTCGTATCTCAGAGATACCGAAAATTTAGCAGCGCGTGCAGCCGCAGTTCATTCAGGAGAAATAGTCAAAGCTATCCTGGAAAAAGACGCAGGACAAATTGCGGAGAAATTGCATAATGATTTAGAGCGTGTAGTCTTGCCCAATTATCCCCAAGTTTTACAACTGCGAGAACTATTTGCTACTGTAGAAGGCGTTTTAGGAACCATGATGTCTGGTTCTGGCCCGACAGTGTTTGCTCTTGTTGCATCTGAACAACAAGCACAAACAGTTAAGCAACAAGTGAGGGAAGCAATTCCTGATGAAGATTTAGAATTGTTTGTGACTCGGACAATTACACACGGCATTCAGTTAGTGTAGTGAGTGGAGATGAGGGGAATTTTACCCAATGCCCAATGCCCAATGCCCAATGACTAATAATGAGCGACCCAAATTTAACACAACAATCAGAAACTACTGCACAGGTTCCACCCACTGCCTTACGCTGTATGGTGGGAGGGATATTTTCTGGAGGACTAGGATTTGCAATGTATTCGCTGATGATTGCGATCGCCACAACTTTTGCTACTAAACCCATTCATTCAGATAACCCCATGGTAGTGAATATTGGCTCTGCCGTTCGGACTTTGGTTGTAGGCGTGGTTGCCTTGGGAACTGGGATATTTGGTATTGTGGCAATCGGTTTGTTGGCTTTGGCAATCCAATTATTAGTGCAGCAGTGGACAAAGCCTAAAAATAGTTAACTTTGACCTAAAGGTGCATAGTCTTCATACTGAGAGCAAGTATCAATTACTTGCAGATTTGTATTTTTACTACTGGTAACCTGAGAGAATTGATTTTGGTTTCTCCAAATTTTGGGAGGTAGTCCATGATGTTGACGAAATTGGCGGGAGAAATGACAAGCATTTTGATAGCCTAATGCAGTAGCAATCTGCTCAATTGTTTGGTCAGTATCTCTTAATAAGGGACGAGCTGCTGCCATCCGGCGCTTGACAATCCAGCCATTGACTGTTTCACCTGTTTTTTTTGCGACTCTACTGGTTAAGTAAGCTGGTGAATAACCAACAGCTTCAGCTACGTTAGATAATGTAATCCCTCGATGATAATTGGCTTCGATGTAGTCAAAAACTTCTTTAAGTTGGGGAATGGCTGGAAAGATTGACTCAGAGGTGACAGATACAGTTTTATTTGCTGGGATTGATTCTGGGATTTGGTGAGATTTAGTAGCATACCAGTAACGCAGCAGAGATTGCTTTTCCAATCGAATGGCGATCGCTCTGAGTAATTCTTCTACAGTGGAAGGTTTGGTAATATAGTCGTCTGCACCCAACTCCATACCTTTACGCACATGTGCCTTATTATCGCTGCCAGTGAGAAAAATGAAAGGAATAATTGCGGTGAGAGGATCTTGGCGCATTGTATTTAAAACGCTATAACCATCCATATCTGGCATAAAAATGTCGCAAACCACTAAGTCGGGTAAATGCATTTGTGCTTTTTGAATACCAACAAGACCATTTTCAGCACCTATGGTGTCAAAACCTTCAGCCTCTAGACCATCTAAGAAGAGATTGCGGGTAACAGCATCATCTTCTATTACTAGAATTGTTTTTGACGATTCTTGTATCATTTTTTTATAACTAGGGTTTTTGGCAGGGAACAATTACCAAATACTGTGCTGAATTCAAAGCAACTCAACACTCAGGATTTTAATCTCACTAACGGCAACATGATAGTAAATGTTGTACCTACATCAACTTCACTTTCTACAGCAATGTGACCTCCGTGCAAGTCCACAAGGGTTTTGACAATGGATAATCCTAGTCCAGTACCGGGCAGATTATCAATATTGCTACCACGATAAAATGGCTCAAATAGTCTTTGTATATCTGCAACAGGAATGCCAATACCCCTATCGGTGACTTGGAAGACTACTTTGCCACATTCAAAGAAGAGTTTTAAATCAATCGCGCTGCCTGTTGGGGAATATTTAATGGCATTATCGAGTAAATTTCTGAGAATCTGCTCTACCAGTTTTTGATCCATGCAAGCGGTTAAGTCGCCGCCTTGACTCATAAAATTTATGGGGTTCTGGCTAGCAGTTAGCTGCATTTGCGTAATTAACTCTTGGCATAACTCAACCAAATTGAGTGGTTTGGCCTCAAAGTTAAGTTTTGCTGCTTCTGCCTTCGAGAAGAATAGAATATCATCCAACATCTTGCTGATCTGTTGAACGGCTGTTTGAGTGTGATCAAGTAATGGTCGTGTTTTTTCCTCCGTCCATTCGTTGATATGTCTCTTGAGTAAGCTATTAGAGAAGGAAACAACATTCAATGGGGTGCGAAATTGATGGCAAACCATAGACATGAACTGCGCTCTAATTTCGCTGAGTTGTTTTGCTTGTTCTAAAGCTTGGCTTAACTTTGATTCTGCTTGTTTGTAATCAGTGATATCAATACCAGCAATCATTTCGACTGGTGTTTCCTCACTATCAAGTGTCGCTACGGCACAAGCTAACCAACGCTCTGTACCGTCTTTTTCCAGAATCTTCATTTCCTGGTATTCTAAGTCTTTATTATGTACCTGTCTGTACTTTTTATTCTTGATTAATTGGTGCGGATCAAAGCCAGTTAGCAGTTCCTCTTTTGTGTAGCCACTCAGTGCCTCTGCTGCCGGATTGATGTAGGATAAATTCAAGCCTTGAATCACAAAAATGCTAGCATTCGTGGTTTCTGCCAAATTCCGCAATCTAGCTTCCTTCAGCCTGAGTGCTTCCTCAGTTCGTTTGGATTCGGTAATATCCCAAATACTCCATACTCTACCGCTAATTTTTTCCCCTAGCCACTGTGGCTGAGAGTATTGCGCGAAAACTCTCCCATCCTTTAACTCCAAGATATCGTAGCTATCCAAATCAAATTGACTGGATGCTTCCCATATTACCTTGTGCAAGGCTTCCGGGTCTTTGAGCTGGTTCTGGAAAAAAGCTTGGCATTGAGAAGAGTTCCTAGATATCATCAAGGATTTAGGGATTTGCCACATATCCACAAATTTCTGATTAAAGCTGATAATATCTCCTTCAAGATTCACTGCAACAATGCCGTGAGCAGTAGATTCGAGGGTAGAACGAAGTAGAGCCAGGGATTTTTTTAGCTGTTCCTCCTTTTTCTTTAGTTCAGCAACTTCCTGTTGTAAATGCTTTTTAGAATTTTTTAATTCGTCAATCCACTTATACATGCTCAACTCTACTACTACTTCATCACTTTTCTCACACCCAACGGTACAGTCAACCTCCTTACTTTAATCATCTATGTAGGTAATGGAAATTTCCAGCATAAATAGGCAATTTTTTGATCTTTCAGAATCACACCAAGTAATTTTTCATGAGAATATTCCATCATGTGGCACATTGCCTCTTTGATATAGTGAACCTGGGTGATCGCTACTAAATAAAAGACATCATTTATCGGCTGATTACTCAAGAAATCAGTAAATTTAAACTCTGTTTTTGGCTGTAATGCCAATTGAGAGAGGGATTGAATTAACGTATAATCGTTATAATTCATATCCTTACTTGCTCCTTCCTATAAGTTGGCAATCGAGCCAGTAATGAGCAGATAATCACTAACTTTCTCAAAGTCTTGATTACTCAACGCTCTGGCAATAACAAATTAAAATTAGCAATAATTTAAAATCAGTATGTTATTAACTTGATTTTACCAATTAAAGAGTAAACACTTTAAACTTATTTACATAAATAAATAATATGTTTTTTCTGTAAAATTAAGCAGTTTTCATAAACAAATAAAAATTATATTAATAACTCACACAATGAGTTATTAAACAGCATAAATTAGGATATTTATCAAAAATAACTATTTTTAAACTTTAAATAAATATAGTTTAATTGTCAGTGTAATTAAATAATTTTAAACTATCTATATATAACTTTAATTCAAAATATTACTATTCTCTTCTCTAAAATAGAACTTAGATGCTTTTGCGATAAAAGTTTGAGGTTTAATAGTCAATTTATTATTTCTAAATTTAATTTTTGATAATTTACTCTTTCAGGATCTAACTATAGAATAAGATGCTGAGTCATCTGTCGTAAGATATACCTTTTTTTACACACACGTCCGTGTTGCTAGAACATCTCTCAAAAGAAATAGAAAATGTTAAAAATAAATGTGTCTATAAATACAAAAATCTTAACTTCAGTAGTATTTGGTAACAAAATAATGATTTCCATACATGACCAGTATGCTACAGACTGAATGGAGACAGTTTTTGTCAGCCAGATATTGCCTAGTTTTCAAATCAGTAATCTAGTTATTTATAAAAATATAAGTATTAAATTTTACCTCAAAAAGATTGAGCTATTTAAGCATCACAATTATCAACTATCGAAAGGTGTAAATTCCTCTGCTTTGCTGGTGAAGTATTGCAAGGATTATACCAGTTAAAATATTTGGCATTTACAAAACGTCCATGATTACCCTATTTTTGTGATTTGCAGCACATCTTTAATTATTTGGTCTTTCCTCTAATCCTCTTTAAAATAAATTAACCTGCTTCAGATATAATTCTGTTTTCAATGGCAATATGGGATACATCGTCAAGCTCAAATCTCTGGCATGTTATCGGAAAATAAAGGAGCTATGCATAAAAATACCAAAATAAAAAAATATTTTTTACTATGCCCTTTTTATTTGACCAAATTTAATTTGGTATAATTTGTTGTGCCTGGAGGTTATCTGAAGAGCAGGCATTACAGTGAAAGAGAATCAATAAATTGTAAGAGCGAAAAAACAGATAAGTCTATCAAAAAATCGATCATATATCTGTTGCTAAAAATTGAGTAGGCTTAAAAAAGAAGCTGCTTCTGCAACACGGTTTATCTGTAGGGGCTGATTTAACTAGATATTTATTAGGCAGATAAAAATGCTGGCTGGTTAAACTCACCCCTATTTTCAAAACCAGTTTGTCATCATTTTTCATGCTTTCTCCATGACGTACTAGCCGATATTGACTGAATCAGTGTTATGTACTGATTAACTGATGCTATGTTGTCAAATTTTTGTTGTTGAGATCGGAACGTCAAGAGATGGCGTAACATTTCTGCCACTACTCCAAAAGCAAATTCCCATGATTTGAGATTTTAGATCAAAAACATCAAACCCGAATTGAATCAGTCCCACATCTACAACTTAAGACTTTCAATAAAAAAGAGGGAAAGCGATGCATCAAACCAATGCTAGTTGTAATACACAAACCGTTAAAAAAATTAACACAGAACAAATTGAACAGATTATCAAAGCAATTATTGCCGGCAAGTATTCCTGGGCATGTGTGTTAATTCTCCGGTTCTCTGGTTATAACCCGATAGATTACATCCCCTACCGCACCTATATTCGACTGCTCAAAAATAACTGCTTAGTGGAAAACTCAAAGTCTAGAGACACTGATAGTAAAGAAGTGTTTGACATGAACTCAAACTGGATTCGACTCTGAAAACATGAGGAACGAGATTTGATATTTGATACTTTCTGAGTCACCCCATCTCCAGATACAGAGCAGCTAATGATTTACCCACTTACTACTGTTAATACCCGTTTGCAACCCGTTCTCAGAGAGATTGTCTGGCATAAAAAGCAAGAAGTAGCACAGATGCACCAACAGATGTCTTTGGCTTCTTTGCAACGCCAGTTGAGTGCTGCACCGACTGTGCGAGATTTTTTGACAGCCTTGCAACAAAGTCCTTACCAACCTGGACTAATTGCAGAAGTACAGAAGGCATCACCAATCCATGGTGTGATTCGAGCAGATTTTGACCCCATAGCGATCGCCAAAGCATATGAGCGAGGTGGTGCAGCTTGTTTATCTGTCTTCACAGAAACAGCATTTTTTCACGGCAGTTTTGAGATTCTGCGTGCCATCCGCCAGCGAGTAGCATTGCCCTTGTTGTGTAAAGAATTTATTATTGATCCGTGCCAAATCTATTTAGCACGAGCAGCAGGAGCAGATGCTGTACTACTAATTGCCGCCATTCTCACAGATCGAGAACTTCAGGACTTTCTGCGAGTAATTCATTATTTAGGGATGAATGCTTTAGTGGAAGTCCATAACTTAAATGAACTAGACCGGGTACTCAAGCTTGATGATATCCGCTTAGTCGGAATTAACAACCTGAGTCTGGAAGATTTTACCATCGATCTCACCACTACCCAAAGACTAATGGCAGCTAGGCGATCGCAGTTGCAAAACTTAGGTGTGGTCGTTGTTAGTGAGTCTGGATTGTATACACATGCTGATTTATCTCTGGTGGCTGAGGCGGGTACACATGCAGTTTTAGTGGGAGAATCGTTAATTAAACAAGAGGATATAGAACTGGCTGTGCGTTGTCTGATTAAACGTGAGTAGACAAATTGAAACTGACTCGGAAAAAGTCCTGCTGGTGTCCACCTACAGGACTTTTCTAGCGTAAATCCTGATTGAGATGACGTTAATTTACTTGAGAAGCTGAAAACGGCGCAAAATAGCAAAGTTTTCACAGCTAAGCAATACCTTTGCAACAAAACCGTCACAAATAATATCTACATTATTAGTAATACATCTAAAATATTTTTTCAAACAGCAATGAACAAGCAAGTACACGACGGAGAACACCCATTAACAGCTAACGCCAAATCCCAAAATCAAGCACCCTGGAAAAAGGCAGCTGCCTCTCTATCACTTGTGCTGCTGGGATCAGGTATGACATTAGCAGGAGGCTATTTAGCTGGTAACCCTCAGCAAGTGTCTGAGAGAGCATCTAACTTAGCAGTCAGTCGAGTCAATGCTGCTTCTCCATTACCAAACGCCACAGGTTCTAACTTTGTTACCCAGGTGGTGCAAAAGGTCGGGCCAGCCGTGGTGCGAATTGAATCTTCCCGGACTGTAGCCAGTCGGGTACCACCTGAATTATATAACGACCCGTTTTTTCGCCGTTTCTTTGGCTCTCTACCAGAACAACAAAACCGGGTACAACGAGGCACTGGTTCCGGTTTTATCCTGAGTCAAGATGGTAGTATTCTCACTAATGCCCACGTGGTTGCTGGGGCAGATACAGTGAGAGTCATACTGAACGATGGGCGGAGCTTCCAAGGTAAGGTAATGGGGAGCGACGAATTAACAGATGTGGCAGTCATCAAGATTCAGGCCAACAATCTACCAACGGTAACAGTAGGTAACTCAGACCAACTGCAACCGGGAGAATGGGCGATCGCGATCGGTAACCCCCTAGGATTAGATAATACAGTCACCACTGGCATCATCAGTGCCACTGGACGCAGCAGTAATCTCATTGGCGCTCCTGATAAGCGAGTGGAATTTATTCAAACCGACGCGGCGATTAATCCTGGTAACTCTGGTGGCCCCTTGTTAAACGAACGTGGCGAAGTTATTGGGATGAATACAGCCATTATCCAAAGGGCCCAAGGATTAGGCTTTGCTATTCCCATCAACACAGCGCAACGGATTTCCACTCAACTAATTGCTACAGGTAAAGTGCAGCATCCCTATCTGGGCATTCAGATGATAGGATTAACGCCTCAAATCAAGCAAAGCCTCAACTCAGATCCGAATAGCGGTGTCACTGTCAATGAAGATAAAGGTGTCTTAGTTGTGCGAGTGATGCCCAATTCACCAGCAGCTAGAGCAGGTCTCCGTGCTGGTGATGTGATTCAAAAGCTGAACGGTCAATCAGTCACCGATGCCAGCAGTGTACAAAAGGCAGTAGAAAATACCCAAGTTGGGGGAGATTTGCGCCTAGAGTTACGTCGCAATGGACAAAATGTGAATTTAGCTGTGCGAACTGGTGCTTTCCCTACTCAGCAAGTGCAGTAACAGTGAATGCAGTGTAAATGAAGAGTGCTGAGTTAAAAGTGCTGAGTGCTGAGTTAAAAAACCGCCCACACTTCGGCAAGGCTCAGTGACCACAAGGGACGGGGCTTGTACCGAGTGCGAAAGTCCTTCCTTCTTCTTCTTTTGACTCAGCACTCAGCACTGAGTAAGATGAATGGATACTTTACAAACATTCTCTAAGATTTAGGTGGAATGAGGCTGGCGCTTTTGGTTGCACTATCCCAGACTATCCAGCCGCAAGAATTGTCTACATCCTCTGGATGATTGGTAACTTTAAAATAAAGCTTATCTTTGCCTTTAGGTTCAATGGCAAAGTCGGCATTTTGGGCATAAACTACTTTAAAACCCTTGTCTCGTAAGCAATACATTGCCCAAGCTTTTAAAGATTGCTTTTGTGGTTCGTGGGGAATTGGTGGTTTTGTGATTGTTTCTTCAATGACTTGAAATATCTGCATTGGTTTCTCAGCAGGGAGCAGGTTATGGTTTATAGGTTACAGACGGGTTTGGTGGTCAGTTTATTTTTTCAGCTACCTGGCAACTACCATACTTAAGTCGTGATGGGATCGCAACGAATTTCAATCATCAAGCCATCCGGATCATAGAAGTATACACCTTGACCAGTCGGACGGGTAACTGGACCATGAGTGATCGCTATTTGATTTTCTCTGAGTACTGCCACTGCTTGCTCAAATAATCGCGGATCTATATCAAAGGCGAGGTGATATGCTCTGGTGAATGTCCTTTCTGGATTGGGATCTGGTGGTGATAATTCCGGTTCCCAAAATAAATCCAGAATTATGCCATCGGGGGTAACGAAGTTAGCGACTTTTCCTGTGGCGACAAGTTCAGCTAGGGTTGTAGGGACTTCATCGCCTGTGAGTTCGTGCAAACCTAAAATAGTGCCGTAAAAGTACCGAGAAGCTTGCATATCTTGGACATTAAGGGCAATATGATGCACACGACGCAAATTTCCGGCCACAAGGGTGGTTTTGGGGGTAGTGCTAGATTGCATACTAGAAACTGCTCCTTTAACAGGCATAAACTAACTATCAACGGCGATATTCGTCGCCACAATCACCAATTAACTGATATAAATCTCGTGACTGGCGAGATATAGAATTGATGCGATCGCGATCTGCTGCATCTAGTGTAAAACTAAATACTTTGGTGTTATCTTGGATATGTTCAGATACACCAAGTCTTGCACCTACTATTACACCTCCCACGGCTGGCTGGTCTAAAATGTAACGCACTGCCACATTGGCAATACTGACTTGATGTTTATCAGCAATTTGTTTGAGTGTAGACAGCAACTCTTGAAATAATTGCCAACCACCCCAAGCATCTATCATATTCTTATATTTTCTTAAGCTAACTGTGCTTAAATCAGTACTTCGCGGTTCTGGTTTTCCCAAATACTTTTCTGATAATAAACCACCGCAAACTGAACCGTAAGTAAACAGTTTGATATCGTGCTGTTGACAGAACTGCACCATATTTACTTCGGGACGGCGATCAACTAAAGAAAATTGTACCTGGTTAGAAACAATTTTGATACCTGCTGCAATAATAATTTGCAAATGTTCTGTATCAAAGTTAGTCAAAGCTAAATGCTTAATTTTTCCCTCAGTTTGCAATTCTGCCATATATTTGAGGGCATCGAGGTAATTTTTATCTTGATATTCCCACCAGTGAAATTGCATTAAATCTAAGGATTCTACATTCATCCTTCTCAAGGAGATATTGATATTTTCCTCTACTAGTTTTTTTGTCATTTTGCCAGGACGAGGTACCCATTTTGTGAAGGCTTGGATATTATTTAAAGCCTCTTGACCACGCTGAGCAATTAATTGACGGCGAAACTCGCCAATAAAATCTTCTGCGGGTCCATAATGGTCGGCTAAATCCCAAGTGGTAAAACCTGCATCCACATATTGGAACATAGTTTCAATGGCAACTTTCGGGTTAATGCGTCCATGTCCCCCAGAAACTTGCCACATCCCATTTAATACCCGGCAGATATTTAAATCGGGAGTAAATTGCAGACGACTTTCTCTTGGTAGTAGCATATTTTTATTTTCTAATTAGCTAACGCCAACCCATCTCAGCTTGTTCGAGAACATAAGCAGCAACATCTTGAATTTGCTGTTCTGTGAGACGGTCTTTGTAGGCTGACATATTATTTTTACCATTGGTAACTATAGATGTAACTGCCTCTATTGAATCCATCCCATATTTTGTGAGTGCTTGCTTTTTGAGGTTCTTACCTCGCCTAATAATATTACTGCCGTTGATATGACAACCAGCACAATGAACGCTAAACACTTGTGCGCCATTATTTATATCTGCTGCGATCGCAGGCAAAGTAAAATTATTTATTAATACGAAGATAGTCACTAACAATGTTAGTATTTTTTTCACTTAATTTCTCCTGATGCTGAAATAAATCAATGCTACAAAGATTCAAAGTCAGCTGTAAATCCAGCTAAGTTTGCACAATCTTCCTGAAAAGCCTCAGCATCGCTGACATCTTCTATTTTATATGCCATGATTCGCGTTCCATTTGGCATTTTTTTAGAAGAAATACATTCGCCTTGATACTTATCTGACATCATTTTAAAGTTAGCACCGTGTTGTTTCCAAGCATCACCGGAACAAGTAATATTTACTCGCCACATAGTTAATCTCATTTACGACCAATCAATACCTATCATCTCACAAATAGGTAAATGGTTACACATCATCTGTTGTAGTATTGAGGAGGCAGAAGGCAGAAGGGAAACCGCATAAATAAATTTAGGGGATTCAATAGGGACGCAGTATTTCTTGCGCTGTGGTCTCAAAATACATATTTTTTCTTTTTTTCATCAATAAATTTAGGGGCTTTAAACCCTTTTAGCAGAGGACAAAAATTATATTTTCTGCCCTCTGCCATCTGCCTTTCTTCGGTAAACTTCAGCAATTTTCTATCTAAAGGAAGTGTCTGTTTCTCAAAGTCCACGTCATAATGTAGATGGAATATCTTGTCTAGAAATTTTTATCCAAATTAGCTAAATAGGAAAAGTCAACAATGGCTAGCAATATCAAAGAAAAAATTCAAACAGACCTGAGACAAGCTAAAGAAACCGGACAATTAAGAACTGAGCGAATTCGGGAAATTGTTAAAGCTGCGGTTTCTCAGCTAGGTGCGGAACTTAAAGAAGGTTCCAGTGAAATTCGTTCTCTGGTGAAAGATGCGGTTTCTGCTGTGATTGAAAACTTCCAAGATAAAGGTACAGAAATTAAAGAAGAAGTGACAGCTTCAATTGAAGGTGCGTTGGAAGGAGTTAATAGCAAAAGACACGAAGCTATCGTGAAAACTCAGGCAGAATTGAAAAAGTTACAAGCTCAACTAGATAGCGAAGAAGCACAAATCCAGCAAGAAGTTGATGGCATCTTAGCAGAGATTGAAGAAACAGGTAAAGATAAATCTGCTGAAACCAAAAATGCTATTGCCTCTGCTATCAATGCTATTAATAATAGTGAAGAAGTTTCCTTGTTAAAGAAACGTTACGCACAATTACAAGCACAATTAGCTATTGTGCGAGCTAACTTAGCTGCACGCTACGGTGGACGTACCGATGAAGTCAGAGATTATATAGACGAGGCCAAAAACTGGTATGATCAAGCCCGTCCTCAAGCAGAAGCTGTGGTTACACAAGTAGAACAGAAGCGATCGCAGTTAGAAGATAAACTTGGTGAAGCTGGTTCAACCATAGCTAAAAAAGAACGTCAGATTAAACAAACTTTGAGAGAGTTACTGCTAGCAGCAGCTGACATGTTCAAAGATAAGGAACCTGCTGAACAGCATGAAGAGCTTACTAAGAAATAAACTGCTTTTTAGAGTGCTGAGTATAAATCAGTAGAGTTTTAAATAATCAACACCATGCTAAAAGTAATAGGGTGAGACATTTCTCACCCTATTATGCTTTTTTTAGAAATGTTAATTCCCACTAACAACTTTAGTAAATACGTCTTTCTGTATTCATCCTTTCCTCGTGTTTAGCAATCACCCAAATTGCATGAATACTTCCGGGAAGCCAACCTAAAAGTGTCAGTAAAATGTTAATTAATAAAGTTGGACCGACACCAACTGTTAGGAAAACACCTAAAGGAGGCAGTAATAAACCTAGAAGAAAGCGAACTATTTTCATAATTTTGTGACCATTTTTTGACGTTGATTAGTTATGTTTTTGTGAAGGTATCGAATTAGAAAATCCACCTGATGAATTCTCTAAATTCGATATGCTTTCAGGGTTGGCGTTTCTCCTCACATCACATTAGAACTTATCTAGAGGGTAATTCACCTTGGGTATTTACATCACTACTGCTTAGAGCAGGATTTCTTTCAGCAAAATATCTGTTAATGAAGGTGTTAGCAAAAGATAAAATCACTGGACCAAGGAGAAAGGCGATAATTCCTCGAACTGCAAATCCAGGAACCAGCACAGATGCTAACCAGAAACACAAACCATTGACGACAAGCGAAAATGTGCCTAGTGTGAGAAAGTTTAGCGGTAAAGAAAGAGCAGAAAGAATCGGCTTCACTGAACCGTTAATCAGTCCAATTACGAAAGCAGCAATCAAAGCAGCTGGAAAATTAGCAAGATTAACACCCGGTACTACTAAATCCACAATTAGTAGACTGAGGGCTGTACCTAGGATAGTTAAAAATGTTCCCCACATTGTTTTTACCTAAAAATAAAAAAAGATAGATTGTTTGCAAATGTCTATACTATTTTTAACTATGTGTGAAACTTTTACATCTCTTGCAAGATAGATTTTCTTTCTACCATTTGGCTGATTATTGAAAACTGAAATCAATGCTGTTTTTTATAATTTGCACGCTGTTTAATTATTTTTAGTTAAATGGCTGTTGTTAAGCAGCAAATAATTTGTATTTAACTACTGCTTGTAGTGAGGACTTTAGTCCTCTCTTTTCTACGAGAGACCGCACCCACAGGGCTTTACTTCCGCCAACTTACTTACACGCTATAAAAATAATAATGAAGATCAAAAAAAGACGAAACACTCTGCGCCAATCACTCGCGGTTTTTCGCTATAGCGGTCGTGCTATCAGCTTAGTGTGGAATACTAGCCGCACCTTGACCATTCTCCTTGCTACTTTAACTTTAGTCGCGGGTCTTTTACCAGCAGCGATCGCCTACATTGGTAAGTTAATTGTGGATGCGGTGGTTTTGGCTGCTCAAGTTGGTGATGGCGATATTTCTCGCCCTTTATTATATGTGGGATTAGAAGCGATCGCGATCGCTTTGTTGGCAGGTAGTCAGCGCGGGATTTCTATTTGTCAGTCGTTATTGCGAGTGCTACTTGGGCAAAAAGTGAATGTACTAATTCTAGAAAAGGCGCTAACACTGGATCTCGCCCAATTTGAAGACTCAGAATTTTATGACAAACTCACCAACGCTAGGCGAGAAGCATCAGTGCGTCCCCTTTCTTTAGTAAGTCGCACCTTTGGGTTAGGACAAAACGCCCTTTCTCTTGTTACCTACGGCGTTTTATTGGTAAATTTCTCAGTCTGGGCGGTGATAGTGCTAATTTTAGCAGCCTTACCAGCCTTTATTGCTGAAACTAAGTTTGCTGGACAAGCCTTTCGGCTATTTAGTTGGCGCGCACCAGAAACCCGCCAACAGCACTACATAGAAAATCTCTTAGCGAGAGAAGACTTTGCCACAGAAATCAAACTTTATCAACTAGGTGAAACTCTACTAGAACGTTACCGCAACCTGTTTGATCAACTCTATGGCGAAGATAGGGACTTAACTTTGCGGCGGGGATTTTGGGGATATATTTTGAGTTTAGTGAGTACGGCTGCTTTTTACTTAGCTTATGCGTGGATAGTAGTGGAAACAGTGGTAGGTAGGATTTCCTTGGGGGATATGACTATGTATCTCACCGTGTTTCGCCAAGGACAGTCTACATTCTCTAATGCCCTAACTTCCATTGGCGGAATGTATGAAGACAACTTATATTTATCTAATCTCTACGATTTTTTAGAGGAAGAAGTCCCAAAAACTTGGGGTCATGCTACCAGAGGGATTAATCCTCAAGATGGTATCCGCTTTGAGAACGTATCGTTTACTTATCCTGGAAGTTCTCAACCCGCATTAGAAAATATTTCCCTGCATGTAAAACCAGGAGAAAAACTAGCAATTGTGGGTGAAAATGGTTCCGGTAAAACGACTTTAATTAAATTACTTACCCGACTTTATACCCCAGAATCTGGGCGAATTTTTTTAGATGGCTTGGACTTGCAAGAATGGGATGTAGACGTGTTGCGACAACGCATTGGGGTGATTTTTCAGAACTTTGTGCGTTACCAGTTCACCGTAGGCGAGAATATCGGCGTAGGCGATGTAGAACATTTAGAAGATAAAAATCGTTGGCAAATAGCCGCCGAAAAAGGCATGGCGCAACCTTTCATTGAAAAATTGCCCCAAAACTTTAAAACTCAACTTGGTCGTTGGTTCAAAAGTGGACAAGAACTTTCTGGCGGACAATGGCAGAAAATTGCCCTATCCCGTGCATTTATGCGAACTCAAGCAGATATTTTAGTCTTAGATGAACCCACATCAGCAATGGATGCTCAAGCAGAATTTGATATTTTCAATCATTTTCGCACCCTGACCCAAAATCAGATGGTATTCTTAATTTCCCACCGCTTCTCGACGGTAAGAATGGCTGATAAAATCGTAGTCATCGAAGATGGAAAAGTTACAGAACAAGGAACTCACGCAGAATTATTACAAACCGACGGACGCTATGCCAAGTTATTTTATTTACAAGCAGCAGGCTATAAATAATTCGTAATTAAGCAATACAGTAAAATCCACTGCGTCCTTTGCGATTTGTTATTCCTAAACCATCATCAAATCCATGAGATTTTCCGCCATTTCAAAATTAGCAGTCACATTTTGCACATCATCCAATCCCTCCAGAGTATCAATTAACTTGAGGAGCGATCGCGCCTGATCGGGATCAATAACTTCAACGTTATTACTAGGAATCCAGCGCAATTCCGCATCATTTACCTGAAAACCTTGTTCCTTCAACGCCTGGCTGAGAATTTCTAAATTCGTCACCTCAGTAAACACCTCAGCCATCTCATCCTCAGTCATTTCATAAAAATCAGCCCCACCTTCCAGGGATGCTTCTAAAAGCTGGTCTTCATCCACCACACCCTGAACCACACACACCCCCTTTTGGTCAAACATCCAGCTAACACAGCCAGTTTCACCCAAATTGCCACCATTTTTACTAAAAGCAGCACGCAAGTCAGCCGCCGTGCGATTGCGATTATCTGTGAGGGCTTCAATCAAGATAGCCACACCACCAGGGCCATAACCTTCGTAGCGAATAGCCTCAAAACTGTCACTATCTGCGCCAAATGTGCCAGAACCTTTAGCGATCGCCCGTTCAATATTATCATTAGGTATACCCGCAGCCTTGGCCTTATCAATGGCTGTACGTAGTTGAAAATTCCCGGCTGGATCTGGTACACCACTTCTAGCAGCAACGATAATTGCCCTAGACAACTGGGTGAAGGTCTTGCCCTTTTTTGCATCTACTACCGCCTTCTGGCGCTTAATATTTGCCCATTTACTATGTCCTGCCATAATCTAAAATTATTAACACTTCCTTCAAAGATTAGGATATACATAGCTTTTGCAACTTGGCAAAAGCACATTTATTGAATTGTGTAACTTAACTGGTGAAAATTTCATTAATTGTGCGATACCTTATCCAAAGTGCCAAAATTGTAGTTAACAAATTGCAAAAATTGGTTAATTTTCTGAACAGAGTCCGACAGGTGGTGCGCCACCAGCTACGAATGAAAGAAACAAAATCCTCCGTGGGTTTTACTCTTGACTCAGCACTCAGCACTCAGCACTCAGCACTTTTTCCTAATAGACGTGATGCACAGCTTTTTTTCACAACTCATAATTTCCGAAGGAAAAGAAGGAACGTGCAATCCTATCTTAGACGTTTACTGCTATTGCTCCTGGTGGGCATACTGGCTTTAAGTGGATGCCAGATCATGCGATCTGGAGTGGATGCAGGAGTAATTCATCTCACTTTATGGCAAGGAGTAAATCCACCACCAAATCGAGATGTCTTACAAAAGCTTGTAGATAAATTTAATCAAACTCATCCAGATATTCAAGTAGAATCTCTGTATGTTGGGCAACAAGATCAGCAAACACCGAAAATTTTGGCAGCAGTCGTAGGCAATGCGCCGCCAGATTTATTATGGTACAACCCTACAATCGCTGGTCAATTGGTAGAATTAGATGCCCTAATTTCTTTAGATGAACAGCTGGCAAATTCCCCGGTCAAAGACGAAATTGACCCCACTTTGTTTGCCTCAATGGAATACAAAGGTCAGCTTTGGTCTGTACCTTTTGCCACAAATAACGTTGGTGTATATTACCGTCCGAGTTTGTTTAAAGCCGCAGGAATTACAGAATTACCCCGCACCTGGGAAGAGTTTCGGCAAGTTGCCAAAAAATTAACTCGTGATCTCGATGGTGATGGCAGAATAGACCAATATGGCATGTTTCTGCCTTTAGGTAAGGGAGAATTTACAGTTTTCACATGGTTACCATTTATGTGGAGTAGCGGCGGTGAGTTGGTAAACGGAGATACACAGAATGCCGCAAGTGTTGTGTTACAGGATAATCCAGGTGCGATCGCGGCTTTGCAATTTTGGCGTAATTTAATTACCGATGGTTCCGCTATGTTATCTGGCCCAGAAAGAGGTTATGAGACAGGTGATTTAATTGCTGGTAATGTGGCTATGCAGGTAACTGGCCCGTGGAGTTTGGGCGAATTTACAGATAGTGGTGTAGATTTTGGCGTATTTCCCATTCCTGTTGATCAAGAACCTGCTACCAGCACTGGCGGTGAGAATTTATTTTTGTTCAAAACCACACCAGAACGGGAAAAAGCAGCCTTCACCTTTGCTGAGTATGCCGTAAGTGCAGAATTTCAAACGGAATTAGCCTTGGGAACTGGCTATTTACCAATCAATTTGAAGTCACGCCAAAGTCCGCAATATCAGGAGTTTGTCAAGAAACTACCACCTGTGCAAGTATTTTTAGACCAAGCCAAGCACGGGCGATCGCGTCCTATATTTCCAGGTTATAATCGCATTTCCGATAGTTTAGGCCGGGCAATTGAAGCAGTTTTATTAGGTCAAAGTTCCCCAGCCGACGCACTCCAAACAACCCAGCGACGCTTAGACTTGATTTTCAAGTAATTATCTCTGAAGTTGCGTTCATAACCAACTACCAACTTGACCTTGATTTATCCTACAAGTAGGGAAATCGCCACTCTAGGTAATACTAGGGATTTAGTAACTTCATTAAGTACCTACTACTGCCATCCTCTATAAGAAAAAATAATAACTTTAACATTCTGGAAATCTACATAATCCAGCACTGTTTCATGTCTAAATCTTCATACAACAGCCCTATATATATGTAGGCTGTTCGTGGTTTAATTCAAAATATAATCATCAAATTAAGTAGCCAAAGCTGTTTCTCAAAAGCAGCTAATAAAGCTTTGCCTCTAAATTAACGTGAGTTCGACAAATATCAAAAACCCCTCTCCAAACCTCTCGTATGGAGGAGCCACTGCGTTGTAGCAAGTGGCATAGAGGCTTTAAAACCTTAATTTTTAGTTCAAAACCAGGGATATTTTTGCCCCTCTCCGTGTCGGAGAGGGGTTGGGGTGAGGTTCATCGAATTCAATTTAAAATGTTAAAAAATTGAAAAAATGCACAATCCAGTACTTCTCGTCGAACCTCAAAAAAACGTAGAGAGAGACATAAGATTTGATCTTTTAAAAACTATAGGTATACTGCTGATTATTCTTTCCCATGTTATTCCCAGAAATATTTTATTCCATGTTAGAAGTTTTGATGTTCAACTCATGGTAATTGTATCTGGAGCGCTTTTTTATGCTTCTAGTTACCATAATAAATATTCTTTGAAGAATTATTTGCAAAAAAGAATTCCTCGGCTGATTGCTCCTGTGTGGTTATTTCTGAGTTTTTTCTTTATTTCTTATTATATTTTATTTTTAATGAGGCAAAGGGAATACCCTTTTTCTAGACAACAAATTATTGAAAGCTTTTTGTTATTAGAAGGTATTGGCTATGTATGGATAATTCGTGTCTTTGTTATTATAGCTATTATCTCAACCCTAGTTCTCAACTTATACAAAAAATGCCAAAGTAAAAAGTACTTTTTATTAGTATTATTAGCCAGCCATGTATGCCATGAATTTATATTAAAATTAATTGATAGCATTAACATAGAAAATACTTTAATGTCCGGCATAATTCAAAATTATTTTTTGTACATTATCCCCTATGGATGCTTATTTGGCTTAGGTCTTACTTTGCCCAGAATGAAACGAAAATCCATACTAGTTATTTTGGGAATTTCTCTGACAGTATTTCTAGCATTGGCTGTCAATTTTTATAATCAACAAGGAACTATTCTTTATCCTCAAAGTTTCAAATATCCTCCTAAGCTTTATTATTTATCTTACGGCATTTTTATGTCCATGCTGGCTTTTTTACTAGTTGATAGATTATTGGTTATTTATAATTTAAACGATCAAGATAAAAGAGTAACGAAAATTATAGTTTTTATAAGTAGTTCTACCTTGTGGATATACTTGTGGCATATATTTTCCCTGCATTTACCAAAATTTTTCTTGCAAATAAATCTATATTTTTTTAGCAATGATATCCTGTCTTTTTTAGTAATTACCCTCCTTTCAATTACAGCAACTTACATGCAAAAGCTCAGTATAAATAAAATCATCAATAAAACTAAATTTGGTCAAAATAACTCAAAAATTCTTGCTACGTTATTTTTAAAGTAAATTCAGAGAGTTCTTTGCAAGGATTGAAACTCATAGTAACCTAAAGATAGTAAGCTATCGATAATCCCATGAGCATTCGCCAAGAACTTTTAAATGTGATTGAGCAATTAAACGATGAGCAACTATTGGCACTGCTGAACTTTGCTCTTTTCCTCAAGAGTAGGAAAACATCTATTAATCCGATAGTAGAATCTCAGGCTTATCAGGATTGGGTAAGTCCTGATAATGACATTTACGACGAAGTATTTGCTGATGAATTTACAGCGCGGTGATGTTGTACTGTGTCGAGTACCCATGCCTTCAACCGGGTTGACACAATTTAAAGTTCGTCCTGGTGTAGTCGTTTCCGCAAATCAATGGAACCAAATTCTTGATGATTTGATGGTTGTGCCTTGTACTTCCAACGCAAATCGCCCTTTAACCGTAACGCAATACTTAATAACTGGAGACGAAATTGCCAGTGCAGGTATTAGAGTTGAGTCTGTAGTTCGCTGTGAGTCAATTTTTACTTTAAATAAATCCATGCTTCTCAGACAGCTGGGTTCTCTTTCATTTGAGGCGATTAATCAGGTGAATTTTTGTCTCATAGCAGCTTTGGAATTATAAGCACCCTCAAACCCTCATTCTGTCGTCGCCAACTGGGAAAACTCAGATCAAGATGAGTGAAGAGTGAGTTGCATGAGATTGAACTTGATTAAATACTACCGAAACCCTCAAATTTGGGAAAATAATAAATTAAGTCGAATATTACAAGACTGAACAAACTTCCCTTAGGAAAACATGACTCATCCTTTCCTAGAACGCCTGCGTAGTCCCAACCGTCCAGTTATCGTCTTTGACGGTGCAATGGGAACCAACCTGCAAACCCAAAACCTCACGGCCGAAGATTTCGGGGGTCCACAATATGAAGGTTGTAACGAATACCTAGTCCATACCAAACCCGAAGCTGTCGCCAAAGTTCACCGCGACTTTCTCGCCGCCGGCGCTGATGTCATTGAAACCGACACCTTTGGTGCAACATCAATTGTCTTAGCAGAATATGACTTAGCAGACAAAACCTATTACTTAAACAAAACAGCAGTAGAACTAGCCAAGCGCGTCGCCGCCGAATTTTCCACACCAGAAAAACCGCGATTTGTCGCCGGTTCCATAGGCCCCACAACCAAACTCCCAACTTTAGGACATATTGACTTTGATACCCTGAAAGCGTCTTTCGCCGAACAAGCCGAAGCGCTATTTGATGGTGGTGTTGATTTATTTTTGGTAGAAACTTGCCAAGATGTGCTGCAAATCAAAGCAGCATTGAATGGTATCGAAGAAGTCTTTGCCAAGAAGAAAGAACGCCGCCCATTAATGGTATCTGTGACAATGGAAAGCATGGGGACAATGCTGGTAGGTTCCGAAATCAGCGCCGTCCTGACAATTCTCGAACCATATCCGATAGATATCCTGGGTTTAAATTGTGCCACAGGCCCAGACTTGATGAAACCACATATCAAGTATCTATCAGAACATTCACCTTTCATTGTCTCTTGTATACCCAATGCCGGTTTACCAGAGAACGTTGGCGGTCAAGCACATTACCGCTTGACACCAATAGAATTACGTATGGCTTTAATGCACTTTGTTGAAGATTTGGGTGTCCAAGTGATTGGGGGTTGCTGTGGGACACGTCCAGAACATATTCAACAATTGGCAGAAATTGCCCAAGAACTGAAACCTAAAACCAGACAACCAAGCTTAGAACCAGCCGCCGCATCAATTTATACTACTCAGCCCTACGACCAAGATAATTCCTTCTTAATTGTCGGTGAACGTCTCAACGCCAGTGGTTCCAAGAAGTGCCGTGATTTATTAAACGCGGAAGATTGGGATGGACTGGTGTCAATGGCTAGGGCGCAAGTTAAAGAAGGCGCACACATCCTGGATGTCAACGTCGATTACGTGGGACGTGACGGTGTGCGGGACATGCGCGAGTTAGTTTCCCGCATTGTTAATAATGTTACGCTGCCTTTGATGCTGGACTCTACAGAATGGGAAAAAATGGAGGCAGGATTAAAGGTTGCCGGGGGTAAGTGTCTGCTCAACTCCACCAACTACGAAGACGGGGAACCGCGTTTTCTTAAGGTACTGGAATTAGCGAAAAAGTACGGTGCTGGTGTAGTCATTGGGACTATCGATGAAGATGGCATGGCGCGGACAGCAGAGAAGAAGTTTGAAATTGCCCAGCGTGCTTATCGGCAAGTTGTAGAATATGGGATTCCGTCCACAGAAATCTTTTTTGATACTTTAGCACTACCAATTTCTACAGGGATTGAAGAAGACCGAGCTAATGGCAAGGCTACTATAGAAGCGATCCGGCGGATTCGCCAAGAATTACCAGGATGCCATGTAATTTTGGGAGTATCTAATATTTCCTTTGGTTTGAACCCAGCAGCGCGAGTTGTGCTGAATTCGATGTTTTTGCATGAGGCAATGACAGCCGGCATGGATGCAGCCATTGTCAGCCCTAACAAAATTTTACCGCTATCTAAAATTGAGGCCAAGCATCAAGAAGTTTGTCGTGACTTAATTTATGATCAGCGCAAATTTGAGGGTGATATCTGCGTTTATGATCCTTTAGGAGAGCTGACCACACTGTTTGCAGGGGTCACGACTAAACGCGATCGCGGTGTGGATGAAAGTCTCCCCATCGAAGAACGCTTGAAACGCCATATCATCGACGGCGAACGCATTGGTTTAGAAGACCAACTCAAACAAGCTTTAGACAAATATCCCCCTTTGGAAATTATCAACACCTTTCTGCTGGATGGGATGAAGGTTGTCGGTGAGTTATTTGGTTCAGGACAAATGCAACTACCTTTTGTCTTACAATCTGCGGAAACCATGAAAACGGCGGTTGCATATTTAGAACCGTTCATGGAAAAATCAGAATCTGGCAATAATGCCAAGGGAACCTTTATCATTGCCACCGTCAAAGGTGATGTGCATGATATTGGGAAAAACTTGGTAGATATTATCTTGTCCAACAATGGTTACAAGGTGATTAACCTGGGAATTAAGCAGCCGGTGGAAAATATTATCCAGGCTTACGAACAGCACAAAGCTGATTGTATTGCCATGAGTGGTTTGCTGGTGAAATCTACCGCCTTTATGAAAGAGAATTTACAGGCTTTTAATGAAAAGGGAATTACAGTTCCTGTAATTTTAGGTGGTGCAGCACTAACCCCCAAATTTGTGCATCAAGATTGCCAAAACACCTACAAGGGTAAGGTGGTGTATGGTAAAGATGCCTTTGCTGATTTGCATTTTATGGATAAATTAATGCCAGCCAAGGCTGCTAGTAATTGGGATGATTTGCAAGGATTTTTGGATGAGGTAGAAGCAGAACCAGAAATTACCACCTCCCCATCCACAAGTGAATCCTCCCCAGTCCCCAGTCCCCAATCCCCAGTCCCCATCGATACCCGTCGTTCTGAAGCTGTCGCTATAGATATTCCCCGTCCTACGCCGCCTTTCTGGGGAACTCAGTTATTACAGCCTGGTGATATTCCTTTGGAGGAGGTTTTTTCATATTTGGATTTACAGGCGTTGGTTGCTGGACAATGGCAATTCCGTAAGCCGAAGGAACAGTCTAAGGAGGAGTATCAGGCTTTCTTGGATGAGAAGGTTTATCCGATTTTGGCAGGTTGGAAGGAAAGGGTGATTGGGGAGAATTTGTTGCATCCTCAGGTGATTTATGGGTATTTTCCTTGTCAGGCTGAGGGGAATACGTTGTATGTTTATAATGCGAACCGCCAAGGCGCCAAGGACGCGGAGGTAAGAGCGAGTTTTGAGTTTCCGAGACAGAGGTCTTTGCGGCGGTTGTGTATTGCTGATTTCTTTGCGCCAAAGGAGTCGGGGGTGATAGATGTGTTTCCGATGCAGGCGGTGACTGTGGGGGATATTGCGACGGAGTTTGCTCAAAAGTTATTTGCTGCTGACCAATACACTGATTATCTGTATTTTCACGGTTTGGCTGTGCAGGTAGCTGAGGCGTTGGCGGAATGGACTCACGCGAGAATTAGGCGGGAGTTGGGTTTTGTAGCTGAGGAACCGGATAATATTCGGGATGTTTTGGCACAGCGTTATTCTGGTTCACGGTATAGTTTTGGCTATCCGGCTTGTCCGAATATTCAGGATCAATATAAGCAATTGGAGTTGTTAGAGACTGACAGGATTAATCTGTATATGGATGAAAGTGAGCAGCTTTATCCAGAACAGTCTACGACGGCGATTATTGCTTATCATCCGGTGGCTAAGTACTTTAGCGCTTAATCTATTAATTTTGAGGGTGGGCGTTATGTGCGATCGCCCTCATATATTTGTGAAATTGATAGAGTGTTTCAACTCAAATTCTGCATTATGAAGTTTCATAATCGTTAGTTTGTAAAATTAAAAATTAACCCACTGAAGAAAAGAAATTAGCTTTAAAATAACTTTAATCAAAAATACGAGAAAAAACGGTTTTTTTTATTTCACTTCACAGTCAAATTGGATATATGTAGAAGTGAAAGTATATGTTGAAAAAATTTAGTTTAGCATTGATACTGGCATTTTCCTCTATGTTTCCTGTTCAAGCTCAATCTATGGATTGGCTCAATATTGCCAATTCTCGTAATGGTGACAGTGTAGATGTTGATTTGAATTCAATTCAAAGTTCTGGTTCACTTGTTAGTTATCGTCTCAGAGTGGTATATTCACGACCAACACAAGATGGGGCTAAACTTGTTGGTTACCAACAAATTACAGATTGCAATTCAGGTGTATTTCAAGTTCAAGAAATAATAGCTTTTAATAGACAAAGAAATGTGATTCTAAATCAACGTTATGATAATGCGCCAGTAAGAAGAGTAGAGCAAGGAACTTTAGGACATGCAACATACAATTTTGTATGTCAAGCTCAAAATGAATCTACAAGTGATGCACTGCTGCGTGCGCGTATCCAAATGCAACGGGATTTACTACGTGCCTATACAGTAGACATTCCCAATTCCGTTTCAAATCAATTAAATGCGATTTACCAACTTTCAATTATGAAATAAACCATGCTAGTGGAAGTCAAAGCTACATAAGTACGTAGAATTGCATAGTAGGGTGTGAGGAAAATTTATTCTTCCTCATCACCCAAATCAGGTTCAATTCCTAAAGCTCGTAATTGTTCTGCTAATCTTTCTACTCGTCGTCTTTCTTTTTCTACTTGTTTTCTTTCTTGCTCTTGGGCGGTTAAAATCCAATTACCTTGAGCATCATACCAACGTAACCATAAGCGATCGCTTCCCTGATACACACCTTGCCAAAGTCCTAAACCTAGTTCAATGTCATTCAGCCATAAGCGAGGCTGGCGTAAGTCTAACTCTGCGTAGCTACTTCCCACTAATTGAAAAGCGCGTAAATGGTCTGTGTAGCGGTCAAAAACTACATAATAAGGTACTCTTAAAATTCGCTCATAAACTTCCCACTTAGTTGGCGGTTGATTAGCATCACGCAAAATTTGCCCTAAGTCTTCTTTTTCTGTCCCTGGTGAAAGTAGCTCTACCACAATAAAGGGATTAACACCTTCTTGCCAAGTTACATAACTCAGACGTAATTCTTTTTGCTGATACAACCTTGGTACATTAACTACAGCAAACCAATCAGGGCGTTTATACCACAGGGGATGACGCACATCATAGTAAAGATTGAAATCTGTGGCATTGAATACTTGATCTACTGGATAATTGCTAGGTGTAAAAGTTTCACGTAATAATTGGGGTTGTATCAGATGATATTCGTCTGGCAAACCTGTTTCCTCTGGGTCTTCGCTAGGGAGGTCATACATTGTGGGTAGAAATTCTTGGGGAGAACGCGGTGGGTCGGTTTGATACATGATGTCTAATTTTCCGTAGCACATCTTTTGACTTTAATTGTACCCGCCCAATTAATTGCTGCTTGCTTTTACTCCTCCCTGTCCTTGCAGGAGAGGAAGGCTGGGAGGGAGAGGTTCGTCGAACTCCTAAGAAATAGTGCTGAGTGCTGTAAAGCCCTGCGGGCATGGCTGCGCTTATAGCCCGTGCTGAGTACTGAGTGAGGAGTAAAAAGTATGGAGGATTATGTTTCTTTCGCTCTTCTTGCAGGTGCGCCTCCGTTGGAAACTCACGTTAAATAGAGACGCAATGTATTGCGTCTCTAGATACTGTTGGTTTAACTCTTCGCCTGTGATTGAGAATCAGGAATTGTCACATCTATTGGCGTTACCTGTGCGGCTAGCTGCGTCAACGGCGGTTTAATAGTGGTTTGATTTCCTACGACTAAAGTCACCATATTTTCTGGCTTGAGGTATTCTCTCGCGACCCGTTGCACATCAGCCTCTGTTGTGGCGGCTACGGCTTTTTGATAGCGGAAGAGAAAATCAGCCGGATAGCCGTAATATTCATATCGCATGAGCCGTGATAAGGTTTGGCTGGGGTTTTGAAAGTTGAATACAAAAGAGTTGAGGGTAGATTCTTTAGCAAAAGCCAGTTCGTTAGCGGTTACAGGTTGCGCTTGGATGCGTTTGATTTCAGCTTGTAAAGCTTTGACAAACTGTACAGTAGCATCCGATCGCGTTTGTCCACCAGCAATGAACATCCCCGGATAATCAAAACGGGGACTCCAGTAACCATAAACAGAATAAGCTAAACCTTGGCGCGATCGCACCTCATTTAACAATCTGCCACCAAATCCATTTAATACCCCATTCATCACATCCAGGGCTGCATAATCTGGATTGTCGAACTTACCGCCTAAATGCCCAATCAGAACGCTACTCTGAGTTAGTTGTGGCTGATTCACAAAAAAGACACCACCAGTATGAGCTGGTGTCACCTCTGATAAATCAGGTTTAGTGATTTGGGGATGGCGCCGCCAATTCCCAAACTTAGCTTGAATAAGCGATCGCATTTTTTTAGGTTCAAAATCCCCCACAATCCCCAAAATCATATTATTGGGGTGAAAATATTGCTGGTAGAACTGCAACAAATCCTCACGGGAAATATTATCCACCGTGCCATACTCTATTGTGCGAGCGTAAGGGCTATCTTTGCCATAGATCAATTTCTGAAATTCCCGACTAGCAATACTCTCTGGATCGTCATTGCGTCGGGCAATACTACCCCTAGCTTGTGTTTTGGCTAAATCTAGCTTTGATTGAGCAAATACTGGCTCTCTCAGTACTTCAGCAAACAGTCCAAATACTGTTTCTAAATCTTCACTCAGTGACTGAAAGCTCGCATTACCTGTAGCTTCGCTGATACTAGTTTCTACGGCAGCAGCTCTTTGTTCTAACATCTCATTGAGTTGATCAGGGGAATGCTTCTTAGTTCCTCCAGTCCGCATCACCTCACCTGTCAAACCAGCCAAGCCCACTTGATCACCAGGTTCCCAGCGACTTCCTGTCCGCACCAACGCCGTACCATTCACTAATGGCAGATCGTGGTCTTCCATTAAATACACAACCAAGCCGTTTTGCAGCACAAACCGCTCATACTTGGGTAACTTAATCTCAGGCAGTGGTGGCAACTCTAACTCAGTGTAATGCTTGGCTGCTGCCGTCGCCGCCAAAGAAAAGTTAAAAGTTAAAAGTAAACAAGCAACAGACAGCATCAAAGCGTAAAAAAGCCGCTTGCTCTTGCGAAGTTTAAATTTAAAACTGGGAATTTTCAATGCCATCTGCCTGTTCCCCTTCACCTTGTCTCTCTGCATACTCTCTTCCTTTGCCTGCTTTGCGGTTCATTTTTCCTTACCCCTGTTTCGACAACAGCTTGCCAATGGTGCGATTCTCTGGCGTAAACGACGCTTTGGCCACACGCTGAATATCGGCAGTTGTTACCGCCGCAATTTCATCTAACTGCTTGAATAAATTTCGCCAAGAGCCAGTTTTCACCTCATATTCCAATAACTGCTGTGCCATACCCATGTTGGAATTGAGACTACGTAACAAACTCGCCCGTGCTTGAGTTTTCACTCGTTGTAACTCAGCCGCCGTTACAGGTTCGGTTTTCAATTTGTCGATTTCTTGACGCAAAGCTATTGCCACCTCATCAACCGTGTGACCGGGAGCAGTGAGAGCATAGAATAACATGAGATTTGGATATTTATCCCCAGGAAAACCACCAAAACCTTGGGCATTTAATGCCAAGCGTTGCTGTTCTACCAAAGATTTATACAATCGCGACGTGCGCCCGTCACTCAATAAACTACCAATGATTTCATATACGGCATGATCAGCATGGGTAACTGCTGGGCGGTGATAGCCTTCTAAATACCAAGGTTGAGAAGGTAGTTCTAAAGTAAATTCCCGTGTTTGTGTTTGTGGTGGTTCAGCTGGAATATTTGCTTGTGCTTTGGGTCTGGACTGATAGCGGCCAAAATAAATTTGTGCCAGTCTTTTCACCTCAGCTGGATCAACATCTCCGACAACTGCGATCGTTAAATTACTGGGTGGATAGTGAGTGTCAAAGAACTGCTGCACATCTCCCGGTGTCAGATTGCGGATATCTTCGTCATAACCAATCACTGGCCGCCTGTAGGGATGGACTTTGAAAGCCGTATCAATAAATTTCTCTACCATCATGCCGATGGGCGAATTCTCCACCCGCATCCGTCGCTCTTCTAAAATGACATCTTTTTCTTTATAAAACTCACGACGAATTACAGGGTCAAGAAAGCGCTCCGATTCCAGGGACATCCAGAGTTTGAGCTTATTCGCTGGAAAGCTGTAAAAGTAACGGGTAGCTTCCGCCGAAGTGGTAGCATTTAAATCCACACCTCCGGCTTGGTTAACAATTTGCCCCAATTCGTTTTGTTTAACTAGCTTGTCTGCTTGCGCTTCTACTTGCTTAAACTCAGTTTGCAATTGAGCCACATCATCTTGTTTGTTATTGGCTTTCGCTGTTCTAATTTGGGCATCCAACTGTTCTAAGCGGTCTAGTAAAGATTTCTCTGCTTTGTAATCTTTTGTACCAATGCGCGTTGTCCCTTTAAACGCTAAATGTTCTAGAAAGTGTGCCACACCAGTTTTTCCATCTGGCTCATCCACACCACCAACATCGGCATAAGTAACAAAAGAAACTACAGGTGCTTGATGTCGTTCCAAGACAATGAACTTCATCCCATTGTCAAGGCGAAACTCCGTCAACTGCTCAATCACCCGATCCAAATAAGGTTGAATCGAACTTTGCTCGGCTGGGGTGGGAATTTTGCCAGGTCGCAGGGTTCTTTGGGGAGGTGCAGTCTGAGTCTGAGCTAGAGCCACTTCTGGCGTTAATCCCCACCATAAAATTATTGTTGCCATCAAAATTGGCAATAGCCGACGCAACATAACGGATACTTGATTGGCGCAATCCCAAATCCGAAATCCGCCTAGAAAAGTTTGCTCCCCAAGAAGATTACAGCCAGTCGCCTGGGTTGGAAAAATCTCAGAGAAGTTCGCCTGGAGGGAAACCCTCTTTACGACTTCTCTGTGTAGTGCTGGCTTCTCCACAAAACTTTTCGCAAAATCCAAACTTGAACGGGTGGGCTGATTCATAAGCGACAATTAAACTAAAGTTCCACTACCTGAGAAACATGCTACCTACCAAACAGGGCGTTAATCTTGTATTAAGCTTTCTGTGCTTTTTGTACCTGACGTTAGACAATAATGCTACAAGTCGTGTTCCGAAGATCACACAATAATTTTTATGCGAGTTTTTAATTCTCCCCCACCCTCAGAAGCACAAACACGCACCCGCATTTTACAGGCGGCACAGCGTTTGTTTGCCTCTAAGGGATTTGATGGCACTACCACCCGCGATTTAGCCCAAGCAGCAGGAGTTGCTGAGGGCACCCTGTTTCGCCATTTTCCCAATAAAAAGTCAATTTTAGTTGAGGTAGCTACTAGTGGCTGGGTGGACATTTTAACAGATTTGCTCACAGAATTGAGCGAAATGGGCAGTTATAAGGCTGTTGCCCAGGTGATGCGCCGTCGAATGTGGAATTTACACAAAAATGTCGATTTGATGCGCGTTTGTTTCATGGAAGTGCAGTTTCATCCAGACTTGCGCGATCGCATTCAAATCGAAGTGATTAACAAAATGACGGATGTGGCCGAAGCTTTCTTTCAAACAGCTATGGATAAAGGCATTTATCGTCAAACTGATGCCAAACTAGTTGCCAAAGTTTTCTTAGGAATGTTTGCGATCGCGGGTTTTTCTGACAACACCCTGATGGAACCCGACGCTTCGCCCCAAGAAATGCAGCAGATGGCTGAAGGATTGGCTGATATTTTTCTCAATGGAGTCTTAGCTAAGGAATAATTGAACGCCGATGAACGCCGATGAACGCTGATGAACGAGTTTTAGGTAATTTGTTTTGCTTGTTGACTCCATTGCTGCACTAACTCAATGGCGGGACACAAATCTCGGCGTTGCATTGTTGCTACTTGCAAGCGCATAATTTGTTGATGCAATCTGTGGGTGGGAGTTTGAGATAATTGTGCTACAGAACCAATACCTGCATGAAGTAATAGACCGCAATATTGCATTCCCACGCTAGGAATTCGGGACAAATCGGCTAGGGCAATCCATTTATTTACATACTGAAGATTTACTTGCAATTTATTGGCTAAGTTCACCCTAGTTTCAGCAGTTTTTCCGTGTTTGATGAGTTCTTTTGTGGTTTTAATTCCACAATTTTGGAATCGGGATTTTTCTTCCTGACTTAATCCCGGTAGTTCCTCAATTGGCCAGTCACAAGATGTGAGAGGACTTCGGTTGTTTTTTTGTTGAGCAGGCATTTGTGTAACCAAAAGATAAACCTATTTCAATATATATTGAAGCTTTAGCTGAGATACAAGCTTTTAAAAGATGTTATGATTTTCCCTGTCCAAAATCTATCCAATTCAATTCTTCCTTCTTTCAAGGTAATCATTTTTTTCTTAAATAATTGATTTTCATAGGTGAACCTAACTTGATATTTGCCAGACTGAATGTACCAGAAAATCCAAATACCGCCATAAATTGCATTCCCTAAAAGCTGTAGACAATTTTCGCCGTACCAACTAAATTGAGCATCTATTAAAATTCCCAACTTTCTCCAGGAATGATTAACGGGATATCTGATTCCTCTACCTCCCTTGTTGCATTTTTATTTAAAGAAATTTGCATAAATTGTCCGTAATTATTTAATATTTCTGGTAAGAAATAGGGCAAATCAAAGCGATAGAGAGTTGATGTTTTATTAACAATGCGAACACCAAATTGAACAGATGTTTGTTCCCCATACTTGGGCAGACAAATTGTTTCTTCAGCAACCAAAGTTTCAAAGCAAATTTCATTTACTTCAATGCTATTAGAATTGTCTGATGCATAAAATGTCATATGAGCTATTTCAGGTTAGACAAATTACAATATATATCCCACCTGAAGTTAACATAAGAGTAAAATATTCTAAATCTAGCTCTTCCACCGTGGATTACCAGAGCATATGACCCCGATCTCAAAAACTATACCTCATTTGTATGAAACAGACTTTGTAGCATGGACAGAACAGACTGTGCAACTCATTCGGGCTGGAAAATTTGCACAAGTAGATTGGGATGCTGTGATTGAGGAAATTGAAAGCTTGGGGCGGTCAGATCGGCGGGAGTTGAAAAGTCGTTTGGAGGTGTTAATTCAGCATTTGCTCAAGTGGCAATATCAGTCTATTTTACGGAGTGGCTCCTGGCGAAATACCATTGATGAGCAACGCAACCGCATAGCAGATTTATTGCAAGATAGTCCTAGTCTCAAATCATATCCAGAAGAGGTTTTAGCTGAGTGCTACCATCGCGGATTGAAGGCGGCTATGAATGAAACTGAACTACCACAGGATAAATTTCCCGTGGAGTGTCCTTACAGTATTGCCCAAATTATGGATACTGAGTTTTTGCCGGATGCATCTTAAGTCAACAATTCGCCTCGCATTACAGTTACTGCTTGTCCAGAGAGAAACACGCGATCGCCTCCTGGATACCGCACCTTAACTACACCACCGCGACGGGATGCTTGATCAGCCAAAAACTCATCCTTACCCAGGCGATCGCACCAGAAAGCTGCCAAGCAACAATGGGCAGATCCAGTCACCGGATCTTCATCAATTCCTACTCCCGGTGCAAAGAAGCGAGAGACGAAATCATACTTTGAATCAGGATGAGTCAGGCTAGTCACAATTACCTTCGCCACAGGCAAAGTTTTCAGTTGCTGAAAATTAGGCTGCATTTGCCTTACCACATCTTCAGACTCTACTTCTACTAAATACCCCAAAGAATTCTGTAAAACAGATTTACAAGGTACACCCAAAGCCTCACTCAGTGCTGGAGGGGCGACAGTTGCTTGTGAGCGGTTCACAGGAAAATCTAACTCAATCCACTCACCCAACCGCTTGGCCATCAAAACACCGCTTTTAGTATAAAACCGGGCAACTGCATCAGGTAACAAATGCCCCTCAGACCAAAGTACATGAGCGCTAGCCAAAGTTGCGTGACCACAAAGTGGTACTTCCATAGTGGGTGTAAACCAGCGCAAACTAAAACCATCATCCTGCCTCACCAGAAAAGCCGTCTCAGATAAATTCATCTCCTGCGCCACATTCTGCATCCAGCCATCATCTTGAGACTCAGACAAAACACAAACAGCCGCCGGATTCCCCGCAAAAGCTTTATCAGTAAAAGCATCAACTTGAGTAATAACCTGTCCCATCTAATCCTCACTTCTTGCCTATAGTTTTTTGTGGTTCAATCAGTGGCCGTGACTAAAACAGTAAAGCAACTTTTTTAAGTATTTTCCCATAGAAATATAGCCCGATAAATTCCGCTACGATTAGCGTTCGCGCTCCAGCAAGTAAAATGGAGGTACAACTAAGGTTGTACTTGCAGAGGCTAACAAGATGAAACGAACACTTTATATTCCTGATGAGTTGTGGACACAACTTAACGAATACTTAAAAGACCACCCAGAACAAAATCCATCAAGTGTTGTACAGGCAGCACTGGCAGAAAAGTTACGTCCCAAAAATAGTTCAAGGCTACTATCGTTAGCAGGAATCGTAGAAAATGCTCCTACGGATGCATCAGTTAATGAGAATTATTTGATACAAGGATGAAGCGTCTTGTTTTGGATGCAGGCCCCTTGATTGCCCTGGTTTCTGTCCAAGATGACTACCATCAGGAATGCAAAGCAGGTTTTAGTCAGTTACCAGCGTTGTTTGGTGAAGTTCTTACTCCTATACCAGTGTTGTTTGAAGTTTACAAGTTTGTGCTGCGAGAACAATCGAGCCATGCTGCAATGACTGCATTAGCTGTCATTAGCGAGAGCACAGTAACCGTACCACTGAGCATGGAAATGTTTCAGGATATTTACAGCATGGTTCGTCAGATACCAGACTGGCAAGGAAGTTTAGAGGATGCCTCTGTCGTAGCGGTGGCTCAGCTTTATGATGCTACTGTTTGGACTATTGGATTACAGAGATTTGAGTTGGTTCAAGAGCCTGGAATTGTGGTTGCCGTGAGCATTAGCGCTGTACAGGACAGTTTTATCCCTGGCGATCGCGATCGCAGTATTGAAAACGGCGCATTAAGTCCCAGCGCTGCAAAAACTTATCTCAACCTTATGAGATAAGTTTGAGGTAGTCATGAAGCCTGGAAGTAAGTTCAGAATATTTACACCATTTATGTTATGCAAAAAACCTCGAACTCCCTCGTTGATACCCTACGCCATCGACGTCAACAACTAACTAACCTCATCGATTTTCCCGCAATTTTGTGGTCAGGAAGTAGCAATCCGCGCAACTTCCCTGCCAACGTCTACCCATTTCGCGCCAGCAGCCACTTCCTTTATTTTGCTGGATTGCCATTGCCAAACGCTGCTATTCGCCTAGAAGCAGGCAAGCTAGAACTATTCATAGATGATCCTCAACCTAGCAGCGCCCTTTGGCATGGAGAAATGCCCACCCGTGACGAAATAGCCCAGAAAATAGGCGCTGATGCTGCTCGACCAATGGCAGAATTAGAATCTCGGCTAGAAGGTGCAGCCACAATCGCTGTGCAAGATGCCGCTACTTGGACGCAGCAGTCCCAGCTATTAAAAAGATGGGTGTTACCACAACAACCTCCCCAAGAAATTGACTTAGAGTTAGCCAAAGCCATCATCTCCCTCCGCCTCTCCCATGATGAAAGCGCATTAACTGAATTACGCAAAGCAGCTGCTGTTACCGTTGCAGCACACAAAGCTGGTATGGCAGCCACATCAAAAGCGAAACTAGAAGCAGAAGTCCGAGCGGCTATAGAAGGAGTCATCATATCTCACAACATGACTACTTCCTACAACAGTATTGTTACCGTCCACGGCGAAGTTTTACATAACGAGCAATATTACCATCCGCTAAAACCAGGTGACTTATTGCTTGCTGATGTGGGTGCAGAAACCGAGATGGGATGGGCTGCTGATGTCACGCGAACTTGGCCAGTTTCTGGCAAATTTTCATCTACCCAAAGAGATATTTATGATGTGGTACTGGCAGCTCATGATGCGTGCATTGCCAAAATACGCCCTGATGTAGAGTATAAGGATATTCATCTACTAGCCGCTACAGTCATCGCTGAAGGTTTGGTAGATTTAGGCATTTTACCAGGAAATCCCCAAGATTTAGTCGAAATGGATGCTCACGCCCTGTTTTTTCCCCACGGTATCGGTCATCTACTCGGCTTAGATGTGCATGATATGGAAGACTTAGGCGATTTAGCAGGCTATGAAGAGGGAAGAACAAGGAGCGATCGCTTTGGCTGGGGCTACCTGCGTTTAAATCGTCCCCTTTGTCCAGGGATGTTGGTGACAATTGAACCGGGATTTTATCAAGTCCCAGCCATTTTAAATAATAGAGAAATGCGGGCAAAATATGAAAATGTGGTGAATTGGCAACGATTATCTCAATTTGCCGATGTGCGAGGAATTCGCATAGAAGATGATGTTTTAGTTACAGAAACGGGTAGTGAAGTTCTCACAGCCGCGTTACCAAATGCAGCCAGTGACGTAGAAGATTTGTCTAATTCGTAATTAGGGAATACCATGTCTTAATCTGTGGTTGAATTTTTTTGTTGAATTTGGCTTTTCACCCAGTTACGAAATTCTTTGACTAATTCTAAATAATCTTTTTCTCCCACCTGTTGTAAAAAATCAGCAATTTCTGTTAGTGGCAGATTGGGAAAAGATAAGCTTTGCTCAACAGCTATATATTGTTTATCTTGCAAAATATTTATACTAAAATCATTGCCATCATATCGCCAAATTTCTGGCACACCCATATCAGCGTAAACTTGAAAGCGATTTTTAGCACTGCTGGTAATATCAACTTCCACTACTAAATCTGGTGGCGGGTCTTGTTGCAAATCAATTCTTTTTTTGCCTTTAATAAAATTAACATTTTTCAAATAAAAGCATTCATCTGGTTCAGCACCACTTAATTCTGGGCGTTTGAAAGTGGTAGAACCAAGCGGTTCAATTCTAACTTCTAGTTCTTCAGCGAGAGTTTCGACAAATCGACCTACTAGACTTTTATAACGTTCGTGTTCAGGAGAAGGAACCATGATTTCTAAAGTACCGCGATTATAGGTAAGTCGCAGGCGGCGATTAACACTAAGTTCAGTGAGCAAGTTTTCATAGGTTTGCCAACTAATACCTGATAAATGGACGATTTCTGTTGGTTCAATTAAAGTGTTACTAATCATAGCTATATTTGATGTATTATCTCAATTTTACTCTCACTGTATATTGATTAATGAGGGTAATGTCTATGGCAAGTTGCTACGTGTTATGGGCTAAGTTCTGCTAATCCTTGTTCACGAGTCACGATTGGCACATAACCCAATTCATCACGGGCTTTGCGATCGCTAAAGGTAAATCCTCTACCAATTAATCTCGCCATAGTTTGAGTTATGGGTGGCATATCATCCCGTTGTTGGATTTTCCACAAAAATTCTAGAAAACCCGCAATCCTCCAGGCAAAAGCGTAAGGAATGCTTCTGTTTCCAGGATTGACTCCTTCTATTTGCAGTAGTGTTGTTACCCAATCACGAAAGTTCACAACTCCATCATCACCCAGAAAGTAAGCCTGACCTCCAAGACTACGCTCAGCTGCCAAGATAGTTCCATGACAAACGTTAGTTACCGTTGTGACGTAAGGATAATTACCCTGATCAATCCAAATAAATTGATTGTGGCGGACTGCATTAGCAATATTGGGAATTGCATGGTCACCTTTCCCCCAAATCCATGAAGGACGAACTACTGATGTGATAAATCCTGGTGCATTCGCGGCAATTACTCGCTGTTCCGCCAGACTTTTGGTAGCGATGTAGGCTGAAAAGGATGATGGCTGTAAGGGAAGACTTTCATCAGCATTAAAAATTGCCTGTTTATCCATGACTACGGCTGACGCACCCACCTGCACAAAGCGGGAAACACCAGCCGTTTTAGCTGCACGTAGCGATCGCTCTGTTCCTATGACATTTGCTTCATAAAATGCCTTGTATTTACCCCAACCACCTAGAAAGCCTGCAACGTGAAACACCACCTCACACCCTTGCATTCCCTGCATCATTGCTGGCTCGTTTAGTAAATCACCCAGAACAACTTTTGCCCCTAATACTGCTACTCGCTGTGCTGCTTGAGGCGATCGCGCCAATGCCTTCACTGTATAACCTCGCTCTTGCAGCAAACTGATTAGGTGACTACCCACAAACCCAGAACCACCAGTCACAAACGCTTGCATCATGGCTTCATAACAACTTGCAAATTTTGAAATTTGTCATTAAATGACTAAATGCATCCTATCGTACACAAAGAATAATGACAACTTACAAATTTTAAAATCTGTTATATACAGCCAGCAGCTAGAGATGTTGTTAAAAGTTTAACCACTGTGTATATTTGTTGTTCTGTTGCCTCATCCCAGGATTCTTTGATCATCAGGGGATGATGGAACTTTATAGTTGCAGCACTAACGGCTGTGGTGGCTTGCTCGATATTCTTAATTCGGAATTCGCCGCGCTGCACTCCACTGACAAGAATTTCTTGAAGAATAGAATTTAATCTACGTAAATGCTGTTCTACTACTTGCCGGTCTGCCTCCACAATGGCAATGAGAGCTTCAAAGAGTTCCACATCATTCGAAAGTTTTGCCCGTTTAATCCGATGTAACTCTAGAACATAAGCGTAGAGTCGTTCATAGGCAGAGTTTTGTTGATTAGCGATCGCGCTTAAAGCTTGTTCAATTCCAGTCAGCCATCGCTCAATTACTGCGTCAATTATCTCGGCTTTGGTTTTGAAAAACCGATACACATTGGCGTGAGACATTTTGCAAGCACGAGCAATTTCGCTAACGGTGGTTCGTGCATAACCGTAACGTCGCAAATGAGCTTCTGCGGTTGCTAATATTAATTCACGAGTTTTTTGGGCTGGATGCTCGGCTGACTCCATCGTTTATCTGTAACTTCATAAAGTTAACAACTAACATATTTTGAGATTTGTCAGCAAAAAGCTATGGGTTTGAGATAAAAATCAGAACTTACACCCAAAAGACGGTTTGCCACCTCAAGAAAGGTACGTATCCGGTTGTTCAAGTCGGGGTGAAAACTACTAAGCTGGTAAATAGCACGTTAAAACTTGAGCGGAAAATCTGAATCGCATTCATGGGCGGTGCAATTTTACCTACTGGCGAACTACCTGTAATTACATTATGTTTGATGCTTTATCTGACCGTTTAGAAAGTGCCTGGAAGAAACTGCGGGGACAGGACAAAATATCTCAATCCAATATTCAAGACGCTTTGCGGGAAGTACGCCGCGCCTTGTTGGAGGCTGATGTCAATCTCCAGGTAGTTAAAGATTTTATTAGTGAAGTCGAAGCCAAAGCACAGGGAGCCGATGTGCTGGCTGGCGTGCGACCTGACCAACAGTTCATCAAAATTGTTCACGATGAGTTGGTACAGGTAATGGGGAAAGAAAATGTGCCCTTAGCAGCAGCCGAAGAACAACCCACAATCGTGTTAATGGCTGGTTTACAAGGTACTGGTAAAACCACAGCCACTGCTAAGTTAGCTTTACATTTACGTAAGTTAGAGCGTAGCTGTTTATTGGTAGCAACAGACGTATATCGCCCAGCCGCGATTGACCAGCTGGTGACGTTAGGTAAGCAAATTAACGTGCCAGTTTTTGATCTGGGTAGCGATGCAGACCCAGTAGAAATTGCCCGTCAGGGTGTAGAACGTGGCAGGGCAGAAGGTGTAAACACAGTCATTATTGATACGGCTGGTCGTCTGCAAATCGACGAAGATATGATGGCGGAATTAGCCCGCATCAAAGAAACTGTCCAACCCCATGAAACTCTGCTAGTTGTGGATTCTATGACTGGTCAAGAGGCAGCAAACCTGACTCGTACCTTCCACGAACAAATTGGCATAACTGGGGCAATTCTCACCAAGTTGGATGGTGATAGCCGTGGCGGTGCAGCGCTATCAGTGCGGCAAATTTCGGGAGCGCCGATTAAATTTGTCGGCGTGGGCGAGAAAGTCGAAGCACTACAACCGTTTTATCCTGACCGTATGGCTTCGCGGATTCTGGGAATGGGTGATGTTCTCACCCTGGTAGAAAAAGCCCAGGAAGAATTTGATTTAGCAGATGCTGAAAAAATGCAGGAGAAAATCCTGTCAGCGAAGTTTGACTTTACCGACTTTCTCAAACAGTTACGCTTGCTGAAAAATATGGGGTCACTGGGAGGCATCATGAAGATGATTCCCGGGATGAACAAGCTCTCAGATGACCAGCTCAAGCAGGGAGAAACCCAGCTAAAGCGTTGCGAAGCCATGATTAACTCCATGACTCGTCAAGAACGCCACGACCCCGATTTATTAGCTAGTTCACCCAGTCGGCGGCGACGGATTGCCAAGGGATCTGGCTATAGAGAAGCAGACGTGAGTAAATTGGTGGGTGATTTCCAGAAAATGCGATCGCTCATGCAGCAAATGGGTCAAGGCCAAATGCCAGGAATGCCGGGAATGCCAGGCATGTTTGGCGGTGGCGGAAACGCCTTCGCAGGTGCTGGCAATCGTCCCTCTGCCCCTGGATGGCGGGGTTACAATAGCGGCGCAACCACGAAAAAGAAAAAGAGCAAAGATAAGAAGAAGAAAGGCTTCGGCAATCTTTAAAACTAACTCATAGCAGCAAATGCTAGGCAAGTGCTAAAATTAGCATTTCCACACTAGAATTTATGAGCAGAGGCGGATCACCTGCAATTTCTCGGCAGCCCGAGTCAGGTTACTTCTTTGCCAACTCATACCTACAAACAAGAGAACAATTCCTCAACCATGATCAAATTGCGCTTGAAGCGATACGGCAAAAAGCGGGAAGCAAGTTACCGCATTATCGCCATTAACAGCCTTGCTCGCCGCGATGGCCGTCCCCTAGAAGAACTAGGATTCTACAACCCTAGAACCGATGAAGTGCGACTAGATGTTCCCGGTATCGTCAAGCGACTACAACAAGGCGCTCAACCTACTGATACCGTCCGTAGCATCTTAGTAAAAGCCAATGTTTTTGAACAGGTCAGTGCCACAGCCGCATCCTAAAGCCAAAATGCCATCCCCCACAGCTAGTCCCAACTACGTTGGGCTAGTTAAGTTTTTGATGCAACCATTTTTAGAATCTCCCAAGACTTTAAGTGTTGATTGTGAAATTTCTCCCACCCTCAAACGGGCTTGGATTCGCATCGCCTTTGAAAGCACAGATAAGGGGAAAGTGTTTGGTCGAGGGGGACGCAATATCCAGGCAATTAGGACAGTAATTGCTGCTGCTGCGGAACTTGCCGGGCAATCAGTATACCTGGATATCTACGGCAGCAATGCTCCGGGACGAGATGGGATGTCTTTTGATGAAGATCGGGAAGAGCGATCGCCAGCACCAAAAACCCGAGACAAACTAGCGGATGGGCCTAGACCAATTGTGAAACCTCGAATTCGCTAGTTAACAAGCGAAAGTCTGAGCGGTGGAAGTTAACTCCGCTCAGATATTTCAAATTAAAAATTAAAGATTAAAAATTAAAGATTAAAAATGGTATGACCTTTGTTGTCAAAAACTGCACTTCAGAAATTAAGAAATAAATACTTATGGCAGATGCCTTAACAATTCAGCTGCCTAATATTTCCAGTGCGATCGCTCTAGCCGGTGATCGGGAAGAAAACCTGAAAATCTTATCCCGACAAACAGGAGCTAGTTTAGTCCTACGCGGGCAAGAACTACACATTGCTGGCACAGAAGCGCAAATTCATTTGGCAGCGCAATTAGTGCGATCGCTTGAAGAAATCTGGATTAAAGGCAATACAATTTCCAGTGCCGATATCTTAACAGCCCGTCAAGCCTTAGATAACCATCGGCAAGGGGAACTTCAAGAATTACAGCGAGATGTCCTGGCCAAAACTCGTCGAGGTGAAGAAATTCGGGCCAAAACTTTTCGCCAACGACAGTACATTGAGGATATCCGTAAGCGTGACTTGACATTTTGCATCGGGCCTGCTGGTACAGGTAAAACATACCTCGCGGTTGTCGTTGCTGTGCAAGCACTTTTAAATAACCAAGTAGAAAAGCTAATTTTAACTCGTCCTGCCGTGGAAGCTGGGGAAAAACTCGGATTTTTGCCCGGAGATTTACAACAAAAAGTCAACCCCTATCTCCGCCCACTTTACGATGCTATTTATGAATTCATCGATCAAGAAAAAGTCCCTAATTTAATAGAACGTGGAGTGATTGAAGTCGCACCACTCGCCTATATGCGTGGACGCACGCTCAATCATGCCTTTGTAATTGTCGATGAAGCCCAAAATACTACACCCGCTCAAATGAAAATGGTGTTAACTCGTTTAGGCTTTCGTTCCCGGATGGTAATTACAGGAGACACGACACAAACTGATTTACCCCTGAACCAAAAATCAGGATTAGCAGTGGCTTTACAAGTCCTCAAAAATGTTGAAGGCATTAGCTTTTGCGAATTCACCCAACAAGATGTCGTGCGTCATCCTCTAGTTCAGCGCATTGTTGCTGCTTATGAAAAATACGAAAGATAAAATAGAAAATTATCTGTGGTTTCTGAAACTTTTCCAAACCTGGACTAATTGCAAAACCTGATAACTAATTGCTGATTATGAATAAAAATGTAAAAGACTTTTTAGAAGCTTGTGAAAATCTGGGAACTTTACGGATTATTGTCACTAGCAGCGCTGCTGTATTAGAAGCTCGCGGCAAGATAGAAAAACTATTTTATGCCGAATTGCTCAAAGGTAAGTATGCGAATCTGCACACAGAAAACTTTGAGTTTCACTTGAATATGGACAAAATTACTCAGATAAAATTTGAAACTGGTGAAGCAAAAAGAGGCAACTTTACTACTTATGCTATCCGCTTTTTAGATGAGACAAAAGAACCTGCTTTAAGCTTGTTTTTACAATGGGGTAAACCGGGAGAATACGAACCAGGTCAAGTGGAAGCTTGGCAGTCTCTACGAGAACAATATGGGGAAGTTTGGCAACCTTTACCAATTGAAACTTTATGAATGTAGTGATATTAGCTAATAGAGTGTATTGATATTCTGTTAGCTAATATCTCTGCCAGCGTTGTCAAGGTGATCGCTAGTCCCGCACTAGTATCTTTTTCTACACCCCTGGCTTTGAAGCTAATCGCCAACAACTCAATCAGCCTGTGAGTTTCTTAGTACGTTTTATTCCAGCAAAACACCCGATTACTGAGTTAAAACTCATCCCTCAGATAGATAATAAATCATCAATTTTGGTGGCAGATAGAGCATTTAATAGCTTGAATTTGGCTAGGGCCTATTTAGGGGATGCAGCTGTGTTATCAGTCAAAGTAGATCCAAATTCACCTAATCGTCAAATTACCCTTTTGCGCGGTGAACGCCAATTAGTTTCCATCGTCACTGCACCTGCTACTGAAACGAATTCAGATGGTCAGTTCATTACCTCAGAAGTATTTCAACAACTATTTAAAGGCGATTCACGTCCCTATTTTAATTCGGTCGAATCTACCACTGCTTACCACCAACTTTCTACATCTCAACCTACCATCGAAGCGGATCAAGTTACTGCTGTTTATCTTTCACCCCAAGACCCAGATTATTTTGCGGCGAATTCTCGTCCAGTTGCCCTTTATCGCTATCGCCTAGAATTTTTCCCACCACTACCCACTACTCCTCAAGAATGATTTAGTGGAGTAGCACTTGACTACATTATATTACATATGTAGTATAAGTATTCCAAGCTAACGCCCGCGCTCTTGGACGGTGTGCATCATGGCAAAATTTCGAGATATTCTCAATTACTTTCGTCCCGACTGGAGGCTGAGTGTTTTCAGTATTACTGCATCCAGCATTTACGAAATTATTGATTTGGTTGTTCCTTACGCGATTGGGCAGATTTTAAACGTTTTGTCTGACCAACCTTTGGATAGACCACTGCAAAGTGCGATCGCCAATATTGCAGAATTTACCAATTACCCAGTTAATAAGCCTCTATCTTTGGGTGTATTACTGGGGTTGATTTTTTTAGTCACCGTAGTCAAAGCGCCCACTCAGCCTTGGATGACCAGTTGGTTTCACTGGGATATACCCTTAAGGGCACGTCGAGATCAGACTCAAACAGCTATAGCCAAAATTCTCACTCTCCCACTGGAATTTTATGATGAAAATAACCCCGGACGCATTTCCGGAAGAGTAGCTAGAGGTCTTGCTAACCACACTTGGACATATCCCGAAATTGCCGGACAGTTAATCCCTAAACTAGTTCGTGTAGTGGGAATTTTTGTGTTTATCTTGTTAATTGAGTGGCGGATTGCGATTTTATATCTGATTTCCTTTGTAGTTATCCTCAGCTTTACCTTAAAGACCTTGCGACGGATAATTTGGCACGAAAGTCGCCTGGATAAATACATGGAAAGCACCGAAAGTCGGACTTCCGAATTAATCACTAATATCAAAACTGTGAAAGCATTTGCCACCGAAGCCAATGAACTAAAACGCCAAAAGCAACGTTTGAATCGTGAGTTCACGGTGGTGGATCATCGTATCCACAAAGGTTATGTGAAACTGATAACTTGGCAAAAGGCTGTAATTCAGTTTTGCGTGTTTGCAATATTGAGTTTAACTTTAGCGGCAACAGTAGATGGGAGGATTTCTCTGGGTCATTTTATTATGACCTTAACTCTTTCTAGCATGGCATATTCTGAGTTAGAACCTATTAGTAATCTGGCAGAAGTTTTTGCCCGCCGTTATTCCTCAATGTTGCGGTTTCATGAATTTCTCCAAGAACCAATTGCAGCCGATTCAGCTACTCTTTTAGAAGAGGAAATTCAAGCAGGTTCATCCTATAAATTTACTGGAAAAATTGAGTTGTCGCACGTCAGTTTTGGCTATGATGATAGCCGTCAAGTTTTACAAGATATCAACTTATTGATTGAACCATACCAAACAGTGGCATTAGTCGGACGTTCCGGTTCTGGTAAGTCTACCTTAGTAAAACTGCTGTTGCGGTATTTTGAACCTCAAGAAGGTCAGATTTTGATTGATGGTCAAGATATTCGCACCTTGGATGTAGGTAACTATAGGCGCAGGTTAGCGATCGTTCACCAAGAAGTAGATGTTTTCAATGGTACTGTATTGGATAACCTCACTTATGGCAGACCAAATGCCAGTCTGGAACAAGTCAAAGAAGCCTGTCGGATTGCCAGAGTTGATGAAGTTTTAGAACACTTACCTCAAGGTTATTACACCGTTGTCGGGGAACGTGGTGTCAGGTTATCTGGGGGACAAAGACAGCGCTTGGGAATTGCCAGGGCGTTGTTAGTAGAACCAGATGTGCTAATTTTTGACGAAGCGACCTCTAGCTTAGATTATGAGTCTGAGCGAGCAATTCAATTGGCGATGCGATCAATTCAGGGAACTTGCACCACAATTGTCATTGCTCACCGTCTGAGTACAGTACGGGAAGCAGACCAGATTGTGGTTCTCGATCAAGGAAGGATTGCAGAAGTGGGTAGTCACGATGAACTTTTACGTCATGAGGGCATATACCGCCGCTTGCACTCCCTGCAAGAAACCGGAGAATTTCTGAGTTAGTAATCAGAAACTGGGTTTGTGGAAAAACCCAGTTTCTATAAATTTTTTAAGTTGTTGCAATTTCTCAAGCCTGGTGCTAAGATTGATAATCGTGAGACAAATGGGTCGGTGTCCGAGTGGTTAATGGAGACGGACTGTAAATCCGTTGGCTAGCGCCTACGCTGGTTCAAATCCAGCCCGGCCCACCACTTCTAAGTTTATGAGCTATAATTTCTGAGTAACTGGTAAAGCTTACAAATTTATAGCTCATAAATTTAAAATTAAAGTTAATCTTTGCCCGTGTGGCTCAGTGGTAGAGCACACCCTTGGTAAGGGTGAGGTCACGAGTTCAATCCTCGTCACGGGCTTTTTGTATTTTCCAAACAGTTAACCATAACTATTTTAATCTTACCTAGAAAAGCAATCAGGATGAAAGCTAACATCCCCAGACTTTGGCTATGCTCAAGTTTGGGGTGTTATTAATACTAATGAAATTACTTAAGACGGCGGGTGACGGTTCTCTCACCCATTGAAGGAAGAGGCTTTCCCGCCGTCTTTGTGTAATGTACCCTGTCTTATTGTTGCCTAATGCTCAATGGGGTGTAGTAATGCTTTACGCTGGAACTGTGTGGAAAACGTTCCCAATTCAAAGCGCTCTAACTTACTTGGATGAATTGTAGAGAGAAAATTTTCACCAATCCACCCCCCAAAGTAGAAGACTTGTGATGTGGCTATCAGCTGTCAGCAGTTGGTTAAACATTTAAAAGCTGACGGCTGAATGCTGATAGAAATTTAAGCCATTTGATTTTCAATCGCCCAACGTGCTAGTTCAGTGCGGTTGTGGAGATTGGTTTTGCCCAACATATTGGACACATGGCTTTCAACTGTGCGCTGACTAACGTTTAATTCTTCAGCGATTTCCCGGTTAGCTAACCCTCTAGCAACAAACTGGACTACTTTCAGTTCAGTTGGGGTTAACTGCACATCAAAGGGAACCTGAATACGGGAACCGTTTTCTCCTCCTTTGGCTTGGTGTTCTTTCCAACGGATAGTTTGCTTCAGTGAAGATTCTACTTGCGCTACGAGTTCTTCCGGCTCAAAGGGCTTGACCATATATACATCAGCCCCTTTATTCAGACCTTTAACTCGGTCTGCACTTTGTCCTTTGGCTGAAAGGAAGAGGACGGGAATCCAGCCAGTACGCTCGTTTTGCCGGACTTGTTCTACAAAAGTATATCCGTCCATTTCCGGCATCATTACGTCACAGATAATCATGTCTGGAACATCTTGTTCGAGAATTTCCAGAGCTTCTCGTCCATTTTCGGCAGTGTTGACTTCATAGCCTCTGAATTCCAGGTAATCCTTCACCAGCAAGATGAGGTTAGGGTCATCATCAATCAGTAGAAGTCGTTTGTGATCTTTCATGCTGGGCTCTTTCATAGCAGTGGCACTTGTCGCGCTTCGGTCCATCAAGGTCTTGAATGGTTATCCTCTATGGTGGATTGTTGAGATGTTGTCCTGTTCCCACTTAACTTGCCTTTGTTTTCTATAAGTCTCAAAAGTGGTGGTCACTTTCTGTGAGACTACTAGCTCATTGGCAAATGTCCGGTAAGGATACGTAGAGCAGTAGTATTTATAATGCGTTATTATATATTGCTTTGAAAGTGGCGGGTGAAAAAACACTGATTAAATAATAATCTTTCCGATTCACAAGTTACGTATTGGCTCAAGATGACCCTAACTTCAAAACAACCCGCACTTTCATAGGCTTACTGCTTTACTATATCCTGCGGATGTTAAGCCTTTATCAAATGTTCACAAGCAAGTAGGGGAGTATCCGGCAAAAGATGGGTTAAAAATGCATATTCTTCCACCACCTTAATTGCCGATTACAGTGTTCTGGGATGATCCGCTCAATAACTTCCGGGTTTGCTTGGCGATACCGGGCACCATCTGGGTAGAAAACTATTATCGGTCTAGAACAACAAACTCGCAAGCAATTGGCTTTAGTTTTAATTATGCACATGGAATGACTGTCATGCAGCCGATCAAGTTTTAGCTCTTGAAGTTGTCGCTTTTTCAAGTATTCTCAGGATTCCAGACTAAATTGTTTTGAACAGCAGTCAGCAATTGTTTGCTCAGCACAAATCAAAATGCGGCGCTGAATTTGGCAATTCCTAAAGCTTCCACACAATTACTTAAGGCTTTGTTGTCTAAGATTGAGTGGTTTTAGGGATTTGACTGCTGCACTGGATCACTGTAATGTTACTCATCGAGCGGCACCCTGATTACAGTTCTATAACAATTTCCCAACTTTGCAAATAAATTTGTCCACATAAAAATATTCGTAACTTACCAAACAGAACCTGAAAGATAGAAATAATCAAGTATTTATACTGTAAGTAATCCTGCACTTTCCTAGTGCGGGAACCCGTACTCAGGTAATTGTTGCCATGGGATGCTGCTGTTCGGTAAATTAGCACTCAGGAGTTGAGAGTGCTAACTCTGGAGAAATAAATATTTATGGCAGCTGTAACTTTAAGCGTTTCTACAGTTAAACCCCTAGGCGATCGCGTTTTTGTCAAAGTGAGCGCCCCGGAAGAGAAGACCGCAGGTGGTCTGTATTTGCCCGACAATGCCCAGGAAAAACCCCAAGTAGGGGAAGTAGTCGCCCTTGGCCCTGGCAAGCGTAACGATGACGGTAGCCGTCAGGAATTAGACATTAAAGTCGGAGATAAAGTGCTGTACTCCAAGTACGCTGGCACTGACGTCAAGCTCGGCACCGAAGAGTATGTACTGCTTTCTGAAAAAGATATCTTAGCAGTCGTCAGTTAATGGGGAATGGGGAACAGGGAGTTGGGAATGGGGAAGCCCAATGCCCAATACCCAATGACGGCAGTTGCTCCACTTGAGGAGACCCCAAGACTGCACTGCCTCCCCAATGCCCAATGCCTAATTAAAACAAGATTGACTTACTCCCTGAAATTGAGAAACCTATGGCAAAGCGCATTATCTACAACGAAAACGCCCGTCGCGCCCTGGAACGAGGCATTGACATCTTAGCTGAGGCTGTAGCTGTTACCCTTGGACCTAAAGGTCGTAACGTAGTTCTAGAAAAGAAATTTGGCGCACCGCAAATCGTCAATGACGGTGTAACCATCGCCAAAGAAATTGAATTAGAAGACCACATTGAAAATACTGGTGTGGCTTTGATTCGTCAGGCTGCTTCTAAAACCAACGATGCTGCGGGCGATGGTACTACCACTGCCACCGTTTTGGCTCACGCTATGGTCAAGGAAGGCTTGCGGAACGTTGCTGCTGGCGCTAATGCGATTTCGCTCAAGCGCGGTATTGATAAAGCTACTAACTTCCTTGTAGACAAAATTGCTGAATACGCTCGTCCGGTAGAAGATTCCAAAGCGATCGCTCAGGTTGGCGCTATTTCAGCTGGTAACGACGAAGAAGTCGGTCAGATGATTGCCCAAGCAATGGACAAGGTGGGCAAAGAAGGCGTAATTTCCCTAGAAGAAGGGAAATCTATGACCACTGAATTGGAAATCACCGAAGGGATGCGCTTTGATAAAGGCTATATTTCTCCCTACTTCGCTACCGACGCTGAGCGGATGGAAGCGATTTTCGATGAGCCTTTCTTGCTGCTAACCGATAAGAAAATTGCTTTGGTACAAGACCTGGTACCAGTTCTAGAACAAGTAGCGCGTGCTGGTCGTCCTTTGGTGATTATCGCCGAAGATATTGAAAAAGAAGCTTTGGCAACCTTGGTGGTTAACCGCTTGCGGGGTGTGCTGAACGTTGCGGCTGTAAAAGCTCCTGGTTTTGGCGATCGCCGCAAAGCTATGCTGGAAGATATCGCTGTTCTGACTGGCGGTCAATTAATCACCGAAGACGCTGGTCTAAAGCTAGAAAATACCAAGCTAGAAAGTCTTGGTAAGGCTCGCCGTGTCACCATTACCAAGGACAACACCACGATTGTTGCCGAAGGTAACGAAGTAGCTGTGAAGACTCGTTGTGAGCAAATCCGTCGTCAGATGGATGAAACCGAATCTTCCTACGACAAAGAGAAACTGCAAGAACGTCTTGCTAAACTCTCTGGTGGTGTCGCAGTGGTGAAAGTGGGTGCAGCCACTGAAACCGAAATGAAAGATAAGAAACTGCGCCTAGAAGACGCTATCAACGCCACCAAGGCTGCTGTGGAAGAAGGTATTGTTCCTGGCGGTGGTACAACTTTAGCTCACCTGGCTCCTAGCCTGGAAGAGTGGGCAAACAGCAAACTCACCGGCGAAGAGTTGATTGGTGCTTTGATCGTAGTTCGTGCTTTACCTGCGCCTCTGAAGCGAATTGCTGAAAACGCTGGTCAAAATGGTGCTGTAATTGCTGAACGCGTGAAAGAAAAAGATTTCAATGTTGGCTATAATGCTGCAACCAACGAATTCGTGGATTTGTTGGCTGCTGGTATTGTTGACCCTGCCAAGGTGACTCGTTCTGCACTGCAAAATGCTGCTTCCATCGCTGGTATGGTGTTGACAACCGAATGTATCATTGTTGACAAGCCTGAACCAAAAGATGCTGCTCCTGCTGCTGGCGGTGGTATGGGTGGCGGTGACTTCGATTACTAATATTCTGTAGTCAGTCAAATAAGTTGAAAAAAATAGCTGCTTCTCCTGTGGAGGTGGCTATTTTTTTATGTTGTTTTATTTCATGCATATAAGCCAAGTACAGTGCTTTTAATTTTATTGTAGTAAGTTTGTGTATAATATCGTTGTGATATAAAAGGCGTTATAGCGATTCCTAATTAAGTGAGGTACAGAACTAATGTTATTTAACGTAGAGGGAAGCTAAGGTAGCGCAGAGTTACGCAAAGATTGCCAAATTTTATTAGCGCTGTACTCAGTACTTCAGCAGATTAGGAAACGCTATATATACAACGTCTCTACAGATTAATTCTGAAAATGCTGATTTAGTTATATGCTAAAAACAGCAGAATGAGAATTAATTAAACTGTGAAATATGAGCGAAATTAACTCCGATCAAATACCTCTATATACCTTAAATCCACTGCATCGATTTTCTGATAGATCTGAGGATTATGTAAAATATCGTCCAAGCTATCCTGATGCAGCTATTGATCTTGTTCTGCAAGGATTGTCTTCTACTTCGCAACTCGTAGCCGCAGATATTGGTGCAGGTACAGGAATTGCTTCACGATTATTAGCTGAACGTGGAGTGAATGTGATTGCTATCGAACCAAATACAGCTATGAGAAAAGCTGCTGAAACTCATCCTTTAATAGAATTCCGAGATGGAACAGCAGAAGCAACAAAATTACCTGATAAATCTGTTGATTTAGTTACCTGTTTTCAAGCTTTCCACTGGTTTAACCCAGAACGTAGTTTATTTGAATTTCATCGTATCTTAAAACCATCGGGACGGTTAGCTGTGGTGTGGAATAATCGTGACAAAGATGATGTTTTAACTGCTGAGTATAGCCGCATAGTACGTGCAGCATCTAACAATCATCCAGCAGAGTCACGGATGCAATCAGTAGCACCTTTATTGACCAATCCTCATTTTATTAATATTAGTGAATATACCTTTACTTATCGGCAAGAGTTAAATTTGGTTGGTCTAATTGGTAGGGCAATGAGTTCTTCTTATGTGCCGAGAGAAGGTGCAGCACACAATCAATTTATCTCGGAGTTAGAAAATTTATATCAGCAGTTTCACAATGAGCAAGGCTTCGTTCATATGGTGTATCGTACTAGCGTACATATTGGCGAAGCAATTTAATTATTAATTTGTGACTTTACAGCATTCCAATTCAACAACAGTAAATAAAGAAGGTTGGCATGGCGAGCTTAATTTAGTTTATGCCAATCGCCTAAACACTACCCAGTTAATTTACAATCACCATCAAGCACCGCTAAAGGTACAAAAGCCTTTTTATCCAGAGGGTAAAAAAGTTTGTCATAGTGTCATGTTACACACGGCTGGGGGTGTGGTGGGGGGCGATCGCCTATCCTGTAATTTCCACCTCCAACCCGATGCACAAGCTTTAATTACTACAGCCGCAGCCAGTAAGATATACCGTAGTAATGGACTGCAAGCTAGGCAAAATATTCACATACAAGTTGATGCAGGTGCTTGTTTGGAGTGGTTACCGCAAGAAACAATTTTGTTTAATGGGGCAGTTTATCGGCAAGATTTACGGATAGAATTAGCCCCTGGAGGTAGTTTCCTAGGTTGGGAAATTACTCGATTTGGTCGCAGTGCTAGAGGAGAAAAGTTTTTACAGGGAGAATGGCGATCGCATACCGAAATTTGGCAGGAAGGTGTGCCTTTATGGATGGATCGTCAGTGGTTACCCGGTAATGAAGAAGTGTTTCACAGTCCTCATGGTTTGGCTGGACAACCAATAGTGGGTAGTCTGGTTTGGGTGGGAGGTGCGGTTTCTGGGGAAATCTTGGCAAAAGCGCGGAGTTTATGGGACGGGGTAGGGGAAGTTGGGGTGACGCAGTTACAAAATGGATTTTTGTGTCGATACCGTGGTGCTTCTACGTCTGAGGTGAGAAACTTGTTTACGGTTGTTTGGCAGTTGCTACGGGTGTCTTTTTTACAACGTGGTGGCTGTGTACCTAGAGTATGGCAGGTTTGAACGAACCACAGAGGCGCAGAGAACACGGAGGAGGGAAGAATGCAACTTACGCCGCAAGAGAAGGATAAGTTATTGATTTTTACGGCTGCTTTAGTGGCTGAGAGACGTAAGCATAGGGGTTTGAAGTTGAATTATCCAGAGGCGGTGGCTTATATTTCGGCTGCTATTTTGGAGGGTGCGAGGGATGGACAAACGGTGGCGGAATTGATGAGTTATGGGACGACGCTGTTAACGCGGGATGATGTGATGGAGGGTGTCTCGGAAATGGTTCATGAGGTACAGGTGGAGGCAACTTTTCCTGATGGTACGAAGTTGGTAACTGTGCATCATCCGATTCGTTAGGAAAAAAATACTTAATATGAGAAATAGAAGGTCAGCGAAATAGAGGAAAAAGATGCTATCTCCATATAGATTGACTAATGTCAATATTCAAGGTTATCGACCCTTCAGGAATTTTGCAGCGTCATTGCAACCACTAGAAATTATTGTTGGTGCTAATGGTGCTGGTAAATCAAGTTTGTTTGAATTTCTGAAGTTTTTACGAGATAGTCTTTATCAAGATATACCTCCTGAAATTGTTCCTGGTTCTATTGGTCAAAAAATTTTTCATATTCCTGGCCCGGAAAAATTTCAATGGGATATAGAAATTGATACGGGTCGTCCTATTGGTATGAGATATTTAGGAGAACTGATGGGTCCAGTTGGTCGAACTCAAGTATCCTATGAGCGTGTAGAGTCTTCTAGACCTTTTAGTGATAGATACAGTAATCCATATATATATATGGATATTCAAGGTAATCAAGGTGTTATTAAAGAACCTGGAGAAACACGATTTACACCAGTAGAAATAGCACAAGATATTGCTTTAAAGCGTCATAATCAACTAACGCTGAGTGCAATGATAAATCCATCACTAGAAGCATTATATAACTTACGTGAATATATTCGTAATTGGAGATTTTATAGCTCTTTTAATATAGCAAATGATAAAATTCGTAAATCAGTTGTCCTGGAACAAGAACCAGTATTACGGGAAGATGCAGGTAATTTAAGTTCAATTATATATTCCTTAATGACTGAACATAAATCAGCTTTTGACGAACTACAACAACACTTACGTTCGGTAATTCCTGGTTTTAAAGGCTTAACAGTGAAAGCTCGTGGTGGACCAGGAGAAGTCATAGCTTTTTGGCAGGAATCAGGTATTGATGAAGATTTAAGTCTTGCTGATTTATCAGATGGAATTTTGCGTTTAATTTGTTGGATTTGTCTTTGTGTACAGCCAAATCCGCCTTCTTTAATTTGTATTGATGAACCAGATCAAGGTGTACACCCTCGCACACTACCTGTTCTTGCTGCTTTATTTGAAAAAGCTTCTGAACGAACTCAAATTCTCTTAGCTACTCATGCTTCCTACTTTCTCACACAGTTCGATATTGCTCAAATTGCTGTACTCAGAAAAGAGAATGGAGAAGCAAAGTTTATTAAACCTGGGAATTCTCAAGTTTTAATTGATATGCTTGACGATTTTGGCTCAGATGAAATAGAACAGTTACACCGTAGCGATGAATTAGAGAGGCTTCCATGAAAGTTGATATTTATGTTGAAGGCACATCTGATAAATTCGCAATGGAAGCATTATTAGGAAGTTTAATTGAAACTAAATTACAGCAGGGCATTAGCATCAATTTTTTTCCTGTTAAGGGAAAGGATAATGATAAAGGAGGAGATGCTAAAAAAGATTTACTGACAAAGACACCAATTAAAGCAGTCAATATTATCTGCAATCAGCCAGATTCGATTGTGGTAGTAGTGCCAGATTTATATCCCAAAAACAAAGGTTTTGCTCATGAAACAATTCAAGAATTGGAAAATGGTATTTTAAATAATTTTAATCAAGTATTAAATTCTAAAGGAATTAATGATAGTCGATTAAGAGGTCGGTTTAAGGTTTTTTGCTTTAAACATGATTTAGAAGCCTTAATTTTAGCTGCTGAATCAAAATTAACCAGCATACTTGGTGTTAATGCTTTACCAATAACATGGACAAAACCAGTTGAAGACCAAAATCATAATCAACCACCGAAAAAAATTGTAGAGCAACTTTTTAAGCAATTTGGCAAAAAATATGATGGCAAAACAGATGCACCAATTATATTAGGAAGTGCTAGATATCAGGATATTGCCGAATTATGTCCTCAAGCTTTCAAGCCATTTGTACAATTTTTGGAAAATCTATAAATTAGGAAAATTCTGTTATGATTCCAGGGGAAATTATTACACCAGATGGTGAAATTGAGTTAAATGCTGGTCGTTCTACTATTAAGTTACAGGTGGCTAATACAGGCGATCGCCCGATTCAGGTGGGTTCCCATTTTCATTTTTATGAGGTCAATCAGGCTTTGAATTTTGATCGGGAACAAGCGCGGGGGATGAGGCTTGATATTCCTGCGGGTACGGCGGTGCGGTTTGAGCCAGGGGATGAAAAGGCGGTGACTCTTGTTCCTCTGGTTGGAAGTCGTGAGGTTTATGGTTTTAATGGCAAGGTTAATGGGAAGATTTAAACGCAAAGGTACGCGGAGGTGAGCGCAAAGGGACGCGAAGAGAGGATTTAGAGGTTGTTGGCGACGCGTTTGATTCCTTGTTTGAGGTGGAGGACGTTGAAGTTGAGGAGGAGGCCGAGTTTACAGTGAGTGAGTTTTAGGTAGGTTGAGAGTTGTACTGCGTGGATGGGTTTAAGAGATTCTACAGATTTAACTTCAATCACTACTTTATTTTCTACAATCAAATCCAATCGATAAACACAATCTAATTCCACATCTTTATACACAAGATGTAAGGGAATTTGCCTACCAACCTTAAATCCCTGCTGCCTTAATTCATAATCCAAACACTCCTCATACACAGACTCCAACAAACCAGGCCCCAACACCGTATGCACCCTCATTCCACAACCAATAATCGCCCAACTTAAATCATTCTCATCCATACTTCGCGTCCCTTTGCGTTTCAAAACAATTCTAACCTCAAAATCCAGGACTGTATAATGCCTTACAAAATCTCACGCCAAGCCTACGCAGAAACCTATGGTCCCACAGTAGGCGATCGCATCCGTCTTGCAGACACAGAATTATTCATCGAAGTAGAACAAGATTTCACAACCTACGGTGATGAAGTGAAGTTTGGTGGCGGTAAAGTCATCCGTGACGGAATGGGACAATCCCCCATTTCTAACGCTGATGGTGCAGTAGATTTAGTCATTACCAACGCCTTAATTCTCGATTGGTGGGGAATTGTCAAAGCCGATATTGGTATTAAAGACGGCAAAATATGCAAAATTGGTAAAGCCGGCAATCCTTATATTCAAGACAATATAGATATTATTATTGGCCCTGGAACCGAAGCCTTAGCTGGAGAAGGGATGATTCTCACGGCTGGCGGTATTGATAGTCATATTCATTTTATTTGCCCCCAACAAATTGAAGTGGCGATCGCCTCTGGAATTACTACGATGATTGGCGGTGGTACTGGCCCCGCCACAGGGACAAACGCCACTACCTGCACCCCCGGCCCGTGGAATATTCACCGCATGTTACAAGCTGCTGATGCTTTCCCTGTGAACTTAGGATTTTTGGGTAAAGGTAACACCAGTCAACCCCAAGGAATTGTTGAACAAGTCTTAGCGGGTGCAATGGGATTAAAGCTACATGAAGACTGGGGAACCACACCCGCGACTATAGATACTTGTCTCAGTGTTGCAGATGAATATGATGTACAAGTAGCAATTCATACTGATACTTTAAATGAAGCCGGATTTGTCGAAGACACCATTGCTGCTTTCAAACATCGTGCCATTCACACCTACCATACAGAAGGCGCAGGTGGTGGACATGCACCAGATATTATCAAAGTTTGCAGCCAAGCCAACGTTTTACCATCTTCCACCAACCCCACCCGTCCTTACACCGTTAACACCCTAGAAGAACACCTGGATATGTTGATGGTATGTCATCACCTCGATTCTGGAATTCCCGAAGATGTCGCCTTTGCCGAGTCTCGGATTCGCCGGGAAACTATTGCGGCGGAAGATATTTTGCATGACTTAGGCGCGTTTAGTATGATTGCTTCTGATTCCCAGGCAATGGGGCGAGTTGGTGAGGTAATAATTCGCACATGGCAGACATCCCACAAAATGAAGGTGCAGCGCGGAAGTCTTGCTGAAGATGGTCAAGCAGATAATTTTCGAGCTAAAAGATATGTTGCTAAATATACCATAAATTCAGCGATTACTCACGGTATTGCCCAGTATGTGGGTTCAGTGGAAGCAGGGAAACTTGCAGACTTATGCTTATGGCGACCTGCATTTTTTGGCGTGAAACCAGAGATCGTGATTAAAGGCGGCATGATTGCTTGGTCACAAATGGGTGACGCTAACGCCAGTATCCCCACACCCCAACCAGTGCATACACGACCGATGTTTGGTAGTTTTGCCGGGGCGCGTCACGCCACATCTTTAACGTTTGTTTCCCAAGCAGCATTAGAAAGAGAAATTCCCAGTCAATTGAATTTACAAAAGACAGCCGTTGCCGTTTCCGGGACACGCCAAGTGAGTAAACGGGATATGAAGCTAAATGATGCCTTACCTCACATTGAAGTTGATCCAGAAACTTATGAAGTCAGGGCAAATGGTGAATTACTGATTTGTGAACCGGCGACAGTGTTACCAATGGCGCAAAGATACTTTTTGTTTTAGTTCATGACTGAGCAATCTGCTGCAATCGACTGGACACGCCCTTATGAATTTCTGGACACAGAATTACAACAACTAGAACCTGATGCCGAAATTGGTCGGCGTTTGGTTGATAAAGTCGCAAAAGTTTGGTTACTGGATGGCGAAGAAGCTTGGGTATTGGTGCATGTAGAAGTCCAAGGACAATATGACAGCCAATTTGCCGAACGGATGTATACCTACAATTACCGCTTGTTTGACCGCCATAAAAAGCGAGTCATTAGTTTAGCCGTGTTAGCAGATGAACAGGCAAATTGGCGACCTTCCAGCTACAGGTATCAATTGGGGGGATGTCGGGTGAGTTTAGAGTTTCCTGTGGCCAAGCTTTTGGACTATGAACAAACAGATGCATCTGTACTGAAAACTTTACTGAAAAGAGCGATCGCTCTTTCTTCTACAACAGAATTTCAGCAGGTTTTGGATAGTATCCCTTCTGGGGAATAAATGTAGACTTGTAGGACATTGTTTTCAAACATCACTTTGTTGTAACGGCAAGTTGACATAGTTTCAAAGTTAGAAACTGTTGTCCACCAGTCTCAGACAAAATCTCTGGTATAACAGCCTGGTGATGGCTGACTCGCCCTACCAAACTTTGGGCTAATGGTTCCGCTTCATCTAATCAAAAGCCCGTGAGTGCGATCGCTTGACCCATATTAAAAGGGCTAGACTTGCCCATCTTTCGGGAGTTCAGCAGATAACAGAACTCACCTGATTTCAACCCTGTATATAAATGAGGGAATTAAGAAGTAAACTATCCCTAACTTGGGATGCGTAAGCTGGCTTTAGTGCTGCGTTCAGCAGTGAACTGCTGGCGATCGCCAAAATTTTGACGATAAAAGTTATACAAAGGCATAATATCATTGCCCTAGGATCACTGACTTTGAGTAAACTGATTCAAAGGTCAAGCAAATATGGCGTAAAAAATTGCTCCAAATATAGTCAATATTACCAACATTTACTTTTACCCTACACCTCAATACCACATGAGTTCCCTATCTTCTCGCTCTGACAAAATTCTTGTTGTCGATGACTCTCCTGATAATGTGTTTTTGATCAAAACTATTTTGGAGGAAGAAGGCTACACAATTAGCACCGCAGAAAATGGCATTTCGGCATTAGCACAACTGGAAGCATCGCCCTGCGACTTGGTGTTGCTGGATCTAATGATGCCAGGAATGGATGGATACGAAGTAACTAAGCGTATTCGTGGAAATATGAAGTTGCAGCCATACATCCCTATTCTGCTGATTACTGCCCACGACGCGCCCAATGTGGCTCAAGGATTAGACTTGGGTGCTGATGATTTTATCCGCAAACCTGTAACAGTAGATGAATTGCTGGCAAGGGTGCGATCGCTATTGCGTTTGAAGCGCAGTATAGATGAACGTGATGAAATTGCCCGCCAGCGAGAAGATTTTGTCTCCCGTCTTACCCATGATTTACGCACTCCTTTGGTGGCTGCCGATCGCATGTTGATGCTGTTTCAACAGGGGGCACTTGGTAGTTTATCACCGCAAATGCAAGAAGTCATCACCATTATGGCTCGCAGTAATCTCAACTTGCTATCTATGGTGAATACCTTATTGGAAGTTTATCGCTTTGAAGCAGGTCGTAAAACCCTGGCATTTCAGCAAGTTGATCTCATTCAGTTGCTAGAAGAGGTGGTTGGAGAGCTGACACCCTTAGCACAGCATAAAGCACTATCTATCAATTTGAATGTGTCTGATGAGTCAACCACCACTATAGTGATGGGCGATCGCTTGGAACTGCATCGTCTATTTACCAATCTCATAGGTAATGCGATCAAATTTACTGAATCTGGCTCAGTCAATATCTGTGTTAACACTGGGCTTGAAAGTAGTAAAATTTACGATAACTACATTAATATAAAAGTAGCGGATACAGGTATAGGTATTCCACCTGAAGAACAAGCCACCTTATTTGAAAGATTTCGTCAGGGAAACCACAAAAGTTCTGGTAGTGGTTTAGGATTGTATCTTTCTCGCCGAATTGTCGAAGCACATCACGGTAACATCCTAGCAAATTCTCAACTAGGTAAAGGTAGTGTTTTCATTGTCAGCCTACCTATCAAACAATGAGATGATTATTAAGGATAAATTATGACTTATGTCAATTTATCAGCTAGATAAGTCATAATTTATCATTTCTCAATTAAATATAAATTTATGATTTTTCTGTTTAGTTAATTAGTAAAATTTTAAAACTTAATATAACCCTACTACCATTTTCATAATTTATTATATCAGGAGAAAAATATGATTGCGAATGAACTAGCAAATATTGCTGAAATTATCCATAAGCAGCGTGAATTTTTTCAAACTGGTAAAACTAAAGATGTGGTTTTTCGCATCGAACAACTCAAAATTCTTAAGCAAGCAATACTGGAAAATGAACAAGCAATAATTCAAGCACTACAAACCGATTTACAGAAACCAGAATTTGAAACTTATATTTCCGAAATCAGTGTCACCAAGGAAATTGATTACGCTATTAAACATCTCAACACTTGGAGTAAGCCCAAAAAAGCAGCCGTTTCATGGGACTTTTTTTCCTACTCAGCCCGAATTTATCCAGAACCGCTAGGAGTTGTTTTAATTATTGGCCCTTGGAACTATCCTTTTAGTTTAATTACTTCACCTTTAGTAGGTGCGATCGCGGCGGGAAATTGTACAATCACCAAACCTTCAGAGCTGGCGCCTCATACTTCCAATTTATTAGCTCAAATCATTGGCAAATATTTTGAACCAAAGTATCTTGCAGTAGTAGAAGGGGGGGTAGGAATAAGTCAAAAACTCCTGGCAGAAAAGTTTGACCATATCTTTTTTACTGGTGGTACAGCCGTTGGCAAAATCATTATGGAAGCAGCCGCTAAACATCTCACACCAGTCACCTTAGAATTAGGCGGCAAAAGTCCTTGTATTGTCGATACTGATATCAATCTTGAGCACACTGTTAGACGCATTACTTGGGGCAAATTTATTAATGCTGGACAAACTTGTATTGCGCCTGATTATCTTTTAATAGATCGAAAAATCAAGAAAAACTTCTTAGATGGCATGAAAAAATGCCTCACCGAATTTTATGGAGATCATCCAGCCAATAGTCCAGATTATGCTAGAATTATCAGTCAAAAACATTTTGATAGGTTGGCTAAATTAATCAAAGATGGCGAAATTATTATTGGTGGAGAAACCAACCCTGCGGAACGTTATATTGCTCCTACCGTAATTGATCATGTATCTTTGGCAGACCCTGTAATGCAGGAAGAAATTTTTGGCCCCATCTTACCCATAGTTGAATACAGTGATATCACAGAGGCGATCGCCTTAATTAACTCCCGACCAAAACCCTTGGCTTTATATTTATTCACTCGAAATAAAAACCTGCAAAAGCGAGTTTTACAGGAAACCTCATCTGGTGGAGTTTGTCTCAATGACACACTGATGCACATTGGTGTCCCATCTTTACCATTTGGTGGAATAGGTGACAGTGGTATTGGTAGCTATCACGGCAAAGCCAGTTTTGACACCTTTTCTCATTACAAAAGTGTGTTAAAAAATTCTTTCTGGCTAGATTTAAACTGGCGATATGCTCCTTACAAAGACAAGTTGGCCGCACTTAAGCGGATGATTAGATAATTTAAGTAAAAATTTTTAAAACCCAAAAGCACTGCTGTAACGTTCCTCCGCCCAAGGTTCACTACGGCGGAGGTAGCCGTTACGTTCCCAAAAACCAAGTTCTTCCCGACTGAGAAATTCTAAACCATTGATCCACTTGGCACTTTTCCAGGCGTAGAGGTGAGGTACTACGAGCCGCATCAGTCCACCGTGTTCTGTAGCTAAAGGCTCATCAAATAATTTAAAGGCAAAAGATGAATTCCTTGAAAACATTGAAATACCCATCTTAATGTCGGAGAATTAGTAGGTTGATATATCACCTACTAATAACTTCAGATGAATCTGCCAGATATTAAGACAGAAATTACACAATTTTGGATTTCGATGAATAATTCAAAATCCAAAATTTCAAATCTAAAACTCGATTAAAAAACACAAATTGCCACTTATTTTCTGTTGTTCAAAAGATGGATAACTGCACCCGCAGCTGCACCATCAACAGCATTTCCCAGGGGATCTCTGCAACCACGAGTAATTGCACCAGCTACTGCACCCGCAGTTCCCCCAACTGCAACGTTGCGAACTAAGCTAGGGTTTCTGCGGTTGCGTCTACTACTATTAGCCGCATTGACAGCAGCCCCAGCAGCAGCACCTTTAACCGCATTGTTGAGCAAAGAACCACATCCTCTAATAGCTCCCGATGCCGCACTAGTAGCAGCTCCAGCCCCCGCATCCCTAAGTAATGTGTCCGCAGCAGCTGGTTGAGCAGGAATTAAAGTGACACTAGTTAAACTTGCAGCCATGAGGCCAGGTAAAAGTGTACGTTTTAAGATTCGATTCATGGTAGTACCTTGTTGAGCAATTAAATTTTTTGCAGTCGCAAATGAATTGCTGTTTTAGTTTATGCAATAACGGAGACATTTTATTATTTACACTAACAAAATTCTCATCGCATCTACTAAAAGCAGGAATTGAAGATGTGATTTTTGAGATGATTTAGCTGATTTAGTGGACAGTAATTAAATTGGCATATTGACAAAAAATGTTAAATATGCATTAAAATCTCTAGGTATTTAAAAAGCTTGTATCCACTCTTTGACAAAATATTCAGTCCAGATGCCATTTTTCCAGTATGGGTCATTTTCAATCAACTGATGCACAGTCGCTTCATTTTCAGCTTCATAAATGCCAAAAACTTTCGTGACATCCTTGGTGGGGCCAATAGTAATTAGTACACCGGATTCTTTCTGTTTTGCTAATCCGTCTAAATGTGCTTGACGGTAGGGGTCGCGTTTTTCCAGAACGTTTTCACAGTAAGTTCCCCACATAATGTATTTAGGCACGATTACTTGTTACTCCTATTGATTCAAAAGAACCTGATCTGCCATAATTTTCAGTTTACCCCTTCTCAAATCATATTTTTAATTGAAAACTATACCACACCAGCTTGAAAAATCTGGTTTGCAGTGAGATTTAATTCGGGAAAAGTGGGGGACACAATGTAATCACCTTCTTGAAAGAATCTCAGGAAAATTGAGTATGTTAAATGTGATACATTTTGCTTTATATGAAAAAATATAAATTAATTTATCGTAATGGCTCGTTTTCAGTGGGATGAAAATAAAAATAAAATTAATATAGAAAAACATGGGATTGATTTTAATGAAGCATCACAGGTTTTCGATGATGAAAGTAGGCGGAATTTCCTAGACAATAGAAAGGATTATGGAGAAATAAGAGAAATTTCTATTAGTCAAATTAATTTAAGTTCAATTAACTCAATTATTATTGTAGTAGTTGTTCATACAGAAAGGGATGGCTTTATCAGAATTATTTCTGCAAGAAAAGCTAACAAAAATGAGCGTTTTCTTTATGAAAAACAATAGGTTTTCAGTTGAAATGCCAATACAAGAAAGACATAAAAAATTGCTTGAGATGTCTGATGAAGAAATAGACTATTCAGACGTTTTACCAATAGATGAACTATTGGAAGGAGGGTTTATAAGTGAAAAAATTAAAACAAAAAATAGCATTTCTTTAAAAATATCAAGCGTATTGTTTATTGTTTCAATTCTGCCTTTATTGATTTTTGCTTCTGATGGAGTAGAAATAACTTTAAATAAAGATATTCTGATTAAAAAAAATAGTTTCTTTAGGAAGAAGCTTATTTCATAAAATGCTTTTAAAATAAATGAGCTTGATAATTGAGATTTATTTAGGGGTGGGTTGGCTATTTATCCCGTAGCAGTAGTTGAGTTTAAATTAACGTGAGTTCGACAAGTGGAAAAAACCCCTCTCCAAACCTCTCCCCTGGAAGGGGAGAGGCTTTGAAACCTTGATTTTTAGTTTAAAACCAGGGAGATTTTTGCCCCTCTCCGACACGGAGAGGGGTTGGGGTGAGGTTCATCGAATTCACGTTTAAATTAACCACAAAACTTTGTACTCTGAGTTTGAAATTTGGGATTTTAGATTAAATCCCAAACCCCAAAATCTTGATAATTAACTTCTCAAGTTAACGCCAAATTTTTCCACTAAGGCTTCACGGACTTTATTGTGGACTGGTTCGACTTCCGCATCAGTGAGAGTGCGATCGCTTGCTCGATAGATTAAGCGAAATGCTAAACTGCGTTGTCCTTGGGGCACATTTTCACCGCGATATTCATCAAACAATTCCACAGATTCCAGCAGACCTTTGCCAGCTTTATTGATGGCTTTTTCGATGTCGGCAACTAAGACATTCACAGGTGCAAAAAAGGCAATATCGCGATCGCTTGCTGGGTAGGTGGAATAAGGATGAAATGTGCGAACGAGAATTTCATCTTGATCAAGAGCATCCAAAAGTACATTTACGTCTAACTGGAACACGTAGACGTAATCTGGTAAACCCTTATCCTGTCGCAGTTGGGGATGAAGTTGACCAAAAATACCCAGTCTGTTACCCCCCACCCACAAGGAGGCGCTGCGTCCTGGATGTAAGCGCTCATCGCGGCGATCGGGTTGATATTCTACTTGTAACCCTAGTTGCAGAAAGACACTTTCTAAAATACCTTTGGCTTCAAACCAGGTCATCGGCTGTTCACGACTGCCTTTTGACCATTTACCAACGGTGCGATCGCCTCCCATAATCCCCGCGATCGCATCTGTTTCTTGCAAACCGTCTTCCTCTTGCCAGAAAATTCGCCCCAGGTCGAAACCATTGAGCGAACCGTTTCCTTGCTCTAAGTTATATTGAAAAGCATCAATTAACCCAGATATCAAATCGGTTCGCAGTGCCGAATATTCTACAAATAAGGGGTTGCTCAATACGATTTGTCTGTCATCCCCTGGTTTGACCAAAGAATAATGGATGACTTCTGTTAATCCTTCTGCCCGCAGAAAGGCGCGTAACTTGCGGATTAGTTCTTGATCTAAAGGTAAATAACCAGCTTCCGACTTTTCTGGGAGAGTATCACAAAAATTGTCATAGCCATAGAGACGGGCTAGTTCTTCAATCAAGTCAATTTCCCGTTCTAAATCGCGGTAACGATAAGGCGGCGCAGTCACCGTCCAAGTCCTCTCTCCTGACGGAGTCACCCGACATCCCAGTGCAGTTAAAATGCGCTCAACATCTGCTTGTGTGATTTCTCCTGTTTCCTCTCCCAAATCCACTGGCCCTAACACCTGATTCACTCTATCTAAACGCAGGGCGATAGAACGACTCCAAGTAGCTGGATCTGGGCGAGTATCAGCTATTTCCTGCTGGACAATTACCCCATCAGCCAGTTCGCTCAGGAGTGATAAAGCGCGATTACAGGCGACTTCCAACTCAGCCCGGTTCACTCCCCGTTCGTATCTCCCAGAAGACTCGCTTCTTAAACCCACACTCCGGGAAGAACGACGAATTGCTACAGAATCAAATAACGCTGCTTCTAAAACTATGCTTTGAGTCCCTGCATGAACTTCCGTTTCTTCTCCCCCCATAACTCCTGCTAGGGCCACAGGTTTTTCATTCGCAGTGATTAACAAATTTTGGGTTGTCAGAGTACGAGTTTGTCCATCCAGGGTTTTAAAAGATTCCCCAGAAACAGCGAAGCGAACACCGATAGTTAAATCTTCATCACTACCAGCAACAGATTGTAGACGTTCTTTGTCAAAGGCGTGTAGTGGTTGTCCCCATTCCAATAACACATAGTTAGTAATATCCACCACATTATTGATAGGTCTTACCCCAGCCGCCCGTAAACGCTGTTGCAACCAATCAGGAGACGGGGCAATTTTCACCTGTGAAATTACCGTACCAATGTAAGCTGGGCAAGCTTGCTGATTGGCAATGCTTAAAGCTAAATTTCCGCCACCTTGGGGAATTGGGATTTCACCTAATTCAGGAATACTCAACTTACCACCCGTCAAAGCTGCGACTTCCCGCGCTATCCCCACCATACTCAGAGCATCAGCACGGTTAGCAGTTGCGGTAACATCTAAAATTACGTCATCTAAACCCAACAATGGACGGACATCACTACCCAATGGCAAATTTTCCTGAGAAAAAATATGAATTCCGTCTACATCAGTAGGCAAACCCAGTTCCTTTAAAGAACAAATCATGCCTTGAGATGGTACACCACGTAGCTTTGCAGGCTTAATTTTTAAATCAATATTTGGTAAATAAGTGCCCGTAGTTGCCACCGGTACATAAATATCCGCCCGGACATTGGTAGCACCACAGACAATATTCAAAGTCTCAGATACACCAACATCCACTTGGCAAACACTTAATTTATCAGCGTTGGGGTGGGGTTGACGCTCCAGCACTTTCCCCACAACAACACCATTTGCCCAAGTGCGCCGGTCTTCAATATCTTCTACTTCAAAACCAGCCATTGTCAGAGTTTCGGCTAATTCTTCCGGACTAAGTTTAATTTCTACCAGTTCCCGCAGCCAATTTAGAGAAATACGCATGGAGTGTGTTTACTTGTTGAAATAGTGCTGAGTGCTGAGTGAGAATACTAGTATCTAGTATCTAGCCTTTAGCCCCTAGCCTCTTTATGCATCTTGAATAATCCTACTACGTTGAAATTGTAGAACAATCTTTCTTACTAGCTTTTCTTTTCTTGGCGTCTTGGCATCTTGGCGGTTTTTTATGAAAAAATTATTAAATGCGAACAATTGCCGAAATTAATGAGAAAATCAGTTGTCAACGTGCGGTGGTGTTGACGATTGAAGAATTAAAAGCACGAGTTGCCGAACTCGGTGTCAGCAAAGTTGCCAAAGAAGTTGATGTAATTACTACTGGCACATTTGAGCCGATGGAATCAAGTGGTGCCATCATTAACCTGGGACACACTGACCCACCAATCAAAATTCGGCGCTGCTGGATTGATGGCGTGCCAACATACTCTGGATTTGGGGCAGTAGATTTATATTTGGGTGTTAGTTGTCCTGTAGATGTCATAGATGGGGAAGAGATTCGGGAACGTGGCGGCGGTCATGTCATAGAAGATTTAATCGCAGGTAAACCTGTACACGTCAGAGCGCAAGGACAAGTAACAGATTGTTACCCACGGGCGACTTTTGAAACTACTATCACCCGTGACACAATTAATCAGTTTTATTTATTCAATCCGCGCAATCTTTATCAAAATTTTATCGTAGGTGTGAACGGAGGCGATCGCCCGCTTTTTACTTATCTTGGCCCCTTACAACCTAGTTTGGCAAATGCCGTTTACTCTAACCCTGGTGCGGTTTCCCCTTTACTTAACGACCCCGATCTACAACTTATTGGCATTGGCACGCGGATTTTTTTAGGTGGCGGTATTGGCTATGTCGCTTGGGAAGGCACTCAGCACTTCCCCTTACAAAAGCGTTTGCCCAATCGTACACCCATTGGGCCGGCTGCCACTTTAGCCTTAATCGGTGATGCTAAACAAATGGATGCGCGTTGGGTGCGGGGTTGTTACTTTAAAAGTTATGGACCTTCGTTGATGTTGGGCGTAGGAGTCCCACTCCCGGTATTAAACGAAGAAGTAGTTAAATGCTGTGGAGTCCAAGACAAAGATTTAGTAGCGCCAATAGTGGACTTTTCTATTCCTCGACGCGTCCGACCTACCTTTGGTTTGGTGAGTTACGCCCAACTCAAGTCTGGGCGTGTCACCATTGAGGGCAAAACCGTGAGAACTGCTCCCCTAGCCAGTTTGTTTTTTTCTCGGCAAATCGCCATAGAGTTAAAACAATGGATTGAAGCAGGTACTTTTACCCTGACAGAACCAGTTGCGCCAATTTCGCTGGAGCGATCGTTTTTACCCCAAGATCGCTGGACGGATTTTTAAGCTCTGAGTGTAGAGTCCTGAGTTTTTCTTTTACTCAGCACTCAGCACTCAGCACTCAGCACTCAGCACTACTCCTGGGTTGGCTTTGGCCGTTTAATCGGCTTAGGCGCAGGCGTTTTTGGTATGGGTTTTGATACCACCGAGGAATCGCCGGCTGTTTTCTTGATTGGTTTTGGTGTTTCCCCACTGCGTCTGGGGGGAAAGGGTTTCCTCCCAGAGCCACCGCCACTACGAGGGCCACCTTTGAACGGTGGTCTGCGTTTTTTAGGCAAATCAGCGATCGCTTCGGCATTTTCTACTACCAATACGTCAGCTTCTCGTTTGGCTTTAAAGTCCCAAAACTTGCCGACGGCTTTGGTGGTGAGGACACCGCGCAGTTTCAACTTAAAATATTTGGGTTTATCAGTTGGTTTGCGCGGAGCCTGCTTAATCTTGACAACTAAACTTTTAGCGTCAAAAGACTGATAAACTACCTCGCCACGCACGGAAAAACTACCATCAGGCAGTTCGGAGGAAGATATCAGTTCATTTGTTGATTCTTCTTGGTTTTCGGGTACGTCATCATCGGTTGTCTGCAACTGTTGTGATCCCGAATCTTGCTCATCCTCATCTGTTGGCTGTTTAGCCAGATTTTCTGGCTCCCAAACCCCAACAATTTGGATGTGCAAGGTGTCGTTTTCTTGGCGTGTGCGTGGATAAACTACCCACAAATGATCTTTTTCTAAATCTAGGTGATTCTTGACTAAGCTCATAATCCGGCCGAGGAGGACGGCGTTGAGTTCTACACCATCTGCGGTGAGCAGCGTACCTTGAGTAAATTGTTCGCTGCTAGCACAGTAGCGACCACGGACTAAGCCGATTGCTCGATACTGCATTGGTTCACTGGGAGGCGGAATCGGTTGTTGCCGATTAGCTAAATTCCCGTTTGAGCCAGTCTCGCTAGGGTTAACGGACGAATTTTCAATTTTAGAGGACTGGGCTGCTACTGTATGAACATTAGCAGATGCCTCTTTATTGGCTTGAGGCTGATGGTCGGCAGGAGAGTTGGACGATTCAGGCGAAGGCATCAGGTCGGAATTCATAAAAACTCCTTGCGGCGGAGACACATCCCATTGTGGGATTTTACGAAGGTAGCTCGAAAGAGCGTTTGTGTGGTTGATGAAAGTATATTTGCTTTTCACAAACCTACACCAGAGCGCCCAATACAATGGTAAAGACGCTAAATTTCCATTTATACGCTAATGTAATCTAGCGCCTTTACACTAGTTTCGGAAGCATATCATAAGTACAATTCTGACGGCTCCTCCTAAAGTCATCACTTACTTTAGCAGTGTGAATAGTTATTTGTTATAAAATTCACAGGCAATTGGCGGTATTCCGCAAAGTTTTGGAAATTTTTAGCTTTCCGATAGATGTAAATTATCATGTCGTTAGAATTCTGGAGTAAGACAAAACTGTGTCTCAACCGCGCAATCGTTGGATAGTTAGGATCATTTTAGCGCTGGCAGTTCTTGCTTTTGTGGGCGTTTCGGTGATTCCTATTATTGGCGCCTTGAATAATACGTCACCCTCAAATCAGGAGGCCGCTAGCACTAGGAGTGGCGTACCTTCCTCTGAGCAAAAATCAAAACTAGAAGATGAAGTACGGGGTTATGAACTGGTTTTGCAACGGGAACCAGAAAATCAAACTGCGCTCAAAGGTTTATTGCAGGCGCGGTTACAACTCCTAAGTTTAAAACAAGGCAATATTAATGGGGTAATTGAACCTTTAGAAAAGCTAGCTAAACTCAATCCAGAACAGTCGGAATATGGAGTTTTACTAGCTCAAGCAAAGCAGCAAATTGGTGACAATGAAGGAGCTGCTCAAGCTTATCGCTCGATTTTAGATACGAAACCTGGTGACTTGAAGGCTTTGCAGGGAATGGTAGCTTTGTTGTTAAATCAACAACGTCCAGAAGCAGCTATTGGTTTGCTGCAAGAAACCCTCTCTAATGCAGCCCAGATCAATACAATTCAGCCTGGAAGTGTGGATACGGTGGCTGTACAGGTGCTATTAGGTACTGTTCACGCTTCTCAAAAACGCTATCCGCAAGCGACCTCTGTATATGACCAAGCCATCAAGAAAGACCCGAAGGACTTTCGCCCAGTTTTAGCCAAAGCCATGCTGCTCAAGGAACAGGGTAAAGTCACAGAAGCAAAACCTTTGTTTGATAGCGCCTTGGCTTTAGCACCTGCTCAGTACAAAGACGAAATTAACAAAGCGGCGACCTCACCGACTCCTAGTCCTGCGGCTTCACCTGATAAGGAGTGAGGGGACAAGGGGACAAGGGAAGATTACTAATATTAAGTTCTTCTCCCCCCATCCCCCACTCCATTAAGCTCCTTCTACGGCAGCAAGGATACCAAAAATCAGAAACAGACATCCACCAGCGAGGGTGAGTTGACGCTCAGAAATGCGTCCAGCAATGATTCTGCCACCAATCACGGCGATCGCTGTACAAATTGCGTGTCCTAACACAGCACCGACAGCTACGCCAATGGCGTTATATCTTGCTGCTAGGGCGATGGTGGCAATTTGTGTGCGATCGCCCCACTCTGCTAAAAATGTGAGTACGAAGGCTTCTATTAAAATTGCTAAGGAAGTTTTTTGCTTTGGTAGCTGTGCATCAGCTTTTTCTACTGCTTCTTTTGCCTCATCGACAACTTCTGTATCACAACTAGAGGAAGGCATCTGACTGGCTTCATACAGCAGCTTAAAACCAAAAATAATAAATAAAGCTATTGCAGCGTAATGAATATAAACTTTTGGCAATAAAGATACTACTTTCCCAAATATTACCGAAAGGATTGTCATCGCCGCTAAAGCCAGTGTTACACCAGTGAATACTAGCCGTCGCGAGTGACGCATTGCCAATATTACAGCGATAAAAAATGTTTTATCGCCTAATTCTGAAACTGTAATTAGTAATAAACCTGCGGTAAATGCTGTTAGCACTGTCTCAAAGCTCCTGAAAGATTTTTTCCTGTGTGGAGCTTCAAGGAGACAAACAATACCTCACTGAAACTCACACACGTTTTTGGTGTGAAGTCAGTGAAGGTCTCGCTTCCAAATGTTAATTACTTGTCAACTGAACCAGGCTTATTGCCAGTATGTTGATTCAGATGCACTGGCATTTCAATTCTGATTTGTTGCCAGTAGCTACTCCCCTTCTATGTGATTGGAATCATACATCTCGGACAGACAGAAGTCAAGCTCGATTCGCTGTTATAGCAAAGTGCTGAGTGCGCTGGCCCTGAGCGAAGTCGAAGGGGAGTGCTGAGTATAAACCCAATCGCTTCAGTGCTTTGAGCAATCAATAATAACCTAATCTATGTGACTACGGCTATATTTAATCCCATCTGACTCTCGCAAAAAAGTAGCACAATACTTATTGAGGGCTGGCAGCAATGCTTTCTGGCATAGCTGAAGAGTGGTGTTCTGCTATTAGCCATCTATCGCCGACTTTGTTATACACAAATGTGTATCGTGCTGCAACTTGCTCAGTTCGTCCGTTGTTTGTCAGGGTAAATGTATAAGTTCCTGAATCAATAGCGACACCACAATAAAGGCGAATGTTGCGGTAATTAATTTTCCCTACGGGTTTAAGTGCCAAGAATTGCACAAAGTAGTCTTTAATTTCATCATGATTTCGTCGCACTTTGTTGGAAACTGTCGGCAACAAAACTCCATTTCTGGCATAGTTGCGGACGACTGCATTTGGATCACCCGTTTTTAAAGAGTTGTTCCATCGGTTGAAAAGGTCGGCAATTTCTGGCCTCGTGACTGTAGGACAGCTAGTTTGGGCTTGGGCAGGAATTGGCACGATATTTGAAAAAGCAAGTGTGGTTCCAAAAACTGATGATAGGACAGATTGAGCGAGCATTCTTCTCATAACTTTTGAGCTTTCCCAGACAGTAAATTTTGAGTAACTGAACCTAACTTTTGATTCATATAGCAATCCCAAATGATTCATGAAAGTTCATTTTTTAGCTGGCTTTTATTGGCGTACTTGGCAGGTTTGTAAAGATGATTTATAGCTACGCCACGCAAGCTATCACAACTAAGATGAATTGCTATATGTCAAGATTTTCACACATAAATTCTTTTAGTAAATAAAAAAATATCAATCTACATCATCAATAATCATGATGATTGCCTATCTATTTGACTGATATAATTATGCTATTTCTTAGTTCAAGTGCAATTGGGTCTAAAAGTTAACGTCTGGTCATAAGATAGGGAATAATTAAGTAGGTGGGTGGGAAAATTTATCGCTAGGATAAGGCAGAAGGCAGAAGGCAGGAGGCAGAAGGGAAGAGGGTTTTAAGCTGATTCATTTTTCTTTACATAGTTGATTTTATTTGTGCCTACCTACTTATATCCCCTATAATGTTCTGAATTTAATACTTGCGCTCTTTTGGCTCAAACATAGTAATTGCTACTGGGCGATATTGAATATCAATTCCTGCTGGTGAATAGTAAGCCATTGTGTGTTGCAGGAAATTAGCATCATCTCGCTGGGGATAATCTTCGCGGAAATGTGCGCCCCGACTTTCTTGGCGATTTAGGGCTGATGCCATAATTGTTTGTCCTACTACGATCAAACTCCGCAGTTCTAAGGCTTCCACAAGTTCTGTATTCCAACAACTACCTTTATCATCTAAAAAAATATCAGAATATTGCTGTTGCAATTGGGCTATTTTTTGCCAGCCTTCACGCATTAATTCTTCGGTGCGAAAAACACCACAATACTCTGTCATGCAATCTTGAAAGGCTTGACGAACTTGGTTAATACGATATTTTCCTGGCTGTTCTAGTAAGAGTCGGATTTGTTGCTGTGCTTCGTTAATGTAACGTTGCGCGTCTACAGCAGGTAACTTCCGTTTTTGCACATATTGAGCGATCGCTGCCCCAGTGCGCTTACCATAAACTACACATTCGAGTAGCGAGTTACTACCGAGGCGATTGGCACCGTGTACAGACACGCAAGCAGTTTCCCCAGCCGCAAAGAAGCCATCAACTAAACTATCGCCACTGCTGCGGACTTGACCATTAGTGTTCACAGGGATACCACCCATACAATAGTGATTTGTGGGGCGGACTGGCATTGGTTGAGTTACTGCATCTACACCGACGAGGCGATGGGCTTCTTCCCAACAGAAAGGGACACGGCTCATAATTTTTTCTTTGCCCATGTGGCGCAGGTCAAGATAAACAAAGGGGCCGCCTGCACTTCCATCGGGATGAATCCCCCGACCAGCACGAATTTCGTAAGCGATCGCCCGTGAGGTAATATCACGAGGAGCTAGTTCCATGCGACTAGGTGCGTAATTGGCCATAAAGCGATCGCCTGCACTATTAATTAGATACGCCCCTTCTCCTCGTACTGCTTCGGAAATCAGCACCCCTACTGGATACAAGCCAGTGGGATGAAATTGGACAAATTCCATATCTTCTAAAGGCAAACCCGCGATCGCAGTCATTGCTAGACCATCACCAGTAGAAGCATAATCATTAGAGGTAGTATTATAAACGCGACCATAGCCGCCAGTCGCAAACATGACTGCCTTCGCCCGTAGCACCTCAATATGCCCATCCAAAAGATGGAACATCACTACACCCTTCGCCTGACCTGATTCTAAAATCAGGCGCATTACGTACCACTCCTGATAAATTTGCACACCGTAACGCCGCAAGTTATTCACCAATTCGTGTAAAATCGCGTGACCAGTCTTATCAGCAGCGTAACAGGTGCGGTTGTGAGAATGTCCCCCAAAAGCCCGTTGGGCAATACGACCATCAGGCAAACGAGAGAACAAAACACCCATGTGTTCCAGATCTATCACCACATCCGGGGCTTCCTGGGCGAGAATTGCCACGGCATCTTGGTCTGCCAAGTAGTCAGAACCCTTGACAGTATCAAAAGCATGTGATTCCCAACTATCTGCTGAATCAACATTTTTTAATGACGCTGCCATACCACCTTGGGCTGCGACCGAATGAGAACGTATTGGGTGGGTTTTAGCAACCACAGCAATATTTAAACTAGGATCAGTTCGCGCAATTTCCACAGCAGCGCGACATCCCGCCAATCCACCACCGACAATAATCACATCATGTTCCAGCATAATTAGCCCCAACTGCAATAAGCTGCTGTTCTATTGTAGAAATGCAATTCCTCAGACAGCACCTTGGACTGCCGTTGAGTGCGTACAAAAAAATTCCCTGCCATCGACAGGGATGTCACTTCAAATATTAATTTTGGATATTGATGAAGTTGCCTTCATCTCAAAATTTAAATTTAGCCACGATTGGAAAAATCTCTTACCCTGTCCCCTATTTTCTAGCTAGTTGCTTGTACTGGTTGTTGCTGGGAAACATTACCGGGTATGGGTTCGGTCTTGGTTCCTGATTCCACAGGCATTACTTCAATATGATTTAACAATGTAGTGACAAATGCAAACAGCAAGAAAGGCAGCGAAAGGAGAACGACGAGACCTACCGTTGCTAAAGCATACACTGGTCGTCTAGCACCCATTAAAGCCAAGGCTGATGCCAAACTGATAGTAATTGTAATCAACCAAACAATAATTTGACCGTAGATATCACCAAAAGTCAGGGTACAGACAAACCGATATTTTTGAATATTATTCTTGTTCATCATAAGTAGGTGGGTGGGAAAATTTATCGCTAGGATAAGGCAGAAGGCAGAAGGCAGGAGGCAGAAGGGAAGAGGGTTTTAAGCTGATTCATTTTTCTTTACATAGTTGATTTTATTTGTGCCTACCTACTTAGATTTGCCTCAAGTCTCTCCTATTAGGTTCTACGTTAGAGCCATGTGTGGCTGACCGACAATTTCTCAATATTTTTGCAAGCTTTGTAATATTACTTTACGATTAGGTTTATTTGTTACCGCATGACCTCATGACAATTTCTGCTATTTTAGGCTTGCCACGCCACTACGGGAATATTGAGTTTTAGCCTTATCAAACAGTATTGATCTTTTAGGTGACCATTGCAATTAGCCTGACGTGAGAAATATCAAGTAGTTTTTGATGGTGGTATAAGATACAACTTTGGGTATCGCTTCTCTAACTCAGGTAATATACTGAATCTAGTTTTTGACCCAGTTTAATCAGTAAATTCCTCCGATCGCCAGAGGACAAAATTCAATAATTTGGGACAATGGAACTATAGAAGTTATTGAATTAACTTTTAGAAGTATCGCAGGTGAATAAATATGAAACCAATATTTTTAACGGCAGCAGCGTTATTCAGTGCGCTATCTTTAGCTGCTCCTGTTTCTGCTACAACCGAGAAATCTGCTCTGGTACAGCAGTTACTAGAGACTAGAGAATGTTACGGCTGTGATTTAACAAATGCTAACCTCAAAGGCGCTCACCTAATTGGTGTTGATTTACGGAATGCAAATTTAAAAGGTGCAAATTTAGAACATGCTAACTTAGAAGGCGCAGATTTAACTGGTGCTAATTTGATGTCTGCTAATCTCTCAGAAGCTTTCGCTGGTGGTACTACCTTCAACCAGGCTAATCTGACGAATGCCGACTTGAGCGATACTCACTTATATAATGCTCAAGTAGATGGTGCAGTGATGATTGGTACTAATTTAAATGGTGCTGATGGATTTAATATCAATCTTGGTGTTGGCGGTGAAGAATAAGAGTTAAGAGTTAATCAATCACTCCTAACTCTTAAATTTTACTCACCAGTAATCGAGAGTTGGTCAACCCAAACTTTAGGACATACTCCACCAGGAGTTAGCTCTACTTCTTTTTCCACATAAATAATCGACTTCAGGAGTTCTAAGAAATCACCAGCAACAGTTGCTGACTCAACGCTCGTCCTGACACCTTTGTTAACTAGCCAACCATCAAAAGGTAAAGAAAACGAGCCTTGTAAAGATTTAACTCCTGCATGGAGAGCTTGTAAATCATCGATAAAAATCACATTTTCAGCAGTGTCTAAGCTTAACTCTTCCTCAGGTGAGCTTGCTGCAAAAACATGATAGAAGTTGGGACTAACACTAACTTTTGCACCAATACTGGCATTACCTGTTGGCTGAGCATTCATTCTTTTAGCAGTTCCTGCACTGTGTAGAAATCCTTTTAAAATGCCATTTTCAATCAGTGAAACCTGACGAGTAGGAGTTCCTTCACCATCAAAAGTTTCCGCCGCCACGTTAGCAGGGTGCAGTGCATCATCATAAACTGAAAGCAGAGGTGAAGCAATTTGCTTTCCTAAATCCTCAGGATTAGATAAACTTTGATGATCCAAAATACTTTGAGCATTAAATAAGTTAGAAAAAGCACCCAACAAACTTAAAAAAGCATCAGGAGAGAAAACAACTCGATATTTACCAGACTTGATTTTTTCATAATTCAAGTGACTGATAGTTTTTTCTGCTGTTTCCTGAATACAACCATTAATATCTAAATTATTTAAACTCCGGTTAATTCTAAAAGCGCTACCACTACGCGGTTTTTTTCCGTCTTCTTCGGTTTTGCTGTAAAGATAAATCGACGCTAAAGAATGAGATTCAATTCTGGTTGCACCATCGCTATTGAGATAGAATCTATCAATATCTCTTTGAGCTAAACCATTATATGGTACTCCTTTGATGGCCTGATGCGCCGCTAAAAGTTCTTTTTCAGCGCCAAGGAGACTATTTATGAGTTCAGAAACAGGTGCTTGGGGTGCTTTTTCTTGAGGTGTATTGGGGATAGGCATAGTTGCTTCTGGACTAAAATCAGGAACATTTTCCTTAACACCAAAAAAACTAGCTTCGTAGGCAGTTTTTAAAGCTAATTCTAGTCCCTGGGGATCTACATCTGTTGTGCTGGTAACACCCATTGTATTGTCTTCATTCCAGACACGAACAGTCACCCCAGAGCGATTAGAAGCCTTAACTTGTTTCGGCTCACCTTGATCTACTTGGACACTAGTTTCATCTATTGTTGAGCCATAAATGTCAAATTTCTTAATCCCAAGTTTACTAGCATTTTCCTTGGCATTATTCGCAATTTCTGTGATATTCGGCATAGTCAATTTTGGATTTTGGATTTTGGATTTCCTTGGTGACTTTGTGTCTTCGTAGTGATAAACCACAAAGACACCAAGACACGAAGAACTCTTTATCGTCCGCCTACGGTAATAGAATCAACTTTGATGTGGGGCTGTCCTACTGTAGTGTAGATACTGCCACTGACGGAACCACAGAACCCAGGCGCAAGTTCCAAATCTTGGGAACACATGGAAATTTTGTTCATAATTTCCTTAGCTTCGCCGATGAGGATGGCACCCTTGAGCGGTTTAGTAATTTTGCCGTTTTCAATCAAATAAGCTTCATCTACACCAAAGTTAAATTGACCTGTAGCGCCAACGCTACCGCCACCCATTTTCTTACAGTAAATGCCTTTATCAACAGAGTTAAATAAATCATCAATGCTGTATTCGCCAGGAGCAATATAAGTGTTCCGCATCCGGCTAGCTGCGGCAAAAGTATAATTCTGGCGGCGGCCACTCCCAGTTCTAGGATGTCCGGTGCGAGAAGAACCTGTTCTGTCTGCTAAGAAGTTTTTCAGAACACCTTTTTCTATTAATAGTGTTCTTTGAGCAGGCATACCTTCGTCGTCCATATCAATTGTACCGAAGGCATTTTCTGCTCGTCCTTCATCCCAGGCTGTCAGACTTTCATGGGCAATTTTTTCGCCTTTTTTGTCTGCAAAGGGAGTAGTTTTGCGTTCAATTTGAGTTGTTTCTAGTAGGTGTCCGCAAGCTTCATGGAAAATGACTCCACCGAAGTGATTTGCCATGATGATGGGGTAAGTGCCTGATTCGACATAATCTGCATAGAGCATTTTCCCGGCAGATTCGGCAATTTGCTCAGATGCTTGTTGATAATCCCAAGTTCTCAGGAAGTTAGCATCACTAGTGTTACCAGCGCGTTCACCGATGGAGGCGCGATTAGCACCATCAGCACACAAGAGGTTAAAGCCTACCGATTGAGTGAGGCGAATATCACGAGCAAATGTGCCATCACTGGCAGCAACTAATACTTCTTGCCAATCCCGGAAATAAGAAGCCCGGCGGGATTGCACATGGCTAGCCTTGCGCTGGAGTTGGGCTGTACCATCAAGGAGGACTTCTCCCATTTCCCGGATGGAACTACACACAGGTAACCACGCATCTTTACCTCTTTTTGTGGCGTAGTCTCTGAGTAATTCTAGGTTGATTTCTGGGATAAAAGCGTTAGGTATAGGTAGATGTAATCCGAGAATAGATAGACCTTTTTCTAAGGCTGCTTTCAAACCAGAAAACGAAAGGTCGTTGGTGCTGACGTAGCAGTCGGCTTTGCCGCGAAATACTCTGACTCCCGCACCTGTGGCTAGACTGGGTGAAATACTGGTAATAGCGTCGTCTTCTGCAAGACAACTGATGTAATTGCGACGTTCTAAGAATAATTCGATGAAGTCAGCGCCGGCGGCGCGTCCTAATCCTAAGAGGGTAGCCAGGGGGGCTTCCCAGGTTTCATCGAATCGCTCTGGTGTAGAGGAGTATTGTAGGGTGGGGATTTGGTTCGAGAGAAGTAGCGTACTTGTAAGCATGGATAGCCTCGTCTGCTGGCGTTATCAGAGATTTGACCGAAAAATCCTGGTGAGTTAACTCTAGCAAATTCCGGGAATGGGAAGTGGGGAAGGTGGGGAGTGGGGAGTTAGGGAAATTACTAAGTATAATTTCCCTAACTCTTCTGCCCTTCTGCCTCTTGTGTATGCCCAATGCCCTTTCAGTTATGAGTTAGGTTTACCGTATTTTTTTTATTTGTATATCTATCTATGTAGGTTAATGATTAATTTATTTGTTAGCTAAAGTTTATATATGTACTTATAAAAAAATACATTATAAATTTAGCTTTAATCGCTTCTGTTCATTCCATATACCTCCACCCAGGATTTACTTATGAATTTCTCGTCAGCACGATTATATTTTTACCAGGAAATTCAACAACCTGACGAGCAGATTGACCTAGCAAAGGCAGCTTTGTATATTGCTCAGGAAGAATATCCTGACCTTGATACTGCGGAATATCTCAACGCTCTGGACACAATGGCAGATGAAGTTCAAGAATGCTTGCCTGCTTCACGATATCCTTTGCGGCTGATTCAAACTCTCAACCAGTATCTCTACGTTGATTTAGGATTTGCTGGTAATCAAACAGACTACTACGACCCCTGTAATAGCTTTTTAAATGATGTGATTGACCGTCGCATGGGGATTCCTATTACTTTGGCACTGGTTTACCTGGAAATTGCTCGCAGAATTGACTTTCCTATGGTGGGGGTGGGGATGCCAGGGCATTTCCTGATTCGCCCAGATATTCCAGATATGGAAATTTTTGTGGATGCTTTTAATCGCGGTGAAGTGATGTTTGCCCAAGATTGTGAAGACCAATTATCTCAAATGTTTCAGCAACCTGTGAGTTTACAACCAGACTTTTTAGCTCCGGTAACTAATCGACAATTTTTAGCAAGAATCTTGACGAATTTGAAATATATTTATCTCAAACAACAAAAGTTAGAAAAAACTTTAGCTGCGGTTGAAAGACTTGTACTGCTGTTTCCTGAGGTAATTTTAGAAGTTCGCGATCGCGGTTTACTTTACTATCAACTTGGTCAATATTCCCAAGCGGCTGATGACTTGGAAAATTATCTAGCAAAGGTTCCGGATGCTGAAGATGCCGTAGTGATTCGGCGGTTATTGGCTGAGTTAGGGAAATGAAGGAGATCAGAATTAAGAATTACCTTAATTAATTTGTACTTGTTCTGCAACTTGCTTGAGGCGACGCAGTTGAGCTTGCATATCTTCTTGAGTCCAAGAGGCGGCGAAATTTTTGAACCCCCAACTGACTATGGGGTTGGGAATATCGAATTCAAAGCGGTTGAGTAGGAGGGTTCCCTGTGCTAACGGTTGACATTCCCAGCGATCGCGTCCTCGGAAAAATCCTTGAAATTCCCAAACAACTAAACCCGGTCGCCGTTCTACAACAACGCTATTTAGGCTGGGTTTAAGTAAAGGAATTTGAATGACAAACCGACTTTGACTACCAACATCAGTACTCCAAGTTTCGCCCACAGGTTCGCAACATAGGGCAGGATTCAGCCAACGGTGCATGAGTGTTAAGTCGGTAATGCAGCGCTCTACCACTGTGGCTGTGGCATTAATTTGAATCGATTGGGTAAAAACTTGGGACATTCCACATTTTTTATGCTGTTGCTGCACCTAGAGTAACGCAAAATCAATCACTGGATTGCTGCAACAAATATATATGTTTGGCGTTATTCGTTGACAAAACGAGAAAATAAATAACAAAGTAAAAAAAATATCATTGATATTAACTGCATATATGAGTTTGCTGCCAATTTACTGGTAAATTGATAGGCAAAATACTAGTGAACTTACTGGGATACAGGATTGTTTCATATCCAGCCAAACCATAAGTATCACAAGTGTTTTTAGCAAACATCTCACCTTAATACCGGAAAACCATGCACACAACTTGGCAAGGAATAACCCAGTTGATAGACAGTGGTTTGTCGATGAGGGTACAGCATTTTTTGGCACAATCGCCAAGTCTACCACTAGATCAACAAAGAGTGAATGAAGGCATCGCTGAAGTACAAGGAATTGTCCAACAGGTGATTGCCTTTACCCCGCGTTTATTGGGGGCGGCGGCACTGTTATTAGTTGGTTGGCTGATTGCGGCGATCGCGGCCGCGGTCACTAAAGGAATCCTGAATCGCACCAAGATAGATAACCGGATTGCCGCAGGGGTAACGGGTTCTGGGGACGTTCCTCAGGTAGAGAAATTAATCTCTGGGTTAGTTTTCTGGAGCATTATTTTAATCACAGTAGTAGCTGTTTTACAGACCCTGGAACTGGAGGTAGCTTCTCGACCCCTGAATAATTTTCTTGACCAACTCATTGGCTTTTTGCCTAAGTTGGTTGGTGCAGGAATCCTTTTAGGAGTCGCTTGGTTATTAGCAACCATTGTCAAACTGGTGACAGTACGCGGATTACAAGCGCTGAGATTAGATGAGCGTTTGAATCAAGAAGCGCAAGACGATACACTCAATCTCAACCGATTATCTTTGAGTGAGACAATTGGTAATGCTCTGTATTGGTTTATCTTCTTACTATTTCTCGTACCTGTTTTGGATACTCTGGCGCTCAGACAGGCACTACTACCAGTACAAGGTCTGATTACAGATATTCTGTCAATTCTGCCCAACATTCTAGCGGCGACGTTAATTGCTACAGTTGGTTGGTTTATAGCTAATGTAGTGCGGCGGATTGTGACCAACTTACTAGCCAGCACTGGCATGGATCATTTAGGAAGTCGTTTGGGACTTTCCTCATCTTCAGGAGTGCAATCTTTATCGATTATTATAGGCACCATCGTCTATATTTTGATTTTGATTCCTGTAGCGATCGCCGCACTCAATGCCTTGAGAATTGATGCAATATCTGTGCCTGCGATCGCCATGTTGCAACAGATACTCAATACATTACCTGCCATCTTTACAGCTGTTGCAATTTTAATTGTGGCCTTCTTCTTAGGTAGGTTTGTCGCGGATCTAGTCACTAGTATTCTCACTAGTTTAGGCTTTAACAACATTTTCACAGTACTGGGTCTACCATCACTGACCAGGGTAACTGCGGTTCCCCAAGACGAAACAGCACCAAGACCACCAGTCCGCACGCCATCAGAATTTGCAGGTATTATCGCCTTAGTTGGGATTATGCTGTTTGCCACAGTTGCAGCAGTGAATATTCTCAATATTCCTGCTTTGACAGCATTGGTAACAGGCATCCTCGTAGTCTTGGGGCGAATTTTGGCAGGAATGATTGTATTTGCCATTGGTTTATTCTTAGCAAATTTGGCGTTTCACCTCATTACCAGTTCCGGCGAGCGCCAAGCCCGCATTTTGGGCCAGGTAGCGCGGATCTCAATCATTGCCCTAGTTTCAGCAATGGCGTTGCAACAAATTGGCGTTGCTAGTGACATTGTGAATTTAGCCTTTGGACTTTTGCTAGGTGCGATCGCTGTGGCTATTGCCCTATCTTTTGGCCTCGGTAGTCGTGATATCGCCCGTGAACAAGTTCAAGGTTGGCTTGATTCTTTTAAAGGTAAAGGGTAACTAAGCCCTGAACTCTCTCGTTCCCAGGCTACTGTCTGGGAATGTAGACTTTAAGCTTAATTGTTTAAATTAAAAAGCCCGCTAATTTTTCATTATTTTTAATTTTTATCTTTAACTTTTCTATTTTTTCAGGTAGCCATGTAGTTGGTTCAACAATTGCGAATATTTTATATTCAAATCTATTTTTCCAAATATATTCTAATTCGTTATCAATGAATCCTACAAGTTTACCTATTGCCTTTTCTAACCCTAAATTTCTAGATGCACATAATCCTATGTGTGGTGTTTCCCAATATTTAATTTCTATATTCGAGTTGATTGAGGTAATAATTTCTTTAGTTTCTTGCTCGCTACCATCATTGATCACAATCCATTCAAAGTCATGGCTTGTTTGTGCCAGAATACTAGGAAGTAAAATTTGTTGTAATTGATTTGGTCTTTTATGTGTTGCTGTGATTAAGGATAATTTCATATATGGCTTTCCTTATGAAGAAACGTAGATAGGCACAAACATCGTCAACACTACCCATTTACGAAGCCTCCATCAATTCCATACATTTCTTTGAAAGTTCGTCTGCTGTTGCAATAGATTCTACATCAATACACATAAATCCTAGACGCTCAACCTCTTCCCTCATATGTTTATTGTAGAGTAGGGTACGGTCTAGAAACTTTTGAATTAAGTGTTTTTCATCCTTACATACATGACAAAAATTACTTTCACTAAAAATTCGGTTTCGGAAGAGTTGCTCCCTAGCCGTTAGCCAAATTGCTTTAACACCATTTTCGCCAACTAAATTCGCTACAAATCCTGGCCATAACGCAGATCCTTCAAATGTGAGGCATTCCGTTGATAAATCAGAGGCATGAGAATGAACAATAACCTCGACCTGTGGCACCACATTTTTCTCATAATGCGACAATACGTCTAAAAAAAGAGCTTCAACAGACAGCTTCCTATAATATTCCATTACGTGTGCTGGAATAGCCTTTCCATTTGCACCTACCCAAGGACGTCCGGGATGCCGAGCGAGTTTGTCCGTAGAACGATAACTCCAACCAAGCTTTGCCGCTAAAGCTCGGCCAAGGGTCGATTTGCCTGCATGAGAGGAGCCGCCAATTAAAATCACTCGTGTTTCATTAATTAATTTATTCATTCATGAACCCTTATCTGATAGTTGCGTTGCTAAAAAAAGGTAGGCTAGATGTAGCAGCTTAAAGGTCAAAACTTGCCCCTTAAGTAGGTGGGTGAGAAAATTTATCGCTAGGATAAGGCAGAAGGCAGAAGGCAGGAGGCAGAAGGGAAGAGGGTTTTAAGCTGATTCATTTTTCTTTACATAGTTGATTTTATTTGTGCCTACCTACTTAGTCATGCCATTAAATACCTTGTATTCCCATACTGTCACCTGTTCCCTTTCTATCTACCGATGGCTTGTACCCATAAAGCCAATTCTGAAAATCATCGTTATTCGTTGTTTGCCTGTTGGGTTCGTAGTAGCGCATTTCACTTACAGCACTACGGGTTTGGATGATTTGTGTACGCTCTATGCGGCTCTTTTCATAGCTAGTTAGCGCTGCTGTCAAACTAGATGCGCGAGAAAAAGATGCTTGTAATTCATATGCATCTTCAAAAGTGGTATTGGCTCCCTGTCCCATCGCCGGTGCCATGGGATGAGCAGCATCGCCTAAAAGGGTGACTCTGCTTTGGCTCCAAGAATTTAATGGTGGGCGATCGCAAATCGGCCCTTCCCAAATTTGCTCGGCTGGTGTCGCGGCTACAACTGTCCGAAAAGTTTCTGCCCAGCCAGTTAATTCATCAAGGATGCGAGACTTGACTTCATCAGCAGTCTGAGAAAGAGAGTAATTAGGCGATAACTTGCGAGTAATCCAACTGGTATATCCCTTACCCACATTCAGCAGATACATGAATTGTTGATTGCCTTGGATAAAAATTAAATCGTGGGAATTAAATAATTCATGATGATATTCGATGACGGCACGCCAACACATACTACCTATATATTTTGGTTTACCTTCTCCAGTTAAAGTTTCTCTGATTACTGAGTTAACGCCATCAGCACCGATGAGCAAATCTGCATATACTGTTTTACCACCATCAAAATAGATTTCTACACCATTGTCATTTTGTTTAAAGCCGATGCAATGATGATTGAGGTGGATGATGTCAGATGGTAATCGGGATGCTAGAGTTTGCTGCAAGCGCCACCACCAAACAGTTAGTAATGGTTGTCCATATTTCTCTAAAAACTGGCTTGTATTAGCTCGAATAGTTTCGCCATGAATATTTTTTAAAACTGTTTGGTTAACTTGGCATCCTGAACTTTTAAGTGCTGCAACTATTCCCGGTGCGATCGCCTCTAGGCAGTTTAAGCCGTTGGGAGCTAATCCTAAACCTGTACCAGCCGGGCGAAATTCTTTGGCTTTTTCGTATACTTGCACGTTAAACCCTATGTTTTGCAATGCTATGGCAGCAGCTAAACCACCAGGGCCGGCACCGATGATGGCAATTTTATCTAGTTTTAATCTGGGTGATTTTTGAGTTGAAGTTTTATCTGACATATTTGTTTTTTGGTTGAAATATAGTGTATAAAAAAAGCAGGAAATAAACTGCAAAGGATACTAAGAAATAAAAGTTTTAGAGAGTTATTGCGTAAGTTATAAAAGTTTTAGTAAATATATTAAGTTTAAAAAAATTACGCACCGCCAAGTCGCCAAATACGCCAAGAGAAGAAAGATTTCATGAATGATTTAGGATTGTTATAGCTAAATGATATCCTTAAGTGCTGTATTTACTAAGTTAATCAACAATTGTGTGAAGTTTCACAGCCTGAAGAGGGATAATATATGTAATAACAGCAAATGTATTGAAAATGTCAGAAAATTCGATAAGTTCCCACTCTTTTAACCAGGAATTGCAAATATTGGGGCCAGAGGAAGTTGATTTATCGCTGAATGTCAATCAGGTCTCCTATTCTTTGAAAATAGAACCCCGCGTTACTTTACTTGATGCCCTGCGGGAAAAGCTAGGTCTGATGGGTACTAAAAAAGCTTGCGATCGCGGCGAATGTGGGGCTTGTACTGTATTGGTGAATAATCGGCGGATTAACTCTTGTATGACTTTAGCTATCATGCATGTTGGTGCATCAATTACTACGATTGAAGGTTTGGCAACAGATGGCCAACTCCACCCTCTGCAAACAGCTTTTCTCACCTATGATGCTTTTCAATGTGGTTACTGTACATCAGGGCAAATTGTATCTGCCTTAGGGATGATATTGGAAGAGACACCGAAATCTGAGGCGGAAATTCGAGAAAAAATGAGTGGCAATCTGTGTCGTTGTGGGGCTTATCCTCAGATAATTGCGGCAATTTGTGATGTATTAAAAGGTAGGGAAGATGCAGCCGTTTAGTTATGCTCAAGCTACTTCCAAAGAAGCTGCGATCGCTACAGTAGAACAAGATAAAAATGCTGTATTTATTGCTGGTGGCACAGATTTGCTCGGCTTGATGAAAGATGGAGTAGCAACAGCAAATAAATTAGTTGATATTAATACTTTGCCTTTAGCAAATATTGAATTATTAACTAATAATATTCGCATTGGTGCAGTAGCTAAATTGAGTGATGTAGCTTTTCATCCCCAAATTCAGGAATGCTATCCAGTAATTTCCCAAGCATTACAACAAAGTGCTTCGCCCCAACTGCGAAACATGGCAACGGTGGGGGGAAATTTGCTGCAACGAGTGCGCTGTGGTTATTTTCGTGATCCAGTTTTTCCTTGTAATAAACGTAACCCCGGTGTCGGTTGTTCAGCAATTACAGGTTACAACCGGATGCACGCCATTTTTGGTACTAGTGAACATTGTATTGCCGTACATCCCTCGGATTTAGCTGTGGCACTGACGGCATTAGATGCGGTAATTTGTGTTCAAGGAATGGAAGCAGAACGGCGAATTTCTATTCATGATTTTTATCTCTTACCAGGCGAAACACCAGAAACAGAGACAATCTTACAGGATGGAGAACTAATTGTTGCAATTGAAATACCCCATTATATTTATCAATCGTATTATCTAAAAATTAGAGACCGCGCCAGCTATGAATTTGCTTTGGTTTCTGTTGCCATTGCGCTGGACGTAGAACAGGACATGATCAAATCAGCAAAGATAGCTTTGGGGGGAGTAGCGCCTAAACCCTGGCGGGCTTGGGAAGCAGAAAACTTGCTTCAGGGTAAACCAATTAATGCAACTACGTTTACAGATGCTGCTGTTGCTGCTGTCAGAGAAGCGCAACCGCAACAACACAACGAATTCAAAATTGAATTAGTTAAACGGGCTTTGATCCGCGCACTTTCAGTTGTGGCAACAGAATCATGAGTAAAATTATTGGTAAACCATTAGATCGCGTTGATGGCAAACTCAAAGTTACTGGAGAAGCACCTTACACAGCCGATGTACCCAGAGAAAATTTGGCTCATGGAGTGATTTTCCAAAGTGCGATCGCTAAAGGTAAAGTTATTCAAATAGAGACAAGCACCGCCGCCGCCGCCCCTGGTGTGATAGATATTATTACTTATCAGCAAACTCCCAATTTAGTAAAAATCCCCTTCTTTCCCACTCCAGAAAATCTACCCACCACACAAGATGACAACATTTACTATAGTGGTCAACATTTGGGTATTGTCATTGCGGAAACTTTAGAACAGGCTGAATATGCTGCTTCACTGATAAAAATTAGCTACGAAGCCGCAGAACCAACAATTACAATCGCCCAAGCTGAGATATTTGAGCCAGAATCTATCTTTTTTGGCATTATGCCTGGCAAAATTACCAGAGGAGATATTGAATCTGGAAAAACCCAAGCGGAAGTATTGGTGGAAGAAATTTATACCACCCCAATGGAACATCATAATCCCCTAGAACCTGCTGCCACTTTAGCGATGTGGACAGGGGATAACTTGACACTCTATGAAACTACTCAAGGTATTTTTGCAACTCAAAGAGGAATCGCCGCAGTTTTGCGTATTCCTCAAGAAAAAGTCCGTGTTATTTCCCAGTATTTAGGCGGTGGATTTGGTTGCAAAGCCTTACTACGGTCACATACAATCTTGGCAGCGATCGCAGCTCGTCAAGTTAAGCGTCCGGTAAAAGTTGTGTTAACGCGATCGCAAATGTACACATCTTGCGGCTACAGATCACCAACTCAACAACACCTGACTTTAGGCGCAACTCAAGACGGAAAACTGAGTGTAATTAATCATATTGGCACATCCTTAACTTCCATCTTCGATGACTTTGTGGAACCCGTAGGTGCGCCCACCACCATGATGTATGCCTGTGCCCATCTGCAAGTAAAATACCGTCTAGCCCGCATCAATACAATCACGCCTACCTTCATGCGGGCACCAGGAGAAGCACCAGGCATGTTTGCCTTAGAATCGGCCATGGATGAACTAGCAGCAGCTTTAAATATTGACCCGATAGAACTGCGACTACGAAATCATGCTGATATCGATCCACATACACAATTACCTTGGTCAAGTAAATCTCTCAAACAATGTTACCAACAAGGCGCAGAACTGTTTGGTTGGTCGCTACGCAATCCAATTCCTCGTTCCATGAGAGATGGTGATTTCCTCATTGGGTGGGGAATGGCCAGTGCTACATTTCCTAGTAACTCTGGTAAAGCGTCTGTGAAGGTAGAAATTTTTGCCAACGGAGAGGCGCAAGTCAAAACTGGTACTCAAGACCTCGGTACTGGTACATATACAGTCATGACTCAAGTCGCGGCTGAAGCATTAGGCTTGTCCAGTCAGCAGGTACAGTTTGAATTAGGTGATAGCAATCTCCCCAACGCCCCCATCACAGGTAACTCCATCACTGTGGGTAGTGTTTCCCCAGCCGTGCATCAAGCAGCCAGCGCCGCCAAACAAAGAATGATGCAAATGGCAGTAGCTGATCCCAATTCCCCTATTTACGGTTTTCCAGTAGCAGATATTACCGTAGAGTCAGGAAAAATGTTTTCCCAACAAGACCCCTCTAAGCAAGACAGCTACAGTGAAATTTTGCGCCGCCACGGGTTAGCTAGCTTAGAAGTCACAGAAGAAAATGCACCCAACCCAGAAAGCCAAAAATATTCCAAACACTCATTTGGTGCCATCTTTATCGAAGTAGCTATTGATGAATTGTTAGGACAAATCAAAATTAGACGTTGCGTAGGCGTTTATAGTGTGGGGAAAATTCTCAACTGCAAAACAGCACGCAGTCAGGTGATCGGTGGGATCACTTGGGGAATCGGTATGGCATTAATGGAAAAAACCGTCATTGATCCTCATCAAGGTAGAATCGTTGGTGCAAACCTTTCTGATTACCTAATTCCTGTTCATACTGATATCCCCAACATCGAAGTGCAATTCATTGCAGAACACGACCCTCATGTAAACACACTCGGAACCAAAAGCCTAGGAGAACTACCCATAGTCGGAGTAGCAGCTGCGATCGCCAATGCTGTGTATCATGCCACAGGTAAACGAATTCGTGACCTGCCAATCACACCAGATAAATTAATTTAAAATCACCAAAATAGTGCTGAGTGCTGAGTAAAAAGTAAAAAGTAAAATTAACTGCACTCAGCATATAGGGTTTGAAGCCCCTAAATTTATTTATGAAGATAAGTAAAAACATTTTTTTCGAGACACACAGTGCCAGAAAAAATGTGTTCTTGTTTCAATCCCCTAGTTTTAACTATGGGGTTGTACTCAGCACTCAGCACTTTCAACTCAGCACTACTGAAAAACACAGAGGACAGTATTCCTTCTGCCTCCTGCCCTCTGACTTTCTTGATAAAGCACAGGATATCGGCATTATCCTATTATCAAACTCTGTCTTTTCAGAATTAAAAGATGTTTTATTTCGTCCCAAATTTGAGAGATATATTACCTTAGAAAGACGGCAAGAATTTTTAGCAAAAAACTAACACTTTGTCAGGTCAACCATCTTCTCCCTTTCTCCAACTCTGTGACCTCTGCGCCTCTGTGGTTCATTTTCTCTTAAATTAAATATAGAGACTCAAAAAAGAAACTGATGAACGCGATGTCTAACGACAAGCCGCCTAGCGTCTACGCCTCAAGCCTTGCATCTATCATCGAAGAAGAAGCCATCTGTCTTTGGGAAAACCTTGAACTCAGCCAGCAAACACAAATTAAACAGGCGATCGCTTCTGTAAATCCCCCCAGTTGTATCGTCTATCCCCGCACTCAAGCACAACTAGCCGCAGTCATCGCCGAGGCTCACCGCAATAACTGGCGCGTCCTCCCCTGCGGTAGTGGTAGTAAAATCAACTGGGGTGGTTTAGTTAAAAGTGTTGACATCGTAGTCAGTACAGAACGCATCAATCAACTAATTGAACACGCCGTTGGTGATTTAACTGTCACAGTAGAAGCCGGGATGCAATTCTCCCATCTCCAGAAAATTTTAGCCAAATCACGCCAATTTCTTGCCCTTGACCCCACCACACCAGAATTAGCAACTATTGGCGGTATTGTCGCTACATCTGATACAAATTCCCTACGGCAACGTTATGGTAGTGTGCGCGACCAGCTATTAGGTATGACCTTTGTCCGTGCTGATGGACAAATTGCCAAAGCTGGAGGACGTGTAGTTAAAAATGTAGCCGGATACGATTTAATGAAGTTATTTACTGGCTCTTACAGCACATTAGGAATTATTAGTCAAGTAACTTTTCGTGTCTATCCACTACCAGAAGCATCGGGTACGGTGGTGTTGACTGGTACAGCAGAGGCTATATCTCAAGCTGCTGCTACCTTGCGAGGTTCGGCGTTAACACCAACTCAGGCTGATTTGCTATCTACTCAACTAATTTCTGGGTTAGGCTTGGGTCAAGGGTTGGGATTAATTGCTCGTTTTCAAAGTATTAGTGAGAGTGTTAAGGAACAGTCAAATCGGCTGTTGGCGGTAGGGCAAAAGTTGGGATTAGATGGAACAATTTATTTTGATGAAGATGAAGGTTATCTATGGCAGAGATTGTCAGAATTAATGAATCATTCTGTCACAGAGTCTGTAATTAAATGCAAAATAGGAGTGTTACCTACTGCGGCTGTGGAAATTTTAGCTGAGGCGGAATTAGGTTTGATTCATGTTACTAGTGGTTTGGGATGGTTGCAGTTTGAGAATCAAAATCAAGTTTTAAGAATGCGCGAATGGCTACGCCACGCAAGCGAACGCTGTCAAGCTAATAAAGGTTTTTTGAGTGTTTTGGTAGCATCAAATCAGGTGAAACAAGAAATTGATGTTTGGGGATATACAGGTAATGCTTTGCAGGTGATGCGTCAAATTAAGGCGCAGTTTGATAGTCAGAATGTTTTGAGTCCTGGTCGCTTTGTGGGTGGAATTTAATTTAACGAACCACAAAGGCACGTTCGCGAAGCGTCTCGAAGAGAAGGACACGAAGGAAGAGGGGAAGAGAATAAATATGCAAGTTTCTGATAATTCTGTGAATAATATTGCTAGTATCAAGAATTTAAAGGGGTTTGATGTTAATCATCCACCTGACCCGAAGTTGATTGATAGTTGTGTGCATTGCGGGTTTTGTCTGGCGACTTGTCCGAGTTATCGGGTGATTGGTAAGGAAATGGATTCTCCTAGGGGACGGATCTATTTAATGGATGCGATTAATCAGGGTGAGATTGCTTTAAATACAGCAACGGTAGAACATTTTGATTCTTGTTTGGGTTGTTTGGCTTGTGTGAGTACTTGTCCTTCTGGTGTGCAGTATGACAAGTTGATTTCTGCAACTCGTCATCAAGTTGAACGGAATTATGCACGCAGTTTGCCAGATAAATTAATTCGTCAATTGATATTTTCTCTGTTTCCTAATCCTGATTTATTAAGATTTTTTCTGATGCCGTTGTTGGTTTACCAAAAGTTGGGTTTGCCTAAACTATTGCGTTCTACAGGGTTACTTAAAAAAATCTCGCCCCGTTTGGCAGCAATGGAGTCAATTCTGCCAAAAATTACTCTGCAATCTTTTCAAGATAATTTGCCGGATGTGATTCCCTCACAAGGTGAGAAGCGTTACCGCGTTGGGGTGATTTTGGGATGTGTGCAACGGCTATTTTTCTCCCCTATTAATGAAGCTACTGTGAGGGTGTTAACGGCTAATGGTTGTGAAGTTGTGATTCCCAAGTCTCAAGGTTGTTGTGCGGCGCTTCCGGAACACCAAGGACAAACGGCACAGGCCCAGGCTTTAGCTAGGCAAATGATTGATAGTTTTGCTAATACCGATGTAGATTTTGTGATTATCAATGCGGCTGGTTGCGGTCATACGTTGAAAGAATACGGTCATATCTTAGAAGATGACCCAAAATATCGGGAAAAGGCTCAGGAGTTTGCTGCTAAGGTAAAGGATGCTCAGGAATTTTTGGTAACTGTGGGGTTAACGGCGAAGCTATTACCATTAACTGATCAGCCTCTAAATTTGGTTTATCAAGATGCTTGTCATTTATTGCATGGACAAAAGATTAGTGTGCAACCGCGTCAGCTGTTACGGCAAATTCCTGGAGTGAAGTTAAGGGAACCAATAGACGCGGCTTTGTGTTGTGGCAGTGCTGGTGTTTATAATATGCTGCAACCGGAAGTAGCTGAGGAATTGGGTCAGCAAAAAGTCCAGAATTTGTTAAATACTGGTGCTGAGTTAATTGCTTCTGCTAATCCTGGTTGTACTTTGCAAATTACTAAGCATTTACAGTTGCAAGGTAAAACAATTTCCGTAATGCACCCGATGGAGTTATTAGACTATTCGATTCAAGGCATAAAGTTGGATAAAAATACTTAGTTGGACTGAGTAGGTGCAGGTGTGGGTGTTTCTTGAGGAGTTTCCATCGGGGTTTCTGTGGGAGTAGGGGTAGGGGTAGGGGTAGGTGTGGGTGTTGGCGTAGGGGTGGGTGTTTCTGTGGGAGTAGGTGTCGGTGTCGGTGTTTCCGCCGTGATGCTGAGTCGATAATCTAGTGATTCCGATGCTGTGGAGACAAGTACAAACTCATAAAATCCCGATTCTGGTAATTTAGTTGACAAACTGCGTTCTGTGGAATCTTCTAAAAAGGTGATTTTGCCAGAGGGGGAATATACTGAGAGCAATACTTGGGAATTGGCTTGTAGCTTCAATTCTATAGATTGATCCTTGGCCAGGTCAGCAATGAAAACTCTGCCACCAGCAGGCTGGAGAGTGCCGCTAACTATTTTACTCGTAGCACCTGGGTCAAATACCAGTTTTTGGAAAGCACTACCGGAGAGAATCGCATTAAGTTTATCGCTAACAAATCCGTGCCAAACTTGCCCGATGGGCTGATTAATAAAATCTTTACCACGCTGCTCAGGAAATGTACTTAAAAAGGCAGCATCCCCTAAATCATATAAAGCACGACTACCAACATTGATTTGGTTGATGTCAACTTTCCAGCGATCGCGTTCGGCTGCTGTATATGTACCTAGTTGTCGTCGCGCCCTAGCACTCAATGGGGCCAGTTTTTCTAGTAATTGGGCGGCTGTTTTATCCCATTCTGCCCGCAAACTTTCATCTTCGGGTTCATCGCTGAGTGTGCGCCCTCTTAAACTGGGGTTGCTGTCCCAAAAGACTTGATTGACTAAGCTGACATAAAAGTTAAAATCAATACCCAATTGTTGACGACGAGCATTTAATCTTTGTTTGCGCTGTCGTTCTGCTGGGGAAAATTTCGCTAAGGGGTCAGTGGGTTGCTCAACGGAGGGGGTGGGTGTTGGTTGGACTTCCCCAGGATCGCGATCGCTGCTAGTCACTCCCCACCAAACTGCTCCCGCCGTACTAGCCAAGACCAATACTACGAGCAAGGCTTTTGCTGGTGTCCACCAGGTTGTTGGTTGAGGGGATGGGGGAGATGGAGAAGATGGCGGGGACGGAGAAACTGCAACAGTGGCAGATGTAGGCTCTGGAGTGGCGGGATATTGAGTTTGGGGATAGCTAACTGATGGTGGGTTGAGGGCTTGTAGTACTTGACGCGCTGATTGGAAGCGATCGCTTGGTCTTGGGTATAGCATTTTATCTAATACCTGTCCCAAAACCGGACTCAGACTAATTTCTCTCCGCCATTGCCAAGTTAAGTTGTAATTATCAATCAGTTCTTGTGGCTGTTTACCTGTCAATAAAACCAACGCTGTTACTGCCAAAGCATACAAGTCAGAGTGGGGCGATACTAAACCCGTTTGCATTTGTTCTGGGGGAGCGAATCCTACTTTACCTAGTAATGTAGGTGACGGGGGAGAGGCAAATTCACCTGGTTGGTAATATTCAGAGGCGACGGTGGCGGCTACTTGTTTAACTCCACCAAAGTCAATTAGTACTGGTAGTTGGTCAATAGTACGCAGAATTAAATTATCTGGAGAAATATCCCGGTGAATTACACCTATGGAGTGGATATACTCCAACACTGGTAAAATTTGTTGCAACAGTTGGCGGACTTCCAACTCTGTAAATCGTAAACCCTGCTGTGTCCGGGCATTTAATAAAGAACTGTAAGTTTGCCCTTCTACATAATCTTGCACCAAAAACAGGTATTCTTTGCCTTTTAAATTGATGCGAAGCAGTTCTCGAAAGCGAGGAATTTGGGGATGTTGCAGTTTATAGAGAACACTTGCTTCTCGCTCAAACAATTCTTCAGCTTTTTGGACAACGTAGGAAGTTTGAACTTGAGGAGAAAATTCTTTTAAAACACAAAGTTCGCGGAAGCGGTTAATGTCTTCAGCTAAATAAGTACGTCCAAAACCACCTTGACCAATTTGACGGACAATCACATAGCGATCGCCCAAAGTGAGACCCGGTTGAATACCATTACTTATAGTCATTATTTATAGTCATTTAGTCATGAAAAAAATTACTTCCTCACTCCCCCAATATCCCAGGGCTGTTTCATTCGCTTGTGTTGGAGATTTGTCAAGAGGATAATCTCACGCAAAGGCGCAAAGACGCAAAGAAAAATCAGGTATTTCGGACTGAAGATGCCAAAATTTTCGGTCTTAATTGTGGATTTGCCCTTGCAATTTTAACCCTTTTAGGGAAAGAATCAGCCCTGCCCAATATCCTCATCTTCTTTTCACCTTACTGACTTGATCAGCCGCGATCGCATACCAAATTTGACCGAAAGTTCGTTGATTCAGTTTCCCACGCTGTTGACCAGGAAACAACCGATCAAATTTTTCATTTGTGTCTTTGTTGAGTTGGTCAATTGTATAATTACCTAATTCTCCTGATCGCGCTTGTCGTCTCCAGATTGCTTCGTCTTGTAAACTATAGCGTCCCAGTTTTTGCCGAGCTGCTGTACTGAGATTAGCCTGTTCTATTTGATTTAACAAGTTTTCAGCAATACCGTACCATTCATTTCGTAAAGCTGTATCTGCTGGGTTAGAAGTGAGACTACGTCCCTGTAGTTCAGGGTTTTTAGTATAAAATAAATTATCTACAAACTGTGTAAAAAATACTTCAGGTATTTCTAGCTGTTGGCGACGCCTTAAAATTTGGCTGATGTCATTAGAACCTTGATCGCTAACTGGGCTACTGAGAGGATTTGGTAAACCGGGGATTGGTGGTAAAGAAATTGCTGGTACAGTAAATTCAGTAATAGTACGAATCACAGAATTTACTACCGCCCAAGTACCTGCGCCAGTTAAGACAACTAAGGCTGTTCCTCCCAGACTCACAGCAAAAGGACGCATCCAAACCGGTAAGGCGATCGCTTGATTAACCGCTTGCGTTTTGCTGTGGAATTTACTGACAAGAGCATTGGCGCGTTTTCGTCCAGGAGCAACTACCATTGTCTTGAGCTTAGTAATATATGTACTGGGTGGTTTTGTCGCCATCGACGATGGTAAATCTTTGAGGATTTGTTCAGCTCTTTCATAGCGATCGCTTGGTTTATAAGCCAGCATCTTTTTTAACACAGTTTCCAGTTGAATGCTGACATTAATTTCCTTGCCCCAATACCAAATCCCCTGATAGCTGTCGTACAGTTTTTGTGGTTCCTTACCTGTGAGCAACACTAAAGCTGTGACTGCCAAAGAGTATAAATCGCTATTGTAAAATACTTTACCTTGTCGTAACTGTTCTTCTGGTGCGTAGCCTTTTTTACCTAACAAGGTGTGATTCACCGCCAACTTGGTGAACCAAAACCCTTGAGAAGCAGGCAATTGTTTCACACCACCAAAGTCAATCAGTACAGGCATATTATCAGAACGCCGCCAAATCAAATTATCAGGAGAGATATCGCGGTGAACGACATCTCGTGAGTGGATGTAGGACAAAACAGGTAAAATTTGTTGCAATAAAGTAATGATTTCTTGTTCACTAAAAGCCTTACCTTGACTTTGGCGTTGTTCTAACAACTGGTCAAAATTCTCACCATCTATATAATCTTGCACTAAAAAGAAAAAATCTTTACTCCCAATTTTCACTTGTAGCGAAGCGTGAAAACGGGGAATTTGGGGATGTTGCAGTGTTTTGAGAACACTTGCTTCTCGCTCAAATAATTCTTTGGCTTTTTGTAAATCCTGCTGTTCTTGGACTTGGGGTGCAAATTCCTTCAATACGCATGTTTGATGAGACTTATTTCTATCCTCCGCCAAGTAAGTGCGCCCAAAACCACCCTGACCTAGTTGACGGATAATGCGATAACGATTATCTACAACTAACCCAACACCAAGAGGTAATGGCTCACCGCAGTGGATACAAAAACGGTTACCATCACTATTTGCGTGTTGTTTAGTGCAAAAGACCTGCATGATGTTGAAGGATAAATTAAGGTTTTATTGACTTACTACAACAAATGCAGTTCCATTTACAGACATCTTACCGATACTCCCTGATAAAAACTCAGAGCAAAATTTACTAGCTCAAGTTATTTGCAGAAATCGGACAATGACTAAAATACTGACAGCAAGTAACGATGGTGTTGGTGCGATTTTAGATTAAGTAACAAGCGTCATGAACTGCAAATCAAAAAATCAGCGAGCAATTAGGGCATTTGAAGATTTTTTGTCTACCCCCTTAGAAACGTTACTACAACGACATCTCACAACTCCCAGCCCATTAGCAGCTTTAAATTTATTTTACGATGTGGCTGCCAATGTACCAGCTTACAAGGCTTTTTTAGCAGCGCAAGAGATTGACCCCACTGCTATCCAAAGCTTAGAGGATTTTCAGAAACTTCCAGCTATTAACAAAGAAAATTATATAACGCGTTATCCTTTGGCTGACTTGTGCCGCTACGGGCAGTTAGAAGCCTGCGATATGATAGCTGCTTCTTCTGGTTCCACAGGTAAACCCACATTTTGGCCGCGTTTTTTCACTGATGAACTGCAAATTGCTACACGCTTTGAGCAAATTTTTCATCATAGTTTTTACGCAGACACTAGACGCACCTTAGCTGTGATTTGTTTCACCTTGGGGACTTGGGTTGGTGGGATGTTCACCACCAATTGCTGTCGCTATCTTGCTAGTAAAGGGTATCCTATCACCGTAATTACTCCCGGTAACAACAAAGCAGAAATCTTGCGGGTTGTGGGGGAACTGGGTTCAGATTTTGAGCAAGTGGTGCTGCTAGGATATCCACCATTCCTCAAAGATGTGATTGATACTGGCCTTGCCAGTGGTGTGGAGTGGCAACAATATCACATTAAATTAGTCATGGCGGGAGAAGTATTCAGCGAAGAATGGCGAAGTTTAGTTGGTGAAAGAGTTGGTTCGCAAAATCCCTGTTATGACTTTGCCTCACTCTATGGTACTGCGGATGCAGGTGTGTTGGGCAATGAAACGCCTTTGAGTATCTGCATTCGTCGTTTTTTGGCAGTACATCCAGATGCAGCTAAAGCTTTATTTGGCGAATCTCGGCTACCGACTTTGGTGCAATATGATCCCATAAGTCGCTTTTTTGAAGTTCAGGATGGCACCTTACTCTTTTCTGGCGATAATGGTATACCTTTGGTGCGTTATGACATCCTGGATACTGGCGGGATTATTAGTTATAATTCCATGCTTCAGTTCTTAGCAGCATGGGGATTTGATCCTGTCCAAGAACTAACAAAGTCTGATACTCAGCACTTACCTAGAGGCATTCATCCACTACCTTTCGTCTATGTTTTCGGACGTTCTAACTTCACAGTTTCCTACTTTGGAGCGAATATCTATCCAGAAAATGTGACAGTGGGATTAGAGCAATCAGGAATTCCCGCATGGGTGACGGGTAAGTTTGTGTTGCAGGTGCAAGAAGATGCAGACAAGAATCGATTTTTATCCGTGGTTGTAGAGTTAGCACCAGGGGTAGAAGGTAGTGAAGACAAAAGACAAGCGATCGCATCTTCCATCCTTTCACAACTTTTGCGCCTCAACAGCGAGTTTGCTAACTATGTCCCACCAGAATATCAAATGCCACAAGTTACATTAACCCAAATGGGTGATGCCCAATATTTCCCTATTGGGGTGAAACATCGTTATACACGCAGGTCGTAGGTGAGAGGCTTGATCCAAAATACAGAAATTACCTCAGCCAATGTTGCATGTAATGTTGCAATTTCGTAAACATCTGTTACATTAATTTACATACAGACGCAATTTTTGCCACGTAAAATCTAGGAGTGCTAATTATGTCAGATATCAAGAAAACTACCTCCTCAGTGACTGAAGACCCTAATGCTTTGCGTTGGGGATTCACTCCTCAAAGTGAAAACTGGAACGGCCGTTTTGCAATGATTGGTTTTTTATCAGCTGTTCTACTGGAAGTTTTCACTGGACAAGGCTTTCTTCATTTTTGGGGCATTCTATAGATTGAAACAGGCTTTTTTGCCTGCACTGGATGAAGAGTAATGCTTTCAAAAAGCTAGTGCTGTTTATTTAGTTTAGGCGATAGTGATCAACTCAGGGAATCAAAACTCCCTGATTTATGCCTTTTTACTTTTGTAAACTGTATAAGCCGGAGAGTCAAATCTCCGGCTTATTTTTAAAGTCAGGAAATTTTTGGTAGCAATCCCATAAGTTGGGGTAAAAATTGATTCTTGGTACTACGACCAACCCTTAATGAGTCATGAATAAAAAGATCCCCGACTTCTTGTAGAAGTCGGGGATCTGAGCCTCTCATTGCTTATCTTTAGTGCCAACTTATATAAATTTCATCCTAGAGATAGATACTTGATTGATAAAAAATAGAGAGATTCATAAATGTATTCTTTTACTGCTGAAGATAGATGAATAATTTCTAATTCTTTTTTAAGCTTATTTTTTTATAGTTAAAAGTTTTGCGATAACTCCTGATTTTGATGTAGATAATTTTGGTTTAATAAGCAAAGTTTAATGCCAATGGTTTGTGTAAAAGTAAAATTAATAACTATACCAATTTTTACAAATAAATTTAATTATTAATTTCAAGTAAAGATATAATCAATATTGAGTAAAGATTTCGGCTTTTTTCGCAAAACTATTGACTAGATGTCGGAAAATTTCTAAAAGGATAACAGTAGGTTAAGACACTAGAGTGAAAAACTGTCGCTTTTTCGTTGAACTTATTTTCCAAATTATTTCAGATTTATCAAAATCTGTTAATGAGTTAATATCTAGTCCTAGAATAGTCTAGGAAGTAGATTTGTATTCATACCTGACCTTAGCTGCCTCTAAGTTCCGATTTATTGCGGAACACATTTCAACCACTTTTTGGTAATCAAAACATAACCAATTTAAATATTTTGAGGGTGACTTATTAACCTGTATTACAGAGTATGGCTGCGCCATACAAGCTATCAGTAACATCCTCAAAATAGGAGTCGCCAAAAGACTCTAAATTACTTCCCTATGATCATCAACCAATTACCTTGGTTGAAAGCACTACCAACATCACACCAGGCTTCAGGGAAGTCTGTTCAATTATTAGGGTTAGCCAGTGAGGAATTCACTGGTTTTAGGTGTCTTACCAGAAATTGCTGTTTATTTAGAGTAGACAACAGCTATGCTTGCTGCATATTTTGTCAGGTTTGCTTACTACTACTTACTGACTATCTACGCTCGCACTTTGGGAGCGTCATCTTTAACGAAGAATTTGCTAACTGGGAAAAATAGCAAAATCCCGTGATGTATCAAAAGCTTTTTAATTACTCTTTTCATTTTCGCGCAGCCTATTAATATGGTGAAATGAGAGGGAGAAAAAGCCAAGATAAAACGGGTACATATTCCCTAGATCGTCACAATACTAGGGGAAAACACCAAGCATTAGTCGCACATTACGTAAATACTTAATTAGCTGAACAAGGCTGATTAATTTTGTAATGGCAAAACCTGATTCAGGCAGGTTTTTGCCATAGCTGCAACGGATAAAATTACCCACATTTTCAGTAAATGGCAACTGGTAATCAATATGTCACACTCTTTTAGTCAAGGCAATACCTTGGAAAACTACGAAATGCAAGAAAGTAAGTTTTTAACGCCTTTTCAAAGGAAGGCTTTGCTGAAAAGCTTGCAAGCTAATTTACAACCAGAATATCGGCGACGAATTGAGATTATGTTACTAGCAGATGTGGGTAAATCCCAAAGCCAAATCTGTGAAATATTAGGTTGTTCTCAAGAAATGGCACGGTACTGGATTGGTTTAGCACAAGCAGGTTTAGCACACAAATGGAATGAGCGGCCAATCGGTAGACCCAAGATTGTTAATGATCAATATCTGGAACGCTTAAAAGAATTGGTAAGCCATAGCCCTCGTGATTATGGTTATGCTTTTAGCTACTGGACAGCCCAATGGTTAAGCAAGCATCTAGCAAATGAATTTGACATTGTGATTAGCGATCGCCATATTAATCGCCTACTCAAACAAATGGGACTTTCTACCAAACGCAAAAGTTCCTGCCCACCAGAAAATAACCCAACCAAGGATGCGGGAATTACGATTAGCGACTTGCAATCTAACTCCGCACCTAATTTCCATTGGTCATTAAATCTGATTCAGACCAATAAATAATCTTTCTTGGAGGTCAGGAAATGGCATCAGCGTTTTCCCAGGAACACTTAGCTCAACAACTCATCAAAACCTTAGGTGAGCCACTCTCAGAGGCAGAAATTGAAAGATGCTTAATTGGGGTGGAAATTGTCGAGCCACCAGTCGCCAAACAATTCTGGCAAGCAGCAACTGCGCCTAACGGAATTTATCTTGTGCTGAGGGGTAAAGTCAGACTTTTAGATAGCTCTAACAACTTAATCACTACCCTGACAACAGGAGGATCATTTGGCGAATTGACTTTATTTCCCGAAGCAGAATTCAGTCCTTATGTCGCCAGAGCATCTGTAAATTTAAAACTTGCTTATTTCCCGCAAGCAGCGTTACAAGAAGTGATCCGCAAACATGCGAGCATTCGCGATCGCCTCAAAGAACGTGCCCAACTGTGGGATTTGCTGTTGTTATGTTGCCAAAGCGCCCTAATTCCTCACAATGGCTCTGTAGAAGGCGTACTCAAAGCACTATCTTTATTTGAGCGGCACACGTTGAATAGTGGCCTACCCCCAGCAGAGCTATTTGCAGATACCAAGCTCTGGCTATTACATCGAGGGGAACTACTACATACTGACGGACACACATTAACACCGGGAAATATCTATGCGTATCCGCAACAGGGAAATTGGCAAGCGACGCAACCCACCACTGTTTACAGTCTCAAAAATGCTCATTGGCCCATAGCACTAGAATCCTGGCCACAATTAGCCGAGTTGCTTAACTTTCAAGAACGCCAAGATGCTACAGACAACCGACCTGTAGAAGTAATTACCCCCAGTCGAATCGTCACACAACTACTGCCACCAGATCCAGAACCCAAAAAAAAGCAAAAACGAGCTTATTTTCCCAGTCCTACAGTCAGAGCCGGGCAATGGTGGGGACGCTTAACCAGGCGGTATCCCTTCTTTGAACAACAAAGCGCCGCCGACTGTGGAGCAGCTTGCTTAGTGATGATTAGTCGCTATTGGGGTAAGCGCTTGAGTGTCAATCGATTGCGGGATTTAGCCAATATTAATCGCACCGGTGCATCACTGCGGGGTTTAACCACAGCAGCAGAAAGTATTGGTTTTACTACCCGTCCTGTCAAAGCCAGCCTGGATAAATTGGCACAACAAACCCTCCCCGCGATCGCCCATTGGGAAGGCAGACACTACATCGTCGTTTATGAAGTCAACAAAAAGCATGTAATTATCGGTGACCCCGCAGTTGGCCAGCGCACCCTCACCCATGATGAATTTAAAGCTAGTTGGACTGGTTACGCGTTGTTATTGCAACCTACAGCCCTCCTCAAAGAAACCGATGAAGCGAGTACACAATTCTGGCAGTTGTTTGATTTAGTCAAACCTCATTCCAAGGTGCTGCTAGAGGTCTTTATGGCTTCGGTGTTGATTCAGGTATTTGGACTAGTTACGCCTTTATTTACTCAGTTGATCTTAGACCGAGTAGTTGTACAGCGTAGCGCCCTGACATTAAACGCCATAGGTTTAGGATTACTGATTTTTGGATTGTTCAGTGTCGTGATCAACGGACTGCGGCAATATCTGCTAGATCACACAGCCAATCGCATCAGTGTAGCGCTGTTAGTAGGTTTTATCAAACATACCTTTCGGTTGCCGCTAGCATTTTTTGAGTCACGTTACGTTGGTGATATTATTTCTCGCGTCCAAGAGAATTATAAAATTCAGCGATTCCTCACCGGAGAAGCTCTATCAATCACTTTAGATTTATTGACAGTGTTTATCTATGTGGGATTGATGTTTTGGTACAGCGCTTCCATGGCATTAATCAGTTTAGCCATTATCCCACCCTTTTTTATTCTGGCACTCGTAGCCACACCATTCTTTCGCCGCATTAACCGCGAGGCTTTTAACGCTTCAGCTAACGAAAACAGTTATCTGATTCAATCCCTCACAGGTATTAGCTCGATTCGCTCAATGGCAATTGAACAAACAGTGCGCTGGCATTGGGAAGAGCTATTGAATCAAGTGATTAAAAAAACCTTTGCGGGGCAGATAATTAGTAACAAAATGCAAATTTTTAGCTCCATAATTGAGACTTTGGTAAGTACAGGATTGCTGTGGTTTGGGGCATGGCTCGTGATTCAAAATGAACTTACCATTGGTCAATTAGTTGCTTTTAATATGTTATTGGGCAATATTATTCGTCCGTTTCAAAGGCTAGTTGTTTTGTGGAATCAATTCCAGGAAGTAGTTATTTCTAGTGAGCGGATTAATGATGTTTTAGAAGCCGAACCAGAAGAAGACTTACATCATCAACCCCGGCAATTCTTACCTAGATTAGAAGGAAGTATTATCTTTGATAATGTCACTTTTCGTTATCATCCAGAAAGTGATATTAATGTCCTCGAAAATCTCAGTTTTGAAATCCAACCTGAGCAAACTGTCGCCGTTGTCGGGCGTAGCGGTTCTGGTAAAACAACCCTCGCCAAGTTGATTTTGGGACTATATCTGCCGACAGATGGCAAAGTATTAATTGACGCTCAAGATGTGACTAGTATTTCCTTGCGATCGCTGCGTTCACAAATTGGTGTTGTCGATCAAGATACCTTTTTGTTTGGCGGTACAATCCGTGAAAATATCAGTATTGCTCACCCAGAAGCCACTTTAGCAGAAATTATTGAAGCCGCAAGTTTAGCAGGAGCAGATGAATTCATCAAGCTACTACCAACCGGCTACGAAACTCAAATTGGCGAAGGTGGCGGGATGTTATCTGGAGGACAACGCCAACGCCTAGCGATCGCCCGTGCTTTACTCGGAAATCCCCGCTTATTACTTTTAGACGAAGCAACCAGCCACCTCGACGCCGAATCTGAGCGGATTATCCAAAATAACCTGAAAACAATTCTTAAAGGGCGCACAAGTTTGATTATTGCCCATCGCCTGTCCACAGTGCGTCATGCTGACCTAATCCTGGTTTTAGATCGCGGCTTACTCGTCGAAAGCGGGACTCACGATGAATTAATTGCCAGAAGAGGTCATTACTTCTATCTCAACCAGCAACAACTGGCGCAAACAGCTTAAAACCTGGGAAGTTTTTAGTGCTGAGTGCTGAGTGCTGAGTGCTGAGTAGTACCCCGTAACTCAAGCTAGGGGATTGTGTACAAATAAATTCGGAGGCTTCAGAACCATAATGCTGAGTCAACAGTATTTACTTCTTCCCTCCTCAGCACTTAACACCTTCAACTCATTACTTTTGTGGTGAACAGTTAACAGTAAACTGTTAAATTACTTATGCCAAACCCATCTCAACATTTATCATCCGTACTTGCAAAACCAAAGCAAGATCAGCATAACCAGGTTGAAGACTCTAGTGCTGTTGTTGATTATCAAAGACAGATAGAAACTGAGGCCAATGATTGGTCTTACGGCACCGAAGAACTGTTAGATGCTTTACCAAAGCTCTGGACACGTTCACTACTGTACTTCTTGGTAGCATTTGCAGCCATTATCTTACCTTGGTCGATGCTCACCAAAATTGATGAAACAGGAAGTGCTAGAGGGCGTTTAGAACCCAAAGGAGCAACGCACCAATTAGGAATTCCCGTTCCTGGTAGTGTTAAAGCTGTCAATGTTCAAGAAGGCGCAATGGTCAGAGCCGGACAGGTTTTGCTCGAGTTGGAGTCTGATGTACAGCAAACAGAGTTGCAACAGACACAGACACAACTAAAAGGGCTAATAGATCGCGAAGCACAACTGAAGTTACTCAAAAACCAATTGATGCTGGCGATTAATATTCAAGAGCAACAAAACCAAGCCCAAGAATTGGAAAAAATGTCTCAAGTTAATCAGGCGCAGCAAAACCTTGATGCAAGACGCAGTGCTTATAACTTACAACGATTGGAAAGACAGGCTTTAGTTGAACAGGCTAGACAGAATATTATTTCAACCCAGACTGCTGAGAAGTTAGTCAACAGTCGTTTTAATCGAGATGTCGCCGAAGTTGCTCGCTATCGTCAACTGTGGGAACAAGGAGCAATTCCCCAAATCCAAGTTGTGGAACTAGAAAAGACGGCAGAAGAAAGCCAACGGTTGCTTGTGCAAGCACAATCTGATATTACACAAGCCCAGCTGCGTTTACGAGAAGAAATGAGCCGCTATCAGGCGACCATGAGTCAAGCTGTAGCGGAGATTGAGCAGGCAAAATTACGTCTGCAAGAGCAGCAAAGCAGTTATCAAAGCGTTGTCCAAGCAGGTAAACTGGCTCTGCTGAGAAGCCAGGAACAACTCAAAGACATGCAAACGCAAATTACTAGCCTGGAATCAGAAATAGCTCAAACCAAGAGCCGGATTCAGTCCTTGCAGATTCAGTTACAGCAACGAGTCGTGCGATCGCCTGTTGATGGCATAATTTTTGAGATGCCCATCCAAAAACCAGGGCCTGTAGTAGAACCAGGACAGATTATTGCTCAAATTGCGCCCAAGAATAGTAAATTGATCCTGAAAGCGCAGATACCGAGCCAAAACAGTGGTTTCTTAGAAGTGGGAATGCCAGTCAAAATCAAGTTTGATGCCTATCCCTACCAAGATTATGGAGTGATGGAAGGGCGTGTCAGTTGGATTTCACCTAGCTCAAAAGTCCAGTCTAACAATCAAGGTAGTGTAGATACCTATGACTTGGATATCACTCTGGATGAGCCTTATATGCAAGCTGGTAACCAACGCATCGCCTTAACGCCCGGTCAGACAGCAACCGCAGAGGTAATTATCCGCCAGCGCCGAGTGATTGACTTTGTTTTAGATCCGTTTAAGAAATTGCAAAAAGGCGGTCTGGAGCTTTAGATTAGCTCACGGTCAGCATCCCAGCAGGAGAGCAGGGGAGAGTATGATATGAGTCCTTTCCCCTCTGCCTCTTCTCTGTTGCTTGTTTGCTTTTAATTGTTAAATATTATCCCTCTTGTATTGCTGATTTAAAAAGTCATAAAAGAGGTTACTTTCTAATTGATATATTTTAAAAATTAAATGATAATTATTAATCAAAATATTAAAACTATCATCAGATAGAGACAATAAATGACATATCAAGTAATTATGATATATACGATACAAATTTATCTGAAACCTGTCAAAAACTAATTTGTATTTAGTTGATAATTGGAGGAATTTAATTATGTCAAATATTTTAAAAGTTTCTACTGAAGATATTATTTACTATATAAAATTAGCTTGCCAAATCCCTAGTATATTAGAGGCGATCGCTACTCAGAAAATTATTGCTGATGCAGCCGATAAAGCCGGAATTGAAGTGGAAACAGAAGAACTACAAAAAGCAGCAGATAACCTCCGTCTAGCTAACCGCTTATTCAAAGCAGAAGATACATGGTCTTGGTTAGAAAAACATCATCTTTCTCTAGATGATTTAGAAGAAATAGCCAAAATCAACCTGATATCTTCAAAATTAGCAAATCATTTATTTGCAGATAAAATTGAACCATTTTTCTATGCTCATCAACTCAACTATTCTGGTGCAGTAACTTATGAAGTTGTCTTAGATGATGAGGATTTAGCTCTAGAACTATTTTATGCCCTACAAGAAGGCGAAATCAGTTTCCAAGAAGTCGCTCGTCAATACATCCAAAATCCAGAAATTCGCCGTGCTGGTGGCTATCAGGGAATCCGCCGTCGTACAGATTTTAGACCGGAGATTGCCGCCGCAGTTTTTGCCGCTACTCCACCACAAATTCTCAAGCCAATAATTACACCAAAAGGAGTGCATATAATTGCAGTTGAGGAAATCATTAAACCACAATTAGATGAGAATCTGCGTCTGCAAATTATGGGAGATTTCTTTACTAATTGGTTACAGCAACAAATTGCCACTGTAGAAATCGTGGCACATCTGGAAAATATCAGTTCTCAATCATCAAAAAACCTGCTCAAACCAGCTTAATGAAGAGTGCTGAGTTAAAAGTGCTGAGTGCTGAGTTAAAAAACCGCCCACAAGGGGCGGGGTATCAACCTTCTGACAGTAATAAGATTCTCCCCACACTTCGGCAAGGCTCAGTGACCACAAGGGACGGGGCTTGTACCGAGTGCGAAAGTCCTTCCTTCTTCCTTCGTCCTTCTTCCTTCGTCCTCCTTCCTCCTTCCTTCGTCCTTCTTCCTTCTTATTCAACTCAGTATTCTTGGTTACAGTGCCTCTGGCGGAGCAATACCCGCTCCTGCACTGATACTAGTGGTAGACTTCAACCCTGGTTTAGCAGTTACTTCAGACTCCTGGGATGATGAAGACAAAGAAGCAGATGGGGGAATTATCACCTCTGAATTCAACATTTTGCCAGTGTTTGCTGACTGAGAAATCAGGGACAATCCTCCTACCGCCCCAACCACAAGGGCTGTATAGCCTAAATACAGATGCATAGGACGTATTTCTATTCCCAAAGCCCCGGTATTCTGTTTTGATTGAGACCAAGAAGGTATGACTGATTTCACCATATCGGCTGCTGGTAAAGAAGCAGCTAAAATTGTGCCATTTAGCCCCAAGGCATTCCCCATCACGCGAATAAATCCACGTACCAAAGTATCTTCTGGTAATAACTCCAATTTGCCATTTTCTATAGCTTCCATCTGATGGATGGGTACGTGAGTGTAAATATTAAGTTGGCTCAGAGAGAGACCTTGAAACTCACGAGATTGCTTTAATTGCTGACCGATTTGGCACATAGTTTTTAAGCGCTGTTCGGCTGCCATTTGCTTGGCTAGTTCAGCTTGGGAAAGTTTTTTATTGAGCCTCAGCCGCTTCATCAGTTCTACACCTGGAGAGTTGATTTGTGAATTGCTCATTGAGTTTACTGTGGCTGTTGATGATACGTTGTCTGGGCTAGCATTTGTGCTGGTTTTTTGTGTGTTTACTTGAATATCTGATAAGTCACAAGTATTTTCTAGCTCAATACTGTCAGTATTTGTCTGTTCATGAATATCGGCAACCTTTTGATGTTGCGCGAATTGCTGGAAGGCTAAACCAATTGCCTCTCTACCCACAGCTTTAAACAACATCTTGGCTTGTTCCCCTGAAGCACCAAGCAACTTTTGTAAAGTAGCCATAGCCCGAAGATAAACTTTACTGCGATGAAGTTCAGCTTCAATTTCACCTAACAGCGATCGCAATTCATCTTGAGAAATTTTAATACTGGGATTTCCCGGAATAGTTAGCAAATACACAGGTGTCGTAGTCATGATTGAAGTTGCTTCTGATATTCAGGCAAGGAGTGATTAAATCTGTATAATTTCTCGCATACTTTTTTGGCATATCCGGAGGCATTTGTATTATTTTTACAGATTTTTGTAAAAAATAGCAAAATTACCTAGATTCGATTAAATTTACTAAGTCTCCAAGACTCTGATTTAGCAAGTAAAAACATCTCATAAAGCTAGTATTTATCAAGCGATCGCTCAGAAAAGAAATATGCTTCATAGTTACTAGATTCTTTTAGTAAATTTACGTTATTATTAGTTTAATTTTTTACCAAATTATCAATTACATAAATTTCAGTATTAACGTGAGTCTCCAACGGAGGCGCACGTTGAATTACCTTAATCCCCTAGTTGCTAACCTTTACTTGTTGGGTAAAAGACTTTACCCATTGCAGATATTCTCCTCCAGCCACTGAAGCCGTGTCATTGTGGTCTGCGGCTGGAATCAAAAGCAGTTTTTTCGGTTGGGGAGCAGCGTTATACAGTTGTTGGCTCATAAAAGACGGTACGGTTGTATCAGCAGTACCGTGAATGAATAAAACAGGCACTTTTAACTGTGGTATTTTTTTAAGAGAATCAAATCTCTGTGTCAAGATTAAATCTACAGGAAACAGCCGAAATAAGTTTCTGTAAGCCACTACATCCCGAATAGAGGTAAACGAGCTTTCCACAATCAATCCAGCAGCATTTGGGTGTTTGACTGCCAAATCAATAGCTATTGCTCCCCCCATAGAATGTCCATAAATAAAAATTTGGCTAGGTGGAATCTGCTTCTCCTGTACCAGGTAATTCCACGCGACGGCTGCATCCTGATAAACTCGCATTTCATTGGGAAAAACACCTTCACTGCGACCATACCCGCGATAATCAATCAGCAGCACGGAAAATCCTAGTTGATAAAATCGATTGGCATGACCAATATTGGCGCTAATATTGATCCCATTCCCGTGCAGATATAACAAAACCTTGGCATCGGTTTGGGTGGCTTCGATCCACCAACCATGAATGCGTTCCACTTTACCAGAGCTAGCTGGTACAGGCAGCCACACCTCCTCGTATGGGAGATGGAAAAACTCTGGTGTAATTTCCACAGTACTAGAGGGAAAGAAGATGAACCGAGGCTGCCGAACAAACAGAAATAGACAGATGGCAAAGTAGGCAATAACCACAACTATTTCTACTATAAGCAGCAGCTTAAAACACAATTGCATTGAAAATTGCAGTTTGTTTATATTCATGCTCTAGACTTTATACTTTAACAAATATTGATAAATAAAATAAAGATTTACTAACTAAGCAAGGTGGGTACTTTCCCATTAAAATTAAACTAATTCAAACATTTTGAATAGTAAAAATAATTACTTTAATTAAGCAATCCCACTGTTAAATAGTAAAATTTAGTCATTCTTAGGAGAAGATTGTGACGCTCTTAAATGAAGCTCAAAAAGAGCAATTAAAGGAAATAACTCAACATTTACTACAAGTAAGACAAGAAAAATCCATACGTATAGAGGCAATAGCTGCTACAACAAATATTCGACTCGCTTTTTTGAAAGCTCTAGATGCAGGGCAATTTGCAGAATTGCCTGAACCTGTTTACGTTCAAGGATTTATCCGCCGCTATGGTGATGCCATAGGGTTGGATGGTACGGCTTTAGCAAATACCTTTGTAATTAACGATTTACCTCAAGACTCTCATCATGATAATCAAATTTTAGACAAACGACCAGATATACACATACCCTTGTATGTACCATACGTTCTCTTATTAGTACTTGCTTCTGTCGGACTGATTTATGTACTCAATCCAAAACTAACAGCCGAATCCCTAGCGAAAAAACAAGACTCAGTATCGACTCAAGAAGCAAAAATTACACCATTACCTGTTCCTGCATCACCCGAACCCGAATCTTTGGCTACTCCCGAAATCACAGCTTTGCCAGTAGCATCTCCCAAACCGACTGTCAGCGAAAATATCGAAGTCAGTTTAGAACTTCAAGATAAATCGTGGTTACAGGTGACAGTAGATGGCAAAACTGAATTTATGGGTAATTTAACAAATGGAGAACGGAGAACTTGGACAGCAAAAGAACAGTTGACTATACGCTCTGGTAATGCAGGTGCTGTGTTGATTTCTGTTAATCAGCAACCAGCAAAACCTTTCGGGAGTGACGGTGATGTCAAAGAAGTGACTTTCACTCCTGAAAGTGTCAGTCAGTAGTTCTTGTAATTTGGAGAGAACAAGGGGACAAGGGGACAAGAACAAAAATACTCCCTCACTCCCTGACTCCCCACTCACAACGCCGGCTGTTTCAGATGCCAAGTAGTTGATTGCTCGTAAGCGTAGGCTACTTGAAGTAACTGGTCTTCTCGTAGCACCTTGCCAATTAGCTGCAATCCAATTGGTAACCCTTGGTCATCAAAACCACAAGGTACACTTATACCCGGTAAACCTGCAAGATTTACGGGAATTGTCATGAGGTCTAGTAAGTACATACTTAAGGGATCAGTATTTTTCTCCCCTGCTTTGAATGCTGTGGTGGGAACAGTAGGACAAACTAATACATCAACTTTTTTAAACGCTCTTTCAAAATCTTGTTTAATCAGGGTGCGGACTTTTTGCGCTTTCAGATAATAAGCATCGTAATAGCCAGCAGAAAGGGCGTATGTGCCAATCATAATCCGGCGTTTGACTTCTGCACCAAAACCCGTGGAACGGGTACGAGTATACATAGATAGCAGATTATCTGCGTTATCAGCACGCAAGCCATATTTCACACCATCGTAACGAGCAAGGTTAGCGGATGCTTCTGATGGGGCGATGATGTAGTAACTAGGTACGCCATAGCGGAAGTTGGGGCAGGAAACTATATGAACTTCTGCACCCAAACTTTGTAGTTGGTCTATTGCTTTAGTAACAGCTTGTTCAACAACAGAGTCCAACCCTTCACCAAAAGTTTCTTTGATTACCCCAATTCGCAGTTTTCCTCTAGCTTTAAAGTCTGGTTTTAAACTGGCGGCGTAGTTAGGGATTTCTACGTTCAAGCTGGTAGAGTCTTGGGGATCGTAACCTGCGATCGCATTTAATAAAATTGCGGTATCTTCTACTGAGCGTCCAAATGGGCCAATTTGATCCAAAGACGAAGCAAAAGCTACCAAGCCGTAACGGGAAACCAAACCGTAAGTCGGTTTCATCCCCACTACACCACAAAACGACGCAGGTTGTCGAATCGAACCGCCAGTATCAGAACCAAGCGCAACCACACATTCTTCCGCCGCCACAGCCGCCGCCGAACCTCCAGAAGAACCACCCGGAACTCGTGATAAATCCCAAGGATTAGCCGTAACTTGGTAGGCAGAGTTTTCTGTAGAACTGCCCATTGCAAACTCATCTAAATTGGTTTTACCAACAATCACTGCCCCGGCATCAGCCAATTTTTGTGTCACTGTTGATTCATAAGGTGGCACAAAATTTGCCAAAATCTTGGAGGCGCAAGTGGTGGGAATCCCCTTGGTACACATATTGTCCTTAATGCCAATGGGAATACCTGCCAGCAGTCCAATTTCTTCTCCAGCAGCGATTTTGGTATCCACAGCACGAGCCTGTTCTAACGCCTGTTGTGCCGTTACGTGTAAGAAACTGTGTAATTTCGGCTCTAATGCTTGAATACGGTCTAAAGCTTCTTGGGTAATTTCGACAGCAGAACGTTCTTTTTTAATTAGCTGTTCGTGCAACTCGCGGATGGATGCCATGATTGCTCTCTTTGTGACTCAGGTCATTGATTTTAGTATATTTCCAGGGGAATGGGGAGATGGGGGGATGGGGAGATGGGGGAAGAACTTAATATATGGAAAAGGCTATTTGTGTCAAATCTCTGGGCAGTAAACTTAACACCCACTTCAGCAATGGCGCAAAACAACTCTTAACATCCAGGCTGCGACGATGACTCCCTTTTTTGGCTTGTGCTTCCTCATACCATTTTCTTAACCTTTGACGTACTGTCGAAGCTTTTTCGCCATTCACTTTGGCAATGAATTGCGATACTTTGCTCAGGCTACTTGATTGCGTCATCACTATGCCGTAACTCCACTACTTGGGGTATCGACAGATGCGGCATCTTCTCTGATACTATCCTTGTCCATTGTTTGAGATACTCATTTTTTAGCATTTGAGTCTCATCCATGTTCTGGTTTTCTTCTTTGATTTTCTGACGAAAATACTGAATACTCACTCCCTTGTAAAAACCTACACCTGTCAGGTGGGGGCCAAGGGGAGAAGGGGAGGTAGTTTACCTAGTGACCAATGACCAATGAGCAATGACTAAATTGATTGTAATTTGTGGTGCAACAGCGACTGGTAAGTCAGGTTTGGCATTAAATTTAGCTAGACGATTAGGTTCTGTAATTCTCAGTGCAGATTCCCGTCAGGTGTATCGTGAGTTTGATATTGGTACGGCTAAGCCAACATTGGCAGAACAAAAATTAGTACCACATTATTTAATAGATATCTGCGATCCAACAGACACAATGACGGTAGCAGACTATCAAGAGCAAGCACAAAACTTAATTGCTTCTCTTTCTATTTCACCACTCCTGTTAGTTGGAGGCACAGGTTTATACATCCGTTCTATTGTCCGAGGCATGAAAATACCCAGAGTTTCACCACAAAAGGAATTGCGATCGCAACTCGAATCTTTGGGACAAACTATGCTATATGAAATATTACAACAAGTAGATGCGATCGCCGCACAGAAGATTCATCCTCATGATACTGTGCGGACTTTACGAGCAGTAGAAGTATTTTATATTACTGGTTATCCAATTTCCCAGCAGCAAGGAGAAAACCCACCAAATTATCCGATTTTACAAATTGGTTTAGATTGCGAAGTGGAAAATTTAAGGCTACGCATTCAAAAACGCACTGAGCAAATGATAGCTGATGGTTTGGTGACTGAGGTGGAATATCTTTGTCAAAAATATGGTGCTGATTTACCTTTGTTGAATACTTTGGGGTATCAAGAAATTAAGCAATATTTAGCTGGTGAAATTTCTTTGGAGTCAGCAAAGGAATTAACGGTTTTACATACAAGACAATTTGCCAAGCGACAGCGTACTTGGTTTAAGGCATATCCCCAAATTGAGTGGTTTGATGCAGATGATCCTGATTTGTTAGAGAAGGTTTGGCGGCGAGTGGAGGAGTTTTTCAAGAATGTGTAGACAAGTTTGATGAAATGCCTTTACAAAGTATCAGGATCTATGCCTATAGCCCTGAGTCTTTCTGCTAGTGATTGGGCGCGTTTTTCTGCTTGTTCGGCCCGTTGGCGTTCCTGTTCAGCCCGTTCATCTCCAGTAGGTAGAATAGTTAAATCTTGGTAGCACCAGCGTAACCAGGTATCTTGTCTACCTTCAAATTCTCCTGACCATAGAGTGATACCTAAACCTACTTGTTCTAGCCAAGTCGCTGAAGTTTCAAAATAGCGCCTTCCTCTAAGTTCATACACCCGTAGTATTTGCTCTCCTAATTGCTGTGTTGGGTCATATACGATGTAATAACTCGCTCGCATTTGCTCATAAATTCTTAATTTTTTGCCTAGTTCATTACCTTCTTTGTTAGAAACAATCTCCACCACTACTTCTGGAGGTTTACCAAAACGCCAAACCATATAACAACGATTTTGTTTTTCCCACCATTTTTCTGGAACTTGGGCATCTAAACTAAGAAAAATATCAGGTACAATTGCAGGCTGGAGGTCTGTATAGTAAATACCAACATTAGCTGCGGCTAAAAAATTCTGATTTTGTAAAGAACTGTAAAGAGAGCCAACCAAGAGGCGTTGTTGTTTTTCAGATGCAAAATTGTCCACAGGTGTATCATCTTCAGTGATTAGCTGGTTGGCATCTGGCACATAGAAATCATCTTCATTGATAAGAATTTGCTCAACCATAATTTTATCTACTATTTAAGAGCATTATTTCTAGTTTACTTGATTTGTCATGCTACTACTGACCTTTCCCAAACTACTGAATAACGCCAAAATAAGTGCTTTTTTACCTGCATTTTCACCAATGAATTTGTATAAATTTTTCGTGCTTGTGATAGGGTGAGATATCTATCTGTAAGAAGATGTTCTTTCATTGCTGCGGCTGCTGCTGGTGTTGATTGAATATGTCTATTTTTACTTATTTGCAGTAACCAGTTAAGCGGAATAGCCACAAAATCGCTGAAGACATCTTGCCTATTTTCGGGTTCTAATAAATCCAAAATTATCAGTTTGCCACCAGGTTTTAAAGCAGCTTTCAGTTTGGGCAGCAAGTTTTCTAATGATAAATGATGAACTGTGGCAATGGAAGCGATCGCATCAAATTGCTCAACAGGAAATTCCCACTGTAAAACATCAGCCACTTGAAAATTAATATTTGTATATTGTGTTGAACGCTGCTTGGCAACCTCAATCATATTGGGGGATAAATCTATGGCAATAACTTGGTCAGCACATTGAGCCAGACGTCGGGCAAATTCACCTGTTCCACAACCAATATCTAAGACTGTTTTGCATTTATTTGGTAATTGTTTCAGCAGAAAAGGATGATAGTGATTGTTATGATTCCATCCTTCTTGGTCATGCAAAGCAATCTGATCAAAATCATTTCGGATCTTTTGAGTTAGGCTCTCATTCATCTTGCTATGTTACCTAGCAGTACAAGAATGAATATAACTCATGCAAATAAGTGCGGTAAGTGTAGCCATGCTGTCAGATTAATTGCTTGTTACTCCCCCTAAAGCGCTATTCTTGTCACAATGGTGATATATCCACCTTTAGCTATAAAAAACTATGCTTACCCAAGATAAAAAGCAATACAACTGGAAACCTATTATTAAAGCATTTGAGGCTGTAGTTGGTAAAAATGGTGTAGTGCAACGTCGTGAAGAACTCATTACCTATGAGTGCGATGGTTTAACTAGTTATCGTCAACGTCCGGCTGTAGTAATTTTGCCCAGAACTACAGAACAAATTGCCGAAGTGGTGAAGATATGCAACAAATACTCTGTAACCTTTATCGCACGCGGTTCTGGGACTGGTTTATCTGGTGGCGCTTTACCTTCAGCAAATTCAGTGTTAATTGTCACTTCATTAATGCGGCAAATCCTTAATGTTGATTTAGATAATCAGCGTATTGTTGTCCAGCCAGGAGTAATTAATAGTTGGGTAACACAAACCGTTAGTGGTGCTGGATTTTATTATGCACCAGACCCTTCTAGCCAAATTATCTGCTCAATTGGGGGTAACGTTGCCGAAAACTCTGGTGGGGTGCATTGTCTCAAGTACGGTGTTACCACTAACCATGTTTTGGGCTTAAGAATTGTCACGCCTGAAGGGGATATTCTCGATTTAGGTGGACAAGTACCGGAAATGCCTGGTTATGATTTAACGGGTGTATTTGTGGGTTCTGAAGGTACTTTGGGTATTGCTACAGAAATTACTTTGCGGATTCTCAAAAGTGCTGAATCAATTTGTGTTTTATTAGCAGATTTTACTAGTGTGGAAGCGGCTGGGGCAAGTGTTTCTGATATCATCAGCGCGGGAATTATTCCCGGTGGTATGGAAATGATGGATAACATTAGCATCAATGCAGTTGAGGATGTTGTGGCAACAAATTGTTATCCTCGCGACGCTACGGCTATTTTATTAGTAGAAATTGATGGTTTGGATGTAGAAGTTGCGGTAAATAAACAACGGGTGGCGGAAATTTGTAAAAAGAATGGGGCGCGTAATGTCACTTCTGCTAGTGACCCAGAAACTCGATTAAAACTTTGGAAAGGACGTAAAGCAGCTTTTGCCGCCGCCGGACATTTAAGTCCAGATTATTATGTTCAAGATGGGGTAATTCCCCGGACTCAGTTGCCTTATGTTCTGCAAGAAATTGAGGCATTAAGTGAAAAATTTGGTTATAGAATTGCTAATGTATTTCACGCTGGAGATGGTAATTTACACCCATTAATTTTATTTGATAATTCTATTCCAGGAGCATTAGAGAAAGTAGAAGAAGTTGGCGGAGAAATTCTCAAGCTCTGCGTTAAAGTCGGTGGTAGTATTTCCGGTGAACATGGCATTGGTGCAGATAAAAAATGCTATATGCCAGATATGTTTAGTGAGGCTGATTTAGAAACTATGCAATGGGTAAGGCAAGTATTTAATCCCAAAGGTTTGGCAAATCCCAATAAGATATTTCCTACACCCCGCACTTGTGGTGAAGCAGCCAATACAAGCATGAAGCAGTTTGCAGGTGTGGAGAAATTTTAGTTTTGTATAATTTCTTTCTCTGACTTATCTAATACCAATTCATAGAATTTTTGGGTTTCGTTCCTCAACTTAATGGCAAAAACCTAGATTTTGTTGGGTTTTACTGTGTTTAACTCAACCTACCTATCTGAGTAGATTATGGATAATTTAAAACAAATAATAACTAGCTTTTCTAGTAAAGACCTCGAAGTACGAAAAAATTGGTACTCTCCGGCGGCGGAAGCTTACAATAAGACCAGACCTCGTTATCCTCAAAAATTAATTGAGCAAGTTGTAGAGGTTGCTCAACTCTCCACAGAGTCAAAAATTCTGGAAATAGGATGTGGCCCTGCAACTGCAACGTTAGCATTTGCTCAATTGGGTTACCCAATGATTTGTTTAGAACCAAATCCAAATTTTTTTGAGTTAGCACAACAGAATTGTCAAGCTTATCCAAATGTAGTTATTCAAAATACATCTTTTGAAGAGTGGACGTTAGAGGCGAATAAGTTTGATGCTGTTTTAGCAGCAAGTTCTTTTCACTGGATATCGCCAGAAGTAGGCTATCCAAAAGTGGCAAGTGCTTTAAAAGAAAATGGTTATTTAATTCTTTTGTGGAATAAGGAATTGCAACCTAGTTACGAAGTTTACCAAAGTCTATCTAAAGTCTATCAACTACATGCGCCATCTCTGAATCGATATGAGGATGATGAAACTCAACAAAAGATATTGAGGGAATTAGGGAGTATGGTTATTGATTCGGAGCAATTCCAAGAATTAAAGTTTGGGCAAGTCAAATCTGACGTGGTTTATACAGTCGATGAATATATATCACTTTTAAACACTTATTCACCATATCTAAAGTTAGCTACACATAGTAAAGAAGCGTTATTTGCAGAACTACGACAACAGATAAAAGATGACTTGGGAGGTAGTTTGCAACTTTCATTTATTTCTGCTTTTCATATTGCGAAAAAAAATTGATAATTGGATGTTACCTATCTCTGCATTCCTGCATGAGATTTTCATAATATGATGATATCACCACATCATCCGGAGGAATGCTAATTAAATATGTATTTAAAAGTGTTCCTGCAAAACAAAGTCCAGCCTACAAATGAATTGGTTGACTAGACGTGGTTTTTTTAACTTGCTGTGTTTGGGATTAATAATATGCTATGTAATCATTTCATTTCCTTCACAACCTGTGCCTTACAAGCATAAAAGCTTACCCACTACAACAGAAATTCGTGGTGTTTGGCTGACTAATGTTGCTAGTGGTGTGATGTTTGTTCCTTGGGGACTTAACCGCGCTATTAACCAATTATCTGCACTTAAATTTAATACAATTTATCCTGTAGTTTGGAATCGAGGTAATACTTTTTATAAAAGTACTGTAGCTAAAAAAGTTACAGGTTCAGATGCTGACCCTTTATTGAATTTAATGCACGGTGGACAGGATGTTTTAACGAAAATCATCAAACTGGCTAAACCTCAAAGTTTAAGTATTATTCCTTGGTTTGAATATGGTTTTATGACACCACTAAATTCGTCATTAGCCAAGCGTTATCCTGACTGGTTAACAATGGGGAAAGACGGAAAAAAATCTACTAATGAAATTTTGGAGGAAATTAACGAGAACTTAACGCGTCAGCAAGCTTGGTTAAATCCTCTGCATCCGGAAGTTCAAGAGTTTATCTTACGGTTAATTGAGGAAGTTGTCAGTCGTTACGATGTAGATGGTATTCAGTTAGACGACCATTTTGGAATGCCTGTAAAATTTGGTTACGATGCTTTTACTGTTGATCTCTATCGGCGAGAAAATCAAGGTAAAAGTCCTCCAAGCGATCCGTTTGATTCTAGATGGATGCGTTGGCGGGCTACTAAAATTACTGATTTTATGGTAGAAATCCATGAAAGTGTGAAAGCTATTAAACCCAATGCCATAATATCTTTATCGCCTAATTCACAAAGTTTTGCCTATAAATATTACTTACAAGATTGGGAAAGTTGGGTGAGAAGAGGTTTGGTAGATGAGTTGATATTGCAGGTATATCGTAATGACAAAAACAGTTTTCTTACTGAACTCGAACAACCAGCAGTGAAATTTGCACGGACTCGCATTCCTGTAGGGATTGGGATATTAACGGGAACGTCTCAGACTCCTGTGAATATTGCCCAAATCAAAAAACAGGTGAAGATGGTACGCGATCGCAATTTTCCCGGCGTTTCTTTTTTTTATTGGGAAAGTTTATGGGGTAGCATTACGCCAGAACCAGCACAGCAACGGCTTCAGGTATTTCAGGAACTGTTTGTGGGTAAGGCTATAAGACCATAGTATTTTTCAACACAGAGGAGCGCAGGGGGAAACGCAAAGGTACGCAGAGTATTACTACATTTAATTTGCTGTGGCAAATTTAGCAGGTAAAAAGTTTATCATAAAACCTGAAATTTACTGTATACTATCGCTGGCGGATGATATATCAAATTTAACATGGTGCGGCTTGTTGTAACTGTGATTTTGCTGGTGCTGTTAACGGCTTGTGGTACTATTGGACTGCTACCAACTACTGAGTTAGTTCAAAAAGCGATCGCACTTCAGGTAAAGCAAACTCAACAGCAACTCAACCAACAACTAGATATAGATTTCCAAGGATTTGAAATCAAACGCTTAAGAATTAGTCGGGAAGAACCTCTGACGATTCAAAATCTGCCAGCTTTCCGCATCCGAGGAACCTACGATTTAATTTTTAAGTTACCAAAAAGACAGTTGACACAACTGCAACAACCTTTTGAAGTTTACCTACAAATTCAACAAGAAGGTAAAACCTGGCGCTTGCTACTGCCGCAAAAGGGTAGTCAAGATTCTCAACTTGCTTGGCGTAGCTATTTGATTTTATAACGGAGGCGAAGTTGCGGGAAGAGCCAAAGAAACATAATCCTCCATACTTTTTATTCCTCACTCAGCACTCCCCTTCGACTTCGCTCAGGGCTAGCGCACTCAGCACTCAGCACTATTTCTTAGGAGTTCGATGGTGGAGTTTGTTGTGCAGCCTATCTATGATGAATCATTCGAGATGAGACTCCAGGACGTTGTAGTCGAACCACAGCAAGAGGAATATTATCCTGTCAAATTGGTAACACCTCAGGGTTCAATTCGTTGTCGCTACTATCCTGTAAAAAATGCCGAAAAAGCGGTGATTTGGGTAGGTGGTGTTGGTGGTGGCTGGGATACACCTGCACACGGACTTTATCCCCGATTGTGTGAGGATCTCACAAGTGAGGCGATCGCTTCTTTAAGAATACGCTACCGTTACCCAACTGAATTGGTAAAATCTGTCCTAGATGTACTGATAGGTATTACTTATTTGCAAGATGAAGGTATCAAATATTTAGCCTTAGTTGGTCACTCATTAGCATATAATTCTATATCCTCAAGCTAATCATCAACTAGATGAAGTAGCCGATGAAGTTTACCATGTAGTCAGAGATTGGATTATTCAACATTTAAACAGGTCTTCAGTCACATTAACTTAGCAGATTCAAAAAACTCTTAATTACGAATTACAAAAGTCTTGCTGATTCATACAGTCGTTTCATCAATGCTAAAATCTTGACACCATAGTCTAAATCTGCTGACCAGCGTCCTGAAAGCTGATAGATTGATGACGCTACACCACGGGTAACAAAGCGAAACCGGGGGTCTACAACTTCATTTACTAAAGGTTCTAAACTAGCGTAGGCTTTTAAGTGTTGGATATGCGCTCTAACACCAATTCTCGCACTAGGAAAAGACGCAGCTTCTACACCACCACCAATAGAACCCAAACCAGCAAAGTTATTTTGCTCAGGTCTGACATCACCGCCAAAACGTAAAAACCCAGTTTCTAAACACATTTGACAGAAAGCAATATCATAATTTACGCCTTCCGCGTTACCTTCTTCTCTATACAATTTGGGTATATCAGGAAAATTAACCAAAGCATTTTCATTGTTGTTTCTCAGGAATAATTGCAACTCTACTTCTGATGTATTGCCACGTGACATAATGCGGTCAAGTTGGTCAACGCAAACTAATAAATTTGAACGTAAATTAATAGTACGAGTTGCCGCATCCCAACTGATAGCTACGTTAAAATCTCGCAAATCAACTGCTTTGATATAAACTATTCTCCGATAACTAATCCGGTTGATATTTGCTGATTTTGATAAATCAATCCGTAGCTGGTCTACTAAATCAATAGGAATGTAAGAATTACCATTAACTAATATTCCTTGTTCAGCGTATTTTTGCCCATTAATATTAATATTAATTGCTGGATAAGTTGGTTCAATAGGAGTTACAGAATTAGGGTCAATTACCCGACTCCAAGATGCCAAACCATCGGCAATTCCCAAAGCGAAATCACGACGACGATTTTGCAGCAAAGACCGATCTTCTGGATTGCTAAGAAAGCCTACTTGCATTAATAAAGAAGGAATGATGATTTGGCGACAAAATGCCAAACTTCCCAACCCGCTATCTGTATCTGGCTTAACTCCCCGATTTGGTAACTGAGTTACACGGCGCAAAAGCCCCATCAATAACAATTCACCATTACTTTTACGCTCTTGGTTGTTGGCAATGTAGTAGACACTCGCACCTCTGACAGTCGGACTGCTAGCAGCATTAGTATGAATTTCTAGGGCGACATCTACCCGACGACCACGAGAATTGATCCAAGCAATAGTTTCTGTGGCGCTGAGGTCATCGGGAACTGCCAAAACATCAAAACTCCGCGCCCGTAATTCTGTTACAATCAAATCCCGCAGCAGAATCATTTCTCTAGCTTCGGTTGTACCACCTGCGATCGAGCCTGGATCGATTCCTCCTGCTTCTTTACCTCCGTGAGCTGCCGAAATAAAAATACGTCCCATCGTCAGTATTTCCTCTAAGAAAATTAAGCGTAAGCAATTTTATACATAATTGTTGGCTTGGCAACAAGAATATAATATCTATCAGATGGTTAGCTCACAGCAGTTATAGTTACGAAGCAAAAAAACAAGAATGCAAATTCCCCGCTTGCACCCTGACACAATTGAGGAAATTAAACAACGTGCTGATATTGTTGATGTCGTTTCAGAACACGTAGTTTTACGCAAGCGTGGTAAAGATTTTGTCGGTTTGTGTCCCTTCCATGATGAGAAAAGTCCCAGTTTCACAGTCAGTCAAACCAAGCAAATGTACTATTGCTTCGGCTGTCAAGCTGGGGGAAATGCCATTAAGTTCTTGATGGACTTGGGAAAACACTCGTTTGCAGAAGTGGTGTTAGATTTAGCACGCCGTTACCAAGTACCTGTGCAAACTCTCGCACCAGAACAACGCCAAGAATTACAGCGTCAAATTTCTTTACGTGAACAATTATATGAAGTTCTGGCTTCCGCCGGACAGTTTTATCAACACGCCCTTAGACAAAGCCAAGGAAAAAAAGCCTATGAATATCTGCAATCCGATCGCCAATTGCAGGAAGAAACAATTCAGCAGTTTGGTTTAGGTTATGCACCCGCAGGTTGGGAAACCCTGCATCGCTATTTGGTGGAAGATAAACATTACCCAGTGCAACTAGTAGAAAAAGCCGGATTGATTAAGCCACGGAAAGAAGCAAGTGGTTATTATGATGTATTCCGCGATCGCCTGATGATTCCCATCCGCGACATCCAAGGACGAGTCATCGCTTTTGGTGGGAGAACCCTCTCTGATGAGCAACCAAAATATTTAAATTCACCAGAAACAGAGCTTTTTAGTAAAGGTAAAACATTATTTGCCCTGGATCAAGCCAAAGGTGGAATTTCCCAACTTGACGGGGCCGTAATCGTAGAAGGATATTTTGATGCGATCGCGCTCCATGCTGCGGGTATTACTAATGCTGTCGCCTCCCTAGGAACGGCTTTAAGCATTGAACAAGTCAGGTTAATCTTACGCTACACCGAATCTAAACAGTTAGTCCTCAACTTTGATGCCGATAAAGCTGGTAATATCGCCGCCGAACGAGCCATTGGGGAAATTGCCGAACTAGCATACAAAGGTGAAGTTCAACTGAAGATTCTTAACATACCCGATGGTAAAGATGCTGATGAATACTTGTATACCCATACACCAGAAGATTATGAACAACTGTTAGCAAATGCCCCACTGTGGCTTGACTGGCAGATTCAGCAAATTATTGTAGGCAGGGATTTAAAACAAGCTACCGATTTTCAGCAAGTTACACAACAAATAGTAAAATTACTGAAAAATATAGCTAATAGTGATACACGAAATTATTACGTTTCTCACTGTGCCGAAATTCTCAGCTTAGGGGATACGAGACTGATACCTCTACGAGTAGAAAATCTATTAACTCAAATAGCCCCTACTCCGGCTACATACTCTAAGCCTGTCTCAGCTAAGAAAGCATGGGGAGGTGCTGAAAAGCCTTCCCATGCGTCACTCTCTACAGATCACAGTCTTTTAGAATTAGCAGAGGCTTTACTACTAAAGATTTACCTGCATTGTCCCCAACAGCGTCAAGTTATTTTTGACACCTTAGAAGAACGAGATTTGGAATTTAGTCTTTCTCATCATCGATTATTGTGGCAGAAGATTTTAGAATCAACGGGGGAGCAGGTAGAGTTCATATCAAGTTTGCAAGATAGATACTTAGAATTATCGGAAGAAATAGAATCAATTTCCCATTTATTTTATCTAAACGAAAAAAGTAAGAAAGATATACTACGGACACCCCAAGTCGTTCAAGCCGCGATAAATTGTATGGAACTAGTGATGCGTGAAAAACGCTCTCGTCACTTTAAGGAACTATGGGAAAAAACTGGTTCTCAATTACATTGTGAGACTTTTACATCTGAAAAAAAGCGATGTCTGGAATTAAATAAACGACGGAATATTTCCATAGAAGAAGTATTGCAATTTAGTGATTATTGATATTTACCTCTATTTAAATCCCAGTGCAAGATATAATTTTAATCTAAATTAAGCTGCTTTCGTAGTGCGAGGCGCATCACATCTACAGGTACACTCTCGCGTTGCAACCAGATTTTTAGTGCTGCTACCCCTTGTTGAACTAACATTTCTAATCCATCAATAGCAATTGCACCTTGTTTTGCTGCCTGTTGGAGAAATTGTGTAGGGTTAGGAGTATATATCAAATCGTAGGCGATCGCACCTGGGGATAATTTCTGCATCTCTTCTACACTCAAAGGTGATTCCTCAACTTGAGGATACATGCCTACAGGGGTTGTATTTACTAGCAAATTTACCTGGGGAATGAGTTTAGCTAGTTCATCCCATGTATGAACTTGTAAACTCTCAGCTAGCTGTGAATTGCCCCAACTATGACGAAATGCTTGTAATTTTTGCATATTGCGCCCCACAACATGAATTTGGGCAAAACCAAGCTGGTGACAACCTGCAACAACTGCCCTGGCTGCGCCGCCATTACCTAAAATTACCGCTATCTGCTGACTCCAATTCTGCTGATATGTTGTTTGTAATGGGGCGATAAATCCTTCTATATCTGTGTTTGTCCCCACCCATTGATTATTTTGGCGACTGACAGTATTTACTGCCCCTATAGCTTGGGCAATGGGGGTAATTTCGCTTAACAATGGCATAATTGCCTGTTTATGAGGAATTGTCACACTAAAGCCGACAACTCCCATAACGGCAAAACCGGCGATCGCAACTGCTAAATTCTCTGGTTCGATAGGAAAGGGCAGATAAATATAATCTAATCCCAATTGGGCAAGTGCGGCATTGTGCATCACTGGCGATAGCGAATGTTCTACCGGATGTCCAATTACTCCCAACAGTTTAGTTTTGCCTGTAATTAATGGTTTAGTCATTAGTCATGAGATACTAATCAGTTGACTGCTAGCTACAATTATTAGAAGTCACTTAATATTTCTTTATATCATGCAGGTAACCACAGCCCCCTCTAAAACTCCCATTCCTGGCCAATACTGGCAGTGGCGAGGGCACAACATTTACTATGTCCATGCGGGGGACAAACAACCACAACGCCCGCCTTTACTGTTGGTGCATGGCTTTGGCGCTTCCACAGACCACTGGCGCAAGAATATCACAGGACTGTGCCCAGATTTTGAAGTATTTGCCATCGACCTTTTAGGATTTGGACGTTCAGCAAAACCGAAATTGCAGTATGGTGGTGACTTGTGGCGTGACCAACTCTTTGATTTTATCAGTGAAGTGATTGGGCAAAAAGCCGTATTGGCAGGTAATTCTCTGGGTGGGTATGCTTGTTTGTGTGTTGCAGCACAGTGTCCTGATGCGGCGGCTGGTTTAGTGTTACTCAATAGCGCTGGCCCCTTCAGTCAAATCCAGCCTACATCTGAACCAGAAGCTTTGCAAACACAAATTCAACCCGCCAAACAACCTTCTGCTTTACAAAAACTACTGGGTGATTCTGTAAAGTGGATTTTTCAACAACCTTTAAGCCAGTTTCTGTTATTTCAATATGTGCGACAACGTTGGGTAATTCGCCAAACTTTAGAAAAAGTTTATCTTGATAAGAGTGCGGTGACAGACCAATTGATAGAAGAAATTTATCGCCCTGCTTACGATTCTGGGGCGTTGGATGTATTTGTTTCCGTTTTTAGCACTCCTCAAGGAGAGAAAGTTGATGTGCTACTAAAGCAATTAACTTGTTCTTTATTGCTGTTGTGGGGTGAAGCTGATCCTTGGATGAATGCTAGAGAACGTTCCCAGAAGTTTCGTCAATATTATCCTGAACTCACAGAACATTTCCTGACTGCGGGTCATTGTCCTCATGATGAAGTACCAGAACAGGTAAATCAACTTTTACATGATTGGGTATTGTCGATTCCGCAGTAATATCCCCAGAATAATAGTAGGGAAAATTTCCCTACTTAATTCCTTATTTCAGAATATAAGATTTAATTTGTTGGTCTATCTGATCACTAATAATTTCTGTACCTACACTAGGGTTCTCAAGATTAACTCTAATAAAATTAGTCTTATCTGCTGCTGTAAATTTGTTATCAATATCAGAATCTTTGATAATTTTGATAAAAATTGCATTTTGACTGGGAACAACCACCCAGTTGATAATTTTAGTGTTGTTTGGTGTGACTTGCTGAAGATTCTTTCCTGATAAATCAGAAATATAACCAATCACAGTATCTTCTTGGTTAAGTTGTTGGTCTTTGTTAGTATCTTGGTCAATAATTTTATAAAACCAAACTCTTGTAGGTGGCTGTCCTACTAGTTTTGTTTCTATTAAATCAAAGGAATTTATAACTGCTTTGTTATCAAGCAGAAGATGAGTTTCCCCATCTTGCTTGCGATAAAATATTAAATTAGACAATGATGCATAATCTTGCTTATAAGAACGGGAAAAGTTTAAAGCATCTTCTCGAGCTTGATTTTTTTCTCTGAAATTCACTGGAATCATCAAGTAATCTGATTGCTCTTTTATAACTAAGTCTCCATAGCTAATATTTGGTTCTGTTTGTTGCTGTTCTCCAGCCTCTGCTGATTCGGGTTTTCTCACAAGATTAGGGTCACAAGACAGGGAAAAACTAGACAGAAAGACGACTACAGTGATTTTTTTCAACAAGTTATAATTTTTTTTCATCAAATACTTCCAATAGGATAGATTGCTGCTGTCCTATCTTATTCGCTGCTATAGAAACCCTCAATCATAAGTTCTGCGGATACGCTAGACAAACGTGAGAAATTTAGGCGAAACTACTATAAAATTCAAAAACCTGGTACGGGTTGACCAGGTTTTTAGGGTTCACAGGTTTCAAATTTTTAAACTTGTTAATTAGTTTCAACAGTTAATAACTAAGGTGGACATAACAACTAGCAAACTCAGCAATCCTCGTTTTTCCGCTTTGGGATTTGGCTTTACCTGTACAATCAGGTTTTTTGCCACTTACCATTAATATGCTGATATTTACTTGGGCGGATGACAGGGGACACAAAGTCATTTACCCATTAAGTTTGGCTGTTTTTTATTTGGTGTCCTACTATTTAAGTTATCACTAACTTGGTGATAGTCAAATCTTAGTTTACTAAAGTTGATGTTTTGTTTAATTTTGCAATAAAGATAGAATATATTTGATCCCCAACTATCTTTTAAAGAAGATTGAGGGGATCTTGAAGAAGCAGACCTAGTTACCAATTCCACATAACTGGATTTTCATCGAGATGGTCGGTCACAATGCGTCCAATGGCATCAATTTCTGCCAGTTCATCGCTAGAAAGCTGCACATCAGCAGCTTGGGCGTTATCTTTTGCCTGTTCAGGATAACGCGCACCCGCGATCGCACTTGTTTGGGGTTGGGCAATTAACCAAGCTAAAGCCAACTGAGCCAGACTACAATTATGACGAGTCGCTATGGGACGTAGTTTTTCTACAGATTGTAGGGCGCGTTCAAAGTTTTCACCTTGAAATAGCTTATTTTTAGCACGGTTATCATTGGGGTCAAATTTATGACCAGGAGCAAATTTCCCTGTTAACAATCCCTGTGCTAAAGGTGAATAAGCCAGGATAGAAATATTGTTTTCGATACAGTAGGGTATGGCATCCTGTTCTACATACCGCCAAAATAAAGAATAAGGGGGTTGTAAGCTATCAATCCGCCCATATTTTGCCGCTTCAATTAATTGTTCACGGGAAAAATTAGAAACGCCAATCGCCCGGATTTTTCCTTGGTCTTTGAGTTTATTTAAAGCGCTCATAGTCTCCTCAATTGGGACTATTTCTGTATTGAAAGACCCAGAAGGCCAATGAATTTGATAAAGGTCAATGTAATCGGTGTTGAGATTTTTCAAAGAGCGATCGCAAGCTTCAATCACTAAATCATACTTGAGATGGTTGGCAAAAATTTTTGAAGCATACTCTACGCGATCGCGGACATCAGATAAAGCCTGAGCGACAATCTGCTCAGAGTGTCCTTCACCATAAACTTCGGCAGTATCAATTGTAGTAATACCAGCTTCAAAGGCGGCTCGGATAGTTTTAATTGAGTCAGCATCCTCAATTCCCGTCCACATAACTTTACCTGCTTGCCAAGTCCCCATCAGGATGGGTGTGATTTGCACGTTTGATTGACCTAAGCGTCGCTTTTCCATGCTTTAATCCTGGCTAATAATGACTTCCTCTTCATATTATCTCTGTTTATCAAGAAATAATTCAAAAATCATCAGCCAAAATTAGGGCATTAATTCTGTGAAATTTTAATAATTTAAATTATTGTAAAAACTCATTTATATTCCAAACTTCTCAACTAGAATTAACTATATTCATGCAGATATTTAGAAGTATTGATGTTGGCATTTATTTCTCAAAGTTAATGCTGCTAAATTTTCAGACCATCTGTCTAAAGAACAGGTTACTAATTATGAGCATTTTCTGTCTAAAGTCTGAAAAAATATTAATTACAAATGTGATGTTAATTACCAATAATCTCTTTTAATAAACCGAATTTTTGCAAATAAAAATAAGTAAAGACTGATGGAATTGACTACAACCTTACATGCACTCAAAGAATGGGCAGTTGCCATAAATGCCTTGGAAAACGGTAAAACAATTATGTTGCTCCGTAAAGGTGGTATTCATGAAAGAAGTGGCCGTTTCCAAGTAGCCTATGAACAGATTTTGCTTTACCCCACTTACGAACATCAACAAGCCTTCATGCTCAAAACTGAGTATGCAAATCTTGTCGATCCCGTAACTCCTGGTTGGCATCCCGAAAAAGTTCCTATTAGTAGTTGGGCTAAAATTACTGATATTTTGCCAGTTAGTGAAGAGTCGATTGTTAAGGCCTTGCTTCCCTTCCATATTTGGAACGAGCATTTTATTAGCGATCGCCTCAAGTGGAAACCACGTCAACCAATGTATATTCTTCTCCTCAGGACTTATAAACTACCTCAAAAGATAGAAATTCCCTATGATTATGAATACGGTGGTTGTAAGTCATGGATTGATTTAGCACAACCTATTCAGCTAAAAGGTGCAGAACCAGTTTTGTCTGACTGCAACTACACTGAACTAGTAGAGACAATTCGTAGCATCATTGATGACAATTCCCAGAAATATTTTGCAAAGCTGCAAAAGTAGGTAGTATCAGGATTTTGCACTCGTGTAGCCATCAAAACAAGTTACCCGATGCCGAACCATATCCCAAAATCGTAGTTATTGCTACATACACTAGCAAAAACCGCAGATAACATGAGAAAAAACTTGCCCTCAGGGTAAGTAATGGAATGACGCTGGTTGATTTTTGTATCCTACAGGAAGCCGTTTAAATGCCTTATTGGTAATTAAGTAATTGTGCTGTGTTAGTTTGTAGTTCGGCTCACACATACTGGGTAGATTAAAAATTATCTCACAAGGCTGAGGCAGGTATTGACAAATTTCTGCCAATATGCAAATTAAGCGAAACGCAAAGGAGTTTACCATGCATCGACAAATGTGCTGGTTATCTAAGTATGGCAGCGATGGAGAGAAAATTCTGCATTTGCAAGCTGCGCCTAATCAACCTTGGCGTCCCTACACAGCTTTTCCCCAATATGCAGTACCAGATTATCAAATTCCTGGTGGTTCTAAAGGTTGGGCAACTTATCAAAAGCTTCTCAAAGCAGGCTGGACTTTAGTACATAGCGCACGGGCAAACGAGTTTAGTAGCAGCAGCTATGCCGAGTCAAGACTGCAAAATCAATAGTTTACAAACCTCTGGGGGAACCTTCACCACGAGGATCTGCTGCTCCTGCTAATTCTCCATCTGCGGTGATGGCGATCGCGTTAGCATTACCCCACGGATTAACTTCTGTAATCTTGTGTCCGCGACGGCGTAAGTCTTGCAGAGTTAGAGCATCCAAACCCCAAGGTTCCACAGCCAAGGTATCAGGTAACCACTGATGATGTATGCGTGAGACAGAAACAGCAGCACCAACATCCATGTTGTATACCAGCACATTCAGGATAATTTGCAGTACCTGAGTGATGATGGTGCTACCCCCAGGCGTACCCACCACCATCCGCAGGCGGCCATTCTCCGTAATAATTGTCGGAGTCATACTCGATAGGGGAGTCTTGCGGGGTGCAATGCTGTTGGCTTCATTACCCACCAAACCAAAAGCATTCGGCACTCCCGGCGCAGCAGCAAAATCATCCATCTCGTTGTTGAGGACAATCCCTGTTCCCGGTGTCACCACACTAGCCCCAAAGCCCAGATTAATTGTGAATGTGAGACTCACGGCGTTATGTTGCTCATCAACAACGGTCAGATGACTGGTTTCCGGAGATTCGCTGCTTGTACTTGACTTAATCGGCAATTTGGGTTGAGCTTGGGGAGTGATGATTTCTCCCCACCTCCTCATTTGCCTATCAACTTGACTAAATCGCTGTAATGTCTGCCGATCTACTGGCTGCACATTACTTGACGGTTTAGCCATTTCCATATCAATTTCTTGACGACGTTTTTCGGCGTAGGCTGGGCTGATAAGTTGTTGTACAGGAACTTTAACAAAATCTGGATCGCCTAAATATTCTGAGCGATCTGCATAAGCAATCTTCATTGCTTCTATCATTAAATGCAAAGCATCGGGATGATGCCATCCTAAAGATGACAAATCAGTCTCACCAATAATATTTAACATCTGCAATAGATGAACACCTCCCGATGAAGGTGGTGGCATTGAGCAGATTTTCGCTTGGCGGAAGTTCCCACAAACGGGAGTCCGCCAGATGGGTTTGTAGGCTTTCAGGTCTGCTAAGGTAATTAAACCATCATTTTTTGCCATATCAGCAGCGATCGCCTGAGCAATACTGCCAGTGTAGAAACTTTGGGGATTCTGGGAAATAGTTGTTAAAGTCTGTGCCAAGTCACTCTGCACCAGCCTTTCCCCTGGTTGATAAAAATTGCCGTCACGAGTGAAAATTTCCCGTGCTGCGGGATGCTGGAGAAGTGCATCTTTGCGAAAACGGGGAGACGCTACACGACTGACAATAAAGCCATTTTTAGCTAATGCGATCGCAGGTTTTACTACTTCTTGCCAAGGCAGCTTACCATAACGCCGATGCACTTCATACATTCCCGCTACCGTTCCTGGTGTCGCCACTGCCAAATAACCATTGACACTGGCATTGGGACGCACCTTTCCTGCTGCATCTAAATACATATCTTTTGTCGCTTTGAGAGGTGCGCGTTCGCGAAAATCCAACGCTTTGATTTCGCCAGTTTTTCCAGAATGCATGAGTAAAAATCCACCACCGCCAATTCCTGCCGAAAAAGGCTCGACTACAGAAATAGCAAAAGTGGTAGCTACAGCTGCATCAATGGCATTGCCACCCTTACGTAACATGGAAATTCCCGCATCACTCGCTAGGGGATGCGCTGAAACCACCATCCCTCTTTTGCTGCGTAGAGGTACAGTCAAGGTAGCTGATGCGACTTGGCTGTAAACTATGACACTGAAGGAAAAGACTGCGATAACTAAGCGTTTGGATTTAGCAAAAATCTGCATGTTTATAACTTTTGGTTGATATTTCACTCCTAGAGGTACATTGTATCGACTGTTGTGTTGCCATGTTTCAATCCCACATTTTTAAGCGTGGGTTCCCTTCTACCTTCATGAAAAGAATTATTTTTTACAATCCCTTAGATTTGCGAAACTCACGCACAACATCTTTAATATCCTGTAATTCACCTTCAACTAAATAGTTTAACTGTCGCATTTCATCGGCTGTAATCTTGCCAGTAATTTGATTGATGGCATTTCTTAATTGCGGATATTTATTTAAAGTTTCTTGTCGAACAATCGGCGCTGCTTCATACGGTGGAAAATATTTTTTATCATCCTTTAGTACAACTAAACCCAGACGGGATATTTGCCCATCTGTGGAATTACCTGCAATCATATCAACTTGTTTTTGAATCAATGCTCGATATATCAAACCCAAGTCCATAATTTGGGGTGGTTTGGCAAAACTTAAATTATAGGTTTTAGCTAATCCTGGAAAACCATCTTGCCGTTCTAAAAATTCGTAGCCAAAACCGCCACGCCATTGAGGTGTATAATTAGCGGCATCTGAAAGAGTTTGAATATTGTAGCGTTTAGCATCTTCACCCCGGACAATCATCGCAAAAGTATTTTCAAAACCCAAACTAGGCATCACTTCTAAATTAAATTGTTGGGCGTATGCCTGTTTTAACTTTTCATGAACTACTTTTGGATCATTAATTGCTTGTTGTTTTAAAATGCCAGTAAACGCTGTACCTGTATACTCAATATAAGCATCAATTTGTCCAACAAGAATAGCATTGTGACAGACAAAAGAACCACCCAATCGGGGACGCCGCGCAACTGTTAAATTAGTAGTATTTTCAATTTGTTGGGCTAAAAGTTCACCTAAAATATCTTGTTCAGTAAAATCTTTAGAAGCAACAACAATATCACCGCGACTAGTAATATTTGTACTAAAATTACAACCAGCGATCGCCACTGCCAATACAAAACTTAACAAGAAAAATAAAAATAATTTCTTCATAATTTTCTACTAATTAAAATTCTTGCAGTTAGTATCTTGCTTACAAGTTTTTTAATTTTTAATTTTTAATTTTCTCTCCAGCCAACCAATACCCAAATCAGCAATTAAAGCAATAATTGCCGCCGGTACGGCCCCAGCTAAAATTAATTGATTATTTACCACGGCAATTCCCCGAAAAATAAACACACCCAAACCACCAGCACCAATAGCAGCAGCAATAGTTGCAATACCGATAGCAATCACTGTGGCTACCCGCACACCTGCCAAAATTACTCCCATAGCCAAGGGAATCTCCACCTGTAACAACAACTGTCTATCTGTCATACCCATACCTTTGCCAGCTTCCCGAATTGCTGGATCTACCCCTGTAATACCTGTATAAGTATTGCGAATTATCGGCAGAAAAGAGTATACAGTTAAAGCCACAATAGCCGGGACAACACCAATACCACCAATTATGGGAACGGGAATTAGTAAGCCAAATAAAGCCAAACTGGGGATAGTTTGCAGAATATTGGCAATACCGAGAACAGGTTGACGTAGATGAGTTTGGCGGGTAATTAAAATACCTAAAGGAATACCGATGAGTGTAGCAGTGGCGATCGCAATACTCACCATAAATAAATGTTCTAGAGTATGCCGGAGGATTTCCGGGCCATACTTGATGAGGAAAAAATCGTTCATATATTGTCTAGAGAACGCAGACATTCAAGAAAAGCTAAACTTTCTGGATGTGGCGCTCGCATAAATTCATCTTTTGTCCCCAATACTACCAATTCTCCCTCATACATTAAACCAATTCGCGAAGCTAAAACAAAGGCTTCTTGAATATCATGGGTGACAAACACCACTGTCTTACCTAATTCTCGTTGTAAGCGCTGAAACTCTTGTTGCAGTTCTAAGCGCGTGATGGGATCAAGTGCGCCAAACGGTTCATCCATCAATAATACAGGCGGATCAGCTGCCAATGCCCTAGCGACACCCACCCGTTGCTTCTGTCCTCCCGACAGTTCATGAGGATAACGTCCCGCAAATTGCGCTGGATCTAAGCCTACCAATTGTAACAACTCATACACTCGCGCTTTAATTTGTTTTGGTTGCCAACCTTCCAAAGCCGGGACTAAACCCACATTGCGTTCTACTGTGAAATGGGGAAACAAACCAGTTTCTTGAATGACATAACCAATTTTACGCCGCAGTTGAATTTCATGCCATTGAGTTGTAGGAATGCCATCAAATAAAACTTCACCTTGGGTAGGTGTAAGTAGGCGATTGATTAATTTCATGGTTGTAGTTTTGCCACTACCACTGCGTCCGAGTAATACTAAGGCTTCTCCCTGATGGATAGCAAAATTAAGATTAGATACTAAAGGGCGATGGTTACGGCTAAAAGTCACATGGCGAAATTCAACAGCAATTGGATTATTTTGTTGCATGATTGACTGGCAGTAAATACTGGCTATATATAATTTTGGCTCGTAGTGAGCGCTTTAGCGCTAAAGCGCTCACTACAAACCTTAATTTCCTACAACCATTGCTTTTGTAGCCGATTCACCTGCTTTTCTCAAAATCCGCGTTAGTTGGAATACTAATAATCCCAGAATTGTTAGATGACTAAGAATTGCTATGTAAGGAGTCATTGTTGTCATATAGTTTCCTGAAGGATACAAAACCATCAATGGTGAAATTACTGAAAATAGCCAGATAAAAGAGTTATTTCCAGGGTGAGAAAATAATATAGCTAAGATGATTGGTGGTAATACAATTACTGCACCTAACACGCCAGTCGTCCAGAATAATCTATGCTCGTTTTTCATTAATAAAAGTAGTTGCACCAAGGCTGCATAAATGACAGCTAAACTACCTGCAAAGACAAGAGAGATAAAGGCATAACTTTTGTGATCATCATTAACTTGTGAGGCTAATGTGAATATACTCAAACAGCTAATTGCGATCATGGCATTAATGGCGATCGCTAAAATTCCTGGGCTTTTCTCACCCCAAATTAAATCCTGGATTAAGCTTCTATTCCCCAATTTTTCAAAATGATAACTATGTCGATAACGTGCCCAATCTTGTAACGTTTGCCGATGAGGATTGAGAGCAGCAATTAAGTATAAAAATAGCCCAAAGTTCAAAAATAATAGGCCAGTTATATTTTCAGCCATTGTACCAGAATTAGAATACTGACCAAAAACTAAAATTTGCCAATTAGCGCATCCTATAGTAATAACAGCAAAACAAAGAGTTAGTATATAACTCTGCTGCTTACTTAACATCGTACTATGAGAATCACGAAAACAACGCTGCAATGATTGCCAAAAAAAGTATGAGCCAATGCCATAAATTAGCATAGCAAAGCAGACTGTAGCTAAAAACATCGCTCCTATTGGCACAGCAAACCAATGGAATTTGCTTAATAGTGGATTATCTAATGAGTACATGGAACTAACGTAAGCATGTGGTACTAAATAACAAGGATTAATCAACTTCAAGACAACTAATGGATTGTCAGATGCTACATTATGATTTAGCATTTCGCTAGAGAAAATGAGAAATCCCAAAACTGTACCACTTCCTAACCAAGCTTGAAAACCACCTAACCAAGAACCGACTAAGCTAAAAAGTAATGCACCACTGTAGTAGAAAAAGCTAGCAGTAAGCATTACTGCATAAAAACTTAAAATCATACTTAAAGGAATTTTAGCCGTCAACCCTAACCATAGATGTAAAGGAATTGCCACCAGGGAAACCAGATACAACAAAATAGGAACCCCTAGCATTTTTCCCCATAAAATATTTTGGGGTGATTGGGGACTCAGGCGAATAAAATTGAGTGTATCACGCCGTTCTTCAGTAGCTAAATCACTAATTAATAAATATGTTCCCCCAGCTAAAAAAGCAAAACAGCTAATAATACTTAGCCAAGTAAATACATCTAGAGACCATAATTGCCAGTTAATAATCACATTACCTAATTCATCTCCTAGACATTTTGGTACTCTATCTAATAATTTACCTGTGCAATATTTGTGAGAGGAATCATACAATAACGTAACGTTAGAAGGTAGTCTAGATTGGGCAGAAATTAATAGTATAAATTGCCCCATTAAAGAAATACCAATTGCTAGCAGAATGTTGCGTATTTTAAAACGACCCTTAACTTCTCGTAACAGTTGAGGATTCCAATCGCCTAGTTGATGTATCAAGTTAGATTTCATAATTTCAAACTCTCCAAAAATATAATACGGGGATAGAACCCTACTGTGGTAAATGTCGAATTATTCAACTTCACTAATCAAGAAGCCTGTTTGTGTCCTAATTTCAAGAAAATAGTTTCTAAATCTTCTTGAGTACAGTGAAAATCAGTTACGGAAATGCCAGAATGAATGAGCGATCGCAATAATTCAGCACTATCTTCTTCTTTGCCAGAAAAGTTCAAACGCACACTATTTTTTCCAGAAATTACCTGTAACTCTTCCACCAACGGTTGATTTTTCAGTTCATCTACAAGGGTTTCTAAATTACCGAGGGTAGATACTAAAATTTGCTGCCGAGCAAGACGCTGATAAAGTTGTTTGAGTGAAGCACTTTCCACCAGGAAACCAAGTTCCATAATCCCCACAGAGGTACACAGTTCTGCTAAGTCGCTGAGGACGTGGGAAGAAATTAAAATTGTCATCCCTGCTTCTTGCAACGCCTTGATAATTTCGCGGAATTGCATCCTGGCTATGGGGTCAAGTCCAGATACAGGTTCATCTAGTAGCAGTAAAATCGGTTCATGAATAATAGTCCGCGCTAAACTCAAGCGCTGTTTCATCCCCCGCGACAGGGTAGAAATCAGGCTGTGACGTTTATTACCCAATTGAATCAGTTCTAAAACTTCATGTAAGCGTTGAGTGCGGTGTGGTTCCCGCAAACGATACAGCCGAGCAAAATAATCTAGATAGTCCCAGACTGTCAACTCCTCATACAGTGGATAGTCATCGGGTAAGTAGCCTAGACGACGTTTGAGAGTAGGGTTACTCTTGTCACGACGCAGGCGATCGCCATTAATATAAATCTCACCCGTAGTTGGTTCCTCAGCTGCTGCCAACATCCGGATGAGAGTTGTTTTACCTGCGCCATTGGGCCCAATCAAACCGTATACTTCACCCTGTTGGATTTCTAAATCAACGTCGTTAACGGCAACGTGTCGCTCAAACTGCTTCGTGAGTCCACGGGTGGAAATTGCTAATTCTCTTACCATACCTGCTAGGGGCGGTTGTTGATTAAACACTAACCTAGCTTTTGGATACAGATGTTGTCAGTCTCGTTTCCGAAATTGCAACTGATACCTAGATTGTACTCAAAAATAGTAACTTAGGCAGGGAGTGGGGAATAGCGATTATCTGGATTTTCAAGTTTTGATAATCGCTACCGTTTACAGCTTGTCTATTTCTCGTCTTTCTCCTGTTTTTTGCGTCGCTCCTCAATTCGAGCAAATATTTCATCGATAGAGGGATTTCTCAAAATTTCATCTCTATGTCGCGTGTAATCACCGCTACCCACTTCAAATTGCTGCATAAATCGTGCCATGCCAGCAGGCCCAAGAGCTTTTGTCAAAGCTTCGATTCCTAGCCTTCTAATCTCAGCTTGAGAAAGTTTAGTCACGTCTATCATTGATAATCTCCAGTACCCAACGTAACGGGTTCTCTACTCTCACTTGTAGCATGGTGCTGTTTCTTGCAGCCAAACGTAATAGTCTGTCATCAGTCGTTAAGAAAATATCGGCTTCTCCGGCTTCTGCACAAGCAATATGAGCAGCATCAAAGGCTTTAAATCCGAGATTAGCTAATTCTTTACTGCGAAATTTCACTTGTTCATTAACCATAACTTTGGTGGTTGCGAGAAAAGTCCAAAGCATCATTTGTCTTTTTCTTTCTTCGGTGGGTGTCTGGTCGAGTTCGTCCTCGATAACTTCGCTATTAATTAACTGCCATTCACCGCTTTGACAACGAGCCAGAATCAGTTGTACTGCTTCAGCTTCTAAATGAATCCTCTCTTGTGTCTGATCATCGAACGGTCGATTTAAACAACATACATCTAAATAAATTGAAAGCTCCATAGGTGCATTTTGCTCGGTATGATATTTAATCTGCAAGCATTTACTTAGTAAAAACTCACTATGACTCAGAACTACCGCATTACCTTACTCCCTGGCGACGGCATTGGCCCTGAAATTATGGCAGTGGCGGTAGATGTGCTGAAAGTCGTAGGGAAGCAATTTGATATTGAGTTTGAATTTCAAGAAGTTCTCATTGGTGGTGCAGCAATTGACGCTACAGGCGAACCTTTGCCAGATGTTACTCTAGATACTTGCCGCAATAGTGATGCCGTCTTACTTGCCGCTATTGGTGGTTATAAGTGGGATTCTCTGCCATCTCATTTACGCCCAGAAGCAGGTTTGTTGGGTTTACGTGCGGGTTTGGGTTTATTTGCTAATTTGCGTCCAGCCCAAATTTTGCCCCAATTAATTGATGCTTCCACGTTGAAACGGGAAGTTGTGGAAGGTGTGGATATTATGGTAGTGCGCGAACTCACTGGTGGAATTTATTTTGGTAAACCCAAGGGGATATTCACTAACGATACCGGAGAGAAACGCGGTGTGAATACAATGGTTTACACTGAGTCGGAAATTGACCGCATTGGGAGAGTGGCATTTGAAGCAGCCAGGAAACGTAGTAGGAAACTGTGTTCGGTGGATAAAGCCAATGTATTAGATGTATCTCAATTGTGGCGCGATCGCATGACTCAATTGGCCAAAGAATATCCTGATGTGGAACTATCTCATTTATATGTTGATAATGCTGCTATGCAATTAGTACGCGCTCCCAAACAATTCGATACGATTGTGACTGGCAATTTGTTTGGTGATATCCTCTCGGATGCGGCTGCTATGCTCACCGGTAGCATTGGGATGTTACCCTCGGCTAGTTTAGGCGCTTCTGGGCCTGGCGTATTTGAACCCGTCCACGGTTCCGCCCCAGATATCGCTGGACAAGATAAAGCTAATCCTTTAGCTCAGGTTTTGAGTGCGGCGATGATGTTACGCTACGGTTTAAACCAGCCCCAAGCAGCCGATAAAATCGAACAAGCCGTATTACAAGTTTTAGCCCAAGGCGATCGCACAGGGGATATTATGTCTACGGGCATGAATCTTTTAGGTTGCCGCGCTATGGGAGAATCATTGATTAATACCCTGGAAAAAGAATAATTTTTCGTCTAAATCGGCCAATTTGGCAACCTTTGCCAAAAGTTTCAGATAAACTAGAGACAAATCTAGCAAATATACAGCAGTCGATAGTGTACGCATTACGACAAGAACAAGCAAAATTTACTGCCCCCAAAAACCAGTCTCCTTTGATTGATCCAGCCGTAATCAGAGCAGCCGGGCAGATATACTATACTCACTGTGAAGTACATCCTGAAATAGCTGGGCAACCTTCAGGAGTAGCAATTAATCGCGTGAATCATCGAGGTAAAGTGATATTTACTGACCAACCAGTACTTTTGCCGCAAGAATGTTTTGTACCGTTAAATCAAATTGAATCGCATATGTATTAGTCGTTGGTCATTAGTCATTAGTTGATTGATTTACTCTCGACAAAAGAGAAAAAATCAACGACAAATGACACAGAACAAATGACACAAGGACTATATGGACATTGTGATGGTCGTCCCAGCGAGTATCATTGTCTTCGCGCTGGGTGCATCTATTGGCAGTTTTATTAATGTGGTAGTTTATCGGTTACCAGCTAGGTTATCTATTTTATGGCCGCCTTCGCGTTGTCCCCATTGCTTAAACCAGCTAAAAGCTAACGATAATATACCAGTGCTGGGATGGATATGGTTAAAAGGGCGATGCCGCTATTGCAAAAGTAAGATTTCAGCCCGTTATCCTGTGGTAGAGGCGATAACGGGCATAATTTTTTTGCTGGTATTCTTAGTATTTCAAGTTTCAATGATGACAATCGGTTATTGGGCATTTTGCAGCTGGTTACTAGCCTTGTCACTGATTGATTTAGATACAATGACTTTGCCCAATCCACTTACACAGTCAGGTTTAGTACTGGGGATCGTTTTTCAAATGGCTGTTGGTTTCTTTCAAGACAGCTGGGTGGGATTAATCCATCACCTGATGATGGGGATCGTAGGAGCAGTATTAGGCTTATGGCTATTTGAGGCGATCGCTAATATTGGTTCCATGATCTTGGGTAAAACTGCAATGGGTGCCGGTGATGCCAAATTAGCAGCCATGATGGGAGCTTGGTTAGGCTGGAAATATTTGCTGTTAGCTGGTTTTATTGCCTGCGCTGTAGGTGTATTAGTAGGTGGCGGTGCAATGATGCGATCGCGGCAAAGAATCGGACAAAAAATTCCTTTTGGCCCTTTTCTCGCTTTAGGAGCCGTAATTACTTTATTTGGTGGCGAAGCAATTTTATCTGCCTACCTGGGATTTTTTTAGTCCTTCCTTCCTGAGTGAGAAAAAAGTATTTTTGTTCTTGTCCCCCCATCCCCTTGTCCCCTCGGCCTGATTGTAGTCGTCATTACTCCATCGCCCCTTGAGCTTTTGGTAATATCAGCCTGTGACTTGTATTACCCTCTTAATAAAGAGTGACCGTTGGCAAGCACAACTAATGTATGTAGGTGTTAACTGCTCACAAACTAGCAACCGGAATGATTAAATTAGGGCTAGGAGTTCCGTTGGGTTTGAGAAAGAGCATCTTAATTTAGGGGTTGATAGATTAGTAACCTTGACTTTGCCAATCTGTTTACAAAATTCAGGCTAGCAAGAGGCTTGTGTTGGCATCAGCATTTTCGTTAAGCTGGCAACCAAAGATGCAAAATAAGGTCTGAATTGCTTAGAAGCGTAATTTGAGATTGTAGTCAAGAATCAAGAGCTAAAATGGGGTGTTACTTGCATCTGTACAAGAGCAAATCTGGAGACTTTGAAAGCGTAGGTCAAGAGTTACAATTCATGACTCTAGGCTTAGGACTTTTTAACCTGGGCATCCCTTAGTGGCTTGATATATTTTCAACCTCATACCCACTTAAAAAAAAGATAAAAATGGCAAACAACGAAGAATCACGCGGTTTAAAGTCTCTATTAGATTGGTTTGCAAATCGCAGAAAATCAGGATCTACCAACCTGGAACGCCAAGAACGTGAAATTGCTGACGGTCTGTGGCATAAGTGTCCGAAATGTGGTGTATTGACTTATACAAAAGACCTTAGGGCTAATCAGATGGTCTGCGTTGAATGTGGCCATCATAATCGAGTAGATAGCGATGAACGCATCCGCCAGCTGATAGATAGCAATACCTGGCAACCAATAGATGAGCATCTGCGCCCCACAGATCCCCTGCAATTTCGCGATCGCAAACCCTACAGCGATCGCTTGCGGGAAATGGAAGAAAAACTTGGTTTAGTAGACGCTGTTAAAACTGGTTTAGGTCAAATTAACGGTTTACCCATTGCCCTTGGCGTTATGGACTTTCGCTTTATGGGCGGTAGTATGGGTTCCGTTGTAGGAGAAAAGCTCACCCGCTTAATTGAGCAAGCCACTCAGCGACGGTATCCTGTGGTTATCGTCTGCACCTCCGGTGGTGCGAGAATGCAAGAAGGAATGCTTTCTTTAATGCAGATGGCAAAAATATCCGCAGCCCTAGAACGCCATCGCCATGCCAGATTATTGTATATCCCGATTTTGACTAATCCCACCACAGGCGGCGTTACTGCTAGCTTTGCCATGTTGGGAGATATCATCATCGCCGAACCAAAAGCAACCATTGGCTTTGCTGGTCGGCGAGTGATTGAGCAAACCCTGCGAGAGAAACTACCAGAAGACTTTCAAACCGCAGAAGACTTACTAAAGCATGGCTTTGTGGATGATATCGTTTCTCGTACCCAGTTAAAAAACACCTTAGCGCAGCTGATTGCTTTGCACCAACCCGTACCAACCACACATCCTATGGTGTTGTGGGAGACTATGAGCTTAAGTTCTACTGTGGCTGAATAGAAGGCAGAGGGGCAGGGGAGCAGGCAGGGCTGTTTCATTCGCTTGTGTTGGAGATTTGTCAAGAGGATAATCTCACGCAAAGGCGCAAAGACGCAAAGAAAAATCAGGTATTTCGGACTGAAGATGCCAAAATTTTCGGTCTTAATTGTGGATTTGCCCTTGCAATTTTACCTTTTTTAGGGAATGAAACAGCCCTGGGGGGGCAGGGGAGCAGGGGAGCAGGGGAGAAATAGGTGTCAATTTCCCACTCCCCATCTTCCCACTCCTTACTCCCGGACAAAAACAAGTGGCACAAGTGCTAGTAAGCGCAACAAACTAGAAAGAGCAAACAGTCCTAGTAAGCCGCCACAGTTGGTAAATTGTGCGATTAAGCTGCCGATGGTTGTGCCTAATGCACCACTAGCCCCAGCAATGGCAGCTGCGATCGCAAAATAAATAGACTGGTTTTTAATTGGTGCAATCGCTAACTGTATATTGTTGTTACACAAGTCAATTGCTGCCCAAGTCCCTCCAGTTAAGATATGCAATAGCGGCAACCAGAGCCAGAGTCCAAGGCTGTTAGTACCAATTCCCACCCATAAAAGTGGTGTGACTGCAACCAGAATTCCCACGAAAATCAAAATGGGACGATTGCCAACTTTATCTGCTAATTTTCCCCACAGGATCAGCATCAACAAATTCGCCCCGGCTTGTAGGCTACTGTATAGTGTCACCCAACTGATATCTAGATCCAGCGTATCTAGCATGTAGAGGTTAAAAAAAGGGGCGCTGATATTCACCGCAAACATCCACAAGCTGAAATAAAGCAAAAACATTAAAAAGTTGGAGTTTTGCCAAATGCTGCTCACTAGCTGGTTTTGTGGAGAAGTCAGCTTTGGTGAGTAAATTAATTCACTACCCAATTCATCTTTTATCGGGTAATTAATATCAGTGTTCTGTAATTTTGGATTCACATCCACTTTAAAATACTGACACCCTAGTCCTACAATGCCAAATACAACACCAATTAGCAGCACTACTCCATAACCTTGTAAAGTCCCGCCTTTCCAGTGTGATACGGCTAAACCTGCCAAAGGTACACAGAGCAAATTTGTCAAGCTGGCGGCGCTATTACGTATACCAAAATACCTGCCTCGCAATTGCCTAGGAACGATGATTGCTAGCCAACTTAGCCAAGATGCGCTTCCTAGTCCGCCTAAAAGATGGCTGAATAGGACAATTAATAGTGTTAATACGATTAATTGATGGGAATTATGAAAACCTCCCCAGCTGAAGCTGGTAATACCTACTACCAAAATTAGCCACAATAGCCGAGCCATCCCGTGAGTCCAAAGGGAATACTGAAAGCGACTGGTAGTGCGTTCTGATAGGTAAGCACCCAAGGGTTGAATCAGATTTACCAGCATCGGGATAGAGCATAACATCCCAAAAACTACTGGACTGGCATCTAACTCTACCAGAAAATTACTCAGCAAAATTCCGCCAGTACTGATGGAGAAAACCGCAGCGAAAACGGCATCCAGGGTTGAGGCTTTTAAACTGGTGCGAATTGCATTTTTAGCAACTCGTGAACTGGGAGAGAGTACTACTGGCGATGAGGTAATCTGGGGAATTTCCAGAGTCACCGGTGCGGTTGTTTCAAGTTGAACAGAAGTCATAACTTTTGTTTACGGGTAACGCACCCTAGATGAGTCTAGTTACTGAGGAACTCAAATTCCCTTGTAAACTTGGGTAATAATTATTCGTTATTTTATATTGCATTTCTCAACAAAAATACAGATTATTAAAATATAAGTTTACAGAGCCAGAAGATATAAGTGAGATGAAAGAGCTGGCATCTGCTTGTGAGTAAAAGAACTTGGGTGAAAATTTTCGGACTGGTGATAGCGATCGCGATCGCCGTTATTGGTTTCCACAATCTACGACCGGCAATCACACCATCATCCCCTACCTCAGTCACCGTTAAACTTAGCGGTTGGGCAGGTAATCCGGTAGAGCAAAAATTATTGAGACAGGTACTACAAGACTTTGAGGCACAGCATCCACATATCAAGGTGAGATATGAGGTGATTTCTGACCAATATATGGATGTGATGACAACTCGCTTGGTAGGAGAAGCAGCCCCCGATGTCTTTTACCTAGAAGCGTTAGCGGCTCCTTTCTTGATGAGCCAAAATGTCCTAGAACCGCTCAATGCTTACATTACCCCGGAATTTGACCTAGAAGACTTTGAAGAGAGCTTACTGGAAAATTTTAAATATCAAAATTATATTTATGGTCTTCCTAAGGACTATTCCACCTTAGCGTTGTTTTATAACAAAAAAATCTTTGCCGCCGCAGGCTTAAGCAATCCGCCAACTACTTGGGATGAATTACGTAACTACTCTCAGCAGTTGACAGGCAAAATCAGTAGATACGGTTTTGGAGTCACGCCAAAGTTGGAGCGTCAAGCTTACAAAATTAAAGCCTTTGGTGGGCAAGTAATTGATCAAAATGGTTATGCTGCCTTTGCTAGTCCTGAAGGTTTACAGGGATTGCAATTAGTGGGAGACCAGTATCAAAAAGACCGTTCCTCTGCCCAACCAACTGATGTGGGTACAAACTCAGGTACAGAAATGTTTGGTCAAAGTAGAGTGGCAATGGTGATTGAGGGTAACTGGGCAATTCCCTATTTAAAGACAACCTTTCCTCTGCTGGAGTTTGCCACCGCAGAAGTTCCTAGAATTAATGCTAAAAAAGGTACAATGCTGTTTACTGTCGCCTACGTGATGAGCAAGCAATCACAGCATAAAGCCGAAGCTTGGGAGTTGATTGCTTATCTTACTGGTAAAGAAGGCATGGAAAAATGGACAGGTACAGGGTTTGCACTACCAGCGCGGACATCAGTAGCAGAGAAATTAGGTTATGACCGAGACGCTTTGCGATCGCCATTGGTCGCTGGGATAGATTATGCTACACCGTGGCAGATAGGTAAATACCCGGCAGCGATCGCTAATAATTTTGATAACCAGTTTCTTAGTGCTTTATTAGGGCAACAACCATTAAAGCAGGCAATGGTGCGGGCGCAGAATGCAGCTAATCAGCAAATTCGCTTCAGTGAGTAAAAAAAATGAAATAAGTTCGTAGTAAGTGGCTCTAGCCCTTTTTCGTAAAATAATTGTGCTTACCGCGTAGCTATGCCCGTCAGGGCTTTACACTACAAACCTTTACCTACTCATATTACCTATGTTTATTAAACCTCAAATTCAAATATCAGAAAAATTGCCATTTTTAAAAAGATTATGTTGGCAAAGAGAAGATATAGAAAATCTTACTCTTTTAGAGATGCTCAGAATATATGAACGAGGGTGGCATTACCGAGGAGTTTTAGGTGATTTGAGTCAAACAGAAGCTTTATTTGTGCAAAAGCTAGCTCAATATTATGATTCATGGTTAGGGGCGCAAATGTTTAATCAGGAATTTCATCAAAAAATTTTAAATGTTCTTAATCAATTAAATGCTAATTTTTTATTAGAATGTGGAGCATATTTTGGTGGTGGAACTCTGATTAGTTTAAATCATAGCGAATATAGATTAAGTAAAGATATAGATTTTCTCTGTTCTACTGGTATTGGCTATCGTTTGCTGCGACAAAAAATCGCTGAAAATCAATATAATGCCCTCTTTAATACTCAAAATAATCTCAACTTACCTGGGGAAATTAAAGCTGATCAATATGGGGTAAGATTTGCAATTATAGTTGATGAAACTATGATTAAATTTGAGATTATCATGGAAGGACGTATTGCATTGGGAGAACCAGATTATCCCAATTGGTCGCCTGTCCCATGCTTAAATGAAATTGATATTTTTGCTGAAAAACTTTTAGCCAATTCTGACAGATGGAATGATTCTTCTGTAAAGTCTAGAGATTTAATTGATTTGGCAGTCCAAAGGCTCAAATCCCCAATTCCTCAAGAGGCTATCGAGAAGGCAGAAACAGCCTATCCTGTGATTGAACCTTTAAAAAAAGCGATATCTTTTTTCCAAAATAACCCCGATTATCGAGACAAATGTTTTACGGCTTTGCGAATTATCAACCCCAGTAATATTATTGATGGTATTGATTTAATTGCGGCGGATTTATGCTTAGAAAAGACAGCTAGAACTTTTAGCGAATTAAACTTTGAAACTTCCTAACCCTGAACGCGCTATCGTTGAAATAGAGAAAATCACAGGTTTCTGTCTCAAGCCAGAACATCCAGAAGGGAAAAATAAAGCCCGTGTGTTTGCTGGAAGCGATGTTTCAATCCCTAATAGGGATTATTTGTAATTGGAACTGAAATCAGTTCGTGATGGAAATTGCTAAAATAGGTTTCAATCCCTAATAGGGATTATTTGTAATTGGAACGGGAGAAACCGAGATTATCCCTGATCTATCTACTATGTTTCAATCCCTAATAGGGATTATTTGTAATTGGAACTCGATATCTTTCGGCATCGATTTTTAATGCTTGATGTTTCAATCCCTAATAGGGATTATTTGTAATTGGAACAATTTATCCTACTACACCTAGAGTAGTAGTAACTAGTTTCAATCCCTAATAGGGATTATTTGTAATTGGAACTTCACCATTGGGCATTTGATAGCCATCTACTTCCAGTTTCAATCCCTAATAGGGATTATTTGTAATTGGAACTTCACCATTGGGCATTTGATAGCCATCTACTTCCAGTTTCAATCCCTAATAGGGATTATTTGTAATTGGAACATATTCTCGCTATCCCTTTGCTCTGCATTAGCTTTGTTTCAATCCCTAATAGGGATTATTTGTAATTGGAACAAGGGTTAGCGGTGGGAGGATGTCAATGAATTAGAGTTTCAATCCCTAATAGGGATTATTTGTAATTGGAACCAGCGAACTTCCCAGTTTCCCTGGGATGTAGTCGAAGTTTCAATCCCTAATAGGGATTATTTGTAATTGGAACCTAAAGGCAATCAAACAACCTGAGAAGTATTTAGAGTTTCAATCCCTAATAGGGATTATTTGTAATTGGAACAGATCCAGCCTGAAAGCATTAATATATTTGGTTTTCAAGGTACAGTTTCGTCAACCTCAAATCAAAATAGCTTTTCAGACACTGGTTTGTCAAGAGTAACATTTAACAAAATCACCTCAAAAGTAAATCAGACAAGGCTTTGGTGTAGTTGCGTCAACCTCTATTGAATATGAAAGGCTTCAAACCTAGAACAGACAAGCTTTTGAGGCGCAAAACTTCAGCCCTTTTGCAAAACACCTACTGGTTGACGCTAGGCTCAAACAAAAAATACTTATTTCAAACCATACCAAAAAGCGCGATCGCCTGAATTATGTGGCAATTTTTCTCGCGCTACCTTAGGATTATGAACCACCCATCGCTACAGCCGGGTTGGTACTAGATTAGGCGGAGGTTGAGTTGTGTTGCAAATTAACAAGCGGCGAATATACCCCAGAGGGCAGATTACCGAAACTCTGGCTGGGTATATGTTCATGACACCGACAATTCTGGTGTTGGGGTGTTTTGTTATCTTACCGATTCTTTATGCTGTTTTTCTTTCCTTGCACAAAGTCCAACTGCTAGGCGGTATTGAATACGAATTCATCGGCTGGCGCAATTTTACGCGCTTAGTGGAAGATGAACGAGTTGGGATTGCTTTAAGAAATACAACAGAGTATGTAGCAATTGTTGTCCCCACTCAAACTATTTTGGCTTTATTTTTGGCAGTAACGCTGAATTCTGGGATTCGCGGCAAAAACTCGTGGCGGATTCTTTTGTTTTTGCCAACAGTTACTTCTTCAGCTGTGCTAACCCTAATTTTTATGTGGATTTATAACACTGATGGGTTGCTCAATCATGTTCTCGCTTTTGTGGGATTACCTACTTTTAACTGGTTGGGTGACCCAGCAGTAGCGCTTAAAGGCATTATGATCATGAACATTTGGTCAACTGCACCATTTTATATGGTGATTTATCTAGCAGCGTTACAAGATATTCCCCAAAAACTTTACGAGGCGGCAGAATTAGATGGGGCAAATTGGTGGCAACAGTTTATCTACGTTACCGTTCCCTTGCTTCAGCCTGTAACTTTTTTTGTGGTGGCGATCGGCATCATTGGTACTTTTCAGCTGTTTGACCAATCTTATATTTTTTCTGGTGGTACTGGTGGCCCCAACAACGCTACTTTGACTGTGGTGTTACTAATATACCAAATGGTCTTTCGGAATTTACAGATGGGTTATGCGGCGGCGATCGCCTTTTTGCTAGCAGCAATCATCATTGCCGTTACTTTGATGCAACGGCGAATTTTTGGAGGCAAAAAGACATGACTCATATTTCTCGCTTTCCCTGGCTGAAAGTCCTGTTATACGTCGTGCTAACGCTATATGCAGTGATTACCCTGGTTCCTTTTCTTTGGGCACTTTCCGCATCTTTTAAGCCACTATCAGAAATTTTTAGTGGTGACTTAAATTTCTTACCCCAAAATTTTACTCTCGATAATTACAGGCAAATATTTATCCAAGAACCATTGTTTTGGCGGTGGTTTTTCAACAGTGTAGTCATTGCTGTCAGTGTCACTGTGTTAAATTTACTGTTCAATTCCATGGCTGGGTATGCTTTGGCTAGACTGAGTTTTGTGGGCAAACACTTCTGGTTCTTCCTGATTTTGGCATTGCTAGCAGTTCCTACACAGATTACCTTGATTCCCACATTTTTGATTTTGAAGGCGATCGGCTGGCTCAATTCTTACCAAGGAATGATTGTTCCTAGCATGGTTAATGCTACTTTCATTTTTATGATGCGGCAATTTTTTGTCAATTTTCCCAGAGAACTAGAAGAAGCAGCCCAACTCGATGGCTTAAGTACCTGGGGAATTTTTCGGCGGATTGTTTTACCTCTAGCAAAACCAGCACTGGCAGCACAAGCAGTTTTTGTGTTCATGAGTAGTTGGAATAATTTTTTGCTACCCGTGGTGATTCTGTTTGACCCGGAAATGTTTACTCTACCCCTAGGACTGAACAGCTTTAAAGGTCAATATATCAGCTATTGGAACTACATTATGGCCGCTTCTATGGTCTTCACTTTCCCCGCCTTAGGAATTTATGCGTTTTTCAACCGCTACTTTATTCAAGGCGCGACATTTACGGGGGGTAAAGGTTAATACCTATTTTGGTGATTAAATTATTAAGTATTTACATTACTTAATACTTATTAGCTCCTGATCCCCACTAGAGATGCAACCGTATTTTAAACGACAAATTGCACTCCTAACGTGATATTGGTATTACAGCGACTCAATCTCTATCTGTCAGTTAATAACTGTTATGGGTTTTTCAGACCTACTGATTGCGCCGAGCGCAGTGCCGGAGACAATCGCAGAGATAACAGCAGACTACAGTATTCATTAGGCGTTAGCAACATGGAGATTGAGCATCGCTTTATTAGCTGTGTTGAGCGTCAAAATCTTTAAGGGGAAACATGTTTAGAAGACTAATTGGCGTTGTTGTTGCTACCATTTTGCTGACGTTTCAGTTGGTTGTCGGTAGCGCAACGGCAGTGGAACTGGACGAAGCTATCCGAACAGTGCCATTAAATGCTCAGGGTGATACCGTTGTACTCAGCCTCAAACAGGTCAAAGAAGGTAAAACTCTATTTCAATACGCTTGTGCCCAATGTCATGTGGGAGGCGTTACCAAGACCAACCAAAACGTGGGACTAGAACCAGAGGCTTTGGCACTGGCGACACCCAACCGCAATAACATTGAAGGCTTGGTGGATTACATGAAAAATCCCACGACCTATGACGGGGAAGAGGAAATTTCTGAATTACATCCCAGCATCAAGAGTGCAGATATTTTCACAGAAATGAGAAATCTGACAGAAGATGACTTGGTAGCGATCGCGGGTCATATTCTCCTACAACCAAAAATTGTGGGTGACAAATGGGGAGGCGGTAAGATTTATTACTAAACTCCTAATTGAGTGATAGGGGGATAAGGGGACAAGGGGACAAGAACGAAAATGCTTCCTCATCTCCATCCCCCTATCCCCCAGGGCTGATTCGTTCCCTAAAAGGGTTAAAATTGCAAGGGCAAATCCACAATTAAGACCGAAAATTTTGGCATCTTCAGTCCGAAATACCTGATTTTTCTTTGCGTCTTTGCGCCTTTGCGTGAGATTATCCTCTTGACAAATCTCCAACACAAGCGAATGAAACAGCCCTGCCCTATCCCCCCATCCCTAAACTGACAGTCCTAACAATTTTTGTCTAGTTAAAAAATATTTCTCAAGAAAAAATTAAAATCCATTAATTTACCCGTAAACTTTTGGGTGTCATGCACTCTAGTAATGATTGCTGATTGCACAAATATTGCTATAGATTTAGTCCTCAATCGTAAAAAAAATTGTATCTACGACAGATTGTCATACTTTAGGGTTGATTTTATTTAAAATGGGGAAGGGAAAATAAAAACTATAGTTAGGAGAAAGCCATGAAATTGATTTCTGCAAGCTGGCGGCGCTTGAGTTTAGCTGTGTTGACAGTCCTTTTAGTTGTTTGCAGCTTTGCTGTTTTCACTCCCAGTGCTTCAGCTGAAACCTTCCAGGTAAAACTGGGTAGCGACAAAGGAATGCTGGCATTTGAACCCAAAAAGTTGACAGTTAAACCAGGCGACACCATAGAATGGGTGAACAACAAAGTTCCTCCCCATAACGTTGTGTTTGATGCGGCTTTAAATCCTGCTAAGAGCGCTGATTTAGCTAAAGAACTTTCTCACAAGCAATTGCTTATGAGTCCTGGTCAAACTACCGCAACCACCATTCCCGCAGATGCACCTGCTGGTGAATATACCTTCTACTGTGAACCCCACCGTGGTGCTGGCATGGTTGGTAAACTAATTGTTGAAGGCTAGAAAAAGCCCTGTTATTACAATAGATGCTTTTTTCAGTTCATCAGCGCAATTGACGCAAGGTAGCACGCCGTACCTATAGGGTGGCGTACATACAAGGATAGGCGGTGACGAGTTATATTTCCGCCGAGAATTTTCCAGCCATATGGCTATAGAGAAATAGACTTGTCACCGCTAATCTTAATCAATGCCTGTTCTGGGCGGGCGAGGACACCCACCCCACAATCATTTGTTTATGCAACATTTTAGCCTTGCCACGCCAGTAGATTGGGTTATCCTTACGGTCAGCCGCGCTGGGCGCGTCTACATTTGACTTAGCACTTTCAAGTCAGGTAGCCTGTGATTAACAAGTTAATTAATTAATCAACTTGTGAATATTAGATTCCCAATTTGCCCCATCAAAAGGTATAATCTCAAAATTTCCTATCACATCCCCATCTAAACAACGCACATTCACATCAATACGGTCAGGGTGACTGCGGGGAATATAAAAAGGATGCATTCCACAAATGCGGCAAAATTTGTGTTGTGCGACTCCTGTATTAAATCTGTAGGTTTCTAGCTTGTCTTCGCCTTGCAGCAACGTGAACTGCTCTTGCGGCACAATTAAATGTAAGAAACCCTTTTTTCGACAAATTGAACAATTGCAATCATCCACTTTATGGTTATCAACCATTACCCGAAAGCGTACCGCACCGCAATGACAACCGCCTTCGTAAGTAGCTAGGTTATGCATATTTTACTGTTAGTAAATTTATAATTATAAAAATTAATATCGAATTAAACACTCCCCACTTCCTTCAGTTAGATTCCAGTTGAGCAATTCTCTCCTCTAATTCATTGACTTGTTGCTTTAATTCCACCACTAACGTAGCTAATCTATCAAACATGCGCTCTTGCTGCGATAAATTACGCCTAGCACCATTTGATTGTCGTGGGGTAAGTGTTGTTCTGGGTGTTGGAGACTGACCGATTTGATTGAGTTGAGACTCGATTCGACTCAAGCGTGACTCTACACGATTAAAGTCTGCTTGCAGATTGTTAAAACGGGATTCTATTTGTTGTGATGAAGCTGGGTTCGACAACAAGCCTAGCCAAACAATCATGACTACAACCCCAGCAAAAATTAATCTACCAAACATTGAATTAACTCCTATGAGGAGGCGAGTAAATGGTGAAAAATTCCATTTTTCGCCATTGCATCTGTCTCCTTATCTTCTTTCAGGTTGTAACTGAGAAAATAACTGATACCAATTGATGAAGTTAACGCTATTGTCTCCTGATTTTACTTCAAAAGTGATGTTACACGCTTTTGGTTGTTGGAGCGATCGCACACAAATTTCTGCTACATCTTCGCGGCTGATTTTCCCTCGAATATTATCACCTTGCTCAAAGATTAATTCTTTACCACCTGGTTCTTCTGTTAATGCACAAGGTCTAATGATTGTATAAGGAATACCACTTTCTCTTACACTATCTTCTCCTTGCAACTTCCACGTTAAAAGTCCTCCTAATTGGTCATTTAATCGCACTGCTGGCGGCTCTTCATCTAAATTAATTCCCGGTCTTCCAGGACGAGTTACCCCGGCTGAACTCACAAGCACAAATTGTGGGAAGCTTTCCCCACCATACGCTTTAATTGATTCGACTTGTAAAGCAAAACCACCAGGTGTGAATTTAGGATTTAGCGCACCATCATATTCAAATTTACTCAACATCAGTTGAAAAGATGAAATTCTGCTAACATCTATTGGCGGACAATCTGTGACAACTTTGGCACGAAATACCGGAATCAATTCACTAAACGGAATGCGAATATTCATCCAGGTGTCAGCTACAGTATCAAAAGAATAACTGTAACCAACGCCATCCCATTTAGTATCTGTCCGTAAAAATAATTTGTAACGCTGTCCGTCACCTTTGACACGCAATTCTACTCCTGCATAACCCGATAAGTTGAAAGGAGGGTCAAAATTTTTAGTTCTCACCGAAGCAAATCCACCAGAATTAGCAGTGGAAACATTACCAGCAAATACGGCTGTATTTTCTATTAATTGCATATTGCTGGCACTCACACCACCCATGACAACATCATCCACCGCACCCCAAACAAATTTTAATTCTGCTGAGGGATTAGTAAAATCAAATATCAATTTTTCATTAGCTGGGGGTAAATATTTTACCGCCGCTTGTACCAAGTTTTTCACACCTTGATATTCCACATTTTCTGGAGTGTCACCCACAATTTCCGGTTGGTAAAATTTCACACCTTGATAATATTTAGCTCTATCTGCTGTGTCTCCTTCTACTGGTTGTACACGTACTGCTGTACAACAAATCACAGCTTGAATATTAGACATTACTATAGAATTCAAAGTCTCTGGTTTGGTAATATCCGCAACTACTAAGTCAATATCATTACCAAGAATTAACCTTGCTTTGTCAATATCTCGCACAATTGCCCTAACTTTATCACCTTGTTCTCTCAGTCGCCGCACCACGCGTTTACCCACACCACCTGTTGCACCCGCAACCAATATTACACCCACGTTTTTGCCTCCATTGGGTTTCGCTTGATTATCCTGAGGACGACCTAGAATTAACTGTTGTACCCAGTTAAGGAAAGGAATCACCTCAAAATAAGTTAGGGTTTCGATAAACCTGCCTAAGTCCCATTGAGAACGATTTTTGTCAGTCACAATCGCGTCCTCATATATTTTTATCTTGTTACATACATGATAACGGGGAGTGGGGATTGGTTTTTGGCAGGAAACTTAGTACTACTGGAATTTGCTCTGACAATCGCTAAAATTAAGCCAAATATTTGCTATTTCATCCTCTTGGGTAAAAACGTTAGGATACTTACTGAATTGTTACTAATACAACAAATATTTATGATGAACCAACTAGAAAAAGCTCAAGCTGAGTACACAAATTTTCCTCAAGAATTTCAGAGTGTAATGATTAGCACAGTCAATCAGCAAGGAATACCCAATGCTAGTTATACTCCTTTTGTGATGGATGCAGCCAAAAACATTTACATTTATGTCAGTGGTCTGGCAACTCACACACAAAATATTCATGCCAATCCTCATGTAAGTGTCTTATTTATCGAGGATGAATCTAAAACTCAGCAAATTTTTGCCCGGCGACGGTTGAGTTTTGATTGTACAGCCACTTTAATAGAGCGTGATAGTGACACCTGGAATTCTATTATTGGGCAATTTCAAGGGCATTTTGGTGAATTGATTGAGGTTTTGCGTGGTTTACCTGATTTTCGGATTTTCCGGTTAACTCCTAATGCTGGTCGTTTTGTGGTTGGTTTCGGCACAGCTTATGAAATTCGTGGGGACCAACTCGACCAACTGGTTCACATTACTAGTAAGTAAGGCGGATGCATGAGAGGACTAAAGTCCTGACTACAAACTTTATAACTGTATAATTTTATGCTTCAGTTTCAACCCCCTGGCTTTGGGCATAAGGTCATTCATACATCTTTAGGGGCAATGGTCTACTATACCCAAACAACTGCACCTTGGTTAAATGCTGATGCTGAAGATTTACCGCCTTTATTGTTTCTGCACAATTTTGGTGGTGGGGCATCTGCGTACGAATGGTCTAAAGTTTACCCAGCTTTTGCGGCTACGTACCAGATATTAGCCCCAGATTTAATTGGCTGGGGAGAATCTGCTCATCCAGTGCGGGATTATCAAATTAGAGATTATTTTAGCGCGATCGCCCAATTGATCACCCAAACTTGTCAACAACCTGTGGAGGTGGTGGCTTCTTCTTTAACTGCTGCTTTGACTATCCGCCTAGCTATTAGCCAACCTGATTTATTCCAAAAACTATATTTGGTCTGTCCCTCTGGGTTTGATGACTTTGGTCAAGGTGCAGGACGTAGGTTACCACTGTCAGTGATTAATACACCTTTATTGGACAATTTAATTTATGCTTTGGGTGCAGAAAATGAATTTGCTGTGAGAAATTTTCTGCAAAATTTTCTCTTTGCCAAACCAGAAAGAGTCTCTCAAGAGATGGTTACAGCTTATTTAACTTCTGCACAACAGCCTAACGCTAAGTTTTCCGCCTTGGCATTTTTGCGGGGAGACCTATATTTTGATTTGAGTTTGTACATGCAGCAGTTAAAAATTCCCACTGTGCTTTTTTGGGGAGAGAAAGCACAATTTACCAGCATCAAATTAGGGCGACGTTTAGCCAATTTAAATCCCAGTGTAATACAAAATTTTCAGGCGATCGCCGATGCCGGAGTATTACCACATCTAGAAATACCTGAAGTTTTCATTGGCTTATTACAGCGTTATTTGTATAGCAGTTGCTAGGAATAAATCAAACTATATTAACGTGAATTCGATGAACCTCACCCCAAACCCTCTCCGACACGGAAAGGGGCAAAAACATCCCTGGTTTTGAACTAAAAATCAAGGTTTCAAAGCCTCTCTCCTGGCAGGGGAGAGGTTTGGAGAGGGGTTTTTGATATTTGTCGAACTCACGTTACATTAAGCAATGTAAAAAAAACTGAAATAAGCTTGTAGTAAGCGACTCTAGCCCTTTTTTGGCAAGCCCTGCGAGACGCTACGCGGTAAGCACAGCTATGCCCGTCAGGGCTTTACATTACAAACCTTTAATTATTTACGTCGTCCTACTTATGGCTACATACTCAAGGCTTCTATCTCCAATTCTGATAAACCTGTAATATTAGCCACCTGTTCTACTGACATTCCCGCATAAAGTAAGTTGCGTGCTGTCTGGTGTAACTGAAATTCGGCTCGGTCTGCGCGTTGTCTTTCTTGTTCTGCGCGTTGGCGTTCTTGCTCTACCCGTTGTTGTTCTTGATACGTGCTGCCTTCCGTAACTGGGAGCAATTTTCCGGTTAAATCTGCCCAACGTAACCAAGTAGCATTAATCCCTTGATAATTTCCCTGCCACAGCTGTAATCCTAACCCTAAAGATTGGCTAACTAACTGATTTTGAGCATTAGGAGCAATGGGTTGATAAACTCTTTCTTGGATAGAGAATCCAGCTAAATCATCAGGGTTAAAAGGGTCATACCAGAAATATTCAGGTACACGCATCTGATTTTGATAAATTAGTTTTTTTTCATTTTTGTCTGCTGACGCTGTACTGTCAGAAAGCAACTCAATCACTACATCCGGTGCTTTACCTTCTTCCCAAACTACCCAACTACGACGTTCACCTTTAGGGACTCCCAACACTACAAAAAAATCTGGCCCTTTCAAGTCCTGGTTCCGTAATTGCGCCAGACTGTAGTAAACGAACATATTACCGCCGACAAACCCATCCTCTCGTTCTGCCAACCAAGGCATTAAGGCATCAATTAGCAGGTTCATCTGGGCTTGATGCCGTGCGCTCTCCATCGGTATCCCATCATAGGGTAACTCTGCTTGGGTAGGTGGGAGTTGAATATCGGGTGCAGCTAAGGTAGTTTCTGACATAGCTTTTCACCTTTTGAGTAGGCATAGACGTATTGTTATGTTATCTGTTTTTGGGCGATACCTACGGTAAGCTACGCTAACGCCTGGGTAGGAAGGGCATCACCTGTCACTTTGGCTCAAAGCTGATTCAAGTTCGGTGTCATGATCACTTGTCGCCAGCAATCATCATAAAAAGGGTGGGTATCGTCCCACCCTTAAACATTAAGATGCCAATGCTTTAGCCGTCTTGTTTCTATCCAACTTGAGCATCAACACACCCAAAGGTGGCAGACATAAATCTAAGGAATAAGGACGACTGTGCAATGACCAATCATCTGTCCACTTACCGCCTAAGTTGCCCATATTGCTACCGCCATAGGGACGAGCATCACTATTAAACAACTCAGTATAAAATCCCTTTTCGGGTACACCAATGCGGTAGTGAGAATGCGGTTGGGGTGTAAAGTTGCAAACTACGACAACGAAATCATCAGATTCTTGATCGTGGCGGATGAAGGAAACAACACTATGGCGATTATCGCTACAATCAATCCACTCAAACCCATCCTGAGCAAAATCCTGGGTATATAAAGCTGGCTCAGAACGGTACAGTTGGTTGACATCTTGGAAAAACTGTTTTAACTGTTGATGGTCTTCATACTGCAATAAGTGCCAATCTAAGTCTGCCCAGACATTCCACTCACTCCATTGCCCAAACTCCATGCTCATAAACATGGTTTTCTTACCTGGGTGGGCGAACATATAGCTAAATAAACAACGCACATTAGCGAACTTCTGCCATCTATCCCCTGGCATTTTGCCGATGATGTTGCTTTTGCCATGCACCACTTCGTCATGGGACAGCGCCAGCATGAAGTTTTCACTGTGGTTATACCACATACTAAAAGTAATATTGTTTTGATGGAATTGGCGGAACCAAGGGTCCATGCTGAAGTAATCCAGCATATCGTGCATCCAACCCATATTCCATTTCAAGTTAAAGCCCAGTCCACCTGTATAGGTAGGCCAAGATACCATCGGCCAGGAAGTAGATTCTTCAGCAATGGAGAGAATACCAGGGAAATAGCTGAAAATAATGTGATTCACTTGACGCAGAAATTCTGCTGCTTCTAAGTTCTCTCGTCCGCCGTACTGGTTGGGTAGCCATTCTCCTGGTTTGCGGCAATAATCCAAGTAAAGCATGGAAGCCACGGCATCAACCCGAATGCCATCAATGTGGTATTTGTCAAACCAGAAGAGGGCATTTGCCACCAAAAAATTCCTGACTTCGTGGCGACTATAGTTGAATACTAATGTCCCCCATTCTTTATGTTCGCCTTTGCGGGGGTCAGCGTGTTCGTAAAGGTGACTACCATCAAAGAAAGCTAAACCATGACCATCTTTAGGGAAGTGACCAGGAACCCAATCTACAATCACGCCGATTTCGTTTTGGTGACATTTGTCCACAAAATACATGAAATCTTCAGCGCTACCAAAACGAGAAGTAGGAGCATAGTATCCGGTGACTTGATAACCCCAAGACCCATCAAAGGGATGCTCGGCAATGGGCAGCAATTCCAGATGGGTGTATCCTAATTCTTTGGCGTAGGGAATCAGTCGGTCTGCTAATTCTCTGTAGGTGAGGAAGCGTGCGCCTGGTTTGAGTTCCGAAACGATAACGACAGGTTCTGTTTCACCGTTGGGTAGTTTAGCTGGTTCGGCACTAGAAGCATGTAACCAAGAACTTAAATGCACTTCGTAGACGGATACAGGCTGGGTGAGGGGGTCGGTATGACGGCGTTTTTCCATCCAGTCTTCGTCATCCCAATTGTAAGCATTTAAATCGGTGACAATGGATGCTGTTTTCGGGCGGGGTTCTTGCTGGAAGCCGTAGGGATCGGATTTTTCGTAAATATGTCCTTCAAAATTTTTGATTTCATATTTGTAATGTTCTCCTACCCCAATTTCCGGAATAAATAATTCCCATACTCCAGTGGGGCCTTTACGCATTTGGTGTTTGCGTCCGTCCCAGAGGTTGAAATCTCCCAGCAACGAAACATTACGGGCGTTGGGTGCCCAAACGGCAAAATAAACGCCTTTAATACCGTCTATTTCCGTGGGGTGCGCTCCCAGTTTTTCGTATATGCGGTGATGATTGCCTTCAGAAAACAAATGCAAGTCAAACTCTGTCAGATTCGGAGAACGGAAGGCGTAAGGATCATAAGTAACACGCTCATGTTCTCCTTCTTTAATCCGCAGTTGATAGTTGGTTAATTCTGCTGTTTCAATGGTGCATTCAAAAAAGTGGGGATGATGTACAGTCTCCATTGAATATTCCTGACGTTCCTCAGGTAGGACTACCCATGCGGCGCTCGCATTTGGTAGGTAGGCTCGCACAGCCCAGACTTTTTTGCCATTTTGTTCTATGGGATGAGAACCTAGTATTTCAAAGGGATCGTGATGCTGATTCCAAACTATACGGTTAACCTGTTCAGGGGCAATCGTGGTCATGGACATGAAGCTACCTACATCTAATAAAGTGATTGACTAAAATCTACTGTGCTAAATATCTATATATATTCTTTACATTTATTTGCAATTTTGTCGCCACCGTTATCGTACATCAGAATGAGTCATCAGTAGTTTTGGGGATGAGAAGGATGAGGATGACTTGACAAATAGACTACTTTTTTAAAAATCTAGAAATGGGAAAAATTGCAACAGGGCTTTACGTAACTGTATCAGGTAAACAGTTTGCCGTAAGTCAGTACTCAGTTTGGGTTGAGGACTCACTTGCAGTTGCTCTTGCAATTGAGCGTATTCGGCAGCATTCAGGGGTCTGCCATCAATGGGCGATCGCGCGTCTATAATAATTTCTGTCCGCAATATTTCTTCTGGTATATCTTCCGGTGGTGGTAATGCCATTACTGTTCTCCCGCCGTGGCTACCTAACCACACTAACAAAGCAGTAATAATACTCAAAAAACCAAAAAACCTTTTCTTTGTGTCCGTCATTTCTCTACTCCCTACTCCCTACTCCCACTTCCCCCTCACTCAACCCTGGCGGTAAAGGTTCATGACATAGTTGATGAACTTGCACAATATGTTCAAATAACCAGGGATATCCGTGATGGTACTGAGGAATTAGTGCTAAAGGACTCAGTAAGGCAGCTGCGGCAATATCTGCGACACTCAATTTGTTACCTACCAAATAATCATGCTTGCGCCAGCGAATAGATAACTCATCTAGGGCAATTGCCAGTCTACTGGTAGCTAATTCTACGCTAGCATTGTTAATTCCATATTGTTGCCGCACTACTGAGATCACCATTTGGCTGGATAGTGAGGGGTCAATTTGCTTGCCCTCTCCAGTACGATACTGATAGTATACGAATCTGGTTGCTGTACCAATGCTTTCATCTAACCAATCTTCTAGCATCAAAGCTTCTGTTTGCTGTTGATAGTCAGGTAAAAATAGCGATGGTTCTTGTTGGTAGGTTTCTAAGAATTTTAAAATTTGGGTAGAATCAGCGATCGCATTTGGTTGTCCCTCAATTTGTGGCAACAGAACTGGTAGAGTTTTCAAACCAGTCAACGGTTTAACTCGCAGCACATGTAAGCCAGGAGTCAAATTTTCAATTTTGTAATTAATTTGCTTATAGCCCAGCCCTAGGCGGGCTTTACGACAATAATGAGATGTACTAAATTGCAGTAGCAACATACAGCTACCATAGCAGGTTATATGATTTTCAGACTTTCCCAGACGGATTTAAAATTGTGTAAGTCCTAAGAACAGGCTACGTCAGGGCATAGGTTGACTACAGGAGAATATAAAGGACGCTCCATCGGTCACCTGCTTTTTGCAAATTAATCTGACAAAATTAGTCCAGTAAAACTGTAGCTAACTTGACATCAGAACAATAATTACCAATTTTTTCATAAAAATCTGGCAACGCTAAGCCATTTTACCAGGTCGCTTTTCCAGATTTGCAAAGGACTGTGGATAATGGTCAAAAACCGTTGCCAGTGAACGTGCAGGTTTTTTCACCTTCATGTTCTATCTCATACTCAGTGTCCGAGTTATGCATTAAAACAAGTTTTTGTCAATTATCTAACAGAAAGTTTTATGCATACACTTGGTCGTAGTGGAAACTGTCGAACAAGAGAATGATGGTCTATTGGCCCAAAACTAAATTATTGCCAGTTATTGTAGTGAAGAACACCATTACTAACCTGTTTTGGGCGCGATCGCTACGATGACAATTTACGGAGTAGTCGCGGGTGTAGGGGCAGGGGTAGCACCATCAGTAGGCTCACCTGGAGCTGCTGGAGTTGGGGTACCAGTAGGTTCAGTACCAGTTTCACAAGCTCCGAGAACCGCAGCCAAGCTTAACATTAGAGCAAAACCAAAGATTTTTGTTTTCATCATAAACTCCTCTTTCACCAATTGTGGCAATAAAAAATTTTCGCCTGTTGAATACGATAACCTATTTGTTGCTGATTTTTAAAATGCCTTGTGATTACATTTTTAAAAGTAATCCTTTAGGTTGATTTTTTTTAGTGTAGTTATTATGCAGTAGGCTGATTAGTTTGTTTGGTTAAGGAGTACAGTAAATTGATTGCCAAATTTAGTGGCAAATCAAGACGTCAAACTAAAAATTGTTTATTTTCTCTGGGACTTGCCCCTTGCTGCCTTGTGTTGCCATACTTTAGATGCAATATTACTGCCTAGTGATTGTTTAAGTATTGCAATATCAAGTTGAAGCCATTATTTGGTGCAGATACCTATCACAACACTGAGAAGGGTTTAGGGTAAGGTGTTATGTGTACTGATGATACAGAACACAATTCTTACTTAAACGAACACAGGTAAACAGTCTCGAACACAGTATTTTTAATTCAAAAACATTTATGTCCGCAGTTCGTAAATCAGCTGTTTCCACAGCAGGTTCTTGGTTCCGGCAAAATTCTACCCCATCTTTAGGGAAGCGACGCTCCAAGCGTCCAGAGTCAGCCACGCAGAGTGCATCTACACTTGCGGATGCTGGGTCAGTATCCTCAAAAAGACAACGGCGTTCCTCGAAAAAGTTATCGGTTTCTGCTACCAATGGAATGCAAGATTTGGCTAAAAAACCAGTCTTTCACCGCCAAGAACAGTCAAGTACAGGACAAAAAAATCCGCAGTCAGGCTTTTCCCCGCTTCCTGTGATGTCTACTTCGGGAGCAGCGCCTTCTTGGTTGCTGCGGTTGTATACCTCACATCGTTATGCCTCAATTGTGACTTTTTTCTTAGTGGCAACAACTTTAGTAGTTTATGGTTGGACAGTATATTCTCAAGAACTGTGGAGTCAGGGATATCGCAGGCTACAAAGCCTACAACTCCATGAACGACACTTAATTACAACCAACGCGACCCTAAAGAACAAAATGGCTGATGAAGCAGAAAAGCAAGCATCAGGGCTAGTATCGCCAACGCCAGCCAGGACAATTTTCTTGCCCTCAGCATCGCCAGATCATAGTCCTCATTCCACACCTTCCAGCACAACACCAAATCCGCCAACACAACAGCAAACCCCCTCGCCACTGGGATATTAAATTAAGTAGGGGGAGTGGGGGAGCGGGGGAGAAATAGGTTTATGAATTATCCATGATACTGGAAGCAGTTTGATGCAGAAGTCACCGAGTAGATTAAAATTCAAAAATTTTTGGAGTCCAGCATTTAGAAGGCGACAGAAGGCTTCTAAGCAAACGTTTGTGGAGAGGTTGACCGCCAATCCTCAAGACCAGATAGCCAACCCTAAATCCCGATTGTTTGTGGTATGGGGCATATTAATGACCGCAGGGTTGGGGTTGGCTATTAATTTGTATCATTTGCAAATTGTTCGGGGAGCAAGGTTAACTCAGAGGGCGCGCAGCCAACAAATGGTGAATTTACGACCTTTCGTCCCCCGGCGCTTAGTAGTAGATCGCAGTCACAATGTATTGGCAGTTGACCGTCCCGTGTATATTTTGTATGCCCATCCCAAGCTGTTTAATCAGTCGAATCAACAAATCGCCGAACAGCTTGCTCCCATATTGGACAAAACCACTGCTGAGTTAGTGAAAACCTTTCAAAGCCAAAAAAGTGGGATTACACTTGCTGCTACCATGCCGGAAGTAATTGCCGATCGCGTGAAATCATTACGCTTAGATGGCTTGGAGCTAATTCAAAAATACTCCCGATTTTACCCGCAAAAAGATTTGGTGGCTGACGTAGTGGGCTATGTCAATATTGACCGTCGCGGTCAAGCAGGTGTGGAATATAGTCAAGAAAAGTTACTAGAACGTTTTGTGCAGACAGTGCGGCTGAGTCGGTCGGGTAACGGGGCACTGCTGCCGAATCATGCACCCGAAGGATTTCTCAATTTTGATGATCTGCGACTGCAACTGACGATTGATAGCCGTTTACAACGAGCTGCTCGCACTGCACTTCAAGCACAAATGGAGAAGTTTGGTGCGAAACGCGGGGCAGTAATTGTGATGGATGCCTTAGATGGTTCTTTACTCGCCCTGGTTTCTCAACCTACCTATAACCCTAACGAATACTCTAAAGCAGATATTTCCCTATTCAAAAACTGGACGGTGGCTGATCTTTATGAACCGGGATCAACTTTCAAGCCGTTGAATGTGGCGATCGCTCTGGAAAATGGTGCCATTAAACCAGATGATGTCTTTAATGATCCCGGTTCTATTCGCGTGGGTAAGCACACCATCAGAAATGCCGGGCACAATAGTTATGGACGCGTCAACATTACGAGAATTCTGGAAACTTCTAGCAATATTGGCATGGTACAAATTATCCAACGCCTGAAGCCTTCAGTTTATTACAACTGGCTAGAACGCTTGGGGCTGGGGCAAACCGTTGAGACAGATTTACCTTTTGAAGTGCGTGGACAGCTCAAAAGTCAAGAAGAATTTCTTGGCTCGCCCATTGAAGCAGCAACTACATCTTTTGGTCAAGGCTTCTCCCTCACACCATTACAGTTGGTACAAATGCACGGAGCTTTAGCTAATGGTGGTAAATTAGTCACACCCCATGTAGTTCAAGGATTGGTGGATACCAAAGGGCAGATCCACTATTCACCCAATCGTCCCACACCCCGGCAAATTTTTTCCGCACAAACAGCCCAAACTGTGGTGGAAATGATGGAAAAAGTAGTATCGGAAGGTACTGGCAAGCCTGCAACAATTCCGGGATATCGCATTGCTGGCAAAACAGGTACAGCCCAAAAAGCTAGTCCTCATGGCGGCTATATTAAAGACGCTAGAATCACTAGCTTTGTGAGTATTTTGCCAGTAGAATCTCCCCGCTATGTAGTGCTGGCGCTAGCCGATGAGCCAAAGGGAGCAAATGCTTATGGTTCTACCGTGGCTGCACCAATTGTGAAAGCGGTGATGGAAGTACTGATTCCTCTAGAAAAACTGCCACCAAGTCAGGAAATTAACCTAAATCTTCAAGTACAACAGTCAACAGCAGACTAGCAAGTATTGAGGGCTGGTCAAAAATCAAATTTTTCCTTTTGGAGGATATTTTTATGCGGAAGTACTTTGACTAATCTGCATATGCACTATGCGACTAGAGTTGCTAAATATAGGAACTAAAATAAATATAAAATACTTGAGCCAAAAAGGTTGTAATCGGTGAGGATATTGGGCAAAATTAGTTAAATAATAATCGATGTCCAGAACTTTAATGCCTAAACCCCATGTTTCTAGTTCTGTAACTTTCTTGATTCCCCATTTAAACTCAGCATTGGTTTTAGAAACAGTATCATGTCCCTGTGTATTTCTGGCAAATGCTGGACTGACAATATCGATAATCATCTCTACACTTTCAAAGCGATCGCGTATCTGTTTAAACAAATCGAGATGCTGTACTTTTGTGAGATACATAGATACACCCTCAGCAATTATCAGCATCGGTTGGCCAGGCACTTGCTGAATTTCATCCATCCAGGTAAAATTAAATATAGATTTACCAATAAATTTGTATCTATCTGTTTCTGATATAAGTTTCTGCCGCAGTTCAATTACTTCTGGAAAATCAACTTCATACCAACTTATTTTACCATTTTCAACTCGAAAAAATCTCGTACACAGCCCAGAACCTAAATTGACTATTACAGCATTAGGGTGATTTTTAATAAAATCACTCACACCATGATCAAATCTTTTAGCTCTAATTGCACTTCCCAAAAGAGAAGCCCATCCTGAAGCAAATTTTGTAAAATCATAATCGATTTTCTCGACTATCTCAACAGCTTTTTTATCTTGAATAATACCGTCATCTCGTTTTGTTTCCAAATACCGAGCATACAGTGTTATCATTAAAGTCTCTGCAACACCCGTAATTTTCGCTGTAGACGCTTGATTTACGAAAGTCATTGTTTACCTCCAGGATGGTTGAGATTAATGATTATTTAAGATTGGTAAGTATGTCTGATAGCCTCTTCAATTGATCCTACTTGTTGGAACATTTCAATTAGTTCATGAGATTTGGTTTTGCGCTGTGCCAGCATGACTTTGAGTGGTGTTAATAAATTAATATCTGGGTCATTACTAAGGGCAATCTCAGCTACTTGTAAAAGCTTTGTCGCATTATTAAAAATATCTTCATTATCAAAACCTTCTTTTGCCGAAATTTGATGCAAATCTGCATCAGGTATAGTTGCCCTACCTAGTAAAGTTTTATCTAATATCAAACCTTTCAACAAAGCTAACAAAGCCGCATAGATAGAAAAATCATCACAACTATCACAAGCTTTGAATTCAATGCGTCCCACTTCAGCCGGAATACGGGCGATTTTTGTCAATGAAGGTACGCTATTAATTAGCTGTTCTTGTTTTTGGACAAACACTAAAGTTGCCGATCTTTTTCCAGTTCTGACAAAAGTTCGGACTGATAATCCTGACCATAAACCACCGTTATAAAAAGGCGAACTATAAGTAAAAGGAACGATATAAGGACTGTAATAAGTTAACTTTTTACCAATATCAATTACACTTTTAATTGGCAAGTCTGCTACTGAAATATTCAAATCTGGACCATATGTCACCATGTAAATATTGGCAGTTCGTTCGTCAGGATAAGCCTGTAGCTGTTTGAGTTCGTAATCATTCAAAGGGGGTTGCGGCTCAAAAACAGTTTTGTAGGGATTAAAACTAGCTAAAACTGGTGAGAAACCGTAGTTAGCAGCAACCTCACGCAGCAAGCGAAAACTTTCTGACAATTCAGTAAGAGCGCCTTGAATATTAGAGTGTATGGTAGTTCTGATTTCAATGCCTTTAGGTAAGCAATCGATCACCTTATCAGAATCGGCAAATCTTTCAAACCCCTCAATGTACCATCTCTTTTGCCTAATACCAGCATCCCCAACGCGCAGTTGAGAATAATCATCGGGGTATGTGGGTAGTCTTTCCACAATTTGATTGAAATCAGCGAATTTGGTCTGGGAAAAATCAGCAAATTGTCCTTCCTGGTTCAGGAAAGCGACTTCATGCTCAATGCCAAAATAGAACTTCATGTTTACTTAATTACAATTGATTGAGATCATCCGAGTTGCACTGGCGCGACACGAGATGCCAGCAGTATTCTATATGAGATTATTTTGCATTAATTAAATTATGATTTTTGTAACCTACAACACCAAAAATTGCTGTTAATTTGGAGCCTGTGTAGTTCTACTTGCTGCTTAAAGCTTTACATTTATTGATTAGAGGTGACTTAATAGTGTTTGAAGAACACTGAGGTTCACTTTAGTCTTTTTCACAAACACCTCTATTACACAGATTAACTCACTTTTTTTTGATTTAAATAGAAAAAATTCTCAATTTTTTTGGTTGAATTAGTTGATGAGGCGATCGCGTCCAAACCCAATAACCACAAAACTACTGTGTATCACTATGTAAGATAACCTAGTATTAACTTAGGTAAATTTGAGGCGTGAGTGTATGACAAGTGCCGTTCAATCCCCCTACAGTAACGAACAAATTACCGCTTGGTTACGTGGACTGCTCACAATTGCTTGGGCAGATGGTAACTTTGATCCTGAAGAACAGCAATTAATTACCAGTCTGACTGAAGATGAATTAGCTCCAGATATTGAGTTGGATTCACTAAAGGTCATTGAACCAGAAGAATTAGCCACTGTATTGGGTAAAGGGACATCAGTAGCAGAAAACTTTGTTCGGACAGCCGTAATGGTAGCGATCGCCAACGGTACATATTCTCCCAAAGAAGATCGAGTAATGCAGCAGTTGTGTGAGGCTTTAGAACAGCCAAAAGATATTCTAGAGTCCTTACGCCACACCCTAGACGACGAAGGACAGGTGTCAGCACTCACCGCACCGCCACAAGATGCACTTTGTCCCCTGCGTGACTGGCTAGACGGGCTAGAAATCCAAGATCCCAGAGTTGCCCGTTTTTTGTGCAAAATGATTCCCTCCCAGTGTCCCTTTGAACGAGATATCACTTTATTTGGACGCAAAATTGTTCATATACCACCCTTATGTAAAATCAACCCACTATATGAGCAACTTGTGGGTTTACGTTTTCGCGCCCTCTCCTATTTAGCAGATGAATGTGGTGAGGATATTTCACCGTATATTTGAGTGGTAAATGGTGAGTGCTGAGTTACAAGTAAAGAGTAAGGAATTGCAGGTTTATTAAAACTTATAATTTAGAACTCACAACTCAAAACTCAAAAAATATGCAATTTATTGACCAAGCAGTAATCGAAGTGGAAGCCGGTAAAGGTGGCGATGGTATCGTCGCCTTCCGGCGAGAGAAATACGTACCAGCAGGCGGCCCCTCTGGCGGGAACGGAGGACGAGGCGGTTCGGTAATTTTTGTTGTTGATACAAACCTGCAAACTTTGCTGGACTTCAGATACAAGCATCTTTTTAAAGCAGATAATGGTGGACGTGGTGGGCCAAATAACTGCACCGGGGCAAATGGTAAGGATTTAATTATTGAAGTTCCCTGTGGTACGTCTGTTTATGATGCGAGTACAGGGGCTTTGCTGTGCGATTTAATTGAGCCTGGACAAAGTTTTCGGGTTGCTGAGGGCGGAAAAGGTGGATTGGGAAATCAGCATTTTTTGAGTAACCGTAACCGCGCCCCAGAATATGCTTTACCCGGACTACCAGGGGAAATGAAGGTACTGCGCTTAGAGTTGAAACTTTTGGCAGAAGTGGGGATTATTGGCTTACCAAATGCTGGTAAATCTACACTAATATCCTCTTTGTCAGCCGCACGTCCCAAAATTGCCGACTACCCCTTTACAACTCTCATCCCCAATTTGGGTGTAGTCAGAAAACCCACTGGTGATGGGACGGTTTTTGCCGATATTCCCGGTTTGATTGAAGGTGCTTCTCACGGTGCGGGTTTAGGATACGATTTCTTACGTCACATTGAACGCACACGAGTTTTATTACATCTACTTGATGCCACAAGTGAAGATGTGATAAGTGATTACAACACAATTAAGCAAGAGTTGCAAGCTTATGGACGAGGTTTAGCAAAGCGTCCGCAAATTGTAGCGTTGAACAAAATTGATGCGGTTGATAGAGAAATAGTAGATTTAGAAGCGCTGGCTACTCAACTTAATCACCTCTCCCTATCTCCAGTTTTCTTAATCTCAGCAGTTACCCGCACAGGGTTAGAACCAATGTTACAAGAAATTTGGCGGGTGCTTGATGAAACTAATGCAGCAGCAGAACTGGAAGCAATAACATAAAGATTAGTTGTATCTAATTTAGCTATCAACTATCTATGTTTAGGGGTTCCAGTATTTCTGGAACTTCTCAGTGTTAAATCAGCATTACTCAACTTGAGTTCGACAGTCCGGAGGATTCTGTTTCTTTCGCCCTTCCCGCAGGTGTGCCTTCCTTGGAGACTCACGTCTAAATACTTTCTGTCTCGCGTATAACCACAAACTTGAAAATTTACTTGATTGTTTACATCAGGCGGGATATTTTAGATACTCATCAAACAAACAATTCCGCCCATGCGCCTGACTTCACTGGATGTGTTTCGCGGTATCACCATTGCTGGGATGATTCTTGTTAACATGGCAGGAGTCGCAAGTGATGTCTATCCCCCCTTAGCCCATGCTGATTGGCATGGTTGCACACCAACAGACTTGGTATTTCCCTTTTTTCTATTCATTGTTGGTGTAGCCATGAATTTCTCCTTATCAAAGTACACCGCAGCCAACAAACCCACCTCAGCCATTTACTGGCGAATCTTGCGCCGCGCCGTCATACTTTTCGCTTTGGGGTTACTACTAAATGGCTTTTGGAATCAGGGGATTTGGACTTTTGATTTAAGTAATATCCGCATTATGGGTGTATTACAAAGAATCAGTCTGGCATACTTGTTTGCCTCCCTCGCAGTCCTCAACCTACCACGCAAAGGACAATGGATATTAGCAGGTGTCTTACTTATCGGTTACTGGCTAACCATGATGTATGTACCGCTTCCCGATTATGGCGCGGGTGTACTGACGCGGAAAGGAAATTTTGGCGCTTATGTTGATAGATTGATTATTCCCCAGGCTCATTTATACGCAGGTGACGGTTATCAAAAATTGGGAGATCCAGAGGGATTATTTAGCACTATACCTGCTATTGTCAATGTTCTCGCTGGCTACTTTACAGGGGAATGGATACGCAAACAGCCCATAACATCTCGTACAAGCATAGGTTTAGCATTATTTGGCATTGGTTGCCTAATTATTGGTTGGGTTTGGGGATGGACATTTCCCATCAACAAAAAACTTTGGACAAGTTCCTATGTTATCTTCAGCAGTGGTTGGGCATTATTATTACTTGCAGCTTGTTATGAACTGATTGAAGTGCGGCTGATACGTCGCTGGAGTAAGCCTTTTGAAGTGATGGGCTTAAATGCGATCGCACTGTTTACTGCTTCCGTCTTATTAATTAAAATCTTAGTCAGAACCAAAATCGGTAGAGAGGAAAACGCGCTTACTACTTACAATTGGATTTATCAAAATATTTTTGCATCTTGGGCAGGTACGCTAAATGGTTCATTATTATTCGCCCTAGTCACTGTTTTATTCTGGTTAGCAGTTGCTATTCTGATGTATCGCCAAAACTGGTTTCTCAAAGTTTAGACTCTGCGTCTCTGCGTGAGTTTCTTCGCTATGGAGTAAGATTTTCTTGTGGAACAGGCATCTTGCCTGTTATGGGCGGGCTAGAAGCCCACCCCACAATAATTATTAGGTCACTACAAAACGGGATTGGGGTGATTAATTTAGTTTTAGCGCAACGTTTCGCAGATTCCCACAGGTCTTAGTTAATGGTTATCCTTCAATAGCAGGAGAACGTAAATCTTCCACCAGCGCCTGGATTTCTGCTGGAGGAGGGGGTGTGAGACGAGAAACTACTAAGGTAACCACAAAGTTGATCACCATTCCCAAAGTGCCAATTCCTTCGGGAGAAACGCCAAAAAACCAAGGCTGCATACCTGCAAATTTGACGCCAATGATGTAGATGATGGTAAAAATCAAACCCGTCAACATCCCAGCGATCGCACCTTGGGAATTGGTACGTTTATCGAATATGCCCAAAAAAATCACCGGAAAGAAGCTAGCAGCAGCTAAACCAAAGGCAAAAGCCACCACTTCACTCACAAATCCCGGCGGATTCACTCCAAAATATCCGGCGAGGACTAGAGAAACACCTACCATGATCCGCCCCACAAATACCCGTTTTTGTTCTGAAGCTTGGGAATCTAATATGCGGTAGTAGATATCATGGGCAACGGAACTAGAAATTACTAGCAACAAACCCGAGGCTGTAGACAAAGCAGCAGCTAACCCACCAGCCGCTACTAAGGCAATTACCCAAGGGGCAAGTTTCGCTACTTCTGGGGTAGAAAGTACAATAATATCTCGGTCAATTTTAATTTCGTTGGTGTCTGCGTTTGGAGTTAGCTGGTAACGCCCATCTTGATTTTTGTCTTCAAAGTTCAGCAGTCCGGTTTTTTCCCACTTAGTTGCCCAGTCTAGCTGTTGTACTTCAGTAACCGTATGATTGTGCAGAGATTCAATGAGATTATAGCGGGCAAACATGGAAAGGGCAGGAGCCGTGGTATAAAGAATGGCAATAAATAATAATGCCCAACCCGCAGAGAAACGAGCAGCGCGGACACTAGGAACTGTGTAAAACCTGACAATAATATGAGGTAAGCCAGCAGTCCCTACCATCAGAGCGATAGTGGTGAACAGTACATCTAGCATCGATTTATTCACAAACGGCTCAGTATATTCCCGAAAACCCAAATCAACTTGAATTTGATTGAGTTTGTCAGCCACATCACTAAATGTAAATGCTAACTGGGGGATGGGATTGCCTGTAAGTAACCAAGCGATCGCCACCGCCGGAATCAGATAAGCAAAAATCAACACTGCATACTGGGCTACTTGCGTCCAGGTAATACCTTTCATGCCTCCCAGCACCGCAAAAAAGCCGACAATCACCATGCCGATGATCACACCTGTATTGATATCTACTTGCAGAAAGCGGCTAAAAACAATACCTACGCCTCGCATTTGTCCAGCAACATAGGTAAGAGAGACAAAAATAGCTGCAACTACTGCCACTAAACGTGCCACATTCGAGTAGTAGCGATCGCCTACAAAATCCGGCACTGTATATTTACCAAATTTCCGCAGGTAAGGAGCCAACAACAATGCCAGCAACACATAACCGCCAGTCCAACCCATCAAATAAATAGACCCGTCATAGCCCAAAAAAGAAATTAGCCCCGCCATAGAAATAAACGAAGCTGCGGACATCCAGTCTGCGGCGGTGGCTGCACCATTAGCAATTGAGGGTATTCCCTGACCTGCGACAAAAAAATCTTTACTATTTTTAACTCGTGATTGCCAACCAATGTAAATGTAACCCAGGAAGGAGAGTCCTACCAACAAAATCGTCCAAATTTCCACTGACACGGTTTTGCCTCACTTCCTAAGATTATGTTTGCGGTCTAGCTTGTCCATTTGGAAGGCATAAATAAAAATTAATGCCACAAATACGAGGATTGAGCCTTGCTGTGCCATCCAAAAGCCTAACGGTACACCAAAAAAACGGATTGCGTTTAATGGTTGAACCAGTAAAATACTGAAAATTATGGAAACCAGTGCCCAGACAATTAAAAGATTACGAATTAATGCAGTATTAGCACGCCAATAAGAGCGACGCTGATGTTCGTCCATTTTTGTTGATTGTAGGTGCATCAAGAATAATATCAAGAAGCAGCGATCGCAGTCCTAAATGATTCATGAACTTTTCTCTTGCTTTCTTGGCTTGCTTGGCATCATTAAAGGTTTAATGCCTCAGTATGATTAAGCATAATAGTCACTAATAAATCTGCCCTAAAGCAGGGGAAGAAGAATATATTGTTTAATTAAACCTTTGGCGATGAGGCTCAAAATGAATTCCGAGGCGGAATGGATGTACTGATGCGAGATATGAGAAAGCACATAATACTTTGAACGCAGCTAAGCAGATTAATAGCATAGTTGCGTTCAAAGTTGTGATTATTCAGACTATCTGTACATCAACGAAGTCAGAGGGAAGAGGATCATCCGTCTTCCTCCTTGTTCAAACAAGTCTTAGGCGGTGAACCATTCGGGGCCAAGCTGATCTTCCGCAGCTATGGGAGTCTCAACGGCTGTTGTACCGTCCATCGTCCAAATGCTATCTGCACCTGTTTCTTGATTCCGCCAATAGATATCAGTTTTGCCATCGCTGTTAAAATCGCCTAGTGATGGCATTAAGGATGCTTGATTACTTGGTAGGAAAGCTTCAGTTGTAACTGTTGTGCCATCCATCAACCAAGCGGTATTTTCACCAGTGACTTCATTGTGCCAGAAGATATCTGTCTTACCATCGCCATTGAAATCGCCAATGTTAGATTTCCAGGATGAGTCAAGTGTCCCTAGCGCACCCTCTGTGACAAAGATGCCATTCATTGTCCAAATCTTGTTCTCACCTGTTTGAACATTTCTCCACAAAAGATCAGTTCTGAGGTCACCGTTGAAATCGCCAAGGGTAAAGTCCCAGGATGCGTCTTGTGATTGCAGAGTAAACTCGGTTTTTTGTGTACCATCCATGAACCAAACTCTGTTTTCACCCGTTGTCTGATTGCGCCAGAAAATATCACTCTTGCCATTACCATCAAAATCAACAATGGTTGGTGTAAATGATACGTCTGTATTTTCTAAAACGGCTGCATCTAGAACTGTGGTGCCATCCATTGTCCAAATAGCATTTTGACCGGTTTGAGCATTATGCCAGAAGATATCGGTTTTGCGATCGCCATTGAAATCGCCAATGCTAGCAGTCCAATTGGGATCAACTGTTTCCAGCGCCACTGTATCAGCAATTCTTGTGCCATCCATTAGCACAATGCGATTCTCACCTGTGGCTTGATTCCGTAACAAAAAGTCAGTCTTGCCGTCACTATTAAAATCGGCAATTTCGTAAGTCATGGATGATAAGTCAAATTGACCTAAAGAAGCCTGTTCCAGAATTCTGGTACCATCCATCAGCCGCACAATAATTTCGCCGGTTTGACCATTGACCCAAAGTTTGTCTGTTTTGCCATCGCCGTTGAAATCAGGCACAATCGCCGCACTAGTTAAGTAGGGATTAGGATTGGGGTTGGCTCCTCCAAATAAATTATCAGTTGTGGGTACGCTTGGTAATGGTGAGGAACTGCTACCGTTGAAGGAAAACCCAGAATATAAAGGTGATATCAAATCAGCCGACTTTTGGAAAGATTCTAATGCCATTCCTGCTGTATCTAAAGACAATCCTGTGGAGGAGTTTCGAGTTTCCAACATGGTGTTTTTTATGGCTGGTTGTCATAAAAGTTTTAGCTCTTTTCTGACAGCTATTTCTGTAATTAAAAAACATTTATTCTTGTTTAAATATTTTTTCATAAGCATTTGTTTTTGTTAAATGTCATTCTTTGTATACACTTTTTGGCTTAATAAATGATTTGTATTTAAATTTCAAGTCAGTTTCAATCAATTTCCAATAAATTGATTTTAAATTTCGTATATGTCAGGATTTATAGACAAAAATCCTGATTTTTATGTTGATTTTTCACTAAAAGTGTTAAGTTTAAATCACATATTGATTTCAAAAAATGTAATATTTCACACCTTTATATTCATCAGGGAAATTGCCATCTAATTGTTGATGACGTTTTCTTAAGTAATAAGTAATATTAAATCCTCAATGAAGATGCACTTAATAAAAAAACGCCAACTTCGCCAAGGGAAAGAGGAATACTCGTTAAGTATAAGTTAATAAAAAATTGGTATAACTACAGACTTTTAGCAGAAGTACTGGAGATGAAATAAATATTGGCTAAAATAACTTAAATGAGTGACTACTGAAAAGCATGATCTTTATCGCCTACAGTTTAGTAAAGTGTAAAATAACACAATAATTCTATAAAATTGATTAGCTATGCAAGCAGAATATCAGCAGCGCCGGGAACAATTAATGGCAAAAATTGGTAACGCTACTGCTATTTTTCGCAGTGCGCCAATGGCAGTGATGCACAATGATGTTGAATATGCTTATCGCCAAGACAGTGATTTTTTCTATTTGACTGGCTTTAATGAACCGCAAGCGGTAGCAGTGTTAGCGCCACACCATGCAGAACATCGATTTGTGTTGTTTGTCCAACCAAAGGAGCGAGAGCAGGAAGTTTGGACTGGTTATCGCTGTGGGGTAGATGCAGCGAAGGAAATTTATGGTGCGGATGCAGCTTACCCCATTACGGAACTAGATGAAAAGTTGCCGCAGTATTTGGAAAAAGCCGATCGCATTTACTATCATTTAGGACGCGATCGCAGTTTTAATGACACAATTCTCGGACATTACCAAAGTTTACTGCGGACGTATCCCAAGCGTGGCACAGGCCCAGTTGCTATAGAAGATACGGGAACCGTGATCCACAGCATGAGATTGGTAAAAAGCGCAGCTGAGTTAGCTTTGATGCGTCAAGCTGCGGTGATCGCTGTGGAAGCGCACAATTACGCCCTGAAAGTTTCTGCACCCGGACGCTATGAATACGAAATCCAGGCGGAGATAGAACACATTTTTCGGCTGCGGGGTGGTATGGGGCCAGCTTATCCTTCGATTGTGGCTTCCGGCGCTAATGCCTGTGTACTACACTACATCGAGAATCATCGCCAGATGCAGGAGCAAGAGTTGCTGCTAATTGATGCTGGTTGCGCTTATGGTTATTACAACTCTGATATTACACGGACATTTCCGGTGGGAGGTAAATTTACACCAGAGCAAAAGGTGCTGTATGAAATTGTTTTAGAGGCACAACAACAGGCGATCGCTCAAGTAAAACCAGGTAACAGTTTTAACTCAATTCATGAGACAGCAGTCCGTGTACTCACAGAGGGTTTAGTTGAAGTTGGTATCCTCAAAGGTGAAATTGACAAGTTAATTGAAGAAGAAAAATACAAGCCATATTATATGCACCGCACCAGTCATTGGTTAGGTTTAGATGTCCATGATGTCGGTGTTTATCAGCATGGTGAAGATAAACCGCAGATTTTGCAACCAGGTCAAGTGCTGACAGTGGAACCAGGACTTTATATTGTCCCCGATACTAAACTAGCAGAAGACCAACCAGAAACTGATTCACGCTGGGTTGGTATTGGCATTCGGATTGAAGATGATGTTTTAGTCACACCTGATGGTCATGAGGTATTAACTGCTGGGGTTCCCAAGGCAGTAGATGAAGTGGAAAGATGAAAAGTGCTGTAAAGCCCTGCGGTCAGCCGTGCTGGGCGGGGCTTGTACCAAGTGCGAGAGTCCTGAGTATTATTCTTCTAACTCAGCACTCAGCACTCAGCACTCAATACTCTTCATTTCCGTTTGACATAACCTAATCTCCAGTTAAATGGTTGCTTTAACTGATTTATATTACCTTGAGCAATTAACCTCAGAGCAATTCGAGTGTTTAAATAACCCCTCATCATGGTGTAATATTTTGGCTCATCAACTCCAGAAGTAATCTTGCCACTATTTATATATTGTCCGCAGTAAGTTTGAGTTCCAGATATTGATACTGTGAATAAACCATCACTTCTATATCCACTAGGAATCATAAATATAGCGTAAACATGATGTGGCCCACGCCAAGGTTGAACCACTAGCTTTTCAGGATATGCGTAGTATTTTTCCCCTGGTGATGAATTAAATGCCCCTTGGCGACAACTAACTAAAGGCGGTTTCTCCGAAATGTAAGCAGAAATATAAGAAAATCCCAGAATCCCCAATAAGCCAAGTAAAAATAATACGTAAAATATGATTTTTCGCACTTTTTCAGCTACTAAACTACTTCTTTAAATTTATATTTTAGCGAGGGAATTAAAAATGCGATCGCCAACTTTCCCCCCTGAAAAAAGGGGCTACCATAGCCTATTTTTCAGGGAAAGTTGGGGAATATTTACTCAAAAATCCTGACTAGTCACCAACTATTGACTTCCTAATCAATTAATTTGTAACTGCTAAAAATTAGGTGTTTGTTGAACTAACTGGCACAGATATATTTGCCCCAGTGCTTTGATTCAAGATAGGCTGACGGGTTTTTAGATCAAATTTATAGCCATGTGGTAAGATATGCAGCTTTGCTCCAAAAATTGCCAACGGCTCATCTTTCAAAATTTCGCCCATATTATTATATGTAGCTTCTGACTCATCAATAATCGTCACTGAACCTTGCCCAATCACTTCAATTTGGCTATCGGTCACTACCATTGCGGTATTTTCATCAATGCCAAATCCTAATCCAGCAGGTTCTTGGACTAAAGCTGAAATTAAACGTCCTAAGCGTCCGCGCTGGGAGAAATGCTGGTCAATTACTACTCCTGGCAGAAAACCAAGACCTGGCCCCATCTCTACAATTTCCATGCGCGGATGAGTTTGGGCGTCGCCTTCCATAATCATTTTATCCGGCATCACAGCTGCTCCCGCACTTGTGCCTGCTACAACCATACCTTCCGAGAATCGTTTGTGAATTGCTACATCCAGTTCAGTATCTTTGAGGATGCTAGTGATGCGAGCTTGGTCTCCCCCAGTAAAAAATATACCAGTTGCCTTGGCGATCGCCTCCAATGCTGTGGATGAAGATGCATCATCACGAGTTTCTGTGTCAACTATGCGAACTTCTTCACATCCTAAACGCTCAAATACTCGAATGTAATTATCTCCCACATCCCTTGGTAGTTCTGCCGCAGCTGTCATAATCACAATTTTGGATTTTATGCCCCCAGCCCGGCGCACAAACTCCCGCAGAATTTGTGACTCTCCATCTTTATCTTCAGCTCCCCCAATAATCACCAGTTGGCGTTTGGTTGTACTGTCCGTCATGATCACTCCTGATAATTTAAATTATTTAATTTCAATAAAGCATGACAATTAGACCCATAAAATCATCCGTTTGGTAGATTACAGCAGAAAATAAAAGATTAAGAACAAGCTAAGTAATTATTGAAGAAGGCAGGAGGCAGGAGGCAGGAGGCAGAGGGCAGTCCCAATGAAACGAGTTTCACAGCCAAGTATGAAAGAGGGACTAGGGACTGCCCTCTGCCTTTCTTGATAACATTGAGATTAGACCTCATCATTCAACAACCTCTAGATAATACCTCTAGAGGCCTTGTTATTTGTATTCAAGTTGGTAAGTGTATATTTATACTGGTATTCTCAGAAATTGCTCATGGTTAATCAGTCATCTCCTTGCAGAATTACCAGTTACCAAATTTACACTTTTGACTAAATGTAATTGAATATTCTCCAGTCCTAGCTTGAACAGAGAATATCTAACCAATCCGGCTCCTGTAAAGCAAGTTAATTAAGAAAAAACGTGCTTGCTCTAGAGGAATATGCCTGGGCTTGCCCTGGTAGACAATTTGATACTCATTGATGTCTGGCCCATCTCCATGACCAGAAATCAACTTGCGATGAAAAGCTTCTTCGGCAAGTTGCCGCACTTCATCTCTAAGAGCAGCTTGTGTGCTATTCATACTCTGCTGTCTTCTCGAAACCTAATTCATCCTAATTTATAGATTTTGGCACAGTATTTCACCTTTCAAAAGTTATATTTTTGCTGATTTATAGCGCTTGTAGGATGAATATTTTTTGTTTTCTGAGTAATGGCGATTTAATTATGCCAAGGGATGGTTGAAAATGCCCAGCAATCAAGTTATGCTAGGCCAAATTAGGGTAAAAACAAACTAAATGCTACCCAAATTCTGTTGTAAATTCATTTATAATCGATAAGTCTAAATTAGGGTGTTTAGCCGAGGATTTATCATCAATGGCTCAAGAAAAAAGCAGCGATTTAGTCCGCATTAATGCTAGAAAAACCGATGTGTTCGATATTTTCAACTTCAAGCATTACCTTGGGCCTAACCCTTATTTGGATACAGGAGCACTAGTATTTGATTTCGCTCTGATCGAGTATAGAAAGCCACTAGCCATCGCAGATTACATTTCCAGCATAGGCGATCGCTATCCACATTTGAGCGAACAAACATACGAGTCCCATGCCCATTTGTTTGCCCAATTAGTGTCAGAAGTGGGCAAGCTAGATATGGAATTACATCTCAACCGTTGGAATGTCAAGCCATATCCAAATTATGCGCGGATTAGCGTCCAATCTTTGCATGAACGCACCACTAGAGCAGTAGTTTACTTCGTTTGGGATTGGTTTGAAGCCATAACCCAAGACCAAGACTTTTACTTTGATGAGGAACTGCTGACCTTACAAAAGCAATTCCGCCAGTCTGTCTATGGTGGCCCCACAGTTTACGCCTTGTTGCGAACAGCCTGCGAAAAAGGTATTCCCACCTTTTACCTATGGGACGAAGGACTAATGCAATATGGCTACGGCAAAAAACAAGTTCGTGGTGTTGCCACAACTTTTGATTGTGATAGCCATTTAGATTCAGATTTCACCACCCGCAAAGATGACTGCAAAATATTTTTGCAAACTTTGGGTTTACCAATACCAGAAGGTGATATCGTTTTTTCTGAAAAAGAAGCCTTAGCAGTAGCTAAAGAAATTCGTTACCCAGTAGCAGTTAAGCCTGTAGTCGGTCACAAAGGAATTGGTGTCACGGCTGGCGTACAAGACTCAAGAGAACTAGAATCTGCCTATGGTAGGGCACTAGCAGCAATTCCTGAAGATCAGCCAATACGGATAATCGTTGAGAAAAGCATTTCAGGCACAGATTTTCGCTTACTGTGTGTTGATGGCAAATTTGTCGCCGCCACTGAACGCCGTCCCGCATCGGTTGTAGGTGATGGATATTTAACTATTGCAGAGTTAATTCGCCAAGAAAATCGCAAATCCGCACGTTTGGATACACCCACCTCACCAATGACTAAGATTCAGTGCGATGAGGCGATGGAACTTTACCTGTACGAACAAGGTTTATCATTAGACAGTGTAATCAAGAAAGGACGTACTGTTTATCTGCGCAAAGTTGCCAATCTTTCGGCTGGAGGTATCAGCATCGATGCTACCCCCACAATTCATCATGACAATATTATCTTGGCGCAAGACATTGCCCAACACTTTCGACTCACTTGTCTTGGTATTGATGTCATTGCCGAAAACCTCTCAGAATCATGGAAGTCGGGTAACTTTGCCATTTTGGAAATCAACGCCGCACCGGGAATTTTAATGCATCTTAACCCTGCTGTTGGTGACAGTGTTGATGTCCCTTCCCATATCTTAGAAACTTTTTTTGCGTCCGGTGTCAATGCCAGAATACCGATTATTACCTTTAATAAAATTTCAGTTGAGGAACTGCAAGAAACCATAGATTATATTTTGTCGCAACATCCTGATTGGACAATAGGTGCTGTTTGCCATGACGCAGTTTTTGTCAATCGAGCGAAAAAATTATTACACAAAGATTACAATAGCAACGTGCGAACTCTGCTGCGCCATCCAAAACTTGATTTGCTGATTGCCGAGTATGAGGAAAACATCCTGGAGGAGCAAGGGATGTTTTACCAAGGTAGTAATATGGTAGTTTTGCACAATCCCACGGAAACAGAAATGATGTTAGTCCGGGATGTTTTTGATGGTTCTACAATCATCATCAAAAAAGACAACGATATTTCTATCCGCCGTCAAGGATTAATTGAAGACTACACTTTAGGAGAAGATGAATTATTCAATAGAGTCTATTTAAAAGAAATCGGCACAATTTAAGAATTTTTCAATGCAGAGATATCATTTTATAAATCTCTGCATTGAAAAATAGGTGTTGCTGAATCAAGGGTGGGCAGCGTATGGCTTCGCCACGCAAGCTATCGACTGAGCGCTCACGCCGAAGTCTTGCCCGCCCGGAAATACAAGGGGTGGGGCATTTACCGAGTGTGAAAGTGTTTCCTTCCTCTTGTTATTACTCAGCACTCAGCACTGAGTAAGGTAAAAAGCATAGAGGCATGGCTTGGGCCTGCCTCATAACAACAGTTTGAATCACCCTAAGGTTTTCCTGAAACAATAGGTTCCTCGGCAATATCATCCAAGCCGATGCTGGCTAATAAATCTCTCCATTGTGCTTGCAGTACTGCATCTTGAGGATTTTGCTGACGTAGTTCGGCCAGAGTAGTTAGTGCCTCATGCCAAATGCCATTTTGGGCATAGATGGCAACCTGCTGTAGCGGAGTTGCTGTTTGTAACTGCTCAGTAGTTGCCTGATTGAGTTTGACGCGTTTGATCACTCCTTCAACATAAACAGGAGGAGCAGGCGGAGATTGCTTTATCTGGTCACAGTTGATAGTCAAAAACCAACGGTATTGGTTTGACAAAGTTAACGGGAGAGCGTTGGTAGGCAAAGAAACACTGATCACCCCTGGTTGATCTGGTAGAGCGATCGCTTGCTGATAAATTGGACTTGATTCCTCATCTTGCAACACAAATTCCGTCGGATAAGCCAGAGCTTTGGTATATGGCACATAGAACCATAAAGTAGGATGTGGCTTTGTTGCCAATCCCCAAACATTGGTCACTGAAGGAGATGCTTGAGTAGAGGTAGAGGGCACTAAAGCTGTGAGTTCGGGTTTGACCTGTGGACAAGTATCTCGCCTTGCTCCCCCCCGGACGCGTCCTCCAGGAGGGGGATCTGGTGGAGGTGAGGGTGGAGAAAAGCTGAGAGTTTGAGGATTAGTTTTGATGGGTGCTGGTGTTGCCAGTCCCAAAGTTTGGTTAGTTAGAAATCCTGTGTAGCTAAGAGCTAACACTAAAAATAGTTTTATCGGTTGTGAAATTGAATTCATAATAATTTCTCAGGTTAATGTTTATTGCTTATTGAATCTTGATGTCACACCAGCAGTTGCCACCAATGACAAAGCTGAGGGAATAAACGGTACCCAAAAACCCCAAATTAAAAGACTAAAGCAGAGTAAATATAAAACCCCAAAAGTAATACCAACTCCCAAGGACAATTTGGGGAGTAAACGCCACTGCCAAGCAATTACACCTCCTACTACAGACCAACTCCAAATCCACATCACCTCAACCCACGGTGACCAAACCTGCATCAATGGTCGCCCATCCAAGACGGCACTAAGAATTTGGCTCACCATATGGGCGTGTACCAGTACTCCTGGCATTTGCTCATCTAACCTACTTCCGTAAGGTGTCGCCCAGTAGTCGGGAAAATCTCCCTTTGCTACCACACCGATCAATACAATGCGGTTTTTAATGGCTCCGGGATTGATGGGATTAGACAAAAGTTGGGTGAGTGACACCTGTTCGGCAATATTTTTTGAGGAACGGTAGTTGAGCAAGACTTGACCTCCATTGGCATCGATGCCTTGATAGCCACCAGCACGAGTTGAAAGGCGAGCAAAAACAGTCTGATCTAGTTGCAAATGATTTTGAGAAGTAAACTTTGGTTGCATTCCCAAGGAGGATAGATAACGGAATGCCAGTTGTGAACTCAGTGCATAGGCAGCAGAACACAAAGATGCTGTCTCCTGGTTCATATATAAAAGATGCCGACGCACAACGCCATCAGGATCATGAACAAAATCACTGAATCCCAAGCGTTCTGGGGGAATTTCTGGTGGTGGTTCAATGCCTTTGGTATTAGCTGTGATATCACTACCCTTACAAACTCCAATCAAGTTGTCAGTTTCTTGGAGACGAGAGATTAAATCTTGCTGTTCAGCAGGAAAATCACGATAGATATCTAAACCTATGGCCAGGGGTTGGTACTGTTTGAGTTTTACTAATAATTTATTTAAAGATACTTCCGAGAGTGAAGTTCCTTTTAACGACTCATGATTACGTCGTTGATTGGCCAAATCTGTATCATCAATTGTCACTACCAGTAGGCGATGATCAGTTCCTTCATCAGGACGCGATCGCATCATCTGGTCATAAGCTTGTAGTTCGATATTTTGGAGCATTCCGAAAAATTTTATCCCACAAATTAAGGCCGTAATTGCCAGGCTAGATATCAAAGCCCCTGGCAATCCAGGTTTGCGGAACAGAGATGAACTGGGAATGTCTGGCTTCTGGGTGCGGATTAGCTCTTGCCAAGTGAGTGGTATCTGTGCTGGATTTTGGCAAATGATGGGTAGCCAAGTTGCACAAGGAAATTGATCCTCGATACCTTGCAACCGTTCCCGCGCTTGTCGTACTGCTTGATATAAAGATTTACCATTGGCAAACCCGGCTAAAAAATACTTTAAAAATTCCTTGGCTACCTGGTCTGGCACAGGTTCGCGCATGACAATAATCTGGGGAATGTGCAAATCTGCTAATTCTCGCGCCAAACCCAATCCATCACAAGAGTTGAAAATTGCCAATTGTAAGCCCCGTTCAATGGCTTGTTTCAAGGCATACTTTAATTCGCTGATACTAAGACTGTCGGTTTTATTCAAGTAGATGCGCCCACAACCATCATGTCCTTGACTAGAACTGTGCCCAGCAAAAAACAGAATATCCCAGTTTTTTCCCCAAAGATGGTCGGTTAATTCCTGCCGTTGTGGTTCTACTATGAAGCTGACATCGGCATTAGGGCACTCTTGTAATAGAGCTTGGTCAGCCTGAGTATCAATCCCCTGACTATTACCCACAATTGCCAAAATATTTACCACTGGGTTGGGGTTACGTAGTTTGAGAACGCGATCGTACGTTGGCGATGAAAGTGCGATTTCCGCCTTGGGGTAGCGTTCTAGTAAGTCCCACAGATGCCAGGGTAATCTTTGTAATTGGTTATTTTCTGATTGTAAAATTACGCGGATTTCGTCTGTAGCCAACAATTTTTCTAGCCATTTCTCCCGCAAGGGGCGAAACTCTTCGGCTTGCAGCCAGCTGTTAAAACGTGCCCGCAAAATATGGGACATATTGTGGCAGTCTTGGGTGATTGACACATTCGTCACTTGGATTTTGTCAGCGTCCAAACGATAACGATTGCCTAACTGTAAATAACTAGATTGCCAACGGTGATAGTAAAGCGGCATTTCCGGTGATGGTGGCAGTTTCCCCGTGATTTCTGTGGCCGGGCGATCGCTTTCTTCACCTATCTGGAGAGTGACAGTAAACCCCTGGTCAAAACTACCGTCTCCGAATTTCAAAACCACTAATTTAGCCATGACTTTTGAGACTGGTATTACTGACAAAGATTAAAAATTGGCGTATTTCAAATGACAAAATGTTCTGTAATACTCATATTACCTAATGATACCTGAACGCTGAACTGCTCTTGGATTTCACCTTTAAATTGTAATTGTATATAATTGTCAGCACTTCTGGCAGAAGCTTCGAGAAACACCGCTCCCGACTCATCTAAAACTCTCAGTTGTACTCCCGTCGGCAGGTAGATTTGATTACCTGTAGAGTGTAACTGTAAGCGAATACTGGTTTTTTGGTTAGCTTCTGGGTTAATTTCTACAATTAACATCACGGGTTGGTCAACTATTTGGATGCCCAAATCAATCAGTTTTGCCCGTCTAGTGACTGTTTCGGCTTGGTCTTGAGAGGTTTCGTCAGTCATTACCGCACTACGAAAGGCATAAGCTGGTCTAGATTCTAGTGAGTTCCGTAAAGATTCCAAAGTTTGCCAGCCAGCTTCACATTGATCAACAACCCACTGACTCAAATTCACCAAAGTTTTGATTGGGGAAGTTTTGAGTTGCGCCAAACAATCAATTAATGCTTCTGGGGGTTGGAGTTGACTTAAAGGTAATGTTTCAGTTGTGACACTTGGGATAAATCCTAGCAGCTGTGCTTCATGGAGTGACTCATCAATTTGTACCACCACATAACCCACTCGTTCTTGCCAAGCTTCTGGGGGAATCACACATACCTGTTGATCCACAGTCACAGGACGACACTCTAAACGACCTAGTGAGGGGATTTCCAGATCAGCTACATTGGCACAGAGTTGCATAATCAGGTTCCAACTATCACTGATTTTCAAATCGGTAGGAATTTCCATCATCTGCAAGTAGTCATTGACTACTGACACAGCTAGAGTATTCAGCCGGACTTGCTCTGCTTTGTCGGGAGTTGGCTGTTGGTTGGCAAATAACTGAGCCGTGGTGCGAGCTGCTTGGGAGATCGGCAAAGGTAATGCGAAATTCTCTAGCCTCTCAGTGATGTTATTCATAATTCAATCCCCATTAATCAATGCTGCTGTACACATATCACCCGCATTTACTAAATTTATGCCAAAAAATGGGGAAGTGGAAAATGTTAAGGGGACAAGGTGAAATAGTGCTGCGTCCGGGTTAACTCCACCCAGGCGACTGCATAAACGCAAATCAGATCAGACGTTTTTGTAAAGCCACAACCACAGCCTGAGCGCGATCGCTCACTGCTAATTTGTGTAAAATGGCATGGACATGCACCCTCACAGTACCAGGGGTAATGTAAAGTGCTAGGGCAATTTCTTGATTAGTTTTTCCGGCTGCTAACAGCGATAAAATTTCTTGTTCACGCTGAGTCAGAGGATTTGCAGGTTTGGAGATATTTGCTGAATGCGGCTCAGAGGCAAAAGTAGACCGAATTTCTTGTGTTGCTGTTTCATCCCACCAAGATGCTCCCGCAGCCACAGAACGCAGTGCTAATACTAATTTTTCCGCAGCAATTCCTTTGAGGCAATAACCTTGCGCGCCTGCTGCAATCAACCGCGCAATCAAAGTTTTTTGGGAGTGGGAAGTTAAAACTAAAATTGGCAAATGAGGATTTTGTTGCTTAATTTGTTTACAAGCTTCCAGTCCGCCAATCCCTGGCAATCCCACATCTAGCAGCACTACATCTAAGGGATGTTGGTTGACTAACTCAATCGCTGTTTCACCATCTTCAGCCTCAGCAACAATCTCTAACCCACTCTCTTCTTGCAATCGCACACGCAAGCCTAAACGAAAGAGTTCATCATCCTCAACTAAGAGAATTTTCATAGAGGTAGACAGCATCTCACGCAGTTAGAGAGGAATGAAACGGGTAGACTGGGAGCTTGAAAGCAAACATAGCTCCCATGGGTATTCTGTTCTCTGCCCAGATTATACCGCCGTGGGCTGCAATAATTTGGCGAGATAAATAAAGTCCCAATCCTGAGCCTTTGGTTTGGCGTTGGCTGTGTCCCTGATAGAAGCGCTCAAATAAATGGGAAAATTCTTCTGGCTGGATACCTGCACCTGCATCCAAAATTTTCACAACCTGATAGGAAGGTTGCGACTCTAACACAACTTCTACACGGCCATTGCGTCGGGAATGATTGATCGCATTTACGAGAAGATTGATCAAGACTCGTTGCAGTTGTAAGGCATCACCTTTCACCCACAAAGATTGCCGCCAATCAGAGTTACCATAGTTAAGTGACAGATAAACGCGTCGGCTAGCCGCTAACTCACTCAGGGTAGCTGCTGCTTCCTCTGCCAAGATAGCTAAATCTACAGGTGCTAAGTTCAGTTCTAAGCCTTCAGTATCATTACGATAAATATCTAATAATGTTTGTAACAATTGTAGTGAAGTTTGATGACTACGCGCCATTGTAGCTAAAACTTTTTGTTGTGCTGGCAATACAGGGCCAAATTTTTCGGCTTCAAAAGCTTTGAGAGTTTCAATTGCTCCTAATAACGGCGTTTTCAAATCGTGGGTGAGTGTGGAGGCAAAATCTTCTCGGACTTTGACTAATTCCTCTTGTGCTTCTAACTTGGCACGAGTTAAGGCGATCGCATCTTCAGAACGACGCAGGCGATCGCTCAATCCACCTGTGACAATCAATGCCATCACCGCGATCGCTCTACTAGCAATTGTCGAGGTCTTCATCACCTCACCTCCTGGGACGACAAGATTCAACATAGTTAAACACACAGCCGCAAGGGTAGCTTGAAAAGTCGCACGCCTTCCCAACCAGGAATTTGTTAATAAAATCGGGCCTGTGTAGAGATACCCAAAAACGTAGGGAATTGGCGTAGAAAACTCTAGAACTATCACAAATATATATAAGCTAGCAATAATTAAATGTTTGCCTAAATGTGATTCTTTATGAAAATATTGAGCTATGAAATGTCCCATTCAAAGAATAACTATTATTAACTAAATATCCAGTTTTTATTTTATATTGAGTGCTAAATTACTCGAAAAAATACAAGAAACCCATATAAATTATTTTATGTTGTTTTTTGTCTGCATGTAATTCTTTACAGCGTTTATCTCAAAATAAACAACTTTCTAAACACTCTAAACACTTTTCTATATATGGATATAGAAAAATAAACTCGGTTTTATATCCTTCTATTACTTGTTTTAATTAAAAAATTCATCAATCATATGAATTATTACAGTTTATCAAACAAATTTTGTTTTTTTTATAAATTACATAAATGCTGCTATGGCATCAAGTTTAATAAGTGCAAACATTACAAGTAATAGCTGTTATTGTGGCATTCCTTTAAATAGCTTAAAGTTGCCAGAAAAATGCTTTGTCATAGGTCTGATTAGAGATAACCAAGTTATCCTAGCAAGTACTGAACCTACTATTTGGTATGGAGATGTCATCTTGACTGTTGCTTTAAGTGCCAGTTTAGTACCTATGCTAAAACTTGTCATTCATAAAACTCATCCGGTTCACTACTCATCCCAAGAATGTTTAATTAACAATTCAAAATAATCTGTCGGGAGATTTTTTAATTCATGTTACAAGGATGGATACAGATTGCTTTGACTTTACTGATAGTCATCGCCACAACTCCCTTCCTAGGGAAATATATAGCACGTGTTTTCATGGGAGAACCAACACTATTTGATCCGCTACTTAATCCTTTAGAAAGAGTAATTTATATCTTTAGTGGGGTGCAATACCAGGAAAATATGACAGGCTGGCAATATGCCAAAGCATTGCTATATAGCAATCTTATCATGGGAATTTTGGTGTACTTAATCTTGATGTTCCAAGGATGGTTGCCACTAAATCCCACAGGATTGGATGCGCCTAATTGGGATTTAGGACTGCATACTGTTATTTCTTTTGTCACTAACACCAACCAACAGCATTACTCTGGTGAAATAACCTTGAGTTATGCCAGTAAAATCTTCGCCCTGGGTTTTTTAATGTTTACCTCAGCCGCAACTGGTTTAGCAGTAGGCATAGCTTTTATTCGTGGTGTAACCGGCAGACTATTAGGCAACTTTTACACTGACCTCATCAAGTCAATCACCCGGATTTTATTGCCGATATCAATAGTTGGCGGATTGTTATTACTATTAGCGGGTGTACCAGAAACCTTAGCAGGGCCAGCAACAGTAACCACTCTTGAGGGGGCAACTCAAGTAATTGCCCGTGGCCCAGTCGCCCACTACGAAATTATCAAAGAACTGGGAGAAAACGGTGGTGGCTTCTTTGGTGTCAACTCAGCGCATCCCTTGGAAAATCCCAATGGCTTTTCTAACTTGTTAGAAACTTGCATGATGATTGCCATCCCCGCATCACTAATTTATACCTATGGTGTGTTTACTAATAACCGTAAGCAAGCATGGTTAGTGTTTTGGATGGTGTTTTTAATTTTTGTCTTTTTGGTAGGTATTGCCGCCGTAGGCGAGTTTCAAGGCAACCCCTTAATTAATCCCCTCTTAGGAGAACAGCAACCCAACTTAGAAGGAAAAGAAGTGCGATTTGGTTGGGCACAAACAGCACTTTGGGCAGTTATGACCACAGCGACAATGTGCGGTGCTGTCAATGGAATGCATGATTCCTTAATGCCTCCTGGCGGATTTGCCACGCTGTTTAATATGTTCTTACAAATCATTTGGGGAGGTCAGGGAATCGGCACCGCTTACTTATTTATCTACTTAATTTTGGCAGTATTCCTGACTGGGTTAATGGTAGGAAGAACACCAGAATTTTTAGGACGCAAAATCGAGAAAAAAGAAATCGTTTTAGCCAGCGTCGTCTTATTAGTTCACCCCTTTGCCATTCTCATTCCCTGGGCGATTACATTTGGTTTTCCTGATAACCTCTCAGGTATTACCAATCCAGGTTTTCATGGCGTTTCTCAAGTAATTTACGAATACGCTTCCGCCGCAGCTAACAACGGTTCGGGTTTTGAAGGACTAAACGATAACACCCTGTGGTGGAACCTCAGCACCAGTCTCAGCATTTTAGCAGGACGTTACATCCCCATCATGGCACTGCTACTTTTAGCAGATAGCATGTCTCGCAAACAACCAGTACCCATCACCACCGGCACCCTGAGAACCGACACCAGACTCTTCACAGGAGTTACAAGCAGCGTAATTTTAATCCTTGGTGCCCTCACTTTCCTCCCCGCACTAGTATTAGGCCCTATAGCAGAAGCATTTCAATTAGCCAGAGGAGGGTAAAACCTCATTCCTCTCTTCTTTGCGCCTCTGCGTCTCTGCGTGAGATCAAAAAATCTAATTCATTTACCCACAAATGCAAACAACCATAAAACAGCGAAAAAAACGCAAACATAAACCCCAAGTCCAAAAAACACAACTTTACACCAAAGCATTTAAACAAGCATTTATCAAACTACACCCACGTAACATGATTAAAAATCCAGTCATGTTCGTAGTCTGGTTAGGTACAATCATCACCGCACTGATGACAATTGCACCAAACTTATTCGGCCCCACACCAGGGGAAAACCCGCGATTATTCAATGGACTTATCACCCTGATTTTGTTCTCAACCGTTCTCTTTGCCAACTTTGCCGAAGCCGTAGCCGAAGGACGAGGAAAAGCTCAAGCAGATGCCTTGCGGTCTGCAAAATCCGATGCCAAAGCCAAAAAAATTCTCCCCGATGGTTCTTTTCAAGAAGTAAGTTCCACAGCCTTACGTCGCGGTGACACAATCAAAGTAACTGCTGGTGATATCATCCCTGCTGATGGAGAAGTAATTAAAGGTGTGGCCTCTGTTGATGAATCGGCAATTACAGGTGAATCAGCACCAGTCTTAAAAGAACCAGGTTCAGATATTGCTAGTTCAGTCACCGGAGGAACGCGTATTGTTTCCGACGAACTCATCATTCGAGTAACTAACGACCCTGGACAAGGCTTTCTTGACCGGATGATTGGTTTAGTAGAAGGCGCTGACCGCAGCAAAACACCCAATGAAATTGCCTTGACAGTTTTGCTGGCAGTTCTCACCCAGGTATTTTTGGTTGTGATTGCCACACTACCTACAGTGTCAGTCTATGTCAACTCACCTCTCAGTATCACCGTACTCATCGCCTTACTCGTAGCACTAATTCCCACCACCATCGGCGGATTATTAAGCGCTATTGGCATTGCCGGGATGGATAGAGTTGCTCAGTTTAATGTCATTGCTACTTCTGGACGGGCGGTGGAAGCTTGTGGGGATATCAACACCCTCATCTTAGATAAAACAGGTACGATTACCTTAGGAAACCGCTTGGCAGAAGAATTTATTCCCGTCAACGGTCATGCAATGGCAGATGTCGCGCAAGTTGCCCTAGCATCGAGTGTGTTTGACGAAACACCAGAAGGCAAATCAATTGTCAAGCTCGCAGAGCAATTAGGCGCAAAATTAGATTTTGATACTAAACAAGCAGAAGGTATTGAATTTTCTGCCAAAACTCGGATGAGTGGGACTGACTTATCTAATGGGGTGGAAATTCGTAAAGGTGCAGTAGATGCCATTAAAGGATTTGTCCGTTCTCGCCAAGGAAAATTAACGCCGGAACTTGATATCACTTTTGAACGAATTTCTCGATTAGGTGGTACTCCATTAGCACTCTGTAAAAACAATGAGATATACGCTGTAATTTATCTTAAAGACATCATTAAACCAGGAATTCGCGAACGGTTTGACCAAATGCGACGCATGGGAATTAAAACCATCATGCTGACAGGAGATAACCGTATTACAGCATCTGTAATTGCCCAAGAAGCCGGAGTTGATGACTTTATTGCTGAGGCCACACCTGAAGACAAAATAGCAGTCATTCAAACTGAACAAGCCCAAGGCAAGCTCGTCGCCATGACAGGAGATGGCACCAACGATGCCCCAGCCTTAGCTCAAGCAAATGTAGGTGTGGCAATGAATACAGGTACTCAAGCAGCCAAAGAAGCTGCTAACATGGTAGACCTAGATTCCGACCCCACCAAGTTAATTGATATCGTTACCATTGGTAAGCAATTACTAATTACCCGTGGTGCACTGACAACTTTTTCTATTGCCAACGACATCGCTAAATACTTTGCCATTCTCCCAGCTATCTTCGCCGGAATTGGTGTTGGCGCTCTGAATATTATGGGTTTAACTAGTATCCAATCTGCCGTTTTATCAGCCTTAATTTACAACGCCTTAATCATTCCTGCACTCATTCCCCTAGCACTAACTGGTGTAAAATTTCGTCCACTAACCGCAGACCAACTCCTACAACGCAACATTTTTATCTATGGATTTGGAGGTGTAATTACTCCTTTTATTGCCATTAAAATCATTGACGTTTTAATTACAACTATAGGGCTAGCTTAGTCAAATACTTTGCGCCCCTTTGCATTTCCATCATGAAAAATTTATCTCTATTTCTCTTTTTCATACTTTGCGTAAACGTGTTGTTAGCACAAGCCGTATACGCAGCCACACCTGACGAAATATCACGCGCTGCATCTTACGCCATTGCTCTTTTAGGACTCACAACTTTCAGCGTCAGCATTTATTTATTTGTTGTGATTTTTCAACCGGAGAAATTTTCATGAGCCAATTTACTCAAGCAATTCGTTCCACCTTAGCTTTGTGGATACTAACAGCCTTTCTTTATCCATTATTCATGCTTATTTGTGGACAGATAGCATTTCCCTTTCATGCCAACGGGAGCTTAATCACCAACAATCAAGGCACAGTCATTGGTTCAGCCTTAATTGGTCAACCCTTTGCTAGCGATCGCTATTTCTGGAGTCGCCCTAGTACTATTGATTACAGTACCAGGAAAGCAGTCGCTACCACAGGTGAGTCAGGAGCCAGCAACCTAGCACCTAGTAACCCCGCACTTCGCGAACGTATTCAAGGGGAAGTTACAAGGTTGCAACAAGCCAATATTCAGCCAACTGCTGACTTAGTGTATACCTCTGGCTCTGGTTTAGATCCACACATTAGCCTTGAGTCTGCTCAAGCTCAAATATCGCGAATTGCTAACGTCCGCAATCTAAATACTCAACAAATTCAAACTCTGATATCTCAAAACATCGAAGGCCGATTTCTGGGTATATTCGGTGAACCTGGAGTTAATGTTCTCAAGCTAAATTTGGCTTTGGACGCTTTATGATTCATTCCCACAACACCTTACCCAATAGTTCTTATATTCGTCCTCACAGACGCGGGAAACATAAAATTTTTATTGGTATGGCTCCCGGAGTCGGTAAAACTTACAAAATGTTAGAAGAAGCACATCAACTTAAAGAAGACGGAATTGATGTGGTTATCGGTATGTTAGAAACTCATGGACGCCAAGAAACAGCCATGAAAGCTGCTGGACTAGAGGTAGTTCCCCGCAAAGCCTTTATTCACCAAAATATTAATCTTCCAGAAATGGACACAGATGCAGTTTTGCAGCGCTCTCCCCAACTGGTTTTAGTAGATGAACTTGCTCATACCAACATTCCTGGTTCCCAACGACAAAAACGCTATCAGGACGTAGAAGTAATTTTAGCAGCCGGAATTGATGTTTATTCCACTGTGAATATTCAACATTTGGAAAGCTTGAATGACCTAGTAGCCAGAATTACAGGTGTCGTGGTGCGAGAGCGGATTCCTGATTATCTACTAGATGAAGCTGATGCTGTTGTTGTCATTGATGTTACGCCAGAAACTTTAGAAGAACGCTTGCGAGAAGGCAAAATTTACGCCCCTGAGAAAATTGAGCAATCCCTGAAAAACTTCTTTCAGCATCGTAATCTCATAGCTTTAAGGGAACTAGCATTAAGAGAAGTAGCAGATACAGTTGAGGAAGAAGCAAACACTTCTAACTTTGTCGGACAACATTGTAATATTCACGAACGAGTTTTAGTATGTGTATCTACTTATCCTGATTCTGTGCAACTGTTACGTCGAGGCGCACGTATTGCCAATTATATGAATGCACAACTGTATGCTGTCTTTGTTGCTAATCCTGAACGATTCCTCACTAAAGAAGAAAGTTTACATATCGATACATGCAAAAAGTTATGTCAGGAGTTTGGTGGAGAATTTTTACACGTCAAAAGCCAAAATATTGCCAAAGAAATTGCTCAAGTTGCCGCAGACTATCACATCACTCAAATTATTATTGGTGAAAGCCAGCAGCCGCAATGGAAAAGATTTTTTAAAAGGTCTTTTACTCAACAACTCATAGATTTAATTAGAGATAAAAATATAGATTTACACATCATTTCTACTAAGAAATAATTACAATTATTTTATTGCTTATGTAATCCATAAATTCTTCATAGAAGCTGTTTCTCGCTTTCGAGTGAAGGTAATTCATAAATCCCAAGTAACTAATTACTGTTTGCTTGGGATTTCTTGTTTACTAAAAAGGCTTTGAGGCTAACGCCTAAATAGTAATGAATCAATTGATTTGTCTACTCGCTGAGTGGCATGTATCTGAATGGCTACGCCAGGTTTTAGTGAATCAATTGATTTATCCACTCGTTGAGTCGCATGTAATAAACGGCTATGCCGTGTGGAATGAAGTTACATAATGGTTATTTACTCTCATGCAAAAAATCAAAGAATTGACTTTTGTTATTATCGTTGTCTTGCTGATTGGCGGTTCTTTAGGACTAGCTTACATCGATAAAGATTACCGTTCAGTATTTGCTGACATTGTGAAACTGAGTCTTGGTGGTTATGTCGGTTGGGTTACTTCTGCTCGACAAAATGATCAAAACACTAAGAAATAAATACCTATGCTTCTACATTCTTGAATGCATTTAGAGCATTGGTATTACTTGATTTGGTCTCTTACTACTTGTCTTAGGTATCACTCATTATTTTAAATCTCTGTAACTTTCGTTCCCATTTGACAAATAAGCTTCGCTTATCAACCTCATCTATCTTTTCTTTGTCGCCAACGAGGTCTTGGTCTTCCTCCTCCAATTCTTGCATATAGTGTCTGAGTATACCTCCAACAGCGATCGCTCTAGTTTGATGCATCTGACGGGTTAACTCTAGAAACCATTCTTTACCTGATACTAAATCTGACTCTTTCACCTGATACTTGAGGATTTCCGGGATTAGCTGCTTGGGGTCGTGATGCTTGGCGATCGCGCTAACATGAAGAACAGGCTGATAATCTATGCGTAAGCACTTTTGCCACAACGTCACCCACTTAGCATGAGAAATATAGCCATGACTGAAATACGAAGGCTGTACCATAGCCAAAATATGCAGATGAGGGTGCGCTGATATTCCGTCTTTACCCTTAGTCACTTCTATCGATTTAATCCATCCCTTTGCAGGCCAGGCTTTTAATTCAGTCAATCGCTTAAAAGCTTTGTTTATCTCATCCAAGCTTTCCCTGAGTTGCTTAATTTGACAATTCTTAACGGTGAGGGTGATAAATAGCCAACGATACTTGGGGTAATCTGCAACAACCTGTGGGATAGTTTTATAGGCTCTAGCTTTCCACATGAGCGCTCTCCTCCACTGACAAACCGGACAATGGCGCACTCTACAGAATCGCGCATTTGACAGTTTTAACTCGAAAATACCTTCTGTTTCTTCAGGGACTAAGCGAAATTCCAGCAACTCGGAACACATTCTCATCCGCCAAGCATACTCTAAAAAGTTATCCTCCCCAGATGTAGCGTAATAGTAAGCAATTTGCTCAACATTGGCTCGGTGTTTGTCCCAAATTTTACCTGTAGGAGCAATCTCAGCTAAACTCAGTACATCTTGATCTTTTGAGTACTTTTTTGGCGATAAATCAACAGGAATGAAGTTTCCGTGTGCAGCTGGAGTAGACACAAAATACCCTTGTGTGTTTGGTACGAAAGCCCAAACTTAACACTAATTTATACACTCAATCAACAATAAAAATATTTAGGTCAGTAGTATAGACAGATCCAGAAATTAAATTTAATCAGTAACACCTGAAGTTTTACCAAAGAGGTGGAGAATTTGCCACCTCTGCTATACACTGTGCCACAATCACAACCAATTACCAATTAACACATAGGTAGACCAAAAGCTTGGTGCCCTGTAATTAGGATGTTGTAGTAGTTGGAGTTGAGCATGGCGCAATGCTGCGGCTTTGGTGACATTACCTTTCTGAAGTTCTCGATAGAAATCACCAACAAACAAGGCTGTAGATTCATCATCAATCTGCCACAAAGAAGCCAAGGTACTACGTGCCCCTGCTCGTACTGCTGCTCCCGCTAGCCCCAGGGCTGCACGGTTGTCTCCTGTTGCTGTTTGGCAAGCACTCAAAACTAATAGTTCTACAGCTTGCAGTTGAGTCTCATCCCGACTGCGAAGCAAACTATCAAATTGTGTAACATTGATCGCGCCATCGGCAGCCAAAATAAAGGTTTTCTCAGCGCTAGAGCTAAACTGACCATGAGTTGCCAGATGCACTACATTGAATGAAGTAGCATTCACATGCTTTTCCAGTGCCTTGCGGGTGAACTGCTGATCTAGCAGACTGGTGATGGAGACTCCGGCGCTAGCAATGGAATTAACTTCAGACTTGATGGCAGGTAAGGGTGAAAAGTTGGGGAAATCCTCTGGTGGCTGAGTTAGCCCGGCAATTAAAGCTCTGAGTTTTTGTGGTAGTAGGGGTTTGGGGTTTTGGAGTTGCAGACCAACGCTGAGGGCGATCGCATATTTTTCAATTAAGTATTTCTGTCCATCATAGAGTGCAGCCATTGGTAAATTACGTAACGCTCCATCTAGAACAAATACTAGGGTATTCACTTTACTGGCTGATAATTCCGACTCAATGGGTTGAATCAGCCACTTGTAAACTTGTTGTGATTGGGTTTTGATGGCGTTGGTAGCAGCAGGATTAACCAGATGATTTCGCAGTTTTGTTAAAACTTGATCTACTTCTGTTTGATTAATGTTGGTACTGTAATGTTGTAGAGGTTTATGGGGAATTTTGACAATTACCTGAATTTGTTCGGGGAGAATAATTGGGTAAAGGATGGCAGCAGTTGTATTATCTTGTTCTACTACTTGATCTATGGTTACTGTATTACCTTGTAGACAAGCTTCTCGAAAGAAGTTATCTAATTCTGCCAATTGCAATGCCTCAATTCTGTGCCGGGCTTTATCTAAAGTTTTTTCATCCAGTTTTCCTGGTTGGGAGTGTAATAGTAAATCTACTGATTGGCGGTATATTGGTTCGACACTATCCCGGAAATTAAATTGCACATTTTGATTAACTGCTACTAAGTCACTGCGGAGAGATTTGAGAGTTGCCGTAGCAGCATCATAAGCGGCGATCGCGCCCTGAATGTCTTTTTGTACCCAAAGTAATCTACCTAACTGCCACTCCGAGCGATAAGCAATTTCCAGGGCGTTATTCGCCTGAGCTAAACTTAATGCCTGCTGGGTCAGCTTTTGCGCTTCTGACCACTGCTGATTCCGCTCGTACAAACTACCCAAGCTCAAAAGTGCATAAGCTTCTGCTTGCTGATCGCCCAAACTACGCGATTGTTGGACGGAAGTGGCGAGTAATTTTGCTAAATCTTGAGTGTTGGGGATTGGGGAAGAACTTATACTAGTAGTCGCCTCTGCTCCTCTGCCCAATTTCATCAAACTTTGTGCAAAGTTAATCTGGGCGTAAATTGCACCACGGCTGGGGGGTAGCTCTTTGAGTTGGGATTGAATTGATGGTAGTAAAGTTGCAATTTCTGCTAGTTTTCGATCTTCAATGAGCAAACTGAGTTGATTGAGTTGCGCTTGGACTTTTGTCAAGGGCGAGGGGGATAATTGAACTGTTTGCTGATAATAAGTAATTGCCTGTTGTTTTTGCTGCTGTGCTAGAGCGTTGTTCCCCAAACTAAAAAGGCTAGCCCCGATGTCAGTGCTGGATTGTAGGCGTTGAGCAATATTCAAACTTTCCTGGAGAGCAACTTGTGATTTTTTATGATTCCCCGCTACCAAAAGGGCATCACCGAGCGATCGCAATCCTACTGCTTTTGCTAGGGAGTCTGGTTGAGATTTTAATTGCTCAGTTGCCGCTTCGAGGATTTCTACAGCCCGACGATAAAATCCTTGAGTCCGCCACGCCTGTGCTTGATTGATCTGCGATCGCACTACGCCATTTTGATTTTTTACTTGTCTGTAAAGTTCTGCTGTCTGTTGCCATGTTGTTAAAGCTGCTTCTGTTTGTCCCGTGGCTAGTTGCAGACGACCTTGAATATCTAGTGATTGAGCAAGTACTAGCAGATGTTGGTTTTTCTCCTGTCCTCTCAATAAATTCAAGCTGTCTGTAATTGCCCGTTGTGCCTCATTCCAAGCACCTAGTTGTTGATAAGCTAGGGATAAATTGCTCAAGGTGGTAGCTTGTCTCAGGTGATCTCCCTGCTGCTGGTATTCCTGTGCTGCTTGCTGTAATATCTGCACTGCTGCCGCAAACTGCCCGGCATCGTATAATATTTTACCTTGTTGCCAGTGAGATGCTGGAGAAGAATTTACAGAAGTGATCGCTTGAGATGATTCGTTGAGGGCGATCGGCATTTTTCCCAGCACGGGTGAACTAAGGATACACAGTAAAGCTATCAGGAAGTACAAAGGCAGAAACATCTTACCTTTTTTCTTCCGGTTTCTCACTCCAGAATTTGGACAACAAACCCTAGTTGCTTTAGTCATGGATCTACAACAAGCCCTCCAACTCAGCAAATTTACGTAAACGTGGTAGGCACTGACGCTGATAAAAACTGCTTAAAGTCGGAATTGGCAGCCCGAATTCTCTGGATAAATCTTTCCAGCTAACTTCTGGGGGTAGGCGTTTGAGGATTAACACCTGACAATTCACCTCTGGGTGTCCTTTAATGTGAGTACTACGTAGTTCTCCATCTGAGTCTGTCTTAGCCCATATTTCCAAGTTTTCTAAAATGGGAGGTGCTTGGGGACTAGCTGGCAAATTATCTACTGGATCAATGGTTTCGCTACTTTCACCCGACTTAAACTGATGCAGCTTGACAGAAACTGTTGTAGCCTGTGTGTTTTGCTGGTCTAGATAAAAGTCTTGTAGTCTACGTTTTAGATAAGCATTTAACCAAGTTATGACACTGCCATAGCTAGGATCGTAAGTCTGACCTGTCAAACCATCACAAACGTTGCGGCAAAAATATAACCAAGTTTGTTGCAGTGCATCTTGATAGTAGGGAGTACTTTCCCGCCAAAGTCTACTGGCTGTTAGGCGAATAATTTGTGTGAGCAGCTTTTGACGCTGAGGGCTTCCAGGTGGGTATCCACAGGCTTGGGCAACTAAGTTACGTAGTTGGGCATCGAATTCAACCATGACAATTTGGGACTGGGCGAAGAAAGCAATGATATCTTGGTATTTTGGATGAAATCAAGTCTAGAGAAATACCTTGTGTCGTGATATTGTCTCATGTTTAATTTCCCCAACCCCAAATTTTTATTAAACTGTAATTGGACTATAAATTTAACCAAGATCAGAAAATTTGCCACCAAGAATTAGTCAAATTACCGACGCTTAACTTCATTTTTTGGCGAATGTCTTGGATCTGCCAGTTGGTTAGCAAGGCATCTGGCATACTTGCTGAATTATCATCAAGCCAAAATAGGCCTGCTTGCTGCATTTCTTCTCGGTTCAAGGGGTCGGCGGAACAGGGGTCGCAATTGCCCATATCCCAGGCATATTCTAGAAAGGCAACTTTCTGATCTTCTTTTGTATAAGAAGTTTGAAACATGGACTTGTAGAAATTGCTAAATTCATCTTTTATAAATATAGGAATGTTGGCATTAGTAGGAATTTTCACTGTGCGGTAGTTTGTGATTTCTGCCTGACCTTTAGGTGAGAGAATGTAGACAATCAAATCCCAAGACAAGGAACAAGCCCAGAAATAGAATTTGATAATCACGTATATCTTTGAACAAAATTACCGCTTTATTCAGGGATTACCCGGAGCTTTTTCCTCAATGCTAGACGAATGCCAGTTAAAATCACATTGCTGTTACAGAATTTGTGACAAAATCAGTAACTCCTCCATTAGATAGAACAATAAATTGGCTATATCGCCTCGTTAGTCAGAGGACAGACAATGCTTAGCTTTCTAGGATCTATTGAGAAGAGAAAAACAGTCATCAGAATTCAATCCTTTACTTGAGGCAGAAAGTCAAGGATAAATGTGTGTTAACGCTTAAATGCACATTTCTGAGACAAAATCAGGAGCGTGACACCATGCTATTTAAAAACCGAACAGCCGCAGGTCAATTTTTGGCTGGGGAGTTAGCAGATTATGCTAATCGCTCAGATGTAATAGTGTTAGGACTGCCCAGGGGTGGTATACCCGTCGCCTTTGAAATTGCCAAGGCCTTAAATGTCCCTTTAGATGTACTTGTGGCACGTAAATTAGGTGTACCAGAGCAAGAAGAATTGGCAATGGGGGCAATTGCTTCGGGTGGTGTGCGGATAATTAATGAACACATCGTCAACTTGGTAAATATCTCCGATGAAACAATTGCCAGAGTCGCAGTGCAAGAAGAACGAGAGTTAGAACGTCGAGAACAGCTTTATCGAGGCGATCGCCCTTTCCCTGATTTACAAGGACGTACAGTTATTTTGGTAGATGATGGTTTAGCAACTGGTGCCACCATGTGGGCTGCTGTGGCCTCTGTGCGACGACAGCAACCTGCGCTGATTGTGATTGCAGTACCGGTGGCTGCAACCGAAACCTGCCAAGAGTTGGCAGAAGCGGTAGACGATATAGTCTGTGCTGCAACACCTAGCCCCTTTTATAGTGTTGGTTTGTGGTATGAAGACTTTCCCCAAACTACAGATGATGAAGTCCGCGACTTACTAACAAAAGCTCCAGACTTAAAAGTGCTGAGTTAGACGAATATCACCTGACAACTAGTTAGCATACCCGGAATTACTTTTGGCTGTTGCTTATTTGAATTTTGACGAAAATATGAAAATTCCCCCAGAAATCACCTATCGCAATGTCGAGAAAACAAATGCAATTGATACCTTAGTTCATGAAAAAATTGCCAAATTAGAGCATGTTTGTAATTACATTAATAGCTGCCATATAGCCATTGAAAAGACACACGATCGCCCCCGTAGCGGTTCTCCCTATCGAGTGCGAATTGATATTACAGTACCACCGGGTCACGAAATTGTGGCAGAAAGCAATCCGGGTGAGAGTAACCAATATGACCCTTTAGATGCAGTAATTAGGGATGCCTTTAATGCCGCTCGTCAGCAACTTATTAAACTGAATCAGCGCCAACATGAAAGCGATCGCTCCCAAAGTCATGAGCAAGCTCAGGAAACAACCGCACTTGTCACCAAGCTGTTTCGAGACCAGGGTTATGGCTTTCTGAAAACTTTGGATGGTCAAGAAATCTACTTCCACCACAATAGCGTATTACATGACGACTTTGAACGCTTGGAAATTGGCACTGGTGTACATTTTGCCCTGGAACAGGGCGAAGAAGGCCCCCAAGCTAGCACCGTCAAGATTGTTGATAAACCGGGTGTTCGTGCTGGCAAATCTGATCAAACCTTAATTGAACCACCATTAGACTGGAGGAAATAAGCGTGTGAACTCACAAGTTAATGAATTAAAACAAACTGCATCTCAGTTACTTGCAGCCATGCTATCCAATCCCCACATTTACCCAAAAGTCAGTGATGAGGCAGGTTGTGGACAAATGGAACAGCAATTGATTATTGCCGCCGTGGAGATAGCTGAACGCTTAAACCAGCATTGCGAAGCAGCAGGTAGAGACCAATGACAATCAACTTTCTCACCTCTAACTCTCTGCGTCTGGAGCGCACGCCACTTGCTACAAGTCGGGAGACCCGCCCAACGCAGTGGCTCCTCTGCGTGAGCAAAATCCATACTTAATAATCAGCAACTAATCGCACATGGAACTTCAAAGTCTGGTTTTTTTCAATAGGCTGAATAATTTTAGTGTTTTAAATAATTAATATTTCTTAGCAAATAAAAAATGCTTTATTGTACCAAATATCGGTAAATGCCCCTGGATTAAGTGTTTTGGATAAAATAAGTTAACAATTGGTAGCCTGATCAAATACGCCATAACGAGCTTTTCCCTGCTTTTTAGCACGGTACATGGCAATATCTGCATCCCGCAGTAGGCTTTCAGGTTCATCGTAACCACCGCTATTCAAGGCAATACCAATGCTGGCTGTGGTGTATATCTGATGTCCATTGAGGCTAAGTGGCAACCCTAAGGTGTCTTGAATCCGTTTGGCGACGTTTGTGGCATCAGTAACGTCTTTAATTTCCTCTAACAGTACGGCAAATTCATCACCACCAAATCGCCCTACAGTATCGCCACTGCGTACACACGACTCTAAGCGGCGGGCGATCGCGACTAAAAAATTATCCCCCATGCCATGCCCAAAGCGATCGTTAATTCCTTTGAAGCCATCTAAATCCAAAAACAAAACCGCGAATCGATAATCGGTGCGTCGTTTGCTGCGTTCTATTGCTTGCTTGAGTCGATCTAAAAATAACACTCGATTGGGTAGTGCTGTTAGTCCGTCATAAAAAGCATTCCGCAGCAGTTGCGCTTCCATCTGCTTACGTTGAGTAATGTCTTGAAAAACTAACACCGCACCCGTAATTTGGCCATTGCGATCGCGGATGGGTGCGATATTATCTCCAATCGGTATTTCTCTACCATCTTTGGCAATCAGCGTACAGTTTTCTGGTAGGTTCAAAACCTCTCCTGCTTCCATTACCTGTGTGGCTAAATTCTCAATTGCTTCGTCCATATCTTTGTCAACTAAATTTACAACTTCTGCTAAATCTCTCCCAAATGCTTCATCTTGCTGCCAACCAGTTAGTGCTTCTGCCATTGGATTCATCATTTGGATACAACCACTGGTATATGTGACAATTACTGCACAGGGCATACTGTCAATCACTGACTCCAGTCTTTGTTTTTCTTCCTGCAATTGTTGCTTAACCTGGTGCTTATAAATAGCCATTTCTACAGCAATGTGCAGGTCTGTTTCTGCAAACGGTTTCAATATATAGCTAAAAGGCTCACTTAGTCGCTGATTATGTAATTTATATTCTGAATACTCAATTAAATACAATACGGGAATATGGAAATCTTTCTGGATAGTATCTGCTACTTTCACACCATCGATTTCTCCTGATAAGGATATATCAATTAATACTAGATGTGGATGCGTTTCTGATACTTTTTTTATTGCTTCCTCTCCAGAATAAGTGATTTCCGGAACATTGTATCCTAACTTCTGTAAAGTATTTATAATATTTAACGCTAGGAGTTTTTCATCTTCAACAACTAAGATTTTGGAGGCGAACATGTTAAAATAACCTGTTTGCGAAGGTTCAGATATCGTTTTCAGTGTTAACTCAATCTGAAAGTTAATAACTCTATGATAATCAATCTCTAATATATCGGTGTCTTTGCTTTACTAAAATACTGATTGATTAGCAAATACTATATTTTGTATATAATCCAGTCTTTACAGCAATTAGAGCTTCTTGAATTAGCTAATTGCTTTCATGCGGTTAATATCAAGTTTTTTAGAATCGAATGTAGACTACCATGGAACCACATAAAATAAATAGCATATTTTTTGGATAATAAAAATATTAAGAAAAACAAAATAGTTACGGCATATACATAAATTTAAAATCAAGATTAGCATATTCAAAATCTCGATCTAAGTATTGTTTAAATAAGCACTCAATACTAATTTAAAAAGTGTATCAAAAATCTGATGTTAAAATTTTGAGAAATATACCTATTAACAAGAGAGGAAAAATTAGGGAAGCATCTCACTTTTTTCAGCCTATGCAAATAGAATACAACTTCCAACACGCTATGCAAACTTGGCGACAATGAAACTATAGTAATCTAATCTGATTAATGAAATTACTTGTATAGACAAAGTACAAATGATCGGTGAACCTTCCTCTTTGCGCCTACTCTTTGTTACGCAACACTACTGCGATCGCGACTTTGTGTGAGACTAAAATCATCCCATTCATCGAGGTGAACGCCGCAGTTAACATTAAAACGGACGTGTCACGCCTTTAGGCGGGAGAGGATGTCAAAAAACCCCTCTCACGCGTTAGCAAGAGAAGGGTTAGGGATGGAGTTTTATTAAAATTCTGGACAGTGGCGGTGACTAACTAAATTATTCCTGGGCCTTTACCCCTGCTGTCACGATTTTCTGTCAACTCACCTTCTTGATCCTGATTCACTTCTAAAAGTTCTTCAACACGTTCTGCGGTGTCTTCTGCTGCTTCTTGTCGTGCATCGCCTGGTACTTCATAGTACATTTCCGGTTCAACTGGGTAGTTATTTAATAAACCTTCTTTGTCTACTGTGTAGCCGTCAGTAGTATTTATGCTCTCTGCATCGGTTTGGTCATCGGTAGATGCATTTACCTGCTTTTCTTCTGTGGGGAGCGTTTTGTAGTTTTCTCCTTCTCTCTCTTTCCGAGCAGCAGTTTCGGCGGGTACTATTCCTCTATCATATGTATCTTTATCTACACGTTCAGATGAATCTATCGCTTTATTAGCTTTATTAGTCATAATTTATGTCCTTTTTAAAGAATTTGTCGAATAACTTCGTGACCTAGATTATGCTGTTGAAAATAATAAATCTACTATCCTGAGAAGTAATTTAAATAAAATAGTTTGATTTTCTCTGTCTTTAGACGTAGCACACTACGTGTTAGTGGAGTTTATGCTTTAGCGATAAGCGTCTACGTTTGTATAGTCGCAATTTCTCATCGTCTAATATATTTGTTGAGATGTTGCCAATTCTAAACCTCTCTCTCAAGCAGCTACAGTGTATACACAAATGATTGAATTACTCCAAATGCTTTTTTGTAGTGGCGTGTCTAGTCTAAAATGATGCACCACAAGAAAATTATAATGAACCATTTTAGGCTTGTCAGTCCAGTAGCCTTAAAGCGGAGAGAGGTTTAGAAATCCTGTAAAAATTCAGGATAATGATCAGTTTTTAACTAGACACAATATCATTCGATTTGGGTGCTTCGTCATCCATTATTTGTTGTTTCAGCGAGCGAATATTTTCAGTTAATTCTTGGCGAGTTTCAGCTTTGATGAGATAACGCAAACTAAACCACGCAAAGTAACCAATCCCAATCAATTCAAAAGTTGGTGATAGTAAGGGAATATCATTGATTGCATCCAGTACTGCTAGTACGATTTTGACAGCGACAACTGTTGACAAAACTAAAGCAATGTTAATCAGAGGTCGCTGATTTTTGTGCAAAAAATTACTTAAATATTCTGGTAGCCGCTCTAAAAAGTAAGAAACTTGATTAACAACTCGACGCCATTGAGCTTCAGGTTCTTTAGCTGGAGGTAGCTTAGGTAAGTTTTCGGCTTCGACGCTTACAGATGGTAGGATACCTTCTGGTGAAATGGCATCGGCGGCTTCTAGTTGCTGTTGTCGAATTTCCATAGTTTTTTGGTTTTGGTAACTACAGCATTAAATGAATTTAAAAATTCATAAAATATAAATAATTTTGATTTTGGTGTAATTTTGGACTTTAGATTAACTTACTCAATCTAAAATCCAAAATTTTTCACTTACTGGGGGTCAACAAATTTAACCTTGTGGCGGAGCAACAACTGCATCGACAACTACATCATTGACTCCGTAAATTTCCTGTGCCAAAGGTTCAATTTTAGATAATTGATCCTGATTATTCACAGTTCCTGATACGGTAACTATACCTTCATCATTTGCCTCAACTGTTAGTAGTCCATCAGGTATATTGGCTTCTAATTTAGAACGAACCTCACTGGCCAGGTCTTCTGGAGTTCTTTCGCCAGGAGCTTGATCTAGAGCAGCTGTTCGCTCTTCACGAGCACGAATATCAGCATCTAGTTGTCTTCTGCGGACATCGCTTTGAGATTCTTCTAGAGACTCTTGTGTTGTCTGTGCAGTTGGTGCTTCTGGAACTTCACCAGGTGCAGGAGCGGCACTATCTGTTCTCGCAGTATCATTACAAGCAGCAGCGCCAAAAAATAAAACGCAACTAATTAAGAAGGGGGTTAGCTTTTGCATATGTTTAAATTCTGGCTCGTAAATTGAAATTTTGAGAATGTGTTGATGTTTTTTAGAAGTAGGGTAGAGCAAGTTTTGTTTGTTGCTACTACAATCGAGTAAATTTGTTGTGTGTAATCACCAAATTAATTGGGTTAAACTTTTTCATCCCGACGATCAATAATCACTACAGAAGGGTCTTCGCGATCGCCTGTTGCTGAGTAATTCCTAGTGGTCTCATGTCTGACTTGATCCAGTCCTGGACGATGTTCCCTGTCTATATCAGTAGCATCATAGATGGCAAATTCTTCAATACCGCGACGTTTGAGAATTGCTTCAGCGCGGCGGATTTCATCTGGTGTCCCATCGACTATGACTAAATGGTCACCTCTTTGGAAGCGATCGCTATAAACTCGTGCTCGGTCTTCGGGAATACCTAAACCAACCAATGCACCAACTAAACCGCCAGCCGCCGCACCTACCACACCACCAGTGATGGTGGATGCTAATGCAGTTGCTACTGCACCACCTGCAATCACAGGACCTACTCCAGGAATTGCTAAAGCACCAAGACCGACTAATAAGCCGCCTAAGCCGCCTAAAGCTCCCCCTGTGGCTGCTCCAGCTTTTGCTCCTTCGTCTGCTTTATTACCTGTACCGAGATTTCTATCTGCTCCAGCTACACGTTGACCGTTTGTATCTTTGGCAATGAAAGATACTTGATTCATGGAAAAACCCGCATCTCGCAGTTCCGTAAGCGCTGCTTCTGCATCTCGGTAACGAGAAAATACGCCAATCGCCCGTTGAGTTATTTGTGCAGTCACATCCCTCTGCGCGACATTGGTCGTTGCACGTTCGTCATTGGGGTAGTCATAAATACCAAACTCTTCGATCCTATGGCGATTAAGAATTGCTTGAGCTGTAGCAATTTCTGCCTCTGTGCCATCTATGATGACTAAATAATGTCCTCGTTCAACTCGCTCGTGATAAACTCTAGCTCGCTCTTCGGGAATTCCTAAACCAATTAATGCACCTATTAAGCCACCAGCTGCTGCACCAATACCAGCGCCAGCTAGAGTGGTAGCCAAAGTAGTTGCTGTTGCACCAGCCAGCATGATTGGCCCAATTCCGGGAATTGCTATGGCTCCCAGACCAACTAATAAGCCAGTTACACCACCCAAAACACCGCCAGAAATAGCTCCAGTTGCTGCACCTTCGTCGGCTTTATCTCCAACTTGTTCCTTGACTTGGGTACCGGCAATATCATCTTGACGATCTGCATCTCTGGCGATGACAGAAACTCTATCCATGGGAAAGCCGGAATTCTTCAATTCATGCAGTGCTTGTTCCACAGCCCTGTGATTAGAAAATACACCTACAGCTCGTCTACGCACGCCTACAACCATGTCTTCTTCTCCTAATCAAAAAAATGATTTCCTGCCAATGTGCTAATCTTTAATCTATTGATATTTAGACCAACAATTTAACTTATATATTTTTTATAAAAGGTTTTCATCAATCGCTCGGAATAAATTAAATCTCTGCCATTGGACATAAGTGTATTTATTAAATTACGTAAAAACCAATAATTTATGATATTTATTAAATTCATTGTTGGCAAGTTAATTGATTTTTAATTGTAGATTTTTTATTTAATAATTTTTGATAGATATAAATATCTAAGATGATTTACTAGATACATATAAATTTATTACTTTATTTCTTATATTAATACTATTTTCTATGCTAAATCGGCAATTAACATTAATAAATAGAGAGAGAAAAATACGACTTTTGGCAAAAGGATATATTACCAGGGAAAGTGTAATCAGAGGTAATTAGTATCTAAACTGATAGATAAGCCAATTTCTCTAGAAATGGATATTGAATTGAGTGTAATTGGGGAAATATTATGTTTCATGGTGTTGAAACTATGTTTAGTTGGATTGAGCTATCTATAGGAATAGCACTCATAAATGGAGCGTCAGATATTCTCACGCCAGAACAAGTATCAGTCGTCTTTTCCGGACCTAAATTTATCGTGGCATTATTAGCTGGTACTTTAATGGCCTTTGCTTTCCAATTTTTATTGACAAACTTTTCCGTTGCTGTAGGAATTTCATCTTGGGTAATTGATTCATCTGCTAATTCTGAATCACAAACTTGGGGTAGGAAAATTCGCAAAGTTGAAACTAAAGTAGGATTTTGGGCATTAATAACCGCTAGTATTGCATTATTCATCGCTTGTTTTCTAGCGGTAAAACTTAGCTTAATTGAAAGTGCGCTTTTAGGAGCAATTATCGGTGTAGTGATTTGGTCTGCCTACTTTTCACTAGTAGTTTGGTTGGGTTCTTCAACGGTAGGTTCCTTCGTTAGCTCTTTTATCAGTACTGCAAACGCTGGTTTACAAGCTCTAGTGGGGACTGCAACTGCTACATTTGGTGCTAATGCAGGGAAAAAACAAGCAGTTTCTACAGCTGAGGAAATTACAGCCGCAGTCCGGCGCGAATTAACTTCAGGTTTAGACACTGAAGGTTTAAGAAATACGTTACAAAATTCTTTGCATTCTCTGCAAATACCTAATTTGAATTTAGCAGAAATTCGCAGTCAATTTGACAAGATACTCAGTGACGTAGATTTACAATCTATGACTGACAGTGACCTACTAAAAAACATTAATCGTCAAACATTTATCGATTTAATTAGCAGTCGGACAAATTTATCAAAACAAGATGTCAATCAAATTTCTGAACAACTAGAAGATGCTTGGAAACAAACTATTGCTCGTCAAAATCCCACAGAGCAAGTAATTAGTTTACTTAAATCTGCTACTCCCGAAGAGTTGAGCTCGGAAGATTTGGGTGAACGGCTTCAGCAACTAGTTGGAGTCAGAGAAAACGGTAATGGTAGAAATAATTTGCTCAAACAAGGTATTCGATATGGCTTGAGTGCAGCACCAGCATTACTAGATCGGGTCGAACTCTCTGATCTCGATGTGGAAAAAATTACAACTCAACTGCAAAAACTAAGAGATAAAATTCAAGATATAGATATTGAGAAAATTACACACCAGTTGCAAAATCTCAGAGAGCAAACTACTGGTAAAATAGCTGCAAGATTGCCAAAGCCATCCGAAAATATTATTAAAGCGGATGTAGAAGACTATATTCTGAATTCTTTACCTTGGCATTTTAACCGCATCAAAATTCAAGATGAATTTCCAGAAGTGATATATGATCCACAGGCAGATCCTGCAACCACACATCGGGAATTAGCACAAATCAATCAAGAATATTTTACTAACTTGCTGACACAAAGAGGTGACATCAGCGAAGCCAGGGTAAAAGAAATTTCCCAGCAGATGGAAAGTATTCGCCAGGAAGTCTTAGAAATTGTCCAACAGGCAGAAGTACGAGAAAAAGGACAAGAACTTCGTTTCCGCATCGAAAATTATTTGCGTTCTACAAGTAAGGTAGAACTGAACCCAGAAGCTATTGAACAAGATTTCACTACTTTGTTAACAGAATCAGCAACCGATTTTGCTGATTTAAGTATTCGCTTACAAGAATTTGATCGTCATGCTTTTGTGCAGGTACTCTTGCATCGTCAAGACCTCAGTGAAGAAGAAGCTAATAATATTGTTAGTCAACTAGAAAATATCTGCGAACGCGTCTTGAATCAATTCAGGGAACGCCAAGAACAAGCAACAGCAACAGCCAATCAATTGTGGCAAAGAATCACAGATTATTTGCGAAATACCAATAAAGAAGAATTGAATCCTGAAGGTATTAGGCGTGATTTTAAAGCTTTACTAGAACAGCCAACTGTAGGAATTAGTTTACTACGCGATCGCCTATCTCGTTTTGACCGCGATACCATTGTGAAATTGCTCACTCAACGGCAAGATTTGAGTGCAGAACAGGTAAACCAAATTCTCAATCAATTGGAAGCCGTCAGAGATAGCATCTTGCAAGCACCGCAAACAGTAGCAGATCAGTATGAGCAAACTAAAACTGCACTGGCTGAATATCTCCGCCATACTAACTTAAAAGAACTCAACCCCGAAGGTATCAGGCGAGATTTAGAAACATTACTAGCTGATCCGCGAATGGGTGCTTTAGCATTCCGCGATCGCCTATCCCATTTTGACCGTGATACATTAGTGAAACTGCTCAACCAACGGCAAGACTTGAGCGAAGAGCAAATTAATCAGATCATTGATCAAGTACAAGCAGCCATTCAAAGTATCGTGAGAGCGCCGCGACGTTTCGCCAGCCGTACCGCTCAACGAGTCACAGACTTTGAAGCCAATCTGGAAAATTACTTGCGTCAAACCGATAAAGAAGAACTCAATCCAGAAAGCATCAAACGTGATGTGCAATTGCTGCTGCGAGATCCGCAAGTAGGACTGGGAAATTTAGGCGATCGCGTGGCTAAATTCGATCGTTCGACAATTGTGGCACTATTATCCCAAAGAGAAGATATTTCCGAAGCAGACGCTAATCGCATTGTCGATCAAATTGAGTCGGCGCGCGATTCAGTTGTGAACCAATTGCAGCAGGTTCAGCAAAGGGTACAATCGGTGATTGATGGAATTTTTGCCAAAATCCGCGATTACCTCAACTCCTTGGCTCGTCCAGAACTGAACTATGAAGGCATTCAGCAAGACTTTGCTAAATTGTTGGATGATCCACAAGCAGGATTTGAGGCGTTGCGCGATCGCCTAAGTCAATTTGACCTTGATACCTTAGTTGCTATCCTCAGTTCTCGTGAAGATATTTCCCAGGAAGATGCTAACCGAATTATCAACCAAATAGAAGCAGCGCGAGATAGTGTGTTGCAAAGAGCCGAACGCATCCAACAAGAAACGCAAAAACGCCTGCAAGCAATCCAAGAACAAGCTAAAAAGCAAGCTGAAGAAACTAAAAAAGCCGTAGCCAGTGCTGCTTGGTGGCTATTTGGTACAGCGCTGACTTCCCTTGTCGCCAGTGCGATCGCTGGAGTCATAGCTGTGCAACTTTGGTAAAAGTATAGGAATGGGGAATTGGGAATGGGGAATTGGGAATAGAGAATGGGGAATTGGGAATAGAGAATGGGGAATTGGGAATGGGGAATTGGGATAAATAATAATTCCTTACTCAGCACTCAGCACTCAACACTCAGCACTTAGAAAGGCACTCAGCACTTAAAAAATTGACCACTTTTAAAGTTTTGCCACTGGTATCAACACAACCACTAATAAATCCACCTGTGGCTTGAATTTGTTGTAGATATTCTAAAGCCGCTTTGGTAATCACTTCTCCCGGCATTAAAACGGGAATTCCTGGGGGGTAGGGACAAACAATTTCTGTACAGATGCGATCGCTTGTCTGTTCCACTGGTAAAGTTTCGCTATCAGCAAAAAAGGCTTCACGGGGAGAAAGTCTCAGATGATTATCCCATACGATGCATTCGTTTCTCGTTAACAAACTACCAGTATTCCCCCTACTCCCTAATTTCATAAAACCTTGCACCAATTGCTCAATATCAGCTGGGGTATTACCTAAACTAATAATAAAAGTTAGATGTTGCATTGATGCAAATTCAGCCGTAACACCCAGTTGTGCATCTAAAATTTCATCTGCGGTAAATCCCGTTATCCCTAAACCAGAAACATTAACGGTTAGCCGTGTTCTGTCTAAAGCCATAAAGCCGGGTGATGTCATCTGCAAAACCGATAACCCAGGAATTTGGCTAATTCTTGTTCTCGCTTCATCAGCAAGTTGCAATGTGCGAGACATCAACGCTTTTCCTGATAATGCCATTTGCTGACGTGCGGCATCTAGGGAAGCTAAAAGTAGATAACTAGGACTGGTAGATTGCACAAGCTGCAAAGCTTTACTTACTCGATCAATCTTGATCCTGTCACCTTGAACGTGCAGCATTGATGCCTGTGTCATCGCACCAAGTACTTTATGGGTGGATTGTACAGTTAAATCAGCACCTGCCGCTAATGCTGGGGTGGGTAGTTCGGGATGAAAAGCAAAGTGAGCGCCGTGTGCTTCGTCTACAAGTAAAGGAATATGATATTGATGAGTAATTTGGGCGATCGCTTTCAAATTCCCACAAACACCATAATATGTGGGATAAACTACGAACACTGCTTTCGCGTCAGGATGTTTTTGTAGTGCCGCTTGCACAGCTTCAGGTGTGATACTGTGGGCTATATCTAAAACTGGGTCATATTCAGGATGAAGAAAAATAGGTATGGCACCAGAGAGAATTAACCCCGCGATCGCTGATGAATGCACATTCCGAGGCAGAATGATTTTATCGCCTGTGCCACAGGTTGCTAAAATTGCCGCTTCAATCCCACAGGTAGAACCATTGACCAAAAACCATGTTTGTGATGCGCCAAATGCTGCGGCTGCTAGTTGTTGCGCTTGTTGAATTACGCCTTGGGGCGCAAATAAATTATCTAAATTAGCTAATTCTGTTAAATCAGCATCAAAGACTTTTGTCCCCAGTAAGTCAGCCAAGGGTTGATGAATGCCTTTTCCCCGCTTATGTCCTGGTGTGTAAAAGGGAGCGTGAGCATGGGTTGTATAAGCTTTTAAAGCATCTATTAATGGTGTTTGGTTTTGATTGAGCATTTTTTTATAAACGAACCGCCAATGATAAAATTTGAAGTCTGTTAGGGCATCTTCATAGACGATGAAATTACCCAACGGCGAGCAAGCAGAGATTTCTACGCAAAAGCTAATAGGCTATTGTCTAAACCCAGAACATTCCAGTGGAAAACATAAAGCCAGAGTTTTCGCCTCGATTCTAGGAATCACGCTGGAAAACGCGGATGTTTTGCGTGAACTTGTGCGAACAGCAGCAGTTGCAGGTGAAGTTGTTCAGCAAAGTACTACACAATTTGGTCAACAGTTTAAGGTAGATTGGATAGTACCTGATACAGACGGAATCAGGCTGCGGACAATCTGGGAAATTACTGCTAAAAATCCCTATCCACGTTTGATTACTGCATTTCTGAAGTTCAATGAAAAAAGTTAAACTTTTGGATACTATTGCTACCCTCAAGCCTATTCCCATTGAAAGATTACAACTAGTAGAAGATTATTCTTCTATAAAAAGCTTACCTAGTGGGCAAGTGGGAACAATTGTAGAAGTGTATGAGCAAGAAGAAGAATATCATTATTTAGTCGAATTTGCTGATACCCAAGGCTGTGAATATGCAATGGCGACTTTGAGAGCAGATGAAATTTTAGTTTTACATTATGATTTGGCAATTGCTTAATTTTTAAATTCACTGACCAAGCAGTTGATTTTTGAGGAGGATTTGTGACATGAACTTGCAGCAGGTATGAATAGAAAGACGAGAGGAGATTTTAGGGATTGCAGCAAAGCATGGGGCGTTTAATGTGCAGGTGTTTGGTTCAGTAGCACGAGGGGAGAAGACAGAAGATAGTGATATTGATTTTTTGCTAGCAGGCTTTATTTAATCCATATTCGCGATTGTCTGGGGCGGATTGAAAGCTACACCCAGGACGGAAAATATGACTTTATTAGATTAGTTTGATTTATTCCCGCCGATTTACTTAGTTGATATTTAACACAATCTTAATCCCTGCTTGATTTGGGGTTGGTAAGTTGCTCTAGTTTATTTGAGCAATTGAGAAACCAGTCAAAATCAACATCTCAGTAGGGGTGAATTATGGATCTGATGGAGAACAACCTGCTAGCAAATCGGTGCAGACGGCGAAGTTTTTTACTGGGTGCAGGTTTTTTAACGGGGTTAACAATTACTAGCCAATGGCATCCGGTATTGGCTAACCCCAGATTTTCTGGCTATCCGTTCAGTCTGGGTGTGGCCTCTGGTGACCCTTTGCCGGATAGTGTGGTGATCTGGACTAGGTTGGCTCCCAATCCACTTTTCGGCGGAGGAATGCCACAGAATAATGTACCTGTGCGGTGGCGAGTAGCCCTTGATGAGAAGATGAGAAGGGTTGTGCGTCGCGGAACTGCGCTGGCGACACCAGAGTTAGCACATTCAGTACACGTTGATGTCCGTGGACTAGACCCTGATCGTTGGTATTGGTATCAGTTTCAGGTAGGTAGGGAAGTTAGCCCCATAGGTCGGACTCGGACAGCACCAGCATTCTTTGGCTCTATCTCACAACTAAACTTTGCTTTTGTCTCTTGTCAAGACTGGCAAAATGGTTTTTATACAGCTTTTCGGCATTTAGCTGAGGAAAACCTCGATTTAGTGGTGCATTTAGGTGATTATATATATGAAGACGGGCCGCGATCGGGTGCGCCACGCCAGCATAATGGCCCAGAAATTATCACCCTTAACGACTACCGCAACCGTCACGCTTTATACAAAACTGACTCAAATCTGCAAGCTGCTCATGCCGCGTTTCCCTGGATTGTCACTTGGGATGATCATGAAGTTGATAACAACTACGCCAATTTAATCCCTGAAGACGACCAAACCCTAGAGGCTTTTACGAAACGGCGCGCCAATGCATATCAAGCCTACTACGAACACATGCCGCTCCGTCGGTCTTCGCTGCCCAACGGCCCAGACATGCTGCTATATCGGCGGTTCACTTTCGGTAATTTAGCTGAGTTTAACGTCCTGGATACTAGACAATACCGTACTGATCAACCTTGTGATGATGGACTGAAACCTCGCTGCCCTGAAGCCTTTGACCCCAATGCTACCATGACAGGCTCAGAGCAAGAAAAGTGGCTATTAACAGGGTTAGACCAATCGCGATCGCGCTGGAATATAATTGCTCAACAAACCATGTTCGCGCAATACAATTTTAATAGTAACCCGGACATAGCTGTCTTCAATATGGATCAGTGGGATGGCTACGTGGTTGCACGTAATCGACTCCTCAATTTTCTGAATCAGCGACAACCCTCCAACCCAGTAGTGATTACCGGAGATATCCATTCTAGTTGGGTGCATGATTTGAAGCTTGATTTTAATAACCCAAATTCACCAACAGTAGGGACTGAATTCATAGGAACTTCAATTTCCTCAGACTTTCCCAGCCAATTTATTGCGCCAGTTCAAGCGTCCTTAAGCAACAATCCCCACACTAAATTCTTTGACGGTGCCTTCCGGGGATACGTGCGTTGTCAACTGACACCGGCACTCTGGCAAACTGACTACCGCGTTGTCTCCAGCATCATTGACTTGAATGCCTCTGTCAAAACTTTAGCTTCTTTTGTAGTCGAAAATGGACAATCAGGCGCACTTTTAAACTAACCAAATCAGGACTGATACCAATCCCCACATCTTACTGTAATTCTCATTTTGGTAAGGAGTAGAGAGTGGGCTTGCCGTGAGTGTAGTCGTTCGTGAAGCGTCCCGAAGGGTACGGGAGCGGAGAATAGAAATTTTTAAATTAGGAAAGACGTGGTTTTTCCTGTCAATGCCTAAGTCCTATCTTATTCCTTTGTGTTCTTTGCGGTTCGTTCCCATCAAACCAACCCCCCAAATCATTATCTGGGGGGTTTCCATATTCAGAATTCAGACACAGTTGATGGCAATAGCGGTAAATTATTAAAGAAGGGTATAGGTATTTGGGGAGATGTCACCAGTTCATGTTGTCATCTAGCTTGGGAAAGTCGAATAATTGAATTAGACCTACCGTGATTAATCCCACTGCAATTTCTGTACCCGAACCACAAATTCCCAATCCTGAACCGAATCCGTTACCCAGTCCCGAACCTATACCGGGGCCAACTATTCCCCAACCAGTACCAGGGCCAGTGCCAGAACCAGTACCCGCTCCCATTCCCCAAACGGTTCCAGGGCCAGTTCCCCAAACGATTCCTGAACCTGTTTAAATTGACTCTGTACTTAACAAAATCTCAAATCGAAAATGCTAAGAGCCGGAATTGTCGGACTTCCCAACGTCGGAAAATCTACTTTATTTAATGCTGTAGTTGCTAACGCCAAAGCAGAAGCGGCTAACTTTCCTTTTTGCACGATTGAACCGAATGTCGGCGTTGTCGCAGTACCGGATGAGCGCTTGAATGTTCTGGCTAAGATTGCTAGTTCTGCACAAATTCTGCCGGCGCGTGTTGAGTTTGTGGATATCGCCGGCTTGGTTAAAGGTGCAAGTCAAGGTGAGGGACTAGGTAACCAATTTTTGTCCCACATCCGGGAAGTTGATGCCATTGTCCATGTAGTACGTTGCTTTGAAAATGACGATATTATTCACGTTGCCGGTTCTGTTGACCCAGCGCGAGATATTGAAATCATTAATTTAGAGTTGGGTTTAGCCGATTTGTCCCAAATTGAGCGGCGTATTGACCGCACTCGCAAACAAGCTCGTACTAGCAAAGATGCACAGTTTGAAGTAGCGGTACTAGAAAAATTAGCTGCCGCTTTAAATGAAGGTAAATCGGTACGTCAGGTAAGTTTGGCTGAAGAAGAAGCAGAAATTATTCAAGGACTCGGACTGCTGACCAATAAACCAATTATCTATGCTGCCAATGTATCGGAAGATGAATTGGCCACAGGTAATAAATTTGTAGAACAAGTCCGGCAAGTTGCGGCTTCAGAAAATGCCCAAGTTGTGATAGTTTCGGCGCAAGTAGAAGCGGAATTAGTGGAATTACCAGAAGCAGATAAAGCTGATTTTCTGGAATCTTTGGGTGTGGAAGAAGGCGGCTTAAAATCTTTAATTCGTGCTACTTATGCCCTTTTAGGCTTACGAACATATTTTACCTGTGGCCCCAAAGAAACCCGCGCTTGGACGATTCATGCCGGTATGTCTGCACCTCAAGCAGCAGGTGTAATTCACTCTGATTTTGAACGGGGATTTATTCGTGCGGAAACCGTTGCTTATGATGCCTTAGTGGCAACTGGTTCCATGAATGCTGCCAAAGAGAAAGGGTTAGTTCGCAGTGAAGGAAAAGAATATATTGTGCAGGAAGGAGATGTAATGTTATTCCGGTTTAACGTTTAACTTTTCTAAGTGCTGAGTGCTGAGTGCTGAGTGCTGAGTGCTGAGTGCTGAGTGCTGAGTTAAAGTATTTGGTACTTAAAACGCGAGTTATGTGCGGTCTTTCAGCGATCGCACTTTTTATATTCCATCCGGAGTTGTTTGATATCAGTTTGTTCAGCCTCATAAAATAAAACACGGCTAACTTCGTCCAAACCGAATTTCTCAAACTGTGCCAATTCCGAATTAGACAACGGCCAAGGCGGCCCGTCGGGTTCTGCTTCAGTATCCCGAAAACGAGTAATCACCAATAGGCTTCCCTTGTTTGCGACTACAGAAGCAACTGACTCAATAATTGTTGAGCGAATACTCAATGGTAAAGCTTGGATATTCCGAGATTCTACAACTAAGTCAAAAGTTTGATGCCATTGCCAAGGAAGCGCCAATAAATCTGCAACTACATAGGTTACAGGGGAATCAGGAAATCTTTGCTGACACCAATCAACCGCCGTGGGGGAAATATCAAAGGCGGTTACTTGATATCCTCTCTTGGCTAAAGCTTCTGCATCATCTCCTAAACCACACCCAATCACTAAGGCTGAATGTCCTTCGCCTTGGGGGTTGTGACTAGTTAACCAATCTTGTAAATAGGGGTGCGGGGTTAACTTTGCCCAAGGAATTTGTGTGACATCGCCATTGGATTCGCTATATAAAATATCAAACCATGCCGTAGGGTTTGATTGTTGTAGGGCTTGAATGGCTAACTGTTTTACTTTTTGCTGTAAAGTTTCTGGTTGTTGTTCAAACATATGGGGAGTGGGGAGTAGGAAAAAACACGCAAGCGATCGCGCTGAGTTTGATTTTGGCTGTCAAGAGCGATCGCTATGCTAATGCAGAGGCTACTATCCCTCTTGCATATCAATCCAAATACTGCCTTCTTCTACACGAGTAGGAAATACCGGCAGTGTTTTTTGTTGTGAAATCATGGAAAGTACTTTGCCTACACCAGGTGGCCAGGGACACCAGTCTTGTACTTCACCAGTCTGTAAGTCAAAAGCGCTGCGATGTATAGGACAAACAATTGCCCCATCTTCAGTAATTTTGCCATTTTTTAGTGGCATTTTTAAGTGAGGACAAGTGTTATCCACAGCATAAAGCTGATTTTCATGGTTCAAAAGCAAAATTTTCCGTGTGCCAACTTTTACTACTTGTCGCCCACCTGGGGCTAATGCATCAGCTGCAAGAACTTTAGTCCAACTCATTTGGTTCTCCTTTCCTCAATAGACCTGCTTTCAGTTTCTCGCAATTGTGACCAGTTTATACACCGACGGCAACACACTACTTTTATAAATAGGGAACTTTAACTTCTACACTCATTATGGACAACAAGTAAAGATAACTGATTAACTTACTAATCTTCATGTTTTGGCGGTAGGATCTGTATAAGGTGTAACTACCTGATACCTTGCAAACTCATTCCCATTAGCTGTTTCCATGCCTCAAAAATCATCATCCCCATCCCACACTCATCAAACAACATCACTAGCGCTTTCATCTCTCCACATCCGTCTAGAAACATTAGACAAAGAACATCAATGGCTATTGAAACAAATTAAAAGAAAACGGACGGAACTGAACAACTTTGTCGAGCAGATGCGTTCATTAGCCACAGACATATTTCATCGGTGTAGTCCCAGCTTTCAAAAACTGGTAGATATCGACCGGGAAATTCATACTTTGTTTGAGGAAATTTTTACGGTGAGAAAGTTTGGTAAGCAAAGTAAAAAAGATATTGAAGGTGTTTATTATCAACTCCAAGTAGCGGGAATTATCAGCCCCAAACCCAAAAATAATGAAGAAGATCAAGATACAGAATTAGACGAATTATTTGCAACTAATGAAGAAGAGGATGATTTCTCTGGCGAATCTACTGAAGAATACCGTCAATATCAGCAAACCCAGCAGGAAATAGACTTTCCCTCTAGAAATAAATCTGATGCTGCGAGGAAAATTCGCCAAACATTTTTGAGTTTAGCCGAAATCTTTCACCCTGATAAAGTAAAAGATGATGAAACTCAAATGCGCCATACGGAAATTATGAAGGAAATCAACAAAGCCTACAAAGAAGGTGATTTGGCGCGACTGTTGGAAATTGAACAGCAACATCAGGTAGGAGAAACTATTGATAGTAATAGTGAAGATGATTTAACCCGCAAATGCACTCGTATAGAACAGCAAAATGAATTATTAAAGAATCAATATGAAACCTTGAAAAATGAACTTCGCATAGTAAAAAATACTCCAGAAGGAGCGATGGTTTCTGATTGCCGCAAAGCTGTTCGAGAAGGCATAGACCCCATTGGACATATGGTGGAACAAGTGGAATCTGAAATCCAAGTTATTTCTGCTATCCGCGATTTTGTTAAGGATTTTCGAGAACAAAAAATAACTATTAAAGAATTCCTCCGTGGCCCGGAAATTCTGCGCCAAATGAGCCGGGAAACTATGGAAGACCTACTTGAGGAAATGTTTGCCGAGTTGAATGACATGATGGTGTATTAAAGTCATCAACACCACAAAAAATATCTCTTTTGATAGATGTGTTTAAAAATAATTAGCCAGAACTGATAAAATATTCCACCATGCCCAAAGGAAAAAAATGGCACAGGGGAAAATCTTGCTGAAACCTGGCACGTTGTGGACAAGTATCAAGGAGCGGACTGAACATGCTTTGCAATCTGGCGCGCTGTTGTCGATCCCGACAGACTTTGAATTTGTAGAACAGCATCATGTTCGCTTCTTAGTACGAATATTATCCAACCTTGCCCGCAAGGACGCAGCTCAAAAGCAACAGCAGAAAAAATCCAACACATCCGGTAAGGAGTTTAATCCCTTCCTACCCTACGAAGAGGATTTATTTGTTGCAGATATCTCCGATACCCATGTTTGTATATTGAACAAATACAATGTTGTTGACTATCACTTGTTAATTGTTACCCGTGCTTTCGAGGAGCAGGAAACCTTACTCACCTTAGAAGACTTTGCTGCCATGTGGGCTTGTCTAGCTGAGTTTGAGGGTTTGGCATTCTACAACGGTGGTAAAATTGCCGGAGCAAGTCAACGACACAAGCACTTACAAATAGTACCCTTACCACTAACATCAACGGGTTCTCAGATACCCATAGAACCGCTACTAAAATCAGCCGAATTTCAGGAATCGATAGCCACTATTCCGGGATTGCCTTTTGTCCATGCTTTGGCAACTCTCAATCCTAGTTGGGCAAAGTCCCCGTTAACAGCAGCTGAAGTAACACTGGAGCTATATTATACCTTGTTGCGTAGTGTGGGTTTAGCAGCCGTTGCTGGCAACAAACAATCTGGAGCTTATAATCTTTTAGTTACACGAGAATGGATGTTAATTGTACCGCGATCGCAAGAGCATTTTGACTCAATTTCTGTAAATTCGCTGGGATTTGCAGGTGCGTTGCTGGTACGAAATGAAGAAGAAATGCAACTGCTTAAAGCACATGGGCCAATGAATATTCTTAGGGATGTTGCCTTACCTGTCGCCTAAATTTACCACAAAGACACTAAGACACTAAGAATTTAACGCACGATTCGTTGAATGCCGTCTTTAATCAGTGGAACATTGAAGTTGTTCAGCAGACCAACACGGTAACCAGAAAGTTTCAGGTAACTCAACTTGTGCAGCTACATTTAATCCTCGCTTCCTCAACTTATAAATCAGACACACTTCATATACACTTCATATACACTCTCCAGTAACCCTGGACTGAACTGAGAATGTACGTACGGCAAATGCAGCATCAACAATCTGTTTAGCCACCTGATTAACCGACTCAGAGATTGGCTCCCTTTGTGTCTTCGTGTCTTCGTGGTTCATAACCAAATCTATTACTACTTAGCATTAACATGCCCAGAGTAAAAACAAAAATCACAGTAACTGATTCTCAGATAATCTCCTGACGACGATGATTAGCAGCTTGCAATAACAGAGATTCTGCAAAAGCGATCGCCTCTGTGGCCGACTTACCACCAGCTAACTGCGCCAATTCTTCCCGGCGATGAGTTAAATTGTCCAACTTAGTCACGCGTACCACAGTACGTTGTTCTGCTTTACCCTTGCCTTGAGTAATAATTTGCTTATCCACGCGAAAATGCCTATCAGCCATCGCCGCCACCAAAGGCTGGTGAGTCACACATAATACTTGATTATTTTGACTCAACTGATGTAATTTTTCCGCGATCGCTTGGGCTACTCTTCCCGAAACCCCAACATCAATTTCATCAAATACCATTGTCTCAGCCGCATCCGCTTGGGAAAAACAAGCTTTCAGCGCCAGTAAAAAGCGACTCATTTCCCCACCAGAGGCAATAGCCATCAAAGGTTGCAGTGGTTCCCCAGGGTTGGGACTAAACATAAAGGTAATTTTGTCTGCACCGGTGGCGGTTGGGGAAGTGGGCACAATCTCCACTTGAAACTGGACTTTTTCCATCGCTAGGGGCTTAAGTTCCGCCAGCAATCGGGAGGCTAAATCAGCCGCAGTTTGACGCCGCAATTGAGTTAACTGCCCACAAGCATGGTTAAGCTTTGCCAAACTGGCTTTTTCTTGCTGTTCTAGACTTTCAATAGATTGTTCGCTGTCGTTAAGTTCTGCTAATTCCCCTTGGATGCGTTCGTAATAGGCGATCGCTTCTGTCAGGGTAGGGCCATATTTACGGCAAATTTGTTTTAATTCCTGGATGCGTTCTGCTACTTCTTCTAACCTTTGGGGATCGGCTTCTAAGCTTTCCCCATAAGCATTAATTTGTCTGCCCACTTCTATCATCGCCGTTTGAGCATCCCTGACTAAATCTAACAGGGGTTGCAGTTGGGCATCATACTCCACCATATCGGTTAATGTCGCTTCGCTCTCCCCCAATAAATCTGCTGCTGCTGGGGTTTCATTGTCGTTTTGATACAAAGCCTGATAAACTTTGTAACTCATCTGTTGTAGTTCCACTACATGATTCAGACGTTCCCGTTCTTGTACTAGTTGTTCCCATTCCTGGGGATCATGGAGATTTGCTGTGCCCAACTCCTGGACTTGATAGGTGAGTAAATCGAGTTGTTGCAGACGTTCCCGTTCTGATGTCCGGCGTTTTTCTAGTACGAGATGGGCTTGTTGATAGTTATTAAAAGCAGTAGCGATAATTTGACGCTGCTGCATTAGGGAGTCACCGCCATACACATCCAACCAGTCGCGGACTTGGGCGGGTTGTCCCACTTGCACAGTTTGACCTTGGGCAGTGATTTCCACCAAGCGATCGCGTAGTCCTCCCATCATCTGCCGATTTACCAACACTCCATTTACCCGTGATCTACTGCGGATATTACTAGTAGTGACAGTAATTTCTCGGCTAACTATTACACAGTTATCATCAATTAAATCGATTTCTTGTTCATTCAACCAAGCTGTTAGGGGAGGATTGGAGGTAAAAGTGGCTTCTACCATTGCTCGATTTGTCCCGGTACGAATCACTCGGCTAGAAACCTTACCCCCCAAGGCTGCATCAATGGCATCCAAGATAATCGATTTTCCCGCGCCGGTTTCACCTGTTAAGACATTTAGTCCAGCGCCAAATTCTAGTTCCAGTTGGTCAATTAGGGCAAAATTTTCGATTCGCAGGCAGAGCAACATTAAGCCAAATTATCCTTTCTGATTGCTGAGTTGGCAGAGAATTTGGAGGCTGTTTTTATTTAGTACACAATTAAGGGTCTGAATTTAAACGCAAAGGGGCGCAAAGTTTGTTTGAGTCCATCTGCTACGAATTTAGGCTAAGTAAAGCTTTGCCTTTTCAACTCAGCATTTAGAAAGGTAGAAATATCTACTACTATTGAACTAACACGCCCTTCTTAGTGTAGCAAAACTCTTGATTAGCTTTACCTAGGTCAATAGTTATTTAGCGTGGCTGTTGTGAGAAGAAGCGGAGGGGCAGAGGAGAAAAAAACTTATGTATATTTATTAGGCAAAAATTAAATTACCACTATCTGCATCCAAGACGACTATCAAATTCTTCTCCCCCCTGCTCCCCCAGGGCTGTTTCGTTCCCTAAAAGGGTTAAAATTGCAAGGGCAAATCCACAATTAAGACCGAAAATTTTGGCATCTTCAGTCCGAAATACCTGATTTTTCTTTGCGTCTTTGCGCCTTTGCGTGAGATTATCCTCTTGACAAATCTCCAACACAAGCGAATGAAACAGCCCTGCCTGCTCCCCCACTCAGCACTCCCCCACTCCCCACTCAGCACTCAGCACTTTTTTCCCTTTTGAGGGATGCTTGTCTGTAAACATATTGTTACAATACTTAACATGCTCAATCCGACTGGTGGCTTTCTTCATGATTGTTAAGACACTTCCCCCGACTGCCCGAACAACCGAGGGCGAACCACACCTGAGTGAAGTAGTACCAGAAAATGGTACATCAGCTTTGGTTGTCCGTTCACCAAAACATATAACAGTGCAAAAGTCTGAGCCTGAGACAATACGTTATGACCCTGATGAGATTAGGGAACATTACGGAAATAGACCCCTGCAAGTTTTGCGGCGCATTTGTGCAGTTTTGGGGCCGACTCTTTCCTTTGTTTTTGGGTTGTGGTGGGACAACCGCCGGGGAATTGTCGTGAAAAAAGACCAGCGTCGAGCTGTGCAATTACGGGAATTACTGACGAAACTGGGTCCTGCTTACATCAAAATTGGACAGGCTTTGTCCACCAGACCGGATTTAGTTCCTCCTACATATTTGGAAGAGTTAACTAGATTACAAGACCAATTGCCGCCATTTGCCAATGAAATTGCTTACCAGTTTATTGAGGAAGAACTAGGCGCACCACCCCAGGAAATTTACGCGGAACTCTCACCCCAGCCGATTGCTGCTGCTTCCTTGGGACAAGTTTATAAGGGTAAACTGAAAACGGGTGAAGAGGTCGCTGTTAAAGTCCAACGCCCTGATTTAAGAGAGCGAATCACCATTGATTTATACATCTTACGCAACCTCGCTGCTTGGGTAAAAAACAAAGTCAAACGGGTGCGGAGTGACTTAGTTGGCATTCTCGATGAATTAGGCGATCGCATCTTTGAAGAGATGGACTATATTCATGAGGGAGAAAATGCCGAGCGCTTTTTCGAGTTATATGGTCACATCAAAGACATTTATGTACCGAAAATTTACTGGGAATATACCAATCGTCGCGTGCTGACGATGGAGTGGATTAACGGGACTAAATTAACTCAAACAGCAGAAATTAAAGCCCAAGGTATAGATGCTCGCTATCTGATTGAAGTGGGTGTGCAGTGTTCGCTGCGCCAGTTACTAGAACACGGATTTTTCCATGCTGACCCCCACCCAGGAAATTTGTTAGCAACAACCGACGGCAAATTAGCTTATCTCGACTTTGGGATGATGAGTGAGGTGCAACCGCCTCAGCGCTATGGTTTAATTGAAGCGATCGTTCACGTTGTCAACCGTGATTTTGAAGGTTTAGCCAACGACTATGTAAAGCTAGATTTCTTATCACCAGATACAGACTTAACGCCGATTATTCCAGCTTTTGCTAGAGTGTTTGCCGATGCTCAAGGCGCCAGTGTTGCTGAATTAAACATCAAAAGTATCACTGATGAACTCTCGGCTTTGATGTATGAATATCCTTTCCGTGTACCTCCTTATTACGCTTTAATTATTCGTTCTCTAGTGACGCTAGAAGGTATTGCTATCTACATAGATCCCAACTTCAAAGTTCTCAGCGAAGCGTATCCTTATGTTGCTAAACGACTTTTAACCGACCCTTCAACGGAATTAAGAACATCTCTGCGAGATTTGCTGTTTAAAGAGGGAAAATTTCGGTGGAATCGTTTAGAAAACTTACTTCGTAATGCTAAGAAAAATCAAGACTATGACTTCAACTTAGTGTTAAATCAAGGAATAGAATTTCTGTCTTCTGAACGTGGTTCATTCATTCGAGACAAACTGGTAGATGAATTTATTAACGGACTCAATGCTTTAGGCAAAAATGTTTTGTACAACTTCACTTACGTGCTGCGAGAACGAGTAGGTTTGACGGCGGTTAACGAAACTCCTCGGCCGACAGTTGAGCAACAACAAACCTTAGAGCATATTAAACGCATTTTAAATATTCTCCGAGAAACCCGTGGTTTTGATCCAGTGCAACTTGCTCCCCAACTAGCTCAATTGTTGGTGAATCCAGGTGTACAGCGTTTGGGTCATCAAGTTACCAATCGGTTAGCACAAAAAGCCACAGCACGTTTAATTCGGGAATTATTGGCGGCGGAAGAAGTAAATTTCAACAAAGCAGCAGGGTTTGACAACAGGACAATTGATCAATAAATAAATAAGTAGGTTTGTGTTAAAAAAATAACCTTTGAACCACAAAGGCACAAAGCTGGAAAGCCTAAAATTTTGTCCAAGTTTTAGGCTATAGGTGAGAAACCTATGGCTAATAGCAAAAGTCATCTCAAGAATTATTGCTATATTTTAATGAGTTTCGCGGACATTACCAGGGTAATTCACGCAGTCACCAATTGAGTTAAATGCTTGAGGATACGCAGCACTTCGTACAATTCATTTCCAGGGTTACGCATTAAAAAACCTTTTGATAAAGCATAATGGGGTGGTTGTCCTTTTACTAATTTCACAAAAATAACCTCGCTACCTGTGGCAATCATCCCAAAACTGGGTTTGTCAGGATAAGGATTACCTAACATATAGGCGAGAATTTGTGCCAGTCCTTCTTCAATAGAAAAAGAAGCTTTTTTTGATTCAATAATCATTACCCAGAATTGGTCTTTTAAAACTAAAGTATCCATTCTGCCTTTAATGATTACATCTTCATCAAATACAGCAATATCTATAGATTCCTCAGATTTTACATAAAACGGAGATAGGTAAAAGTCACCGATAAAAAGTATCGGATCTACAATTGCCATTCTCACAACATCTTCTAGCAATGGTGGATAATTGAGCAGATTTAAATAACCAGCTTTTACTTTGTCTAAAAGTTGTTTATCTAAATCTGTAAGTTCCGGTAATTCCTCTTGCCATTCACTGAAGAATTGTTCATCTAAAACTAACTGAATGCCAAAATTATCAATTAAGTAACGTAAGTCAATATCTTTGGCTTGGAGTGTTTGTGTCATAAGTCTTGTATTTCAATTCATTAGCCAGAGCCAAAATTGAAGCTGCTGAAAGATTTTATCCTTACTATAGCCTACCTCATACATTCGTTTAATCTGGCTCAAGTTTCACTGCAATCTATCTGTTAAATCTTGAGTTATCGCTTGTGTCCGCAGGTGCGCCATCATCAGTACAGCAAAAGGACTATCACTTTGTTCTTGCTTTTATTCGCCAACTGATAATTTTTTATATGTAGTGTAGACACTATTTAAACATTATGGAGATAATTGCAGTTAGGATTTAGAGCAACAAGAGTGTTAGTAAAAGTTATAAATTATCAGTTATGAGTGAGCAAAATTTAGAATTAATTATTGGTTGGCTGTATCCGACGCTGATGAGTACCTACGGCGATCGCGGTAATGTAATTACGATAGAACGTCGCGCCCAATGGCGGGGATACAATGTCAAGATAGTACCCTTAGATCAAAATGCTACAGCCGCCGATATTAAAACTGTAGATGTGATCGTTGGTGGTGGCGCACAAGACCGCCAACAAGAAATAGTTATGCGTGATTTGCAAGGTGCAAAAGCTGATGCCATGCGTGAGAAAATCGCCAATGGTACGCCAGGAGTATTTACCTGTGGTTCACCCCAACTGCTGGGACACTATTATGAACCAGGATTAGGACAGCGCATTCAAGGCTTAGGCATACTGGATTTAGTCTCAGTGCATCCCGGTGAAAATACTAAGCGTTGTATAGGAAATTTAGTCATAGAAGTTACAGCTTCTCGTTTAGCACGGGAACTGGAAGAAATTACAGGTAGTAAACCTTATTTGGTAGGCTTTGAAAATCACGGCGGACGCACCAAACTGGGACAGGTGGAAGCTTTGGGGCGAGTGGTGTATGGCTTAGGCAATAATGGTGAAGATGGTACAGAAGGAGCGTTTTATCAGAATGCGATCGCCACTTATTCCCACGGCCCTTTGTTACCAAAAAATCCCTTTGTGGCTGACTGGTTAATTCAAACGGCACTGCGGTTAAAATATCAGCAGGCGATCGCCTTGAAACCGTTGGATGATTATTTGGCTATACAAGCTCGGTCGGCAATGTTTAAGCGTTTGAAAATCAGTTTCCCAATTCCTGCGGCTAAAGTTCGGGAATTTTGAATTGATTTGTCCCTATTCCTCATTCCAACTTGATTGAATATTGGCTGCAAGTAACTCATTTATCGAATTCAACAATTCATGCGCGGTGAAGGGTTTTGGTAAAAATCCTTGAATACCTGTAATAGTGGCTTGTGCTAACGCTTCAGCTGATGCTAATCCACTCATAGCCATAATTCGCACCTGCGGATTGATCATTTGTAAGGTGCGGATAGCAGTTCCTCCAGCCATTGATGGCATCATCATATCTATCACGACTAGTTTAATTTCGTTTTGGTGCTGGCTATAGAGGGCAAGAGCTTCAATGCCATTTTGGGCAATTAATACCCTGTAGTTGTGGATTTCTAAGGTGGTTTTAGTAATTTGCGTGATTGCCGCTTCGTCATCTACAACTAAAATTAATTCTCCGTTTCCTGTGGGCAGTTCTATCTCATCTACTGTGGGGGGAATGCTGCTCTCACAACTGGGTAGGTAAACTTGGAATTGGCTACCAATTCCTACTTGACTGGATACTTCCACAAAACCGCCGTAGCTGTTGATGATACCCATAACTGTAGCTAAACCCAGACCAGTACCTTTACCCTGTTCTTTGGTAGTGAAAAATGGCTCAAAAATTTTATCGATGATTTCTGGGTTAATGCCAACCCCGGTATCAGTAACTGTAATGACTACATAGGAGCCAGCTTTTGCTCCCATGTGTATCCTCGTCAAGTTTTCATTGAGAAATACTTTGTTAGCACAGATTTTCAGTTTCCCACCTTGAGGCATGGCATCACTAGCATTAACTACTAAATTCATTAACACTTGATGTAGTTGGGTATAATCTCCCAGAATCATCCCAGGATCTGAGGGTATATCTATATCAATTTCGATAGATTGAGGAAATGTGCCTTTGATGTTTTGCGCAACATCTTCTATCAGGTGGGAAACTGACACCATTGTGCATTTGTCTTGAGCATTACGGGCAAAGGACAAAATTTGCTGTACTAAATCAGCCCCTCGTTTGGCATTATTATCCAACAGCTTGAGCATCTGTTGTGAGCTTTCACTCAAGTGGGGATGTTTGAGTGGTAACAGTTGCGCCACTGTCATCATCGGGGTGAGAATATTATTGAGGTCATGGGCGATCGCACTAGCGAGAGAACCTAAACTTTCTAAGCGTTGGGCCCGCCAAAGCTGGATTTCCAGTTGTTTTTTCTCGGTGATGTCGGTGTCAACAGTCAAAATGGATTTGGGTAACCCTGCGGCATCATACATTAATGTCCAGCGACTATTAATGATGATTGCTTTACCAGCTTTGGTGACTTTGTGTAACTCACCCAGCCACGCACCATCTTCCATCACGGTTTTTAGCGCCACTGCGAGTTGCGGTGAACTTTCTGGCGATAAAAGTTCCCAGGCGTTCTTTCCTAAGGCCTCTTCTGCTCGCCAACCGTAAAGATTTTCTGCGCCTTGGTTCCAGTATAAAATTTGGTTTTGCAAATCTCTGACAAGAATTGCATCTGTTGTAATGTCTAGTAGGGCTGCTTGTTCATGAATTTTCTGTTGTGCTTGGTGGCGATCGCTAATATCTCGTAGTAGCCAGCGCCAGCCATCTATTTTCCCTTGATTCTGACCTTCAATTACGCCAACTGTTACTTCCGCCGGAAAGTCTATCTCACCATCATTATGAAACATCCGTAACTCTTCTGTACGGGTCTGCTTTTGCTGCCCCAATTGCCGCATCATCTGACGAAATTTTTGCCGTGCTTGCGGATGCACAAACACAGAAAGTGGTTTGCCGATGAGGTACGATTGGCGTACATTTAGTAACTGGGCTGCTGCATAGTTAGCTTCTTGAATGATCCCGACAACATCAGTCACTAAATAACCATCGGGGGCAAAGTTGAATATATCCTGATAGCGCTGGCGTTCTGTTTCGACAAGATAACGAGTAGCTATTAATTCTTGATTTTGTTGTTGTAGTTCTTCTGCCGATACATGTAATTCTTCTAGAGAAATAGAAATTTCTGTGATCGCTTCTTGCAATATTTCTCTACAAGCATCCTGCACTTCTACTTGATTGGCACGCTGATATAAATCTTCCAGTCGCTGATGCGCCCCGGCGATCGCTTGCTGTATGTCTCGATTCATTTGCAGTTTTCTCCTATTACTGTTGCTGCCGCCTTTCTGCAATTTCTTGGGTAGAAATCATACTGTTGACTCGATCTATATCTGCCATCATTAATACTGCCCCTTCCATTTCTGTGCCCAATAAAGAAGTAATAGCGAGATAACATTTGATTTTTCTGCCCCGACGATTAGTCCATCTCAAATCATTTCTTGGAATTTTTGCTGGCCAGATAAGGAATTGCGGATGGGCGATCGCAGTTGCTCTAAGGGCAGACCAATATCTAGACTAATAAAGGAGTGCTGAGTGCTGAGTGCTGAGTGAGGACATCTTTTACTCAGCACAAGATTTCAACTCAGCACTACTAGTTAGCGATACTGATGTTGCTCTAGTAATTGTTGCGCTTTGGGTTTGTAAATTAAATAAAACAAAGCTTCAAGATAACGCAACAAATCCTCTCGATTTTCCTTGGAAGTAAAGTTCCAAAAACCATAAATCCTGGCGAGGGATAACAGTTTGGAAGTATGGATTTTCCAGGTATATGTACTATAAACCCTGTCAATCGCTTGTCGAGAAATGGCATTCCAATAATCAGAATTTTGTTCACATTTAGTCACAAATTCATAGATTTTTGTAGCTGTTTCCTCCAAATTTGTGGGGTTAATGTAAAAGCCATTTACCTTGTCTTGAATAATTTCCAGTGGACCACCAAATTGGGTAGCAAAAGTTGGTAATCCCGAAATCATAGCTTCCAAGATTGTCAAACCAAAAGCTTCAAATAAAGCTGGTTGCACAAAGATTCCTTTATGGTCGGCAATTACGCGGTAAATTTCCCCAGAATCTGATTTGGTTAGGCGCACGCCCAGCCAACGAATTTTACCGTGAAGATCGTACTCATCAATGATTTGATAGAGTCTGACAATTTCGTCACGTTCTTCGTTGTCCCCTGATTCTTCTACGCGCAACTTACCTGCTACCAAAATTAAGTTACAATGCTCCTGCAATTCTTGACTTTTACCAAAGCATTCCGCTAACCCAGTGAGGTTTTTAATGCGGTCTAGACGCGCCATAGAAAAGATGGGGCGTTTTTTGGGATCATCGAGTTTGCCGAAGATTTGGGCAGGATCTTCTAGAGTAAAGAGCATTTCCGCAATGCGATCGCGCTCACTCTCTACTCGGTCTTCAGTTTGGAAATAAGGAAAATAGTAACTCTCGTTAACTCCAGGAGGTACGACATTAAACTTGGGACTAAATAGTTCAACTCCATTGACTACATGGTACAACTCTGGCATCGTAAAGCATTTGTAAGACTCATACTGTCCCACACTATCCGGTGTACCAACAATTTCTTGGTAGGTGCTGCTCACAACGAAATTGGCAGCATTCATGGCAATTAAATCAGCTGTGAATTGCAAAGAAAAATGATATTTATCTTCCAAATCTTGCCAGTATAAGTTACTAAACAAGTATTTGGATTTTTCCAAAGCATGAGCGATGTTGCACTGAGTGACGTTCATCCGCCTTGCCAACAGAAATGCTATCAAATTTCCATCAGAATAATTACCCACAATTAAATCGGGTCTGCCTTGAAATTCTGCTAGCAGTTCTCTTTCTGAGTCAATGGCAAAAGTTTCTAGATAAGGCCAAAACTCAAATCGGGAAATCCAGTTTTGCGTCATGTTGGGGTTAAATTCCCGCAGAGGTACGCGCAAAATCCAAGCGTTTTCTGTACCGTGGACTTTTTCTAGCTGTTGATTACAAAGAGTACCATCGCTATTAGGAATCAAACGGGTGAGAATAATTACCTTTGGCTGGACGTTCAATCCCTCTAACCCAGCTAGTTGGACATCTTCTTGTAGTTGCTTTTCCAGATTCTTGGCTTGGTCGAGGACGTAAACCACCTGACCACCAGTGTCAGGTCTTCCCAGAACTCCTTCTTGTCCAAACCAGCCGTGAGCCGATACCAGAACGATTCTAAAAATCATTGGCACACGAGAGATGAAGGCTTCTAGAAGCTGGGGATCGGGAGAGTCAATTAAATCGTCTAGCACGTTGAGGGTGTCATTTACACGCATAGCGGTGTTACCCCAACCCGGCTCAAAACCCATCATTTGCAATTCAAACCGGAAGTTTTCGTAGGTTTCATCGCTGGGGCGCTGACTGACAAAACTGATAGCTTTCTTAACTTGCTGAGAAAGTTGCTGCTGTGATTTAATGCGATCGTTGACCAGCAGCTGAACACCATTATATTGATGCAGGCGCAAGAAATTTAATAAGCTTTCCAGCAATTGTTTAGAGTCTTGAAATATTTTGCTGGATAGATAACGGTTGAGAAATTGCACCCCTTTACCAATATTTTTTGGGTCACGGATTACTGGAGTGTAGTCATAAAACGGGCCAAAATCTAGTTCTAGCAGGTCACCTTCTTGGGGATGAAATTTATTCACAAAGCGATCGCGTAGATCCAGCAGTTCCTGTACTGTCATTGGCTCAACGTTCAAGTCCTCCGTTAGCCGATAAACTTCTTGACTAGCAATTTTCGGACGGATGATAAAACAAAGGCTTGAGTCTTCTTGAATAATTTCCTGAGTATAGTAAACCAGTTTGCCTAAGCGGGAAGACGCAGCAAAGGTTTGGGACTTCTCGGACTTAGAGCAATATTCACTATATACATTCAAGATGTCGTTACGCAGCAAGTAATTATTTTCTTCTTGGCGTAATTGACTAATAAAGGAACGCAAATCACTTTTTTCTTCGCTATCCAGGATTGCTTGGATCAATTCAGACATGGTAACCCCTAACGTTGATTCTGCATTTTTGACTTACAGGACAGACTGAGTATCTTTCCTTGAGTCTAAGCAAACGAGAGTTCGACAGGTATTGTATTGACCGCACCAAGCCACCTATTTTATGAGTAAGTGGCGTGGTGAAGTCTGTCAAACTGACATTTAAGCAAGCATAAACACGAATAAACACAGATGAATCCTCTATCTGTGTCTTTTATGAAAGTTTTCCCTGAGGAGGAATCTCAATTCGTGCTTGTCTTTACTCAAAATATCGGCATCTCAGTATTTTTTCACTCTAACTAAAGGCGTACAATTTTTCATCCTGTTGATAGAGTTAATGTATGTAATGATTCTCTCACAAAGTTTTAGCAAGACGTAGTTTTTTATAAAAAAGCGTCCAATGAGGGATTTTTTTATTCTATATTTCACCTGCTATACCTTGACAAAGTAGCTTTCTTGTCAACTCAATACTTAGTTTTGTCAATGTAAATTAATACGCCTCACTGCGCTAATGTTGAGTGTAAAGGTGAGGAAATTGTTTTACGTTTTGCTTTGATAGTAAAACCTATCAAAATAGCACCAAATAGTAAACCTGTCTTAGCTGATGGTTCAGGTACTGCAACTACAACAACCTGATTTCTGGTAAATGCTATTAAAGCTAAATTTGTGGGATTAGCAAAATGACGTTGTACAGAACCTTGGAGCGACGCTGTAGCGTTTTCTTTAATTCCGCCAAAGTTTGACGTAGTAATTGAGTTAGTGAAAGTAATATTGTCACTTTTGTCAAAGGTAATAAAATCACTATTGTCTGGAGTGACTATATCACCGACAAGAAGAAAAAAGTCTAAAACATTACTATTATCAATATCAATTAACTCAAAATCTATTTCTCCAAAGGCTATGGCATTTTCCTCTAATGGGTTATCTATTGATGTTTCTAGTTCTAAATATGCTGTGAAGTCAAAAGAAAAATGTTGATCAGCATCTACAAAAAATAACCCAATCAATCTGGATTGACTTTCTGCCTCTCCTAAATAACTTCTACCTTCGCCAAAAGCTTCGCTGAATGTTGAATTAGATGCTTGCTGTAAAAAACTTGAAGCATCTGCTTGTGCGAAAGAAAAAGCATTTGCCATGCCATTGACATTCGTGAAACCATCAGCATCAGTTAAAAACACCAAAGGGTCTGTGTTGATGTTGGTAAAATTTAAATTTGCTTCAGAATACCCAAAAGTGGCTGCTCTACTAGGTGCAATTGCCAAGGAATAACTAGTAATTAATGGCGTAACACAAAGTGCAAAGCGTTGAATAAAACTAAAGCTTCGCATCATACAATTTTTAAAGTTAGCCATAAGTCACTCCAGCAGATTTTACGCAATTGGTGCTACAGATGTATCCACAATTAACAGGTTAATTAATAGCTTGTCAATAGTTTATACTTAAGCTACCACTTTTTCTAATTTTGTAAACTAGTTTGCATATATTTCTCTGGTAGCAGAAAAAATAAAGAGTGTAAATCAGCTTTTCGCCAGCTACGCTTAACAGGTTGACAAATTATTCCCGAGTTTTTGCTGATAATTTTTCCAGAAACAGTTTTAGATTGCGCTTTAACTTATAGTACCGTTTGTTCATTGAACTTAATTATTCTTGACCTTAGTCATGATGAAGAGTGCTGAGTAGAAAGTGCTGAGTGCTGAGTACAACCCCATAGTTAAAACTAAGGGATTGAAACAAGGACACTTTTTTTCTTGCACTGCGCGTGTCTCGAAAAAAATGTTTTACCTGTTTTCATAAATAAATTTAGCGCGAAGTCAGAGCGGAGGTTTCCTCCTTTTCTTTCCTTCGTAAGCGAGGGGCTTCAAACCCTATATGCTGAGTGCAGTTAATTTTACTTTTTACTCAGCACTCCCCTTCGACTTCGCTCAGGGCCAGCGCACTCAGCACTATTTTGCAACGCGATCGCACCAATAAACACTAATAAATTGATGGTAAGGTACGACCGTCCTACAATGAGTGACGGGAGTGTTGAAACCCAGAGAAATTAGATGAATGCTGACGAATTTTTCAAGCAGGGATTCCACAAACATTTGCAAGGGGACTATCAAGAAGCCATCGCAGATTACTCTCAGACGATTGAGATGAATCCCGACTATGCCGAAGCTTATTACAACCGAGGTCTTATTCTCAGCGCTGAACTCAAAGATTATCACGGAGCGATCGCCGACTTTGATCAAGCATTACAAATCAATCCCCATCTGGCGGAAGCGTACTGCAACCGAGCTAATGCACGCTACTTTTTAGCAGATTATGAGGGAGCGATCGCCGATCATGATCAGGCATTACAAATCAATCCCAACTTTGCGGCATCTTATCATAGCCGGGGTAATGCCTACTTTGCTTTGCAAGCATATGACCAAGCGATCAACGATTATCAGCAAGCAATCGAAAATAGCACTCAGTTAGCTACGTGTATTAATTTTGATATTGCCAAGGCATTGCATAATCGGGGTGTAGCTCGTTGCGATCGCGGCGATAATCAAGGAGCGCTCGCCGATTTTCAGCAAGCATTACAATGGCATCCCCATTTTGCCGCAGCTTACACTAGTCGCGGTAATATCAACTATCTTTTAGGAGAATATCAGCAAGCGATCGCTGAGCATAATCGCGCATTACAACTCGATCCTAACTTGGCAGCAGCTTATCATAACCGAGGCATTGCCCGCTTTGCCCTAGGAGACGATCAAGGTGCAATTGAAGATTACAATCGCACATTGGATATTAACCCCAACTTTGCTGAAGCCTATTATAATCGGGGTCTTGTTTATTCTCGCCTCAAAGATTACGAGCAGGCACTTGCAGACTTTAACCAAGCGCTGAAACTGAACCCTGATGATGTCCAAGCATATTATGAACGGGGTTTGGTGCGAGACACTTTAGGCGATTATCAAGGAGCTATCGAGGATTATAATCAGGCATTGCAGGCAAATCCTACCTTAGCTTTAGTTTACGGCTTTCGGGCTAACGTTCGTCGCCGATTGGGAGACTATCAAGGAGCAATTGAAGATAGCAATCGACTTTTACAACTTAATCCCCATCTAGCTGAAGGATACTGCGATCGCGCTACAGCTCGTCGTAGTCTGGGAGATTATCAAGGGGCAATCCAAGATTACAATTTGGCATTGCAGATTAATCAGAATTTAGCTGAAGCTTATTATGGACGAGGTATTGCTTATGAAATTTTACAAGATTTCTTATCAGCAATTGCCGATAACACTCAAGCAATACAGCTTTCGCCTGAATTTTCCCCAGCCTACTGCAATCGGGGTAATGCTCGGCGTTTTCTCGGAGACGAAAAGGGAGCAATGGCAGATTACAACCAAGCTTTACAAATTAATCCCGATCTGGTAGAAGCTTATTATAATCGGGGTTCTCTTGGCTATGCCCTCCAAGACTATGAGGGTGCAGTTGCCGATTATACCCAAGCTTTACAAAGAAATCCCCAATCAGCCACATTTTATAGCGATCGCGCTAATGCTCGCTATGCTCTGCAAGACTATCAAGGAGCAATAGAAGATTATAATCAGGCACTTGCTATCGATTCCAGCTTGGCCCAAGACTGGTATAACCGAGGACGTAGCCGTTCTTTGCTGGGAGATTTACCAGGGGGACTAGCCGACTTAAACGCAGCTTTACAGCGTCAGCCTCATTGGGCTTCAGCTTACATGCTGCGGGCTGATATTCACCGTAAGCTAGAAGATTATCAAGCTGCAATTAGCGATTTCCAAAAATCTGCTGATATTTATTATCAAGAAGGAAATACACAGTATTATCAACAAATTATGCAAGCGATCGCCCAACTTCAGCAATAGAAATTTTCATTTATACTCGTTTTTGCAAAAGCTAAACTGTCTCAGTTAAATTAATCAACCAAGACAGTTTAATTTTCATGATTACTAGAAGAGATACCAGAAATTTATCACCTCAGACCGCTCTGATGAAGTATTTAAACTTCCCTTGGTGATAACTAAGTGGAGGAAGCGATAAAAACTCCACATCTTTCATGGTTACTCTAAGTACTGTTTATGTATCTGAAATCGCTCTCCTTCGATACACAACAATGGGTCACTGCGGCATAACACCCATCCAGTAATAATTGTTATGCATTAACGATAGCAATCGCGTTACTAATAGTTAGTCCTTCTTTGGTAAGAATCGTCTTCAAGCTGAGGACAGAACGTTGTGCGGCTGTCATGTATAGCAAAGTGCTGAGTATCAAACCAGTTGCTTCATTGCTCTCTTGCATCAATATTGTCCTCACCTATGTGACTACGGCTGTAACTTTAATATGGCGTGTACTGCTGCTGCATAACTCATAATTTTGCTAGAATATATCCAAAGCTTTGTGGAATCTTCTCTTCGTAAACTTCCTGCGCTTGTAGAAATTACCATCAACTTACCAAACTCAAATTATGAATCGCTTCACCTCTGTCTCGTTTGTAGGTTGGAAGGCGTCTATGTCATCTGCGGCTGTTGCTCAGAGAACTAATACTGTTATACGCCTACCTCTTTATAGCTATGTTTATGATCGCGACCTTCACTATGATCGTGGATCTGGACGCGATCGCCGTGGTCATTAACTAAGCCTTTACTTGACCAAGTTGATTATTCTCTCATGGGAAACATTCATGAGAGAAATTACACAGTGCGATCGCCAATCCTCGTTTCTGGAACTCTTTCCATAAACCAGAATATAATAGCGATCGCACTAAATTTTTGCTATTTTATCAACTGTTGTTTATCTACGATAATAATTACCTACACTTCAATCTTAGATATCAGAATGAAAATTAATTTTAATTTAAATAAAGTTAATCTTTTTAGTACATCAAATGCTAAAATTTTTTGATAAAAACAACTATGATATTTTCCTCAAAACAAATAATAATTTAACAAAATGGCGAAAGAAATAGAACGCAAATTTTTACTCAAAGAAGATAGCTGGAGAAAGTTAGCTAAGGGTAGTGTATACCGTCAAGGATACATTGCTACACAAGATAAAGTGACTGTACGTGTGCGGATAATCGGAGAACAAGGTTACTTGACAATTAAAGGGCCTAGTATTCAATGTTCGCGATTAGAGTTTGAGTATCCCATTCCTGTAGAAGATGCTCAAGAAATGCTGGATACATTGTGCCGACGGCCTTTCATAGAAAAAATTAGATACAAAGTAGAATGGGGTGGTTTGATTTGGGAAATAGACGAGTTTGATGGTGTGAATAAAGGATTGATTTTAGCAGAAGTCGAACTCAGTGATGCCAATCAACAAATTGAACTCCCAAGTTGGATTGGTCAAGAAGTTTCCCACGACCCCAGGTATTACAATAGCAATTTGGTAACACACCCATTTTCGCAGTGGTAATTGTTGAGTGTTGCTGATCAGAGTATAAAATGTCAACAAGAAAGGCAGAGGGCAGGAGGCAGAGGGCAGAGGGCATTCGTTTCAAAATTGCCTTTCTTTTTCTTTGCGTCTTTGCGTCTTGGCGTGTTAGCGTTCGCGGAGCGTGGCTTCAGCCATAGCGGGGCGTAGCCCAACAAATTCATATTCTCAATCAGCAACGCCAAAAATACCTATTCAAAGGCTTGGCTGTGGTTCAGATAAACGAAAACTGCTGTAATTGCAGAATCAATTGCAGGGGAATCTCTACATAATCTGGGCGATGGTTGAGTTCATAGCCTAAAGCTTCGATCACTTTTTCTAAAAGATAAGTAAAAAGCAGTACTTTTAGTTCTTCTTGGGTTGATGGTAAAAACGCATCACTGCTTGCAGTTTCAAGATAAGAATTTAAAAAAGCAGCACTAACCCAGGTATACCAAAACTGTGCCCATTGTTCCATGAGAGGCAGAGTTTCTGGACGGATCATGCCACTTTCTATTTCATAGCGCAGAGCTTGGGTGACAGCGTAATTAAAAGATACCAGCATAGCGGCAACATCTCGCAGAGGCGATCGCTTACGGCGGCGTTCACTCAAACTACGAGCTACTTGTCCCTCAAAATGAGTGATGATAAAGTCTTTTCCAGTGTACAGCACTTGCCCCAGATGGTAGTCTCCATGATAACGAGTCCGTAAGGCAGTAATTTTTTGCTGCACAACTAACTGAAAACGTGCCAAAATTTCCTCTTGACTGTTGAGAACATCTACTGCTAATTCTTGAGCGTTGGGTGGCAAGTATGCTAACTGTTCTCTCAACAACCGGAATACTCGCCCTGTCAAATTGCGGGCATCTTGATATACAGAACGTTGGTAAAATGATGAAAAAGGTTCTGGGGCAAAGTCGGGATTATCTGTATCTGTAGCCAAGGCAATATGCAGTTCAGCTGTAGATTTACCCAACATTTCCGTATTTGGGAGGTAGGAATTGATGGTTTGGATAGCCAAATCTGGAATATCAGTTCTATGTAAATCTAATAGAGAATTTGATGGGATGGGCACTTCGGTAATTGTTGCTTGTTCTGTAGTCACCAAATCAAAGTAGTGACGCAGACTATCAAGGGTATAGTCCCAGCCACTGCGGGTATCTAAAATCCACTCTTGCAATATGCCCACAGTCATCGGGAGGGCGGGGCTATAGCCGGCTCGATTGGGGCGACGGTACTCTAAAGCCCCAGCCACAGAAACAAAGTGTTGCAGACGTTTTTTCTCCCCCAGGAAACGCCGGATTTCCAAATCAGGGTGCATCCCTTCTTCAAATTTACGGAAGAGTTTTAAACACAGGCGTTGCTTGCCGCCGTAGGCATCGCCATAAACTATATAAGTATTGGTTTGTTCTTCTCCTTGAAATACAGTCGGATAGCGGTCACTTTCGTCTGGGTATAACTGTGAAAATAAATCAGTGGTACTGGCAAATAACTCGCCGATTGTCCCCTCATAGGCGCAATTTTCGGCAATGGTATTCAGTAAAGAATTGAGAAAGTTCTCATCTGCTAAGGCATCAAATAATATTCCCACGTCTGAGGTCTGCACCTGGAGTCGGGCAATCACAGCTTGGGGCATTTCTGCCAACAAATGCATTGCTTGCTCACCTGCGGCATAGGCTAAAGGTAATAAATAAGTTTCGTTATTTCCTTCTATGTAATCTACCTGCAACCAAATCATCTGGGCTAACTGGTGATTATAGGGTAGGGAAATCGCCTCAATAATTTGCAGTGATTGTACAGTCTGCGTTTTACCACCAAACCACTTACAGGTATACAAATAATCTCGCAGTGTTGATTCCAGAATACCTTTGAATTGGCGTTGAAAAATCACATTTTGCCACTCGCCAGTGACAACTAGTGTGGGTAACTCTGCTTGAGGTTTAGGAGGTTGAGTCAAGCTGGGTTTACGTTGTAGGGTAAACCAGTAAAATCCGTAGGGACTCAAACTGAGGAAATAAGGCAACTCTACAATGGCGGGAAACTCAGTGTAACCAAAAATTTCTACTGGCACTAGTCCATGAAAATCAGATAAATCTAATTCCACCGTTTGCACATAGTGGGATAAATTCGCCACTACTAAGATATGTTCTGCCGAATTGCTATGAATAAAAGCAAAAACCTTACGGTTATTCGGGTGTAACAACTCAAAATGCCCTTTACCCATGGCCTGAAAACGTTTACGAGTAGCAATCAAACGTTTCATCCAATACCAAAGAGAATTGGGGTTTGCCCGTTGTGCTTCGACATTGACGGCTTCATAGTGATATTCCGAGTCAATGATCACGGGTAAATGTAAGCGGTGGGGATTGGTGCGACTAAAACCAGCATTACGATCAGAACTCCATTGCATGGGAGTACGTACACCATTGCGATCGCCTAAATAAACATTATCTCCCATGCCAATTTCATCACCATAATAAAGTACGGGTGTGCCTGGCAAAGACAACAACAAACTATGAAGTAACTCAATTTGACGGCGATCATTACCTAACAAAGGTGCTAATCGGCGGCGGATACCTAAATTCAGCCGCATTACGGGGTCTTGGGCATACACCTGATACATAAAATCCCGGTCTTCATCTGTGACCATTTCTAAAGTCAGTTCATCATGATTACGCAGAAATAACGCCCACTGACAGTTATCAGGAATGTGTGGTGTTTGCTGGAGAATATCCACAATGGGGAAGTTATCTTCCATCCGCAGGGCGATAAATAGGCGCGGCATTAGGGGAAAATGAAAATTCATGTGGCATTCATCCCCAGACCCGTAATATTGCGCTGCATCCTCAGGCCATTGATTCGCCTCAGCAAGTAGCATCCGGTGGGAAAATTTCGCGTCAATGTGCGATCGCAATTCTTTCAAGAAAGTATGGGTTTCTGGGAGATTTTCGCAGTTTGTTCCCTCTCGTTCATATAAATAAGGCACTGCATCCATGCGTAGTCCATCTACACCCATTTCTAACCAAAAATCTAGAACATCGAATACTGCCTTTCTCACCAAGGGATTATCATAATTTAAATCAGGCTGATGGGAGTAGAAACGATGCCAGTAGTAAGCTTTAGTAAGTGAATCCCAAGCCCAATTAGAGGTTTCAAAATCTTGGAAAATAATTCGCGCTTCTTGGTATTTTTCTGGCGTATCACTCCACACATAAAAATCTCGTTCTGGACTACCCTTTGGGGCGCGACGTGCGCGTTGAAACCAAGGATGTTGGTCAGATGTATGGTTAATAATTAACTCAATAATTACCCGGATACCGCGTTGATGGGCGGCTATTAATAGCTGTTGAAAATCTGCTAATGTGCCATAAATAGGGTTAATACTGGTGTAATCAGCAATATCATAACCATCATCTTTCAGTGGCGAGGGAAAAAATGGTAGTAACCAAATGGCGGTTATACCTAAATCTTGTAGATAATCAAGCTTTTCTGTTAGTCCTGGAAAGTCACCAATACCATCACCATTACTGTCAGCAAATGCGCGCACAGGGACTTCGTAAATAATCGCATTTTTAAACCATAATGGGTCATCTTTTAAAATTAAATTAGGCATTTTATCTATTGATTGGTTAAGCAGAGGCAGGGGAGCAGGGAAGCAGGATAGTAGTAATTTAATTTTTGGAGTTACCTAAAATATATATAAGTTTTTTTCTCCTCCGCCCCTCTGCCTCTCTGCTTTCTTGTAAATAATCTTGTATCCAGTCACAGCCGGATTGTAAGCTGACTAAAAACTCAATTTCAATGATTTTACATTGCTGAACATAGTTTGATTTATTCCCACAGACTTACTTAAACCTCCTAGATGGCTTAAATTTCTTGGTGGGAAATGGGTTAGGCGCAAGATTTGATATAGCATCAAGTAGCAGGTTACCAACTGGTTGTATGATTTTATTCATAGGTAAATAGCAGCTTGCCATTAGTATCAAATCTAATTCGGTTAATAGCTGCAATTCTGCGAGTATTCCATGAACAAACTGTCAGGAAAATTTGTTGCAGGCGGTTTTAGCTTGGCACTAGTGCTACTGTGTGGTGTCGGTGTAGCTTCCTATGTGAGCATCCAAAGATTGAATAGGGAGAAACAATGGGTAATTCATACTTATCAAGTTATAGAAGCCCTAGATAATATGAGAGCTAGTTTTAGCAATGCCGAAAGTGGACGAAGTAGTTACATTCTTACAGGAAATACAGTTTACCGAGAAATTTATCAAGATGAGAAACAGAATGTGTATCAAAAACTGCAACGTATACAGCAGTTAACTAAAGATAACCTCAGACAACAAAACCGACTTGAGCAACTGGAACCCTTAATTGCTCAGAAGTTTGTTTTACTTGCACAGTCAATTAGCCTATTCGAGCAAAATAATTTAGACACAGCAACTAAACTAGCTCTTACTAAACAAGGCTTCGATCTCTGCCAAAAATTGCAAACAATCAGCCAAGAAATTCAAAATGAAGAAACTACTTTATTGCAACAACTAACAAGAGTTACAGATACTCTGATTCATGAAATTATCCTTGTGGTAAGTCTAGGATATGGTTTGAGCGTCATGCTGCTAGTAGTTGTTTATTCACTACTACAAAAGCAAATTCAGATTAATCAAACTTTATCTAAAGAGGCTATTCATCTGGAACAACAAGCAGCAAAAGCGAATCTAGCAAATATTTTAGAAAGTGTCACAGATGCCTTTGTTGCCCTTGATGGCAATTGGTGTTACACCTACGTTAATCAGAGGGCAGGACAAATTTTGAACCGCCACCCCGCAGATTTGATTGGCAAAAATATCTGGGAAGAATTTCCCGAAGGTGTGGGACAAAAGTTTTATCACAACTATTATCAGGCTGTGGCAGAACAGCGAGTAATTCAGATGGAAGAATATTATCCACCTTGGGAGCGCTGGTTGGAAAATCGCATCTACCCATCCCCAGAAGGACTATCAATTTTCTTTCAAGATATCACTCGCCGCAAACAAGCAGAAATTTCCCTAGAAAAGAATGAAAGACGCTATCGCTCATTAGTGCTGGCGACATCTCAAGCCGTCTTGATCACTGATCCTCACGGTAATGTGGTAGAAGATATTCCATCTTGGAGAGCTTTAACCGGACAAAGTGAGTCAGAAGTCAAGGGCTGGGGGCGGCTGAATGCGATACATCCCGAAGATCGGGAGTTGACCAAGTTATTGTGGAATCAGGCGCTAGAAACCAAAAGTATTTACAAAATGGAAAATCGTGTCCGGGTTGCTGATGGCGGCTATCGATTTTTTGCCGCGCGTGCCGTTCCCGTTTTGGATGCCAACAATGAAGTTATAGAGTGGGTAGGTACTCATACTGATATTACAGACCGCAAACTTGCCGAAGCAGTACTAAAACAAGCTAAGGCAGAATTAGAAATTAAGGTTCAAGAACGAACATCGGAATTACAAAAACTCAATGAAGAGCTAAAACGCTCAAACCAAGAATTAGAGCAATTTGCTTATGTGGCTTCCCATGATTTGCAAGAACCATTACGAGCTGTGACAGGTTATAGCCAACTATTAGGGCAGGAATATCAAGAACTGTTTGATGAGTCTGCTCAGGAGTACTTTGGTTACATTGTCGATGGAGCAAAGCGGATGCAGCAATTAATTCAAGACTTGCTGGCTTATTCCCGTGTGGCCACTCGTGGTCAAGAATTTGCCTTAATTGATTGTCATGCTGTACTCAATCTAGCTCTCAGTAATTTACACATGGCGATCGCACAAAGCAATGCCATAATCACTCATGATCCTTTGCCGAAGTTACTCGCAGATAAAACCCAATTAGTGCAGTTATTCCAAAATCTCATCGGCAACGCTATCAAGTTTCGCAAACAAGAACCACCACGAATTCACATCGGTGCAGTTAAAAGAGACCAGGGAGATGAGGGAAAATTTCCTAATTCCCAGTCCCCGCTCCCTATTCATAACGAATGGCTATTTTCAGTACAAGATAATGGCATTGGTATAAAACCCCAGTACCTTGAGCGGATTTTTGAGGTTTTCCGGCGACTGCATACGCGACGGGAATTTTCCGGAACAGGTATTGGCCTAGCTATCTGCAAAAAAATTGTCGAACGTCATGGTGGCCAAATCTGGGCAGAATCCCAGCCAGGGGTAGGAACAATTTTTTACATGACCCTGAAAGAGAATTAGGTTAACTTATTAAGGTATACATTATATTAAATGCCTAACAACACTTTAATAACTGCATGGTCAACAATCAGGCATTCCGTCATATTGAAATTTTGCTAGTGGAAGACTCTCCTAGCGATGCTAATCTGACCATCAAAGGCTTTGTGAACGCTAAAATTGCCAATAACCTGCACTGGGTGGAAGATGGTGAAACTGCCATGAACTACTTGCGACAGCAAGAAGAGTTTACTGATGCCCCTCGTCCAGACTTAATCTTGCTTGACCTGAATCTTCCAGGAATGGATGGGCGTGAAGTGCTAACAGAAATCAAATCAGACCCCAATCTCAAGCTGATTCCTGTTGTTGTACTTACTACTTCAGCTGATGAGCATGACATACTACGTTCTTATAATCTTAGTGCTAATTGCTATGTCACAAAACCTCTAGATGTTTACCAATTTATTCAGGTTGTACACTTAATCAAAGATTTTTGGCTGGCAGCAGTAGCACTACCCAGAGAATTTTAAGAGTACAAATTTAAAATATTCCCTGCCTTCTGACATACGGTAAATTCGGTAATTATTAGGTTAATTTATACAACTATATTGTGTAAAAGAGATAATGATTCACATTCTATTAGTAGAAGATAGCCCTACCGATGCCAGGCTGCTACGTCAAATATTTTTGCGTACAGATCAAGAAAATTGGCGGATGACACATGTTGAACGCTTGCATGAAGCTATAAGTGCTAGTCAAGAAAATTTAAGGTCTGGTGATTCTCAAATTGGAAATTTCCAGCAACGCAGATTTGATGTAGTCTTGTTAGACCTTAGCCTTCCAGACTCCACTGGACTAGAGACACTCAAAGAATATCGAGCCGCAGTCCCAAATGTCCCAGTCGTAGTACTAACAGGACTTGATGATGAAGAATTGGCACTGCAAGCGTTGGCAGAAGGCGCACAGGACTATCTTGTCAAAGATCAAATTACCATACAACTATTAATGCGTGCTGTTCGCTATGCTCTGGAGAGGGAAGAAATACTCAACAAGCTACGAGAAAGTGAAGAACGTAGTCGTCAAGCTTTGTTAAAAGAACAAGAACTCAACGAGCTAAAGTCTAACTTTGTCGCCATGGTTTCCCACGAGTTTCGCAACCCCATGACCACGATTCGCACGGCTTTAGAAATTATCGAATACAACAACGATAAACTTACTGACGAGCAAAGAACTAAATACTTTGATCGGGTGCAAAATGCTATTAAACAGATGCTTCAGCTATTAGACGAGATATTATTTTTAAGTAAAACTGAAGCAGCAAAACTAGAATATAAACCTGCACCTTTGCATTTAGCAAACTTTTGTAGCGAACTCACAGAAATTTTTCAATTTGGTGCAGGTAATCAGCATATCATTACCTTTACTTATGAAGGTGAATGCTCCCCAGCATACATGGATGAGGACTTACTAAATTGTATTTTTACCAATTTACTCTCCAATGCTATCAAGTATTCGCCTGAACAAAGCAATATTCAATTTGATTTGATTTGTAAGAATGGTATTGCAACTTTCTGGGTAAAAGACCAAGGAAGGGGAATTCCTATTAAAGACCAACCTAATTTATTTCAAACTTTCTATCGTGCCAGTAATGTGCATCGAGTTCAAGGAACAGGGCTAGGACTCGCTATTGTTAAACAGTGTGTAGATATACATGGAGGAGAGATTAAAATAGAAAGCCAGCAGAATATGGGTACAACTGTGATAGTGACACTGCCATTGCATTATATTTAATCATTATAGTAATTGGTAGGCGGGTAAAACTATCATAAAAATACTCCCTTCACCCAAGCGCGATCGCACCGTCACACTACCACCCATACCTTCTACAAGTGTCTTGACAATTGATAAACCCAAACCACAGCCGCCGGTAGAACGGGTACGAGCTTCATCTACGCGGTAAAATCGTTCAAAAATCCGCGATTGGTGTTGTAAAGGTATGCCATAACCTTGGTCACAAACTTGAATAATTGCTTCTTCTTTTTGCTGAGATAACTTGATAATTACGGGTGTGTTAGCTTCAGAGTATTTAACAGCATTATCAATTAAATTCAATAATACTTGTTTGAGACGAGCCGAGTCAACTTTTACTTCGATAGGCTGATTTGTAGACTCAATGATAATTTGGCGATCGCTATATTTTTCTGCCATCCCCACAATTTCTGTAACTAAGTCGTTGAGTACACAGGGTTCCCGACGAAAATGCAAATAACCACTATCTGCTCTAGCTAAATCAAGTAAGTCTTGTAAAAGACGGATGGTATGTTCTGCTTCCGTCGCCGCAGTTTCTAAAGCTTCTTGTTGGGTGGGAGTTAAGTTATTTTGCCGACGTAATACACTTTGCAAATACCCTTGTACTATTGTTAGCGGTGTGCGTAACTCGTGAGAAACATTACTCACAAATTGTTGCTCTTGTTCCCAAGATTGGGAGAGACGAGATAACATCATGTTGCAAGTCTGGGCTAATTCTTTAACTTCGCTAGGTGCATGATCTAGATAAAGTTGCGCTTGTCCTAAATCCTTAATGGAAATGACTTCTGTCATTTGACTTAACTGACGCAGAGGTTGCAGAGAACGCTGAATATAAAATGCGATCGCAGCAGAAATTGCCGTAATCACAAAAACACTGCCAATTCCCAAACTTCGCACAATTACTAAAAACATTGTTTGTTCGCGGGTAACATCCTGGACTACGAACAAACTTCCTAACTTTTTACCCTCTACTGCTAATGAAGCACCGCACACAACAAAGTAGCGTTGATCAACTTGATCAACTTGCGGTTTAATTGACATCTCGGTGAGGGACATTAACTCAGTTGCGGTTTCATGAGATAGCTGAGGCCAATTGCCGGATTTCGCTATGATTTTATTCTCAGGACTTTTGATCCACAAAAATGTATTAGTAGTTGTTAAGTTATCAATTGCCTTTTTCAACCCAGTTTCTGATGACATCATTTCACTATAAAGTTGCACATCATGTGGTAGGCGTTTGGCAATTCTTTCAATATTATATTTATGACTATTAATTAATAATTCCTTCATTTTCCAGCTTGTCCACATAGCTAAGCTACCTAATCCCAAGGCTGAAACCGCAGCAATACCAACTGTTAGGCGTACCTGCAATGAACAAGGGTCAATTCTCGGCCAAATTTTGTTAATTTGCTTCACTGTGGTGCTTGTTGATTTGGTGTCGGACAAGTTTTATTAACGAAATCACATTGATACACATAGGGTGCTTGCCAACTCAGAGGAATTTCTAGTAAATCCCTCGTCCCTGTCAGTCCTTGACCAATAAATAATAATAGCGCCACACAATTTAATATTGTATGAATTATGCGCCAGCGATGAGATTTATCTTGATAAATATCTTGCACAATTGCTACTGAAAAAATCATCAGCAATGATGCAGTAATCCCAATATAGTAATGTGACCAATACCACTCATTCGTCCGGCGAAATACTCCATTCTGGCAACCAAGAATCACTAAACCTGCACCAGTTAAGGTAGCAAAAACTGCTCGCCACAAACGTTGCCTTGCCCGGTAAAGTAATACTAAGGAAGCAATAGTTAAAATAAACATTAACAAGATAAATCCCAATTGGAAAGGTTCCTGAATCCATAATTTATTTTTGAGAATATTTTTACCAATTGGGTAGGCTAAACCTATTAAAGATAATCCCACAACTGCACTTGTCAACCAGTCGCCAAATTGCTTATGTTCTTTACCAACTACAGGTGGAACTTTGCTTTTATTGCCAGCTAAAGTTTGTAACCGACGTTGGCGTGTTTGCCAGGCGAAGTTAACAACAATCCCAATTAGAGGAAAGACAAAAATAACTGCGATCGCTGGATGTATAAGTCCTAAAAAATCTACTGTTTCCATATAATGTTCACCAAACTATGCATAGTTGAAAAAGCAAAAGAGCAAAATTTTTCTTTTGCTTTTTACTGTTTCCTTTTATAAAACGGCATATCCAAAAGTAGCATTAAATTGGCGACACCATATAGCCACAGACTTGAAGTCTGCTAAATTCACATTATCAGGTAAAGCATAACGTTGACTACCACTCACCTTTTGTAGAGGAGCAACGTTCACATAATCTGTTTCTTTAATACCAGAAACTGGCGGTGCATCCGAACGATGCAAAATTACAAATAAATCAGGGCCTTTATCAGTTTTGAAATTTTGATCAAACTCCAGGTAACGTTTACCTTGTTCAGTGATCACGCTGACTTTTCCCTGAGTTGGGTGTTCCGCAGCCTGAAAGTTTCCCGATTGAGCAACTGGACTAGCTACGGTTGTGGCGACTGGCGTTGGAGTATCTGGCTGATTTGAAGTTACCTCTGTTGTACAGCCCATAGTGATAATGGCAACAATACCAAGAATTACTAATTGCGAAAATTTCATAGATTTAATATCCTTAAAGTGTCTAAAGATAATTTAAAGCTTTATCTCTTGAGCAAAATTAATTTAAGCTGAGAATTTGTTAAAAATTTAGTTGCGTGATTTTTAGCTGATTTTAAATAAACCAACAATTAATTAGTCTACAAATATTATGCCGTAGCTAGTGAACCACAACATTGTGTGTCATGGTTCATTGATGGGAAACATCGCACTTTTTTAATTCCCGGAGGAAAGACTACCTACATGGGGTGCAAATTCCTGGAGTTTGCACAGGCGGCTTTGGTTTGTATAGCTACGTGTTCTTCTTGCTCAGTAAATATACTGAGGTATTCTCTAATTAGTTTTGCTTTTTTAGAGAAAATTTAATAATTTGCTAAAGTTGTAACATTTTTTCAAAATGCGTCACAATAAGCAAAGAAAATTATTTATTTTCAGGAGTTTTATCAAGTGCAAAAGCGCGAATTACCCACATCAAGGTTTAGTAGTAAAATTCCTCCCCATCGTGATTCCCAAAGAGTTTTTAAACCTCAAACAACAACGCTGATTCTTTTAGGTTTCTTTGTTGTAGCCTGCATTATAGTAGCAGCTTGGTTTACAGGTAATGATAAGATTAGTGGAATTTTTACTCAAATTCACACCTGGCAAACAAACCCACCAATTTGGTTGGAAGTACCAACGGTAAAGGGTAAATATTTGCTGCTACCTACGGTAGGCTTGCTACTAACTGTATTTGTGGTGATGAAACTTTCTCCTCACCCCCGAAATTGGTCTCGGCGGCTGATAGTGGGAATTTTAATTATCTTAACTTTGCGGTATGTGCTGTGGCGATCGCTCTCGACTTTGAATGTTGCAGATCCATTAAATGGGGTATTTAGTCTCGGCTTATTCTTCGCAGAGATGTTAGTGTTATTCAATAGTATGATACAGCTATTTTTTTTGTTAAATATTAAAGAGCGACACCGGGAAGCAGATGCCAAATCGTTAGCTGTGATTGATGGCAGCTTTACTCCATCTATTGATATTTTAATACCAACTTATAATGAACCAACTTTTATTTTGCGGCGCACTATTATCGGTTGTCAAGCACTAGAATATGCCAATAAAAAAATTTATCTTTTAGATGATACTAGGCGACTAGAAATGAAATATTTAGCTGAAGAGTTAGGTTGTGAATACATAACACGACCAGATAATAGTCATGCTAAAGCCGGAAATTTAAATCATGCGATCGCTAAGACTCAGGGAGAATTGATAGTAGTTTTCGACGCTGATTTTATTCCCACAAAAAACTTTCTTACTCGTACCGTTGGCTTCTTTCAAGATACAAAAATTGCCCTTGTGCAAACACCCCAAAGCTTTTATAATGCTGACCCCATAGCTCGCAATCTTGGACTAGAAAACATTCTCACCCATGAATCCGAAGTATTTCATAGACAAGTTCAAGCGAGTCGTGATGCTTCAGGTAGTGCCATTTGTTCTGGGACTTCTTTTGTTGTTCGCAGAAATATTTTAGAGAAAACTGGGGGTTTTGTAGTTGAATCTTTAAGCGAAGATTATTTCACAGGAATTCGGTTATCTGCTCAAGGTTATCGGATAGTTTATTTAAATGAAAAATTAAGTGCTGGTCTAGCAGCAGAAAATATTGCCTCCTATGCAATTCAACGATTAAGGTGGGAGCAAGGAACACTCCAGTCGTTATTCATTCAGACAAATCCTTTAATAATTCCTGGATTGACACCTATTCAAAGATTAGCTTATTTAGGTGGACTATTGTATTGGTTTAGTAATATTTCCCGTATTTATTTTTTACTCATACCATTAGCATATGCATTCTTAAATGTAATTCCTATCCAGTCAACACCAGCAGAACTATTATATTTTTTATTACCTTACTATTTAGTAAATTTTGCCGTATTTTCTTGGTTGAATTATCGCTCATCTTCAGCACTACTATCAGACATTTATTCATTAATCATCTGTTTTCCTTTGGCATTGAACATCATACAAGTTATGATTAATCCGTTTGCCAAAGGATTTAAAGTAACACCTAAAGGCATATTCAACAATCGCTATACCTTTAACTGGAACTTAGCTCTACCTTTAATAATTTTGTTTATGGCTACTGCGGTTAGTTTGTTGACTATCATCATTACACCAGAAACCTCAAAACAAATCACAGGTATCAATTTAGCTTGGCTATGGAGTTCTTATAATTTCATCATGATTGGGATTACCTTATGGATTTTACTAGATGCTCCCAAAGCAGATATGTATGAATGGTTTGATTTGCGGCGAGTAGTGCAATTAAGAATTGGTGAGCAAAGTTTATGGGGTATAACTACAATGATGTCAGAAGTAGGTGCAGAAATTGCTTTAACTCAAAAACCTCATTTTTACCTATTAGCAAATCAGCCAGTAGATATAGAAATTACTGACGAAAACTTACATCTGAGTGGAAAAATTATTCGTACTGGGTTTAAAGATGAATTTCCCACAGTACGAGTTAGGTTTAAATCAGTAAAATTGAGTCAACACCGCCGTCTTGTTGAGATATTATTTTGTCGTCCAGGACAATGGAAACATCAAAATGCACCAGGAGAGTTAATCTCGTTGTTCCTCTTATTTAAAATTTTACTGAAACCACGAATTTTGTCTAAGAAAAAAATGGATATTAATCCAATTTCTGTGACAAAAATTTAAGTTTTATGAGTCAGATAATATCAATTAATTAAGTAGACATAATTGATAAAATTTTGTTCGTAGTAGGGAACATCCCAAATGTGCAAGTTTAATTTATTTATGGAAATTTGGCTTACCCAGAAAGGTGAAATAAAACGAACCACCAAGACGCAAAGGACACAAAGGTAAGAGGGTTTAATATGGTTATTGCGTCAGTTCCTTATATTTTTGCCAAATTGGGATGCTCCCTCGTAGTGAGCAATTTATCACTTTCTTACAAGGTTTTTAAGGGCTTTAGCCGCTTACTACAAACTTAAATCTTTCTACTTATCTGTAAACTTGTACTTGAGCAATATCACTCTCTTTCTTAGCGCACTTTGTGTCCTTTGCGGTTCGTTTCTTAATATCCAGGTATCTTGACATTACTTTTTAACGCAAATTCTTATAATTTGCTAACTTCCAAAGCAAGTAATGATTGTTCCCATAAACAACATTTGCTGTAGCTTGATATCTAGCTTCTATTTCCTGACGCCAACTATCTGAAGGATTTAGTAAAAAAATATCAGTAAAACCATCAGGAATCTCAGGAATAATTTGTTCTTGTACCAATAGAAACCGTACTTTTGGCTGCATAAGATAACTCAAAGAAAAAATGTTGCCATAATTAATCCCAAAAGCATCACTCATCAAAAGTGGTTTATCAATTTGATTGATAATTTTTGCAACTTGTGGATTACCATAGCTAATAACCTTACTCCACCAAGTATCTGCCTGGGAACTCACCGTATAAGAAATCAATCCACAAATAATTAAAAACATCATTATCTTTTGCCAAATTTGACGGCGCGATGGTTTCCCATTATATATTTGTGTAGCTAATAGATAGGCAACAGCAATTTGAATACCTAAATAAGAAGGTAACAAATAACGTTCAGAAAGTGAGCGTATACCTCCAAAAATTAAATCTGGCAGCATGAGCGGTAGTGCTGGTACTACAATCAAAGCCACGATAAATAACCAAACTTTATAGTGAGTTGTCCGACAAAGAAAATAAATTGCATATATCACCAAAATTAAAAAAATTAGTGTGACTAAAATGCTAAAGTTATTTTCAAACCCAAAATCTAAATCAAAAAAAATTCTGCTTAACTGTAGTAGCCAAGATTGGATTAACGTTTCTAAAGGCAACTGCATCTTTGTCCAGGCGGTTGCATCATCAAATTTAAAGAAGTTAATGATCACAACCATAATCCAAGGTGTGAAAGCGAAAAACCCTGCTAAAGTTGCTAGCATATAAGCTTTGAGTGTCTCAGTCAAACGGAATTTGGCAATGGCAAGCACATAAATTCCATGAGATACTGCCACAAATCCACTTAATAAAAATGTATAAAGACTAAGCGCTAAAGTTACAGCATAAATTCCCCAAAGTACCTGGCGATTAGGTAGTTGCTGTCCTTTTACTAATTCTTTATTATCTACTGATTCCAGCCGAATAGCTCGCAGTAATGAGGCGCTACATAGTAATATAGTCACCATCCAGAGAATATATTCTCGTGCTTCCTGAGCATAGACTAGGTGAATTGGTGAAATAGCCATAAGAGCGATCGCTAACCCTGGTACTGTTAACGGCACATTAAATAACTCTCGGCATAACCAATAACCGCAGGGAAACACCAACAAGCTGATGAAAGCCGACAAACTTCTGATGGTGGTCACCGAGTTACCAAATATTTCCACCCAGAATCTGGCGATGACGTAATAAAGCGGCGGGTGCTGCGGATCTTCTGTTGCTAAAGACTTAAGGGTATCGCCTAAGCTTTTTTCTAAGTTCGGACTTTGAAACTTGGCGAAACTTTCTTTGGTAATGATACGGCCATTAAAAATTTGCTGTTTGACCTCAGCAGCAGTGTAACCAGAAATTCGTAATGAGGTAAAAGTCTCATCATGCCAGTAAACTTTACCATCTAAATTCAAGAATCGGAAAAATACACCCAGGGCTAACAGAACGACAATTAAAAACTGCAACCAACTAGGAGCAAGTTTGAGATGTCGCATAAATTAGATTTCTCAATAAGTTTGACAAAATCACCCACTCAGGCGGGACAAGTAGTTAAGGGTGAGGTTCGCTCACTGTCACCAGTCGCATACTAAAACTTATTATGAGTCAATATGAAACCTTAATTTTGCCAATTTTTGAGAATACTGTTACCCACTGGAAAGTTTATTGCGGTTGGGCATAACACGTTGCTGTGAGGTGCGAGGTTGTGCTAATTTCCAGAGTGAGTAATATTCGTCCTCATAAACTATATTTATATTAAATTCATACTTTGTGACTATTTGCCTACGCCAAGTGTCTGAAGGATTTAATAAAAAAATATCAGTAAAGCCATCAGGAATATCAGGAATAATTTGATTTTTGAGCAATTGAAACCGCACTTTTGGCTGCACAAGATAGCTTAAAGAAAACACATTACCATAATTAATACCCTCAGAGTCACTAATTAACAATGGGCTTTCTGACAGATTTATAATATTAGCAACTAATGGATTACTATAACTAACTTCCTTATGCCACCAAGTTTCTGCTTCATAACTCACCCTGTAAGAAATTAATCCACAAACAATTACCAGCAAAATAATCATTTGCCAAATTCTGCGGCGTGATACAATCCCACTATATATTTGTGTGCCTAGCAAATAAGCAACAGTAATTTGAATACCTAAATAAGCAGGTATTAAATAAGGTTCCGAAATTGAGGTTATATCCCCAGAAAATAAATCTAGCAGCATGATAGGTAACGCTGGTACTATAATCAGAGTCACAATAAACAACCAAGTTTTGTAATTAGTTGTACGACACATAAAATAAATTGCGTATCCTACTAAAATTAAAAAAATCAGTGAAATTAAATAACTTAGAGGATTGTTTAAGTTAAAGTTTAAATCAAAAAAAATTCGGCTTACCTGCATTAACCAAAATGAAATTAAAGGCATTAGAGATAACTGGTTTTTACTCACAGATGCTGTCAACAGGAACTCGAAAAAATTAGCCACCACAATCATCATCCAAGGCATAAAGGCTAAAAAGCTCAAAGATGATGCTAGCAAATAAGCTCTCACAGTTTCTGTCAGTTGGAATTTTGTCATGATCATCAGATAAATTCCATGAGCAATTGCAATAAATACACCCCACAAACATGTATATAGACTGAGTACTAAAGTGATTACATAAATTACCCATGTAGCAAAGCGATCTGAATTTTGCTGTCTTTTGGCTAATTCTTGATTATCTTTTGACTCTAGCCGAATGGCTCGCAATAGTGCGGCGCTACATAATATGATGGTGACTAACCAAAGCATATATTCTCGTGCTTCTTGAGCATAAACTAGATGAATTGGTGATATTGCCATGAGAGCGATCGCTAACCCTGGTACTGTTAACGGCACATGAAATAATTCTCGATATAACCAATAACTACATGGGAAAACTAACAAGCTAAAAAAAGCAGATAAACTTCTAATTGCTGTTACAGAATTACCAAAGACTTCTACCCAAAACCTGGCTATTAAATAATAAATTGGTGGATGCTGTGGGTCTTTTGTTGCCAAAGACATAATTATGTCACTGAAGCTTTTTTCCAGATTAGAACTTTGAAACTTAGCAAAACTTTCTTTACTAATTACACGACCAGTAAATATTTCCTGCTTTACTTCATCTACTGTGTAACCAGAAATTCTCAATGACGTATAAGTTTCGTCATGTGAGTAGACTTTGCCATCAAGGTTGACAAAGCGAAATAATATACCTATTGACAATAAAAATATAATTAAAAATCGCAACCAACTCGGAACGAGTATGATGTTCCGCATAGCTTAGAAAAAAACTATTTAATTAATAAAGTTTTCGATGTTAGATATGATTAAAAAATCAATAGTTTTAAACTGTCGATCAATGGCTGGCAGACTGCATATCTTGACTCCAATATTTAGATACGCCTGCAAAATTTTGGGAATTTTGACTTCACATTTTTCCTGAGATTCTTGTGGTATATTCAAAGAATATTTGAAATTTGGATGAACTAAAATACTTGGATGCATGAAGTTATTCTGCCGAAAATGATGATAAGCACGAGTAGCTTGCTCAGAACATTGTGTGAGTAAAGATGCACAACCGAAAAAATATTTGTTTTTGCCCCAGATGAGATAATTTGCTAGTCCTTGCCAGAGCATTAAAAGTGCCTGAGTATTCCGAAATTCTTTCGCTATACATGCACGTCCAACCTCTACAGATGCTTGTAGGATGGAATGAGGAATTGTACTAAGATTAAATACATCAGCCGCATCAAAACCCAACCCTTGAGATGCCATTTTATAGGTTTGCATCCGATAGGTTCCAATTGTATTACCAGTATGTTTAGAAATGAGCATTAAATGATGACAAACCGTATCAAATTGATCTTGATCCATTTGAGTAAGACTCGAAGTAGATAATCCTAAACCTAGTTCCAGATTAAAAACTTCAAATCGCAAGCGGAAAATAGATTTTAATTCTTCTTCAGTCGACGCAAGTTGTAGGATATAGTTGTCGGTTTGCAGAACTGGAAAATCTGTAAAAGCGGAAGCAGAACTAACTGAGTAATTGATGTTGCGTTCAGAAATTTCCATCTGTCTTCCAACTTAGATGTGTGAAAATATCCTACAAATACCAATCGGCGCATCTTAGCGTAACTCTAACTTTGGGGAGAGTAGGGAGTGAGGAATAAATATTTCTAAATTATGCAACTAACATCCAAATTGGTATAAGTTTTACCTGCTATGTAAATAGACTATTTTATGAATTAACATGCTCAAGCGTTATTTATTAAAGTTTGCCTTAAGTGCTTTTATTATGACCTTGACCGCTAGAAAAAACTGGCAATAAGATACAAATTTTTTCATCGATATATTAATTTTTATGTCAATTTTAGTCAGCTAAGAAACTCAGAATCAGGGAGAAAGCCCCCGGATTTATGCGGGGGCTGGCACAGTATTGTATTCACAGACAACTTGCACTAGAAGCGAACTGACATCGCCAGACACTTGGTCTATCAATTACGGTGATTATTACTGTAGCGAACCCTCGTGCCTGCCCAAAGCAACTTCTCTCGCAGCGTCTGATAGTATGAATTGTTCTCTCGTAAAATAATAAACTTAGCTCGACAATCAGCCATCCGCACATCAACGCGATGTCCTGGCCAAATTGACGTAGATAATACCCCATCCATCCACAGTTTGGTACTTAAATCATAGTCTCCCAAAGGCCAGATGCTGACCACAGAACCAGGAGGTAAGACTAAAGGGCGACTAGAAAGACTCATGGGGCAAATAGGAGTGATGGTAATCGCCTCCATACCATCGTGCATAATGGGGCCATTAGCAGAAACTGTATAACCGGTAGAACCGGTGGGAGTGGAAATAATCAAACCATCTCCCACATATTGGTCAACTACCTCACCATCAATTTCCATTTCCAAAATTGAGGTGATCATGCGGTCTGCGGAAGCGGGTTTGACACAAAATTCATTCAAAGCGAGGTAGCGCTCAGTCACAGGTTCCAAATTTGTGCGATGACCCTCATACACTGCCGCTTGTAACATCATCCGCCTCTGGATAGCATAGCGATCTTCAAATAGCCGATCCCAAACTTGCTCCGTATCTTGAAATTCATCTACTGACTCGGTTAAAAAGCCCAGATGACCGCCTACATTTACTCCCAAAATGGGTATACCAGCTGGGGCTAAATGTCTGGCACTAGTTAAGACAGTGCCATCACCACCGAGTACCAAAGCCAAATCGATTGGTTGACCAGCCGAAGCCAAAAAGACGGGATAAGGATTATCTTTTGGCCCACTAGGCCCCATCAACACCTGACATTGGCGATTTTCTAGTTGTTTAGCACAGAGTTCTGCCCAGCGTTTACTCTGAGAATCTCGTGCTTTATAAGCAATGATTACCTGCTTGAGTTGCACGCACAATTACCACTTCAGGAGATTAAACTGCTCCATATCGACGGTTTCACGGTTGCGATAAATGGCAAGCACGATCGCTAATCCTACCGCCGCTTCAGCAGCTGCCACGGTAATCACAAACACGGTGAATACCTGGCCCTTAATTAAAGTTGAATCGAGAAAGTTGGAAAATGCCATTAAATTCAGATTAACAGCATTGAGCAGTAACTCAATTGACATCAACACCCGTACAGCGTTACGACTGGTAATTAAGCCATAAATGCCGATACAGAACAAAGCTGCTGCTAGTAATAAAAAGTACTGGAGTTGCATGGATGATCGTATTCCTTCTAATAGCTGGCGTGGCGTAGCCATAAAAACCTGGCTTTTTAGCTGTGAACTAGATCGCTAACCTTACTCTTTGGTTTCGCTACCTGCTGATACCAAATCTCTGGGGCGTTCTGGCAAAGTCAAAACAGTTTGTTGCAGTTCTGATGGTGTCGGTTGTGCAGGTAAATACTCGCGACGTGCCAAAATTATCGCTCCTACCATCGCCATTAACAACAAAACCGAAGCCAGTTCAAAAGGTAGTAAAAAGTCAGTGAAGAAATGCTCACCAATCAAAACTATCGAACTTTCTGCAACTACAGGAGCAGTTGTTGAGTATGCCCAAGGAGTTGCCAAAACCATTGTACTCAACAGGGCAAACAATCCTAAACTGACTACCCCTGTAAGTATTTTTCGCAACCAAGCGCTGGGCAACGGAGCAAAATCTTGCCGCTTGTTCACCAACATAATGGCAAACAAAATCAGCACGTTAACCGCCCCAACATAAATTAGCACCTGTGCTGCTGCGACAAAGTCACCATTCAGCAACAGATAGAGACCCGCCATGCTGATAAACACACCGCCGAGCATAAAGGCAGAATAGACAATGTTAGAAAACAGCACTACCCCTAGGGCTGCACCAATCATCATCACACCCAGTATGCCAAACGAAACAAACTGTACTCCTTCTGCTAAATTCACTGTTTTTTGTCCTTAGTCAATTGTCAGTTATTAGTTTTCAGTTTTTCAGTTATTAGTTTGGTTAACTGTTAACTGTTGATTGCTCACTGTTTTGTTCCACAAGGTCTTCTGGACGCGAACCAGCGCGAGGAGCATCGGCAGGTAGGTCGTGAGGTTCCATGACACCTTTGGGCAGGTAAACTAGTTCACGCAGTGGCGTTACCATTGGGTCATTTGTAACTTTATCAGGCAGACGGCCAAGTGCCACGTTATCATAATTCAATTCATGGCGATCGTAGGTGGATAGCTCATATTCTTCTGTCATTGACAAACAGTTAGTTGGGCAATATTCTACACAGTTACCACAGAAGATACAAACTCCAAAGTCAATGCTGTAGTGCTTGAGCTTTTTCTTTTTGTTGGCTTTCTCAAATTCCCAATCCACAACAGGTAGGTTGATGGGACAAACCCGCACACAGACTTCGCAAGATATACATTTATCAAACTCAAAATGAATCCTACCGCGAAACCGTTCGCCAGGAATCAGTTTTTCGTAAGGGTACTGTACGGTAACTGGACGCCGCCGCATGTGGTCAAAAGTTACAGATAACCCTTCACCAATATAACGACCGGCTTGTACTGCTTCCTTGGCGTAATCGCCAACTTGCTTCAGGAACTTTAGCATTTGTAGTGTGTTTCTCTCTCTTTTTAATTGGAAATTTTGCCATAGCTGGCGTAGTGCAGCCATTGAAGTTATTAGGAGGTTCAGCCCAACCTAGCAAACTTGTCAAGACGAATTATGGATTTTAGATTTCAGACTCGATTCAAAGTCTAAAATCTAAAATGGGTTTATCCACCGAAGGCGACGGGAAAAGCAAGTTTGAGCGCTGCGGTTAATAGGAGATTAACCAAAGCCACTGGTAACAAAAACTTCCATCCTAAATCTAACAATTGGTCAATCCGCACCCGTGGTACTGTCCAACGCAACAAGATGGCGATAAATACTAGTAAGTAGGCTTTGAATAGGGTCATCACGATACCCAAAGAAGCAGTTGCTACCTGCAACACGGGATTGAATTCACTAATTCCCAACCAACTCGCTATCAGACTAACGGGAATGGGAAAGTCCCAACCACCCAGGTATAAAACTGCTACTAGTAAAGCAGAAAGCACTAGGTTGACATAGGAACTGAGATAAAACAGAGCGAATTTCATACCAGAGTATTCGGTCTGATAACCAGCTACGATTTCCTCTTCTGCTTCGGGTAAGTCAAAGGGTAAGCGTTCGCATTCAGCCAGGGCTGCTATCCAAAAAATTACGAACCCTACTGGTTGCCGCCAAATATTCCAGCCGAGGATGCCATAGCCTGATTGCTGGTTCACAATGTCAACAGTACTGAGGCTGTTAGACATCATCACGACTGCTAGCACGCTCAACGACAGAGGAATTTCGTAACTAATTGACTGGGCTGCTGCCCGCAAGCCTCCTAATAAGGAATACTTATTATTTGATGCGTAGCCAGCCATTAATAACCCAATGGGGGCAATGCTAGAGAAGGCAATCCACAAGAAAATTCCCATTCCCACATTGGTAATGACGATATTCTGTCCAAAAGGAACAATTAAATAGGACAGAAAGACTGGAAGTACCACCAAGATGGGGCCTAAGGTAAATAGCCAGGGGTCAGCCTTGGCTGGTACGATGTCTTCCTTAAATACCAGCTTCACCCCATCCGCTACCGGAGCCAGTAAGCCAAAAGGTCCAATATATTCAGGCCCAATTCGCTGCTGTGCGGCTGCCGAAATCTTTCGTTCTAGCCAAACACAGACCAACACCCCCACTGTTGCTCCAATCAGCATTAGTATCATTGGCAAGGGCATCCAAATGGCTTTGGCTGTCCCTGCTGGTATCCCTAAATCCATGACGGATTTAATAAACGTTCCTTGGAGGTCAATTCCTGAATTCATGTTTCCGCTCTCTAAGTCAACTGAAGTATGAAGTTATGAAGTATCAAATTTCAGCCTTCATCCTTCATCCTTTATGCTTTGATGAAGATGCCTGATTGATAGCTTGCGCGGCGTAGCCATAGATTTTTGCCAATTCCCATGCCTAGTATATCGTTGGATGGTTTTTGTCCCTTGAAGCTATACAAGAACTTCTACTTATGGTTAGGATTAGCTTTTTTTGGGAGTCGGAAATGGGGAGATAGAAAGGTAGAAATAATTTTTCTTGTCCCCTTGTCCCCCATTCCCTACTCTCCCCACTAAGGCATCACAAAACTCCCGCCTCCATTGTGGCAACGGTTTCCTACCTCATGGTTGGGTCTAGTCTGATTAACAAGCAATCTGCCAATTAACGTAGATCAATGGGGATATAAGGAACCTCGTGTTTACCGTTATAAATCTGGGTTGGTCGGAAGATCCGGTTTTCTGCCAGTTGTTCTTTCCAGTGAGCTAGCCAACCAGCAACACGGGCGATCGCAAAAATTGGTGTAAATAAGTCTGTGGGAATTCCCATTTTTCTGTACACCAAACCCGAATAAAAGTCAACATTGGGATAAATCCCTTTGCCTGCGAGTTTTTCTTCGACTACCCGTTCCATTTCTTGGGCAATGTCATAGTATTGGTCATGCCCAAACTTGGCAAACAACTGTTCTGCAAGGTTTTGTAAAACCGTGGCTCGTGGATCTTTGACTTTGTAGACACGATGTCCAAAGCCCATGATCTTCGCTTTGCGTTGCAGAAGATCCTCTACATAGGAACGCACATTTTCTACAGAGCCAATTTCTTCCAACATCTGAATGACTTCTTCGTTAGCTCCACCATGTAGTGGCCCTCCTAAGGTTCCCACTGCACTAGCAACTACAGCATAGGGGTCAGTCAAGGTTGAAGCCGTTACCCTAGCACTAAAGGTGGAAGCATTCATTGTATGCTCCACATGAAGAATCAAGCAGATGTCAAAAATTTTCGCCGCTAGAGGGTCTGGTTCTTTCTCGTTGAGCATGTAGAGAAAGTTAGCGGCGTAGTCTAAGTCATCACGGGGCTTTACGGGGTCATTGCCTTTTCGCATTAATTGGAATGCCGCTACCATTGTGGGAATGGTTGCTAACAAGCGCACTACAGCATCCCGAATGTAGGCAGGATTGTGTAAGTCCCGGCGCGAATAAAACAAGCCTAAAGCAGCAGCTGAGGCTTGCAGCGCATCCATTGGGTGACCGCTTTCCGGAAAGCATTTCATCATGTCCCGAATGCGGTATTTTATCCGCCTGTGATAGCGGATTTCATGCTCAAAAGCTGCCAATTCTTCCTGATTTGGCAGTTCACCCCAGATCAAGAGGTAAGCAGTTTCTAGAAATGTACTTTTTTCTGCTAATTCCTCAATCCGGATGCCACGATATTCTAGAATTCCCTTTTGCCCATCAACATGACTGATACTAGATTGGGCGGCGGGAATACCTTCTAAACCAGGCTTGTATTCGCACACCATCATGGCAACACCATCTGCTTTTTGAAATATCTGATTGTGCAAAGCACACGCTCCGCGAACACGCTAACTTACCAGAAATTATTGTCGCCATAACAGTAGCCGATCTAACAACAATTTTTTGAGAAGAGTTGAAAAACCGTTATAGCAGGTACTTGGGCGGTGTCAACCAAAACATTTGACTACGGCCTATGGGAGTACCTATTTCTGGTAGTTTTATCCCGATCATACCTGCTTTTTTCAAGACTAAACTGTCTTTGACCTCTCCCCAAAGCAGATTTTCTGCCCAATGGCTCAAACAAGGTTCATGTCCTACCAGGGCAATTTGGGTTTTTTGTGGATAATTTTTGGGTTCTAACCAATAATCTAGCCAACTAGAAATATGACCATTAGGGGCAAGATGAGCAGATTCCTCCAATTGGGTACTTAGTTGAGTTGCTACCAAAATTTCTGCTGTTTGGTATGCCCGTACTAAAGGACTAGTGACAATCACATCAAACTGTAAACCCAGTTGTTTAATTCTCTGGGCGACTTTCTGTGTTTTTTGTCGTCCTTCTTGAGTGAGCGATCGCTCTTCATCTTGGATGTCTGGTTGTCTCTCTTCGGCGATACCATGACGAATTAAATATAATTCCATATTTTTAGTGTTGTTATGAATATGGCAATAGGTTTAAATTTTCAATAAACCTGTAATCATTTTGATTTTTTGTGATCAACGGGTAATTCCAGACAATTGCTGTAGCTGCAATCAGACTATCCGCAATCAGCAACCCGTGACTAAGCCGATAAGACCGCAATAAATTTACTGCTTTGTCTGACACAGCTTGGTCAATCTTAATGATGTCAAAATACTTCAGGAAACTTTCTAGTGTTTGTAGTTCTGCCTTGTTAGCACAACCAACCATCAGTTCCATCTGTGTGACTATGCTAATTGCTAAGCCAGAACTAGCTTTCAGATTTTGCAAACAGTTTCTTGCTTCGAGAACACCGCGACTAACATCAATGAGAATATCAGTGTCAATAATGGTCGAGTTAGTCATGCAACTTTGACCACTCATTTTCTCGAATACCACGCACCCAAGCAGTGCTATCAGTTAAATTTTGGCGATCGCTCCACATCCCAATGAAACTATGATTGATAAAATCAAAATCTGGTGACTGCGGAGCAGGTTCAACTACTGGATCAGATTCATCAGCTAAATGCTGAAGCTCATTGAAAGAATTTGTTAGTCCTTCTTGTTGACAACGCTTCTTAATATTTGCCAGTATTTCATCCTTTTTTTCTGTTTTCTCTAACTCAGAAGTAACTATTTCTAGGTAAATCTGATAATCTTTTTTCGCGGGTTCCATCATCTTCGCTATTTTTTGGCTTATGGATGTGTCAGTTGTCCATTCTGCCAACAATTGACTAACTAAATTTTCAAATTGAAGTAAAACTTGCAAATTGAGTTTTTCAATATATCCGTGAGCCAGGGAATTCCGAATTTGCAAACAAGCTTTAACAAAGTCAAATTGAGAGATGGATAATTCTCCCAAAGAGTACATATGCTTTAGTAAGCCTAAAACTGGGAAACGTTCAACAGGAATAGATACGTCAACTGCTCGCTTTCTTAAAGCACCCTCAAGAATACTCCACATAAAAAGAAAGGCAGGCTCAATTTCCTGATTTTTAATCAGTCTATGAGCTTGGACAAATCGGTAATTTAGCTCTTGCCACGAAGGAAGGTTTTCGGATGTTCCAGGTAAAGGTTTAGCTTCAATATCTTCAAGTGTTACCAATAAAAAACGCCAGCCTGGATGTGTACTGACTTCCTCTGCTATAGCTTGTAAACTATCAACTGAAACTCGGCTGAGACTGGTTCTTACTTCAATGACTAGACTTATGTCATCTTTAGTAGCAATTATATCTGGCTGATAGTTACCCAAATCGAAGGGTAATTTATCCAAAATGTGAAATCCTTCACTAACATACTTATCTGCTAGAAATTTGACTTTATCATCATTTAAATTTTGAGGATTGCTAATCATAAGTACTTTTCCAAAGATTGAGATTGACTTACTTTTATATAAACACACTCTTTACCGAGAAAGATACCGTGTTGTAATAATAAAGGTAGGTTTATAATATCAATCGGGTCAGACATAAACCGACGATGACTATCTACATCTGATACTAAAATATCATCTGCAAAAACTAAGTTTACAAGTGCATCTTGAATAGGTTTGATGATATTATCGATATCAGGTGGATAATCATCACAAAGATAAATTAGCGTTAACTGTACATGAGTATCTTGAATTGGAATACCATCCTGCCAAATCTTTTGGGCTTCAGAACGCACAAAATTCTTCCATGCCTGAAGGTTTTTTTTGTTCTTTGCCTGTAGCGAAACAGGCCGTCTGGCAATGAGAAATTCAAATGGTACTATTGGCATTACAAGTACATGTCTTGATAATCAGGTAACAAACTTACAGCAGTTTCTACAACTGGCTTTTCAAGTCGTTGGCATATCCAGATTATACCAAATTTATACCCATTACATTTAAGCTATTATTCGGTTTAAACCAATCGCAATGCAGTCTGTAAAGCCCTTTGTTGACTCTTACCCAAATCTATCACTTCCTCAATTAAGTGTTCTAAATCCAGCTTGTTCCAGTGCTGTGATTTTAAAATTTCTGTTGTTTGTTCTACCCAAGCATAAAAATCTTGGTCATACAGGTTTTGTAACATTTGCAGTTTTGTTGTGTTCATGGCATTTCTCCGTCACCAATAACTGAGGTATGAACTACACAAGAAAGGTGAATTAATACATAAAATTTATATAATGTTATTTTCAGAATTTGTTATTTAGAAATACATTTCTTGGTTTTAAACTAAATTAATTGATAAGGGTCTAGCAATGCTAAACCCCCACTAAATAAATGCTGTCTTTAAGTTAGTTGTAACGGACTTTTACTATGAGTTTCTGGTACTTGTAATTAATTACAAGGCTTACTCTGATTCAATGGGGTTGTCTTTAGGGTTGACTAACTTGAGTAGCTTTTGCTTGACTTGAGAATCATACACTTCCCATTTCATTTTGGCATAGGCGGCATTTTCGTTACTGCCAGACAAGAAACCCATCGGGATTTCAAAACCGCCAGCGCCTGTGCGTCCACCACCAAAAAAGCGTCCTGTACTATCTTGCCCAAAGGCTTCTTTAATAAACTCATCAGGGTCAAGAGTAAGTTTGGTAGTTCTCAAGGAACCAATCACCACTTCTAACTCATCATCTTCGTCGTGAACGATGCCGTAAACTACTGCGGTATGGACATTTTCTTCTGTGACTAGGAAATCTGCTGCTTGGGGAATAGCATCCCGGTCTTCGTAACGAAGATAACCAACGCCAGCAAGGGAAAAGTTATTTTGCACGATGCGGTTTTTCAGCGATCGCTCTATGACATCCATTACCCGCTTGGAACGATTCGCCTGTAAAATGGCGTTCAGCAGTTGCGCATCATAAAATCGACTCAGATATGCAGCCGCCATGAAATCTTCTTCTTGGGCTTGCATTAGCCGATTGGTATCTGACCGCAACCCATGCATTAAGGCTGTAGCACATTTGACATGTTGGCTGATGCTGCTATCTAAGGTCAATAACCCTGATTGCAAGTACTGAGTAAAAATCGTTGCAGTTGCTCGCACATGAGGACGGACATCAACAAAGTCTGATTTGAGTTCCGCCTGTAAACTATGATGGTCAATGACTGCGACTAATGGAATTCCTGCCTGCTGTACAGCTGTTAGTAGCTGACTAGTAGTTCCCTGGTTATCAATTAATACAAAGCCTTGATAAGATGATAGGTCTTTACTTTTCAGGGTCTGCAATGTCCAGCGCTGGGCAGGTAAACCAGTCAGCTTAACTAAGGCAATGTTCTCTTGATGGCTCAGTGTACCAGCATAAATAATTTCACATTTAATATCATATTGCTGAGTAATTAACTGGTAAGTCCAAGCACAAGAGAGAGCATCAGGGTCAGGAAAATCTTGCAGAATTACTAAATGACGCTCATGTTGATGCGCTAAAAAAGTTTTTTGCAGTTCTGCCGATTTCTGAAAAGCCTCGGAATTACTCCGTTGACTTAATTTGCCATTGCCTGCTTCTCCTGTAGATGACGGCAATGATGGTTTGATAAGTGAAACTTTGATTGCTTCTTTGTCTATTTCAGCATCCTCTGGGCTAGGCTCTGTGGTCAATAAGAAACTTTCCGATTGCTTAGAGGAAGAATTCAATTGCATAGGGGACATCTTGAGTGAGTTTGAGCCTCCGTTGATTTGTTAAGAAATAATACAACCAACACTATTCTGATTTAGAGACACATTTTGATCTTCGCAAAAATAGAGGAATGTTGGGATACTTATCTGGGCTTATTTTTGTCAATCCAATTGGTAAATAGAATTTTTAACCAAAGTTGCTGGCTATTTTTCCCGAAAAAAAGAGTTGATTTCACATTTTCCTCGGAAATATCAAGGAAAATTTCTGGCTGACTGAGTTATTTTACAATATATTGAGATAGCATAAGGCGCTGATATACCGTTTGCCTAGTACTCTGCGGCGTAAATAGAGATACAAATTCAAATGCCTAAAATAAAAGCCTTCTGACTTTTGACTTCACGGCGGTACTAGCCATTGGGGACAATGCTTTACCAGATGCTGGAAAACATCCTGTAGTTTAACGCCAAATTATTGATTTTCAAGGGACAAGCTTACCTTAGACCCGTACAGAGGTACTCTGACAGGCGCAAAGATATCGCACCTCCGACAGGTGACAATTCTTTTAGTCCTTTAGGGTGATTACCTTAGCGTCAAAGACCTATGACATATTTTTGCCACTCTGTATGCAGTCCGCTCTTGAGATGTTTGCTAACCTCAAAATATAGGCTGCTGTAAGGTTGGCGTGGAGGATGACGCAACGGCATATGAGCTTCGTAGGGTGTGCGGTTCCCTTTTTTAACATTGCAACGGACACAAGCTGTAACAATGTTTTCCCAGGTATCGCCTCCGCCACGCGATCGCGGTAGCACGTGGTCTAGTGTCAACTCATCGCCAGTATAACCGCAGTACTGACAAGCATGACCGTCACGGTGCAAGATATTTCGGCGAGTTAGAGGAATTTCCTTATAGGGAACGCGCACGTAATGGCGCAACCGGATTACGGTTGGCAACGGAAAATCAGTGTACAAGAATTTACCGTTGTGTTCAACACGTTCTGCTTTGCCTTTAATTAACAGAACCACAGCGCGACGCCAGCTCGTGATATTGAGCGGTTCGTAAGAGGCGTTTAGGACTAAAACCTTCCCCATTGGTTAGCGCTCAAGGTATTAGTTTTACATATATTAACACAAAGTTATTCTGCTTGGGAGATGAGGATAAATTATACTTCCGAAATAATTCAGGAACTAAAACTAGTTATGGCTCATAATTTATGATAGACCCTGACGAAGACATTACTTAGGCCGATTTCTGGTAGACACAAGCAAATAGTTTTCCTGTCACTATTGACTCTCAGTACTAAAAACAATTTATAACTCTTGACCGAGATCCAGATGCTTAATTTCTCAATATGGGCAGTATTGATTAAACTAATTGAGTTGAAGACGTGATGCTCTGTAGGTCTGGAAAACAAAGGGAATACAGCATTTTAGAGAATATTAATTTAACTTGATTCACACATCTGCCACCTCAGTACCTTGTGTAAATTCCACAATGAAGTGTAAACTTCCAAATTAACTCTGATGTGGCTTCTAGCGGTGTGAATAAAGAACAAACAGTCGTCATCAACTACGTACAATCTGGAAGCTTAACAGTGGGATGATAGGAGTGTGTAAAAATGTTAAGTCGCAAGCAAACCCCTACCTTTGCTGATAGTCAACAGTGCGACACCTACGCTTGGTTCTCGCAGCGCGCCTGGGTAGAAATCGATCTAGGGGCGTTATCGCACAATATACAGCAACTGGTAAAGTTTTTATCGCCACGCACGCAGTTGATGGCAGTGGTAAAAGCTGATGCCTATGGTCATGGAGCCGTAACAGTTGCTCAAACAGCACTGCAATCAGGAGCCAGTTGGTTGGGAGTTGCCACAGTTCCAGAAGGTATTCAATTACGGGAAGGTGGGATAAAAGCACCAATTTTGATTTTAGGGGCAGCCCATACACCAGAACAAATCCATGCGATCGCTCACTGGAAACTACAGCCAACTGTGTGCAGTCCCAAACAAGCTCTCGTTTTTTCCAATACTTTAGAAACCATTAATTATGGTTCCCCCGTACCCGTACACATTAAATTAGACACGGGCATGTCCAGGTTAGGAACTGACTGGAAAGAAGCCGTTGAGTTTGTGCAGTTAGTCCAGCGCTTACCGCATCTTGCCATTGCTAGCATTTATTCTCACCTAGCTACAGCCGATAGTCCTGATACTACGGTAATGCAAGAACAGCATAGACGATTTGAGCAAGCGATCGCCCAAGTCAAAGCAATGGGAATCCAGCCACCTTGCTTACACTTAGCAAACTCAGCCGCCACTCTGACAAATCCAGCATTACATTACGACATTGTCCGAGCGGGTTTAGCTATTTACGGACTATATCCAGCACCGCATTTACAAAATGTCATCGACCTCAAGCCAGTATTACAATTAAAGGCGCGAGTTACCCACGTCAAAACCATTGCCGCCGGAACTGGTGTCAGCTATGGTCAACAATTTATCGCACCTCACGAACTCCGTCTCGCTGTGGTTGGTATTGGTTACGCTGATGGCGTACCGCGCAATCTTTCCCAAAAAATTCAGGTGTTAATTCGCGGTCACCGCATACCACAGATTGGCACCATTACCATGGATCAGTTGATGCTAGATGTCAGTGCTATTCCAGATTTACAAGAAGGAGAAATAGTCACTTTACTGGGAGAACAGGGCAAAGAACAAATCTCAGCTAACGATTGGGCAGAACAGTTAAATACTATCTCTTGGGAAATTCTTTGCGGTTTCAAGCATCGTCTGCCTCGTGTAGCAGTGATCTGAAGAGTGCTGAGTTGAAAGTGCATCCTTCCTGAGTTAAAAGACCGCCCACACTTCGCGTGGTATCAACCTTCTCCCAATTATCAGATTCCGCCCACGAGGAGCAGGGCATTTACCGAGTGCGAGAGTGCAGAGTACTCTCAGCACTCAGCACTCAGCACTCAGCACTCAGCACTCATTAAATTCCCAGCGCACTGCGACTTCTAGTCGCCAGGGCTTCTATAATGCTGTTATCTTCGTAACGACACATACAGAACGCCCCTGAAAGACTCATCGCCATGCTTCAGTATCCCAATCTCGAACAAGCGCTGAAATATCACTTCGGTTACGATAACTTCCGCCCTGGACAACGACAAATTATCGAAGATGCGCTGCAAAATCGGGATTTATTGGTGGTGATGCCTACGGGTGGAGGAAAATCTTTGTGTTTTCAGTTACCAGCCTTAATCAAGAAGGGTTTAACGGTGGTGGTGTCGCCGTTAATCGCTTTGATGCAAGACCAAGTGGAAGGACTGCGAAATAATAATATTTCAGCGACTTTTCTCAATAGTAGTCTGAATCCCTATAAGGTGCGATCGCGTGAGGATGCCATTCTCAATGGTAAGGTGAGATTACTTTACGTCGCGCCCGAACGGCTTTTAAGTGAAAGGTTTCTACCGTTTCTAGATTTAGTACATCACCAAATCGGCATTTCTACTTTTGCTATTGACGAAGCACACTGCGTTTCTGAGTGGGGACACGATTTTCGTCCAGAATATCGTCAATTGAAATCTCTGCGAAAACGCTATGCAGATGTCCCTACTACCGCCCTCACTGCTACAGCTACAGATCGTGTGCGGAGTGATATCATCCAACAATTAGGGTTAAGGCAACCTAGCATTCACGTTGCTAGCTTTAATCGACAAAATCTTTACTATGAAGTTAGGGCTAAATCGAAGTCTGCTTATGCCGAATTATTAGAACTTGTCCGGGAAACTGATGGTTCGGCAATTATTTATTGTCTAACTCGTAAAAAGGTTGATGAACTCACATTTAAACTGCAAAATGATAAGATTGCGGCTTTGGCTTATCATGCTGGTTTAAGTGACGAAGAACGTTCCCAAAATCAAACTCGCTTTATTCGCGATGATGTGCGCGTGATGGTGGCGACAATTGCCTTTGGTATGGGCATTAATAAGCCTGATGTGCGGCTGGTAGTTCATTTTGATTTACCGCGCAATTTAGAAAGTTATTATCAAGAATCAGGTAGGGCGGGAAGAGATAGTGAACCTTCTCGTTGTACATTATTTTTTAGTTTTAGTGATATTAAAACCATTGAATGGAGTATTAACCAAAAAACTGACCCTCAAGAACAGTTAATTGCCAAACAACAATTGCGCCAGGTAATTGACTATGCTGAAGGTACAGATTGTCGGCGGACAATTCAGCTAGGTTATTTTGGCGAACGGTTTCCGGGTAATTGCGGTAACTGTGATAATTGTCGTTATCCCAAACCAGTACAAGACTGGACAATTGAAGCCATGAAATTTTTATCTTGTGTGGCGCGTTGTCAGGAAAGATTTGGGATGTTGCATATTATTGATGTGCTACGGGGTGCTAAAAACCAGAAAATTACCCAAAATGAACATGACAAACTTTCCACCTACGGTATCGGCAAAGATAGAAGTTTAGATGAGTGGCGAATGCTGGGACGTTCTCTGTTACATCAAGGGTTATTAGAACAAACCAGCGATGGTTACTCAGTTTTGAAACTTAACGCCCTCAGTTGGCAAGTAATGCGGCGACAGCGTACAGTTACCATTGCTGTTCCTATAGCCCAAAAAATAACTTGGGAAGAGGGAAGCGAAAAAGCTGTTGAGGCAGAAATATTATTGCAGAGGTTGCGATCGCTCCGCAAACAATTGGCTGATGAACAGTCTGTACCACCTTATGTTGTGTTTCCAGATTCTACCTTGAAATTAATGGCGCAGGTACAACCGCAATCTTTAACCGATTTTGCTAAACTTTCTGGCGTGGGTAGTCACAAACTGGCTCAATATGGTAAAAAGTTTCTCACAGAAATTAAAACTTACCGTCAAGAACAAGGTGCGCCAGAACAACCCGATAATTCTACAGGTTCTATAGCTTTTAAGAATTTACCTACTGATACTGAGTTAGTGACCTTAAGATTGCATCAAGAAGGTTTGAGTATTGCCGAAATTGCCCACAAACGCAATCTTAGTCCGGCGACAATTCTCAATCACCTTTCAAAGTTAATGGAAAAAAATCAGCCTGTAGATTTAAATCAGCTAGTACCACTAGAGCATCAACAAAAAATTTGGCAAGTTTTAGAAGTTCTGGGTGACATTTCGCTGACACCAATTAAAGAACAACTAGGTGACAACTATACTTTTGATGAAATTCGTTTAGTCCGGGAAAAATGGCGGCGTAAAACTCGGAAGTAATCTTAAAGTTTCAACTAGTTTTCCCTTAAATAAAAGCTATTAAATATCGCCTATAGCGCTTCCCAACTAAGTGAGGTACAGAACTAATATTTTTTAATGCAGAGGAACGCTAAGGTAGCGCAGAGTTACGCAAAGATTGTCAAATTTTATTAGCGATGTATTCAGTACTTTAGCAGATTAGGAAACGCTATAATTGCAAAGGAAAAGTATTTATCTAATACTCAACTAATAGCCAAATACACAATTGCAAATAGACACAGAGTAAAGATATTAATTTTTACTCTGTGTTAATCTATATTGGTCATTATAGCAGATGCATCCTCAAGTCGTAACGCTCTTTGTTTTATATTTAATAATATAGGCTAATTACTAACTTGGTTTCATCTATCTTGAGACGAATCTAAATATATTTATTTTTGCAGTATTAATCTTAAATCTAATTTTTTGTATAAAAAGATAATTTTTACTATTAATCAGGTGATATTCACAACTGTTAAATTATTAACATAGTAGATTCTGTTACCCGGAAGCAATGTAATCGTTTAACTATAGCTGCTTTAAATATTAGATAATACATTTATTTTTATACTCTACAGTATATGCTTCCGATAACTATACAAGAGCAAAGTAAAACCCCAGGACTGGGAATCCCTGGGGTTTTTAACCTGACCACATTTACCTTTTTAATGGAAAATTCTTAAAAAGTCCGCAGTCCAATAGACATAAATATGTGAATTTTGTCTAAAAAATACTGGTAGTAAAAACTAAGGTTATGCTATACAAATAGACAATTTATTACCAAAGTTTAATTGAAATTGTATAAAGATATCACCTATGATGAAAATTATCTTTTAGTCCTCCAAATCCCAACTGTTAAATATCTAAATAAAAAGATATAATTACATGAATTATGTCTAAAGTTATAGTTTTTGAGGCTTGATTTATTATTGGGAATCGAGAAAAATAAAAACATCATGATACAACATGATTGTAGCCAATAAAAGTGACAGAAAGCCTACTCAATGCCCGCGCCAGTGGGCATTTTTTATTGTTGGTAATAATTTTTGCTAAGCCTATTTCTGCTTTCCGGAAAAATATAGCAGTTATCATGAAACTTCAAACATAAACTAATCATCAAACCCGGACACCAACAAACTTTTAAGCCTATTCCCTGTCGCCTGTCGCCCGTCCCCTGTTATGTATGCTCAGCAATTAACCTCAAACATGGTGCTACTGGTTTTTTTGCGCTAATATGATAACGATTCTCATTATTTTTCAGATATGGTTAGTTCTTTAACTCAGTCCCAGGAACAATTGAACCAGCAAGACAATCAAAAACTGGTACAAATTCGCCACACCTGCGCCCACATCTTGGCGATGGCTGTGCAAAAGTTATTTCCGGGGACTAGAGTAGCAACTGGCCCAGTAACAGAGACAGGCTTTTACTATGACTTTGATAGTCCCGTTAGCTTCACTCCAGAGGACTTGGCTAAAATTACTGGCGAGATGCGCCAGATAATACAAGCTAATTTGCCCATCATCCGGGAGGAAGTCCCACGGGAGGAAATTCGGGAGGAAATTGAACGCTGGGGTGAGACTTACAAAGTAGAAATTTTAGCACGCATCCCCGCAGATGAAATAATTATCCGTTATTTTATTGGCAGTCCTGATGCTGGTGTGCAGCTAGAACCCTCGTTATTTGAAGTCCCACAAGGCGATTTGAAAATTTTCCCAGATTACTGGTGGGATTTGTGCGCGGGGCCCCATGTCAACTTTACTGGCGAAATTCATCCTAATGCCTTCACGCTGTTAAATGTCGCGGGTGCATATTGGCAAGGGGATGAAACCAAGCCTATGCTACAACGCATTTATGGCACTGCATGGGAAACTCCAGAAGCATTACAAGCCTACCTAAAACACAGAGAAGAAGCACTGCGTCGTGACCACAGAAAGCTAGGTCAAGATTTGAATCTGTTCAGTATAGAAGAAGATGCTGGCGGTGGTTTAGTATTCTGGCATCCTAAAGGAGCTATCATCCGTCACATCATAGAAGATTACTGGAAGCGATCGCACTTAGAAGCGGACTATCAACTACTTTACACCCCCCACATCGCTAATTTAGAACTGTGGAAGACATCCGGTCACTTTGACTTCTATCGGGAAAATATGTTTGACTCGATAGATGTAGAACAACAGGCTTATCAACTCAAGCCGATGAATTGTCCTTTCCATGTTCTCACCTATAAGCATCAACTTCATTCTTATAGAGAGTTACCAATTCGGGTGTGTGAACTGGGTACAGTCTATCGCTACGAACGTTCTGGTGCTTTACACGGTTTGATGCGAGTCAGGGGATTTACTCAAGATGATGCTCACATTTTTTGTTTACCTGAGCAAATAGCACCGGAAATTTTGGGTGTTTTAAATTTGACTGCACAAATTTTGTCAGACTTTGGGTTTACCAACTACGAAGTTAACTTATCTACCCGTCCTGAAAAATCAGTAGGTAATGATCAAGTTTGGGAATTAGCAACTGCTGCACTGCAAGCAGCTTTAGATACCAAAGGTTGGGATTACATTATTGATGAAGGTGGTGGCGCATTTTACGGCCCCAAAATCGACATTAAAATAGAAGATGCCATTGGTCGTCGCTGGCAATGTTCTACCATTCAAGTTGATTTTAACTTGCCCGAACGCTTTAATATAGAATATGTTGCCCCTGGTGGCGATCGCCAAAGACCAATTATGATTCATCGCGCTATTTTTGGTTCTTTAGAGCGTTTTTTTGGCATCTTAATTGAGAATTATGCTGGTGATTTTCCTTTGTGGTTAGCACCAGTACAAACGAGACTTTTACCTGTTAGCGATGACGTGCGTGAATATGCCAAATCTGTAGCTGCCACTTTGAAAAAAGCCGGGATAAGGGTAGAAATAGATAATAGTGGTGAACGACTAGGTAAACAAATTCGCACAGCAGAATTAGAAAAAATTCCCGTGGTTGTCGTTATCGGTAAAAGAGAGGCAGAAAGCAAAACATTAAGTATCCGCACCAGACAAACTGGTGATTTAGGTGTACTAACTACCAATGAAATCTTACAACGGTTACAGGATGTGATCGCCTCGAAAGCATCAATCTAGCAATCTCAAACATTCACGAGCCTGAATTTCTCTTTTGCAAAAATCTGCACATTTTATCAATATCAATATGACTACTCTCAATGCATCAGACACCAACATCATGCCTGAAATTCCTAAAAGGGGAATGCCTGTTACTCTCATCACAGGATTTTTAGGCAGTGGTAAAACTACACTTCTCAATCAAATTCTCAAAAACAAAGACGACTTAAAAGTTGCTGTCTTAGTCAATGAATTTGGTGATATTAACATTGACAGCCAATTACTAGTTTCTGTAGACCAAGACATGATGGAACTCAGCAACGGTTGTATTTGTTGTACCATCAACGATGGGTTAGTTGATGCTGTTTATCGAGTATTAGAACGAGAAGACCGCATTGATTATCTAGTAATTGAAACCACTGGTGTTGCTGATCCATTACCAATTATTTTAACTTTCTTAGGAACAGAACTCAGAGATTTAACCAACCTCGATTCGATTCTGACTTTGGTAGATGCAGAAGCATTTAACGCCGAACATTTCCAGAGTGAATCAGCGTTAAAACAAATAACTTATGGAGATATTATTCTTCTGAATAAAATTGACCTGGTGACCCCAGAGAAACTCCAAGAATTAGAATCTTACATCCATGAAGTCAAAGTGGGTGCAAAGATTTTACATACCCAGTATGGACAAGTGCCATTACCATTGATTTTAGGCACAGAGTTAACACCCAAAGCTCAGTATATCTCGATTGCTGAAGCAGATACCCACGAGGAACATCATCATCATCACCATGAACACCACCACCATGAACATCATCACCATCACTCAGATCATTTAGAGAATGATGGATTTATTTCAATTTCTTTCCAAAGCGATCGCCCATTTGATGTTCACAAATTTGAAGCCTTCCTCACGGAAGAAATGCCAGAGGGGGTATTTCGTGCTAAGGGTATTCTCTGGTTTAGTGACAGTGACTTGCGCCATATTTTCCAACTGAGTGGACCTCGTTACAATTTACACGCCGATGAATGGTATTCTCCAGCGAAAAATCAGCTAGTTTTCATTGGCCGAAACTTGGAAACTAGTAAAATTCACTCGCAGTTGCAGAAATGTTTGGTATGATGAGAACGTGTAAAGTTATGTTACACTCATTCATTAGTCAGGGGTAGTCAGAGGTTAATTGCAACCGAAATCTGACAACTGATTAATTTATCAAAACATTCCTACAAAACTCACAAAATGACTCTATCGATTCGTCCCGATCTAACTTCTGCCGATCAGGTACTGTCATCTTTAGCGACTAAAAAGCAGCCAAAAGTAACAGAAGCAGAAATGATGCAGGCTGTACGGACTTTGTTGATTGGATTAGGAGAAGATCCAGATCGCGAAGGACTCAAAGATACTCCAAAAAGGGTAATGAAAGCCTTGAAGTTTCTCACCAAGGGGTATCACGAATCTTTGGATGAACTGCTAAACGGAGCAGTTTTCACAGAAGATGCAAATGAAATGGTGTTGATTCGGGACATCGATATTTTTAGTTCCTGTGAGCATCACATCCTACCAATAATTGGTCGCGCTCATGTAGCCTATATTCCCAACGGCAAAGTGATAGGTTTATCAAAAATTGCCCGCATTTGTGAAATGTATGCACGACGCTTACAAGTGCAGGAACGTCTAACAACGCAAATTGCTGACGCCTTGCAAGGATTACTCAAACCCCAAGGGGTTGCGGTGGTAGTCGAAGCAACTCATATGTGTATGGTAATGCGTGGTGTGCAAAAACCCGGTTCTTGGACTGTTAGCAGTGCCATGCGTGGTGCTTTTGCAGAAGATGCCAGAACTCGCGAGGAATTTATGAATTTGATCCGGCACAATGCTAACTTTCATTAAATGATTTTCATAGAGCTAAATTTATTATTTAGCTTGGATTGTAGATGTAAAGATAAGAATTTACTTGTCTCTACATCTACAATTATTAATTGAAAAAAACTAGAAATTAATAATTAACCATTTTCTTGTAATATCTTCCAAAAAATTTTGGTATACAAGTTAATTCAACTCTTGCACTATACCAATCTACCGCCAAGAAATAAATTTCTTGGCTAATAATTCAAGTCCACTTTAGTGGATTGAAAACCATGCCATTAAAAGGATTTATATGATGTCCGCCTAATCACCCATCATAAGTCCTGTTGTAGTAGGGTTTGAAGTCCCAAAAGACAGGACTAAAGTCCTGACTACGAGCCAACATTTTTTATTTAGTTTGATTAACTGGACATGATATTGGTTCTCTAGATATTGGCCATAGGTTTCTAACCTAACGTGAATTCGATACTTGGAAGTTTAGTCATCTTTAGATGACTTTTGCTATGAGCTTCGGAATGGATATACAGTGCTTAATTTTCCGAACTTTGAGAAATACCAGTCGCCAGTTTCTCTGAGTCTGACAATGGTTGGCTATCTGAATTTATGGGAAGTTCGTAGATATTTGCTTTTTTTTCAGTCAACAATTTCGGGCGTAAATAGAGATTTTCCAAAAGTACTGCTACACCAGCTACCCAAGGCGGAACGATGACAGCGCCAATAATTCCTAAAACTTGTGTTCCTCCTAGCACGGCTAAAAGTTGATATAACGGGCGCACGCGTACAGACGAACCTACCAATAATGGATCAAGCACATACGTTTCTAGATTCTGAATAATCACAAATAACAGTAATACCCAAAGAAAAGTCAATCCGCCTTGAGGAATAGCAACAATTAAAGCCGGAATTGCCCCTAATACTGGCCCGACAAATGGAATTAAATTTGTGAACCCAGCAATCACACCAAGCGCTAAGGCAAATTCTGATAGTCCTAAAATCCTCAACCCCAAAGTAATTACAAAACCTAAAATAGCCGAAACCAAAACTCGACCTTGAATGTAACCCCCCATGCGGCGAGAAATTGGTGCAACTTGGGTGGCTAGACGTTCGTCCCAAGGTTGAGGAAACAACCTCACCAGACCTTGAATTAAATTTTTGCTCCCAGCAACCATATAAGCGGACATAACCAAAGCCAAAATCAGATTTACTATCCCGCCAATAAAGCCACGAGTAAAGCCAAAAGAACGCACGAGTAGCTGCTGACTGGAGCGAAACAACCAATTAGTCAGGGATTGAATATCAAAAAATTGCTCTACTGATTCTATTTGAGTAATTCCCAGTCGCAGGGCTAAATTTTCAGCCGCCATCCACAAATTATCTAAATAAATCGGCAGTTTACTGACTAATCGTTGAATTTGTTCAGAAACCGAGGGGCCAATAATCAAACCAGCCCCAACTAAGCCAGCAATCAGGCTAACATACACCACAATTACGCCTAGCCAACGGGGAATACGTAATTTTTCGGCGGCGTTCACTATAGGCGCGATCGCCGCAGCCAAAACTACTGCAATCATTAAAGTTACTAACAAACTCCGTAATTGCCACAACAAAACCACCACAAAGAAAGTGGCGACAATTAGCAAGAGGTCAGATAAAGAAATCGCCTTACGTTGTTCAGACATACTATTAATTACGATGCCAACGAGTGCCATCACGACTATCAATTAAGGTAATACCTTGTGCTTGTAGTTGATCACGGAGGCGATCGCTTTCGGCAAAATTCTTGGCTTTACGGGCTGTTTGTCGTTGTTGAATCAAATCTTCAATTTCGGCGTCACTTAAACCCTCAATTGTGGCAGTTTCTGCTTCTGGCTTGGCTGCTAAACCCAAAACCTCTGCTAACATTACCAGTGTTCGCCACTGTTTTTGTAACTCCTCTAGTGGTGTGTCGGTCTTTCCTTGATGCACAATAATATTTCCCTTGCGGCGCAGTTCCTTAGCTAATTCAAATAGCACTGCTAACCCTCCCGGAAAATTAAAGTCATCATTTACCGCCTCTTGGAAACGTTTGACGTGGATATCAGAAGTTAGGTACTCCCCACTCCCCAGTTGTCCACCATATTGATAGCCAAACAGTAAACCTTCTTGGAGGGTGTGCCAACCGTTAGTAGCTGCGGCGATCGCTTCGTCGGTAAAATCAATGGGTTTACGATATTGTGCCATCAGTACAAATAACCGGACTGCCATTGGCTCAACGCCTCGATCTAGCAAGTCTCGAATGGTGGTAAAGTTGCCCAAAGATTTAGACATTTTCTCACCATCCACTTTTACCATGCCGTTATGCAGCCAATAAAGCGCCAGGGGTTTGCCTGTAACTGGTTCAGATTGGGCAATTTCATTTTCATGGTGAGGAAAAATTAAGTCAGCACCACCAGCATGAATATCTATTGTCTCACCCAGGCGATCGCGCACCATCGCCGAGCATTCAATATGCCATCCCGGACGGCCTTTACCCCACGGTGATTCCCAAGCTGGTTCTTCTGGTTTTGCCGCTTTCCACAAGGCAAAATCAAAGGGGTCTTTCTTTTTTTGATATTCTGGATCTTCTATATGCACGCGATCGCTAGCACCGGCTTGCATATCTTCTAACTTACGTCCAGACAACTTGCCATACTCATTAAATTGCCGCACTGCATAATAAACATCGCCATTAGCAGGGTAAGCATAGCCTTTATTTTCTAATTCATGAATTAACCGTTGAATGCCATTCATGGTGTGGGTAGCACGGGGATACTCATCGGCTTCTTTGATTCCCAGCCGCGCCATATCCTCAAAGTACGCCTGAATAAAGCGTTCAGCCACAGCTGACATTGATGTATGTTCTTCGCGCGATCGCTTGAGAATCTTATCATCAATATCGGTAAAATTTTGGATATAGCGTACCTCATAGCCGATAAACTGGAGATATCGACGCACTACATCCCAAACAATGCAGGCTCTGGCATGACCCAAATGGCAGTAATCATACACCGTCATCCCGCAGCAGTACATCTTAACCTTCCCTGGTTCTACTGTTTTAAACGGTTCTTGACGACGGGTGAGAGTATTGTACAGAGTTAGGGTCATAACAGAGTGATTATCAAATCTAGAGATACGTAATAATAGGGTAAAACAGCTGCAATAACAGCCCACTATCCCTATGCTAGTACGGCACGGCAGAAATAAACCATCTATTCCTCGCAAATGAACGCTAACGGTATCGTAATTACGAATTACGAATTACGAATTACATTCATATTTTCTAACTTTTTGATCACAGCGATATGCAATCAGTAGTTACTTCCGAATTTCCAGCAATGGATGCGCCCAAGCAAGGAATGCCAGTCACTATTATTACTGGGTTTCTTGGTAGTGGCAAAACGACTTTATTAAATCATATCCTCAGTAACCAACAGGGGCTAAAAACCGCAGTTTTAGTCAATGAATTTGGTGAAATTGGCATCGATAACGAGTTAATTGTCTCCACCGACGAGAATATGGTGGAGTTAAACAACGGTTGTATTTGCTGCACTATTAATAATGATTTAGTAGATGCGGTTTATCAAGTTTTAGAACGTCAAGAAAGCTTAGATTACTTGGTTGTAGAAACAACTGGGCTGGCAGATCCATTACCAGTAGCTTTAACATTTCTTGGCACAGAATTACGAGATTTAACTCGTCTAGATTCGATTATCACTGTAGTAGATGCAGCTAATTATAGTCTGGATTTATTCAACTCTCAGGCGGCGTATAGTCAGATCGCCTATGGTGATGTCATTATTCTCAACAAGGCAGATTTGGTTGATGCAGCTGCTTTGGATGAGTTGGAAAGAAAAATTAATGAAGTAAAAGAAGGTGCAAGAATTATTCGCACCCAGCGATCGCAAGTGCCACTACCTTTAATTCTCAGTGTAGGATTGTTTGAATCTGACAAATATTTTGATGCTGTGGATGAACATGATCATGACCATGAACACCACGACCATTCAACATGCGATCACGACCATCATGACCATCACCATCATTCCCACCATTTAGAAAATGACGGTTTTACTTCTATATCTTTCCAAAGTGATCAGCCTTTTGCCATCAGAAAGTTTCAGTATTTCTTAGATAACCAACTACCCTCGACTATTTTCCGGGCCAAAGGAATTATCTGGTTTGATGAAAGTCCCAAGCGGCATATTTTCCATCTTTGTGGTAAGCGCTTTACCTTAGATGATGATGAATGGAAAGGTGAACCAAAAAATCAATTAGTCCTAATTGGTCAAAATCTGGATCGAGAAACTTTACTTACTCAATTAGAAAACTGTGTTTGTCTCTCGTAATTCGTAATTCGTAATTAAAGAGGGTACAAGCCCCCACCAAATCTTTGATTTGGTGGTCTACCCTTCCCTCCGGGACACTCCGTGAACGGGAACGCCAAGGGCGAACAATCAGTGGTAGTCAAAGCTTCTTTAGTCTCCTGTGCGACTTCGGGTCGCACGTACCATTGCTCATTTGACCCCGTTTACGGCAATTTGAATCTATCTTTTTCGGCTGGAAACTTCCTCAGGGTGGACTTGTGTATACACGGTAGCTTTTCAAGGGGGGTGACTTCCTGGCTTAGGCATCCATCTAGATTGAAGGGCGACTATTGTCCCATTGTGCGGTTCATTGTACCTTGCCCAGGTTTATTGTTCTGGTCATTCATCATCCCAGGCATATTGCCATTGTCCATCATTTTCTGCATCATGCTCATCATGGAGTTGCACCGCTCCATCATTTGGTTCATCTGTGCTTTTGTTGGGGTTGTTTGTGCTTGAGCCAAAGTTGTCTCAGATGCAGAAGATGTTTCAGATTGGTTACGATTGTGTGCAAACACTGGAATCGCTGTCAGCCCGAACAGTGCTAGACCAGCCACAGTAGAGCGAATTATTATTTTCTTAGTACGTGCAGACATATTCATTGTTACTCCTTAATTTTTTGATCTACTAAAATCTATGTTAAATTCTCTAGTCAACTAGAGAGTCAAGAGATTCGTAAAACTTTTTTCTTAGCACTCAACCTTTCCAAATTGAATCAATTTCCCCAGAGTTGAAATTATCCCTGTTTTTTACGTTGCGGTTTCTTCCGTAAACGGGCAAATAATTGAATTCCATCGTCTACTACCGAGTGCATGACAGGAATAACAATGAGAGTGAGCAGCGTAGAAATACTCAATCCTCCTAGAATAACTGTAGCGATCGGTGAGTAGGCATCCATACCAATGTCTGGGAAAAAAGCTAGCCGCACAATCACGATCATCGTCGTCAGGGTGGTCATGGTGATGGCTTTCAAGCGCACCGGTCCTGCCATGCGAATAGCAATGTCGCGGGGGACTCCTTCTTCTCGCTTTGCCAACACCAGTTCCAGCAACAGAATCGCTGATGACAGAGACAATCCTGACAGAATCACAATGCCCAGAATCGAAACCGTCGAAAGGGTTTGTTGGGCGAGGATAAGGCCACCGAAAATACCGACAAGTTGCAATGGTATCGCCCCCATCATAATCAGAGGCTGAATGAAGGAGCCAAACTGAATCACCAAAATTAGGTAGATCAAAATCAGTGATACCAGCAAGCCCTTGAGCAGACGCTCAAACTCGATCATCATGTCAGTCATGTCGCCCATCGAGTCAAGTCCGTAACCGGGCGGGAAATTCAGATCCCTGCCTGCCCGCATGGCTACTGCCATAGACAGATCCATAGAGGCAGGTCCATCTTTGCGGTAGTAACCGTTAATGTACACTACCCGCTTACCGTTGACGTGTTCAATCAGAGTCGGACCATTCCGGCGTTCCAGAGTTGCAACTGTATTCAATGGCACTTGCTGTCCTGTGGGAGTAGTGATGTAGGTGCCTGCCAGGTCGTCCGGCGTACCGCGATCAGCTTCGTCGTAGCGCACCAAGATCGAGTTTTGCCGCAGGTTGGGGCGGTTGTAGTAACGGCGAGTAAAGCCGCCGTTAAGGGCATAGCGGGCTTGTTCTGCTACCATGCGTACATTCATCCCTAATTCTTCGGCGCGGCGGCGATCCACCTCTATCTGATATTCTGGCTGGGTCAGGGTCGAACTGGTCTGAGCCATGACTAAGCCTGGGGTGTCTTCAGCAATGCGTAACACGCCTTCAGCTAAACGGTGCAGAGTGTTCAAATCTTCACCATAGACCGCTAGTTGGATGGGAGCGGCGGAGGTGGACATCACATCTACTCCCATCTCCTTCAGGGCAATGCGGCGCAGTCCGGGAATGGTGCGATGGGCATCTGCCTCAATGCTGTCCATGATTTCCCAGATGTCGCGGCTGCGCTGATCTTTGAGGGTGACGATCAGGGAAGCAGCATTGACGCTATTCATGCTGTAGCCACTGAAGTAGGTGCTGTTGCGGGTCAGCTCAAAGCCGATTTGGGACGATACTTTCTCAACATCGGGCTGGGCTAACAAAATCTGCTCAAAGCGGTAGGTACTCTCGTCCGTCATCGCAAAAGAAGTGCCCGCCTCCATTTCTAGGGAGGCCATGAACTGACCGGAATCCCCTAGGGGCATCATTTCTTGGGGCACAAAGGCATAGAGGGCAACGGCTAACACAATAGATACTCCGGCGATCGCCAGGGTAATCTCTCGATTGTTCATGCAATGATCAAGCAGCCAGCCATAGCCCTGTTCTAGTCGCTGAAAACCAACTCGTACTGGAATCAGCAACGATCGCAACCAACTCTGCCGCCGCTTTGCTTGGGGAGGCTTCAGCACAAACGCCGCAATCAACGGAATCAGCGTCACCGACACAATCAGCGAAGCAATAAACGCAAACACCATTGGCCAAACAATGCCCACAAACATTAGCCCCGTCAGCCCTCCAGCCAAAATGGTTGGCAGCAATGCTGCTATCATCACGCAGCTTGCCGCCGCACTAGCTAGAAATACTTCCCCCGTACCCTGAATCGCTGCCTGCAAAGGCTGTAAGCCTTCCCTAAGTTTCCGATCAATGGAGTCAATCACAATGATGGAGTCATCCACCAGCTTGCCGATCGCCATCATCATCCCAATCAGCGTGGAGGAATTGAGGGACATCTCAATGGGGATGAAGGGCAAAGTTGAGAGCGCCAGAGACGTGGGGATAGAGATCATGATAATCGCAGTGGCTCGAAAATCCTCTAGGAAAATCAGAATCACAATCCCCGCCAGCAGCACGCTGATTAGCAACTCTTGAAAAGTGCTGTTGAGAATAATATTGACCAGATAGGAGTTGTCATAGGCTTCCTGAAATGTGAGTCCGGGATTTTCCGCCTGAATCCGCGCCAGTTCTGCGCGTACCTGCTTGATTACCTTGGGCGAGCTAGAGTCGGGCTTCTGAATAATATTGACCGCCAGAGCCGCCTCTTTGTTATAGCGGTAGCCACTACGTCGCTCCTCAAAGGTGTCCTTTACTGTTGCCACATCGCGAATGTAAACCACCTGCCCGTCCTGTTCCAGCAACGGATAGTCCATCACATCGGCGGCACTCAGCGCCCGCTTATCTGCCCGCACTAAAATTTCCGAGTTGCCAAGAGTCAGCACACCTGCCCCTTGGCTGACGTTATTTGCATCGATCGCATCCCGTACCTGCAAAATTGATAGTCCGTAGGCTGCCAGTTTCTGCCGATCTACCACCACCTGAAGTTGCCGTCGATAGCCGCCAAAGATCGACACCGCCTGCACGTTTGGCACTTGGGTCAGCCGATCCACTAGGGTATTGTCGGCAAATTCCCTTAACTGCACAGGATTCCAGCCTTCTCCCCGCAGTGCCAGGGTCAGCACCGGTCGGTTTAACGGATCGATGGGCAATACCCAGTAAGAACGAGAATTGAAGCCATCCAGCTCAATATCCCCCTCTGCTGCCGTCATTAAGCTCTGCACCGACTGCACTGCTTTACCGATGTCGCCGCCCCAAGCAAATTGAATCGTCACCAGCGACATATCCTGCTGGGAGCTAGAGCGGATGAACCGCACCCCGTCCAGCACCGTCATCCGTTGCTCAATCGGCTTGCTGATGTATGTTTCTACTTCCGTCGGTGAGGAACCGGGTGCCATTGTTATAATCGACACTAAAGGACTTTCTACATAGGGCATCATTCGTACCGGCAGTAGCACCAAGGTCAGCACAGATAGTACCAGCACAGCAATGTACAGTGCCGCAACCACAACTGGATGCTTAATCGACCAGCGAGTGAGAAAGGTTTTCATGGGCAGCGTTAATCGGGGGAATGAATATTAACGGACATTTAGCGTAAATGTTGACTGACCTCGGTGATCATTGTCTTGAACCTTGGCGGTGACTTGCCAAGAGCCACGCATTCCGAAATAGGTGTTGACCTGGAATCGACCGGGTTGACCAGCAGGCTTGACTTCTACCTCTGTTTTCATTGGAGCCATATTTTGCATTGGCATCGAGGCATCTACGTTTAATTCACGGACTGCCAGAGGTGCACCTGTTTCAGGATCTTGAACCTGCAAAATCAGTTGATTGTCTCCCATCGCTGCTGCTTCTTTAGGGCTGATTAACTGAATTCGCACATTGCCTTGGCTAGCTTCACTGAGAGTGGGAACGAGGTTGCCAGAGGCATTGATCGCCGCAACTCGCATATTTTCAATCAATCGACCTCCTCCAGTAGTGATGACAAACTCTCCGGGTTTAAGACCACGGATCACTTCTATCCGCTCACCATTGGTCAGTCCTGTGGTGATGACTCTGCGTTTCGCCACACCACCCTCCATTACCCAAACTGCTGATTCTTCACCTGATTCTGTGATTGCCGTTTGTGGTACGGAAAGAGCGCCCGGTTTACGAGCAGTGATCATGCGCATCTCTAGAAATTGCCCTGCTACCAGTCGGCGACCAGGATTATCGACAACGGCTTCAATTGTGACTGTCCGCGTTTCTTCACCCGCCTGAGGAAAAATACTAGTGACTTTGCCTTGAATTGTTTCAGTGGCTGCTCCTGGTGTCCGTGCCTCAATCGGAGAACCGACTTTAATCTGAATGGCATCCTGTTGCGCTACATTTGCTTGCAGACGCACTCGGCTATAGTCACCAATCTTGAGAATTGCCATTCCTGGCTGGACAAACACGCCAGGGTCTACCATCCGCTCTTGGATAATGCCTGTAATCGGGGATGTAACTGTTTTGTAACTTTCTATAACCTGAAGACGTTGAATTTTTACTTTAGTTTGAGCCACTTGAGCCTGAGCTTTAGCTATCTGGGCTTGCATACGTTCTAATTTAACTTTTGCGGCACTCAGAGCCGCCTTGGCTGATATCGCCTCGCTTTTTTGCCTGTCAAACTCGACTAGGGCGATCGCTCCAGAATCTAATAAAACCTGCTCGGTTCGCTGTAGTCTTTTCTCTAAGTAAGCGGATTCGGCTGACATCCGCTCTATTTCTTGACGTTGCTCATCCAGTTCTTTTCTAGTTACTTGCTCATCAGCTTTGGCAGCCTCCATTTCCGTTATTGCTTCCTCTACTTCATTAGACAGTTCTGTCGCAGTTAGCCGTGCCAGCAATTGTCCTGCCTTTACCTTATTTCCTGGGTAAGCAGAGTATTCAGTCAACTGCCCACTCACTCGTGGATATACAGTCACTTCTTGGTAAGGACGCACTGTCCCGGTATAACGCACACTTGCCTCCATTAAACTAGGCTGGATGGACTCGACCTTGACCGGAGTGGGATTAGAAGAGCCGTTCACCCGCATCATGTCTTCCATAGACATCCCTTTCATATCTTCCATCCCAGCCATAGAGGAGGAGGGTTTAAATTGCTTGGTTAGTATTGAAATGCCACTGATTAGTGCTGCAACGACTGCAAGTGTGATCACCGTTTTGACGGATAAAATCGACTTCTTAGTAGGCTTGATCTCAACTAAGGTGGCATTGTCATGATTACTGACCTGATTAGTTGTTTCTGCCTCAAGGGATGAAAAGCCAGAAAGAGGAATTTGCTCGTTTTCTGCTTTGATGCGAGAGTTTTTATCCTCGTCAGTAGTTCCAGACATTTACTCTCCTCTTAGGTTCTGAACAGGTATATCCCGACAAGCAACTTCCTCAATCATGCTACAAAGCTCTTTGCTACATGGGTCGTCCAAGGGTCGGCTTTCCCAGCGTTCTTGATATGCTTCTAGCTCTTTCTTCAGCGCCTTCATGCGATAAATCTGCTCCTCAAGATCAACTATTTTCTTTTTCAGTAAGCCCCTTACCAGTGAACAAGCAGGATCGCCGTGGGAGCGGACACCAACCACTTGTTGAATTTCCGAGAGGGAAAATTGTAAAGATTGGGCTTTTTTGATGAATTGTAGTCGCTTGATTGCTGCGCTATCGTAATAACGGTAGCCATTTTCACTTCTTTCAACTGGTGTTAGCAATCCTAAGGTTTCGTAATACCGAATTGTTCCCACTGCCACATCGGTTTGCTTTGCTAGCTCACCAATTTTCAGTAGTTTGTTTGGAGATGATGCTTCAAAACAAGCTTGTTCCACTACAGCAACCATAGTTTTTGACTTTTACTACTATGCGTTGTTCAAACCTTAAAGCCTATAGTCTGCTGTAGAGTCAACCCCCAGATCCAGCATTTATGTAAAGTTATTTAACAAAATTTTGTACTAGTGCCGAATTGTTATAAGTGCTAACTATAATAGTGCGCTTAAAGCCGGATTTTACTTATAAATTTGCCTTAAACCTGTGGAGCCAGAATTAGCAGGTTTTGCCCAAACGTTAGTTATTAGAAAGAACATTTGGGTGGTTTAATCAGTACCGTCGTCTCCGTAAGGATTATGAACGTCTTCCAGAAATGAGTGAAGCTGCCATCTATGCTGTCATGACGCGTATCATGTTGCGTCGTCTTGTTGTTTAAAGATTTACTTTATCCCTGTTTTGTCACTCTCGGAAAACAATAATCTCAGCCAAATTCTGAGACTTTGATTTAATCCGGTTTTGAGGCTTTATTTTCTAACAGAAACTAAAATTTATAGACGAAAAGTGGAAACTAAAGCCCCGTAACCATTTGAGCGATTGGATTCTCCCAAAGTGACAAATGAGGGTTATAAAATGAGGGTTATAAATGGTATCTTAGACCTGTTTTTATATCAAAAATGTTTAAGTCCCAATAGCTGTAATGTTCTTACAGATACTTAATGTTTTAGACGACTAATTATAATTGGGTATTCAGTCACAGTAATTGCTCTAAATGCGATCGCCACCAAATTCTCTGTCCAGATGCTCAACTAAATTGATTTAAACCACGTTTTCTTGAGCAAGAGGACATGGATAACTTGGATCGCCTGTTTCTATCTAAGTTCACTTTTTGAAGTCAGTCCTAAACAACGTAAAATTATCTTTTGAAACTAAAGCGACCATTCACTTTTTCACCATTAATGTCAGAAAGAATGGCTAATTTATATTCTCCTGGTATTGTATCTGCAAGCACGCCATGGTAATGCTTTTCACTCGGTTCATATTTGATAGGAATTGTTTTTTGTTCCCCATCGGGTAACTGAACTTGAGCCGTTATCTTAGCGTCACTGACGGTTTCATGTTTTGCTCCTTTCTCTAAGAAAAAATCTATATCAGTTCCATTATCACTTGGAGTGGCTACAAATTCTAAATGATATTCACCGGATTCTATAATTTGACCACCTCGTCCATGTTCATCTCCATGTTCATGTCCGTGTTCTTCTTGTTTTTGTGCTACGTTCTCCGTCTGATTTGGTGTTGCTTTTGCCGTAGTTTCTGTTTTGCTAATTGTTGTTTTTGCTATTGTTTCGGTTTTACTAGCTGCTGAATCGTTTGAAGTTGTAGGTTGATTAGCACAAGCTCCTAAAAAGATTAGTCCTACACTACCTAGAATAAAAGTACCCAATTTTAGAAATCTCATTTTTTGACTCCTTGATTTGTGAGAATGTAAGTTATTAAAGAACAACAATGTACAGGGATTTGCAAATACAGCAAAAAAATAATTACATATTCTTATTAAAGACTTATCTCCTTTTACTATTGTTGTTGAGAATACTTAAATCTTGATTTGTAGTTACTTCCGAAGCAATACCCGCTTGAACTGCTAGGGAAGTTTGTTTGGGTATTAAATACCTACCAAATTTACTATACAAAGCTGGAAGTACCAACAAAGTTAAAGCAGTAGAAGTAAATAAACCTCCCAATACAACTACTGCTAAAGGTTGCAAAATTTCCTTACCCGCACCAATACCAATGACCAGAGGAACCATACCTAATGCAGATGTTAAAGCTGTCATCAAAATGGCAACAAGTCTTTCCATCGAACCTTGGGAAATTACTTCCCGTAAAGGCATTCCCATTGCAAACTTGCTGTTATAGTTTTCTACTAACAATAAACCATTACGAGTAGCTACGCCAAATAGGGTAATAAATCCTACCATTGATGCTACGGAAAGGATACCACCACCTAAAGCTATGGAAAAAACTCCCCCAACTACGGCTAAAGGTAAGTTAATCATAATCATGATAGTTGCGGGGATTGATTTCACCGCGAAATACATCAAAATGGCAATTAAAACCATTGATAAACCGCCAAAGATCAGTAAGTTTTGGGAAGCTCGTTGTTCCGATTCAAACTGACCTCCATACTGAATAAAATAGCCTGAAGGTACTTGCACCTGCTGTTTGACTTTGGTGCGAATTTCATCAACAACAGAACCCAAATCTCTGCCAGAAACATTAGCAGAAACCACAATTAAACGAGAAACATTTTCCCGGTTAATGGTATTAGGACCCGTTCCGTAGTCAATTTTTGCTACTGCTGCTAAGGGTATTTTCTGCCCGTTGGGAGTATCAACAAGTAAATTGCGAATGGTATCTAAGTTATTGCGTGCTTCTGGTTTTAGCCACACCAATAAATCGAAAAGTTGTTGTTTTTCTAATACCTGGGATACTACGCGACCATTGAGTGCGGTTTCAGTTATTTCCGATAAATCGCCCACAGAAAGACCGTAGCGCGCCGCAGCATCGCGGTCAAACTGAATTTGTAGCTGTTTTATGGGGACTTGCGGTTCTAGCTGTAAATCTACCAAACCGGGTATCTCCTGCATTACAGCTTCTACTTCTTTCCCCAAACTGCGTAACTCTTCCAGTTCTGGTCCGAATATTTTCACGGCGATCGCACTTCTGACACCAGAGAGAATTTCATCCATGCGGTGAGAAATAAAACCCCCTATACTGGCTACCGAGCCAGGAATTTTGGCGAATTCCTCCCTAATTTTGGCAACGGTTGCTTCTCGATCTTTCATCCCTGCGTCGCTAATTTCAATATCCAGATGGGATAAGTTAACTGGTGCAGCATCCGCATCTCCGGGAGCGCGTCCGGAACGCATCTGTACTGATGCGATGTGGGGATCATCTTTGAATGCTTCCTCAATTATCTTTCCTGCTTGATTGGTAACTTCCAAGGATGTACCGGGATACAGCAACATAGAGTTTACTAAAGTACGTTCCTGAAATTCCGGTAAGAACACCCGTCCCAAGGTTGAAAAAATCAACATTGATGCTACAAAAGCAGCAACTGCGGCTAAAATCACTACACTGGGACGTTTAATGGAAAAATTTAACAAGGGACTGTATAACCTTTGCGACCAACGAGTTACCCAAGTTTCATCATCTGGTAATCTCTGGTTAGCTAAAAGTATGGCACACAATGCCGGGGATAAAGTCATTGCCACCAACGTAGAAGACAAAATTGATACCAAGTAAGCCCAACCCATTGGTGCAAAAATCCGACCTTCTACCCCAGTTAACGTAAAAATTGGCGCGAAAACTACGACTATAATTATTGTAGAAAAAATCACACTAGTTCTGACCTCTACAGATGTGTCATATACTACCTGGAAAGGATGAACGGGATTTTCTGCTTGCTGGTTCTTCCGCAATCCCCGGTAGCAATTTTCCATATCCACAATGGAATCATCTACTACCGAGCCAATGGCTACAACCAAACCCCCTAAGGTCATAGTATTAATCCCTTGACCAAATAAATTGAGAATCATCAACCCAATTAATACTGATAAAGGAATGGCACTGAGGGTAATAATTGCAGTTCGCCAATTCATCAAAAACATCAGCAAAATAACTGAGACAATAATCGTACCATCCCTCAAAGAACTACTAACGTTTTCTATGGCATCCTCAATAAAGCTTTCTTGACGAAAACTAACTGTATACTTGACATTGGCAGGTAAACTGAGTTCGATCTCTTCCATCGCTGCTTCCACAGCTTTAGTTACCGTAGGAGTGTCAGCTTGGGGTTGTTTGTTAACCATGACCACAACCGCAGGCTGAGTATTAAAACTACCATCACCCCGTTTTAATGCTGCCCCAATTTGCACATCAGCGACATCTCTTAGTAATACTGGAGTCCCATCACGGGCAGTAACTACTGATTTCCGTAAATCTTCAATTGCAGTAATTCTGCCAATACCCCGAATTAATAATTCCCGATCTGGGTCAATTAAAAAACCACCAGCCGCATTATTATTCGCTTTTCTTGCAGCTGTAGTTACTTCTTCTAAAGAGACATTAAAAGCTTTTAGCTTTGCGGGGTCAACTAAAACTTGATATTGGCGGATATCTCCCCCGTAAGTAATTAATTGAGAAATACCCGGAACAGCAAGCAGACGGTTTGTGACAACTAAGTCAACAAATTGTCTCACCTCCATCATGTCAGTTGTTGCTTTCCCTTCTTCCGCATCAATAGTAAAAGCATAGGAAAGTATAGTTCCGATGGGGGAACTAATCGGCGAAATTTGGGGTGGCTCGATATTTTCTGGTAGTTTTTGTGATGCTTGTTGCAATCTTTCGGTGACTAACTGACGAGCTTGATAAATATCAGTTCCCCAATTAAAGATAATTCTGACAACAGAAATACCAACTCCAGAGGAAGAACGCACAGTTTCTACACCTGGAGTACCATTTACAGCACTTTCAATTGGTAAAGTCACTAAGGATTCTACTTCTTCCGGTGCTAGTCCTGGTGCTTCGGTTTGAATTTCTACTTGGGGGGGAGCAAAGTTAGGGAAAACATCCAAAGGCATTTGTCTGAGGTTGTAAACCCCTAATGTTGTCACAATAACTGCCCCAATCACCACCAACCACCGTTGTAAAATTGACCATTTCAGAATATTGTCGATCATGATTGCAGTTTATGAGTCAGAATTATTTTTAACGCTCGAGTCTAAGCGACCAATTTGAGTTTTTGGTGCCTGGTGATTATTTGCATTTTCATCAGTATTTTGATATTGATCTGCTGCTAATTCTGATGAAATTCCTGCATAAGCTGCAAGCATCCGGCTTTGGTTGCGACGACCAGACCAAAAACTACCTGCTGCAAAAGCTCCACCAGCAATCACTGTTCCTCCCACAGTAGCGATTAACCATACAGGTAGGGGAAAGTTATTAATATTAGTATTCGTTGTTTCTGAATACGAATCTTCTTCTGAGTGGTCGTCTTCTTTTGTACTACCACCCCGTAAAGACTGAGCGTAAAGTTGTGGCGCACGCTGGGTAACTACTGCATCTCCTTCAAATAAACCACTGGTAACTTCGATTAAATTCCCAGAGGTTTGACCGAACTCAGCTTCAACAGATTGAAAGGCATTACCATTTTTCACATAAATTATTTTTTTACCATTGGCATCCACCACAGCAGAACTGGGAATTGCCAAAACTGCCGCAGATGTCTTATCTGTAACCACTTCCAACTCGGCAAACATACCTGGTTTTAATTGCCCGTTGGCATTATTAATTGCAGCTTGTACGGGTATTACTTGGGTTTCGCCTTCTACTACTGAGCCAATCCGCTTAATTCGACCTGTAAAAATTTGATTGGGTACACTAGCTACTCTCACTTTTACAGGTTGACCCATTTTTACTTTACCCAAATCTTTCTCATAAATATTTGCTGTAGCAAAAACCTGGCTATCATTAACAATTGTCATCAATTTGCTACCAGCGTCTTCAAAGGATTGACCGATGGTTACTTCCCGATTAGCAATTTGACCGCTAATAGGAGCCGTTACTGTTACCAATCCCTTGTTACTAGGAATAGTTTGCAGTTGAGCTAGTCTAGTTTGATAAATACTATTACTTAGTCTAATACGTTCTTTTGCTACTTTAACTGCGGCTTGAGCGCGTTTGAGTTGATTTTCTGCTGCAAACACATCTCGACGGCTATTGGCTTGTGCAAGTTCGGCTTGTGCCTGTGCTAACTGAGTTTGGGATTCTAAAGCACTACGACGTGGCAAAGCACCAGCATCAGTTAATTGCTTGTCTTTATTATATTTTTCTTGAGCAAATGCTACTTGACTTTGGGCTTGGGCTATTTCTGCTGCGGCAATATTTTGGAAACGATCATAATTTTGTTCAGCTAATTTTAAATCAGCTAGAGCCTGTTGTAAATCAGCTTGACCTTGTGCTAATTTTTCCTGAGATTCAACCCGCAGATTCACCAAGTCTGGACTCGTTACAACAGCAACAGGTTGACCTTTTTTAACCCTTGCACCTGGTTCTACCAACAACTCAACCACTTTTGCCCCAGAAATTGGAGTAGTAACTTCGACTTTCTGACTGGGTAAAGTCTCTATTTTACCATTGGTTTTAATGCCAATGTCCAAACGCTGAGGTTTGACAGTCTCAACTTTTATTCCCAATCCTTTCGCAGTTTGTTCGTCCACTTCTACTTGTCCGCTTGCTTCGCTACCAGCTTGAAACGCACCACTGCCGTGGTCGTGACCTGCGCCTGCTAAAACAGTAGTAGGAGTATTTAGTAGTAACACACTCAACATTGTCAACGAAACATAACGCAGTGGAGCAAAAGATTGAAACAAATTAGAGATTCTCATCGCTTGTTGTGTCCTAAGTTAGTGAGAAAGCAGAATTGCCTTTGGATGTTGGCATTTAATGTGCAAATTTAAACTAACGCTTTTTTTAGCTAGTTACATTGCTTTCGTGAGTAGTTTAAGGAATTTGAATGGTAGTTCTTCTCCAGTGTTTCATATCGATATGAAATTTGGGTGAAATTTTTAGTGGTTATTATTAGGAGTAACTATAATATTTAGGCTATATTCATGTTTGGAATTTTACATTTTTCCTGGAACTACAAAATACACAAAAAAATGTATATGTATCATATTAAAAGTAATTATGGAAATTTTGACAGCTACCATAGCTTATCTGATATTGGGTTCGGTAACTGGAATTTTAAGTGGATTAATTGGCATTGGAGGAGGTGTATTGATTACACCAGCACTCGTTTATTTTTTGGTTTTTCCCAGCATAGCGCCCAGGGAACCACCTTGGCTTTGATGGTTTCACCAATTAGTTTACTCGGAGCTTGGGCTTATTACCAGCAGGGATATGTAGACTTAAAAGTAACTATCTTTGTCTGTGTTGGTTTTTTCTTGGGAGCATTCCTAGGTGCTAAATTTGCCATTGGAATACCAGAGGTATTTTTGCGAAGGATATTTGGGACAGCATTACTTTTTATCGCTTTTAAGATGATTTTTACTAAATCGTAATACCTAAATCAGCCAACAAAATTTAGCACATTTGCACAGGGGGGAAGTTCAGATTAATACATTTATACTATTAATTTGCGATCGCCCTGTGCCAGTTGCGTAAGTATTGTTTTCCACTAAAGAGCGATATAAGTTGATGACGTGACTGTCAGCCAAACTATAATAGACATTCCGACCTTCTCGACGATAGCTGACTAAACGCATAGCTTTCAATAACCGCAACTGATGGCAAACTGCTGATTCACTCATTTTGGTTAATGCAGCTAGATCGCAAACACACAACTCACTAGAAGCCAAAGCTGATAGGAGGCGTATACGGTTTGTATCTGCTAACACACTAAAAATTTCTGCCATTTGTTGTGCTTTATCTGTCGGTAAGATTTGAGCCTGAGATGAGCGTACATTATCTAGATGCACCAGATGAGTATCACAGGTAGGGGTATCAGAACTTTGAATTAAGTCTAAGTCCTGCTTTTTCTTGTGCTTATTCATAGCAAGTTTTACTTAGCAATAGTTATCAATCTCAATAATACCTAAAATGATAACCATTGTACAATTGAATAGTTGTTCAATTGTTGTATTAGAATATTGGCAGTTAACTTTTTGCCTTGATTCTAAAGCTGCTATGACTCAAACTCCTTCGCTCAAAACCCAAACTTTGCAAGTTGGCGGTATGGACTGTGGAAGCTGCGCCAAGACAATTGAAGTCGCTTTGCAGCAGTTACACGGTGTTACAGAAGCAACGGTAAACTTTACAACTGGTAAAGCCAGAGTTTCCTATGACGCAGAGGTATTGAGTGAAAAGAGTATCCATAACCGAATTAAATGTTTGGGTTATACAATAGAGCAAAGTTATGAGGCTCAATCCCATCAGCGTACTCATTCCTGTGGTGATGAACACGACTATGACCACCAAAATCATGACCATAACGTAGATGTAGTTTCTCTGCAAACACTACAGCTACAAATTGGCGGGATGGATTGTGGCAGTTGTGCCAAAACCATTGAGGTTGGGGTGCAGAAAATAATAGGCGTACAAGAAGCATCGGTCAGTTTTGCTAACGAAAGATTGCATATATCCTATGACCCACAATTGGTGAATGAGAAAGCAATTTATGACCGGGTTAAAGATTTAGGTTATACGGTTGAGGAGGGAGCAACGCGATTTGGTGAGGTCAGTTCTCATCATCACACTAATTCTTATGGTCATGACCACGAGTATGATCATAACCACGAGCATTCTCAGCCAATAAACAAGTCCAAACAAAAACAAAAATCCAATCTAACAAGCTGGAGATTCTGGATTGAAAATCGTCGAGGACAGAGTGTCATACTTGCAGGTATAGGCTTAGTTTTAGGTTTACTTACTCAGTATTTAGTGCTACCCATCTGGATTGCACGAGCTTTTTATGGCATTGGTATAGTAATTGCTGGCTATCCGATCGCCCGGGCTGGTTTGTTTGAGTTGCGCTTGCGTCGCGCCGATATGAATCTGCTGATGACTATTTCGGTGATTGGGGCAGTAATTTTAGGAGACTGGTTTGAAGGGGGGCTGGTTGTCTTTTTGTTCTCTTTAGGCACAACATTGCAAGTTTTCACCTTTGGTCGTACCCGCAATGCCATTTGCTCACTGATGGATTTGACTCCACCTACTGCTACAGTTAAGCGCGGGAATCAGGAATTTACAGTTCCCGTCGAAAGTATTCAGCTAGGTGAAGTTTTGACGATTCGACCAGGAGGGCGTGTGGCGTTGGATGGTGTGGTTGTTTCTGGTAACAGTGCTATTGACCAATCTCCAATTACGGGAGAGTCAATTCCAGAAGATAAAGCCGTTGGGGATACTGTCTTTGCAGGCACTTTAAATCAGACAGGTTTTTTAGAAGTCAAAGTTACGCACACTGCTAGCGATACAACCGTTGCCAAAATTATTAATTTGGTGGAACAAGCTCAAGAAAGCCGCGCACCCTCGCAGCAATGGGTGGATAAGTTTGCACAGGTCTACACTCCGATAGTGATTTTAGCAGCGATCGCCATTGCTTTAATTCCGCCTTTGGCTTTTGCTCAACCTTTTAACGTCTGGCTTTACCGCGCACTGGTCATGCTAGTTATTGCTTGTCCCTGTGCCTTAGTCATTTCTACCCCAGTTTCAATTGTCAGTGCTATTGGTGCGGCAACTCGGCGGGGCGTTTTATTTAAAGGGGGTAATGCACTGGAAACGGCTGGACATCTAACTACCCTTGCTTTTGATAAAACTGGCACAATTACCCAAGGGATGCCTATGGTGCAGCAGGTTTATGACTTGGGGAAAGTGAGTGCAGACATGATATTACAGATTGCCGCTTCCTTAGAACAACAGTCTGAACATCCCCTAGCAAAAGCTATTGTGGCAAAGGCTCAAGATTTAGGGCTGGAGTTAGCAACGCCTCTTGATTTTACCGCATTACCTGGTAAAGGGATTCAAGCAAACTTTGGTGAGCAGCGCGTTGCGGGGGTTCCCACGGCAGTCCGTTCAAGTCGGGAAACCCGCCCACACGGCTGCCTCCCCGTTGTAGCGACTGCGAACCCAGAGGGTGAGATGTTATATCTGGTTGGTAATCGACGGTTGTTTTCAGACCAAGGTATTCCCTTATCTAGTCAAGCTGAATCTTTGTTAACTGAAATTGAACAACTCGGTCAAATTCCGGTGCTAGTAGGGACGAACGGAGGGTTATTAGGAGCGATCGCCCTCTCTGATGGCATCCGCTTAGAAGCGACAGAAGCCTTGCGACAGTTGAAGCAGGTTGGATTGAAGCGGTTGGTGATGTTGACAGGCGATCGCACTGTTGTGGCCAAGCAAATTGCCCAACAAGTGGGAATTACAGAGTATCAGGCAGAACTGTTACCTGAAGATAAACTGCAAACAATTCAACAGTTGCGTCGTCACGGGGTAGTAGGTATGGTTGGAGATGGCATTAACGATGCACCTGCTTTAGCTACGGCAGATATTAGTTTTGCTGTGGGTGGAATTGATATCGCTTTGGAGACAGCAGATGTGGTGCTGGTAGGTAGTGACTTGAGACAGCTTGCTTATGCAGTAGATTTAAGCCGACGTACTGTATCAGTGATTCAACAGAATGTGGTTTTTTCTTTGGTAACTAAGGCTTTATTTTTACTATTGGGAACGTTTGGGTTTGTTGGTTTAGCGATCGCTGTCTTAGCTGATACAGGAACTTCTCTGTTAGTTACTGCAAATGGAATGCGGCTGTTTAAAACCAAAACTTTTAAAACTAATTTTTTATAATCTCAATCAATCTTTCCAAGTTCTTGACTTTTTATATTTAAAGTAAAACTGATTCAGAATTCACATTCTCATTTCGGTTACAAAAAAATCAGGAATTCTATTTGAATCATTGTTAACAAATTGCTAAACATACAATATGCCAATGCGTTAAACTATTATGCCTTTTTAGCTTCAGGGTTTCTTTCGCAAGCATGAAGACAAATATCGCCCATAGCTTTATTTTTAAGCAATAACAGTAATTTATTAACCTTATCAATAGGCAAATCAAAAATTTTGATTTGTGGCTAAGTGGACGTTTGCGAGGGTAATTTAATCGTGAGGCGAAGAACCAGGACAATAACCACAAATCGTTTGAGCAAATTAGCATTGATTCGCATAATTTGGGTATTATTACTCACTATTTTGATTGTCATAACGATAACTCTCCCCAATTCAGTGAGAGCGCAAGATGAAAGAGTAACAGTACGTCTAGATGGTCGTGCATTGTTCCGAGTAAGTGCAGTGGATAACACCAATGCATCAGACCGAGCAAGGCAAATCGAACGACGCATGAATCGGTTATTAGAAAATCCAACAGCAATTTCTCCACCTCAGATTGAAACTTCCCAAGATAAGCAACAGCGCGTTATTACTAGTGCGGGAGTACCAATTGTTACTCTAACTACAACAGATGCTCAAGACAATTTAACAACCGTTGACGCGCTAGCTATCCAATGGTCACAAGCAATTAATGCTGCTCTTAAACGAGCAAGTCAACGCCGCCTTTCGCCTTGGGGGCGATTTGTAGCAGAAGTACAAGCATCAGTAGAGACTGCTTTCGGACGACTGATAGAATCTGCCATCACAATTATTCCGCGTGCGATCGCTGCTATTTTAGTAATTGGTCTTTTCTGGGCAATAGCCACATTCATACGCTGGCTGATGCGAATTATCTTCCGCCACATTGTTGAAGATTTGACTATTGAAAACCTAATTAAGCAGGTTGCATATTACGCCGTTTGGACACTCGGTTTGATAGTTGCCCTAGATGCTTTTGGTTTTGATCCCCAGGCTGTGGCGACTGGATTAGGATTAACTAGCCTTGCTTTGGGATTTGCCCTCAAGGATATCATTTCTAATTTTATTAGCGGTATGCTAATTCTTGTCTTACGTCCTTTTGAGTTGGGCGATCAAATTGTTGTTGGCGAAACCGAAGGAAACGTTGAACGTATAGAATTGCGTGCTACCCAACTTCGTACCTACGATGGTCGCGTGGTACTAATTCCTAATGCTGAAGTGTTTACTTCTCGGATCATTAACAACACAGCTGCACCTATCCGCCGTAGCAGTGTCGAACTATTCATTGGTTACGATAGCGACCTGCAACAAGTAGTTACTGTATTAAAAAATGCAGCCCAGGCAACACAAGAGGTACTTGATGAGCCGGGGGTTTCTGTGCGGATGCGGGAGTTAGGACAAGATGACGTTGTAGTTGAAACGCGCTTTTGGACAGATTCGCGGCGTTCTGATTTTATAGCTACGACATCAGCTGTCAGACAGGCGATCGTTGCTGCGTTGAAAGAAGCGAATATTGGATTACCAGACCCCGATGTCAGAATTTTAGTGCCGCGTCATCCCCAAAAGTGGTAAGCAGCATTCGGTTTAAAGGATAATGACAGTGCTTCATCTTAACCCTGTGAATAAATTTTTACCAATATCTTGAGTAGATATTGTCAACAGCAGCGCCATAAACTCGCTCTTGTATAGCAGTCGGGATACGGTCTGCAATTAATGTCTGAGTAGGTAAGTTGACTAAATTTTGCCCCGCACCTGCTACCAACCATAAGACCATCAATGGACATAGCCAACAGTATTTACTAAGATTTGCGCTCCGGCAATTGATGCGACTAACTGCATGAAGAGTGCGTAACGAATAGGTGCATCTGTAAGCAAACGAGTTGTACCGTCTTGAATGTCTCCCCACGTTCGGCGTGTTGTTCTGAAAAGCTGTTGATTTTGTGCAACTACGAGCTGACCTGGTAAGCTGAAGATTAACACTGCTGCATGGTCAAGACTTTAGTCCTGAATTTTCAAGCACTAAAGTCCTAAATACAAAACATTAGATAGTATTTAATTAAATTATTGATAGATTCGGAGGAAAGTGTGACCACAACGGTACACTGGCAACAACGAGTTGGTAATCAACGAGATTGGGTTTGGCGAGGCTGGCAAACTCGTTACACTTATATCCGACCGACCCAAAATCAGCAAGAATCAACACCTTTAATTTTGCTACATGGTTTTGGTGCTTCTATTGGCCATTGGCGACATAACTTACAAGTGTTGGGCGAACACCACACAGTCTATGCTCTAGATATGCTGGGTTTTGGTGCTTCGGAAAAAGCGCCAGCAAATTACAGTATAGAACTGTGGGTAGCGCAGGTGTACGAATTTTGGCAAGCATTTATCCGTAAACCAGTAATATTAGTAGGTAATTCCAACGGTTCATTGATTTGTTTAGCTGCTGCGGCTGCCCATCCAGAAATGGTGCAGGGCATAATTATGATGAGTTTGCCGGACCCATCTGTAGAACAAGAAGCCATCCCACCTTTCCTGCGACCTCTGGTTATTGGTATCAAAAAGCTAGTTGCTTCTCCGTTGATACTCAAGCCTGTGTTTCACTTTGTGCGCCGACCCAGCTTTGTGCGTCGCTGGGCCAGTCTAGCTTACGCCAATCCTGAAGCAATAACCGACGAACTGATAGACATTTTAGCTGGCCCTCCTCAAGATCGGGGTTCTGCTCGTGCTTTTAGTGCCTTGTTTAAAGCTGCGATCGCTGTTAACTTTAGTCCTAGTGTTAAAAAATTATTACCAACTTTAACAGTACCCATGCTTTTAATTTGGGGACAAAAAGACCGATTTGTTCCCCCCATACTTGCTCAGCGATTTACTCAGTACAACGAGAAATTAGAACTACTCAACTTAGAGGATGTAGGACATTGTCCCCATGATGAATGTCCAGAACAAGTTAATCAAGCTATTTTGAATTGGATTGATAGATGTCAACAGCTAGTACAGCACAGCGAAAATCAACAACTCATGCCAAATCAATAAAACTCTTGTGGTCTGGTAATTACGAATTACATCCTAACCGATAGTGACTTGGTTGGTTTCAACGCCTGTAGTACCATGAACTGATCGCGCCACAGACATCATCTTATTCAGAATTTCCTGACTGGGAGCTTGACCCTTCAACACTACAGTGCTACCTGTTTGAGCCACCCAGAGGGTATCAATACCATCAAGTTGCGGGTCTTGATCAAACGCCAATGCTACTCGCTTTGCCAAACCACTTTGGTCATATTCTCCATTCAATCCTAACCGCTCTGGCGGAATTGATTGAGTAGCGGTAGGGGCTGCACTAGTGGTAGAAGCTTGCGGTACTGGCTGTGGAGTAGGATTTACTTGTGCATTTTGTGGTTTTTCTAATCCAAACAGTCTTTTTAACCAACTCATAAAGTTTTTGTCCTAATTACTATGAGAGATTCACATTTGCAGAATAAAAGCTTGACAAAAAATCCACATCTGTCCAAGAAAAGATATGCACTCACAGAGGTTTATGCTTTCAGGATGATTTGTCCATAACTTTTCTTGAGAAAGTGTAATGAATGCGGGTATTAAGTTTAAAATGGGACATTAGACTGACAATTTAGTGAACAGTACGTGTAAGGCAGCCGTTAGCTAATGTTTGCATTAGAAAAATACTGCCTGAGCCTGTGTTGGCGAAGATGAAACATACCCTTTCAGTTCTGGTAGAAGACGAGGCGGGCGTTCTATCCCGCATTTCTAGTTTATTTGCGCGTCGTGGCTTTAATATCGAAAGCCTGGCTGTTGGCCCAGCTGAGCAGGGAGGAGTTTCCCGAATTACGATGATTGTACCTGGAGACGATCGCGTGATTGAGCAACTCACCAAACAACTATACAAGCTGGTCAATGTCCTCAAGGTACAGGACATCACCGAAATTCCTTGCGTAGAAAGAGAATTGATGCTGCTGAAGGTGAATGCTACTAGCAGCAACCGTTCAGAAGTTGTCGAACTGGCGCAGATTTTCCGGGCGCGAGTGGTGGATGTGGCAGAAGATTCTCTAACTTTGGAAGTTGTGGGAGATCCAGGTAAGATGGTAGCGATCGTGCAGGTGTTACAAAAATTTGGTCTGAGGGAAATAGCCCGCACTGGCAAAATTGCCCTGACTCGTGAGTCGGGTGTGAACACTGAGTTGCTCAAGTCTTTGGAAGCCAAGGTTTAGTTGTAAACGCTTGAGATGGTAGCCCTGTTGATAATCCCACGATTTTTGATAACAAAGCCGTGGGATTTTTAGATTAATGAAAAAACTTTATCTATTTTCTAGCCATGCAATACTTGCGGCCAACTGCTAAAAAGTTTCTAAACTAAAGTTAAAGTAGTTTTACTTTATGAATTTTTTATGAAGATGTACATAATTAGCCTCCGTAGATAGGCTTTGAATAAAATTAGTACAAGCAATAGTTAATAAATAAAATTAAATATAAAATTTATGCGTATCCAGTTCATTAGATTTATCAGTATTTAGTAAGTAAATATTAAAAGAGATCATTCATAGCCTCAAACTCTCGTCTCAAGTTCCTGATCTGGTAGAGGCGGAGAGAGGCAAAAATATCCCTGATTTTGAACGAAGTTATAAGTTAGAGGGAAGAAGTGATGCCTAGAAGTTCTGGCGACTAGAAGGGAGCATTTGTATCAATGCCAAGTAATATTACAGATATTATTTAAGATAAATCAGTAAGTTTAATCCCGGAATGGTGCGGGAAAGTGTCCACAAAACTAGAGTGATGTAAAGTACACCCAAACTCCACTGATACCAAGCAAGTGTGGCGATGATACCCGGCAAATGTTCGTCTCGCAGGCGAATATCGTTAAATCCTAACCTCACCAAATTGTTCAGACTAAAGTCGTAGTAATTTAGCCAATTCCAACGAAGGTTCCACAAAAGAGGCATATATCGTTCACGGAATATTTGGTTTCTTGGTATCACTGGTAATCGTCCAATTAGCAATCGTAACTGCCGGAAAGTACCGTCTTCTGTAAAATAAGAAACATCCATTAAATCGTGATAGCGACCTTTTTGATAAAGTCGAATTAATAAAGCTACTGGTACGGGAATAATAATTATCAAAAGACACCCTAGTGTCAACCAAGGCTGTTCAGCATTACGAAAGATAGCTAATAAGCTAAAGAGTGTTAAACAGCTAAAACCAGCTAATATCCATGTAGTTTCGTAATATGTGGGAATAATGGCGACTGGATGCAAGCGACGATAGCGATCCACTAACCAAAATAGCCAGCCAAAAAAAGCGATCGCTACTCCTCCCACGCCAAACACTAACCAAAAACTGGTACCATAACCACTCAACAGCAGCAGTACACTCAACGCCAACCATCTTGCAGCATGTACTAGCCACCCGCCAGGAGAAAGAGGTTCAGCCACAATTAGGCGATCGCTAAGTTGGTTGTATGTTTCTAAATCGATGTCTGCTAAACTTAATAGTTCACTGCTATTGCGAAACGGTTTGACAACACGACGCTGAGCGATCGCTTCTGCTTGAGTTGTACTAAAACCCAGATTAATCAAACTGCTGAGGGAAGCAGTATTAATATTTGTATCTACCAGACGGTGACTTAATTCAATTAGTCGCAGTCGTTGTTTTGTATACTCCAGTTGATTCGCGTCAGCGATTTGCTGCTGCTGACGGAAATTTTGTCCCAAATTCCGCAAGATATTTTGATTACCTTGGGAGGTAGGAACATGAAACATTTTACCAATCTCGCCGGGATTGCCTAAAATTTTTGCTTGGTTCGAGTTAAAAGTTAAACCAGGTACATTTAAAAAAGCTTTCTTAGCAAACCTCGCATCACTAAAATCCGCTTGGTTAAAAATACTAGCACCACGTAAATTTACAGGTTGGTTAAACTGTACTTCTCGAAAAATCGCAGCTTGCTCAAAAATTGCTTCTGTGAGGAATAAAAACTGATTAAAATTAGCTTTAGTAAATTGTACTTGATTAGCAAAACGCACACTCGATAAATCAGCATTTCCTAGCCATTGTGTTCTATTAAACTTAGCAGATTGCTGAAAACTAGCTGCATTGAATTTGGCAGCATCTTGAAACGTGCTGTCTTGGAAATCAGCACTTTCTTGAAACTGAGTTTCTTTAAAATTAGCCTTGTCAAAAAAAATACTGGTTTGAAAATTACTCAATTTCCAAAAATTAGCGCCAGTGAAACGCACAGAACGGCTAAATCTAGTTTCAGTCCAGTTAGCTGGTTGGAGAAAAGTGGCGTTTTCTGCATCTACAGGCTGAAAAAAGAAAGTATTCGGAAACTGTACCTCCCCATTAAAGCGAGTTTGCACCAAAGTCAAAGAACCACGAAACACACTGATCTCGCTAGATGCACTCGGCTGACTTCCCAAAAGTGCCCGACAGTCTTTAGAATTAGGTAAAGCGATCGCCACAGACTGTAAACAAACAAAGCGTAAATGTTCCAGTTGTTCTTGTTCGTTGGCACTAAAAATCGGCGCATATACACTTACAGGCTGCTCACTAGATATTGCTGAGGCATAAAGAGGTGTTCTTAAACCCAAATCACTACCTAAAAAATCCCCTTGAATTAAAGAATAACTCAGGTCTAAACCCAAAGGTTTTGTCCCCGACTTTTGCAATTCCTTGCGTAGCAATTGGTAGAAACTATCACGAAATTCCGCATTCTCTGGTCGCAAATCAATCACCATCTCCCGCAAATCCACACTCAAGTTACCCTCGTGGATTATCGGTGTCCGCAGTCGTTCTTGTAGCAATTCCAAAGTTAAAGGTGTACGTTCTATTTGAGCTTGAGTTGCTCTAGCAGGTACAGAAAACAACAGAATTAATAAAAAGCACAGACACGCACAAATCAAACGCAGATATAAACAGAATTTGACCTCCGCACCCCTCTGCGCTTCCCTTTGCGCTCCTCTGCGTTGAAAAAAAAACTCACTCATCCCTCATCAGCAGAACAACTTTACCCGTGATAGAACCAGTTTCCAGAAGTTGATGCGCTTTATCCGCTTCTTTCAAAGGAAACTTATGACTAACATGAATTTTTAACTTACCTTCATTCATCCAAACAGCGCACTGCTGAAGAATCTCTGCATGATGCTTCAGACTCTCCTCCAATCCTTGCAACATTGGTGTCAGCATTAACTCCAAACCAATGCGGAGATTACGTAATCTAGCAGTTTTCCAAACAGTATTAGCCTTGGGTTCCAAAATCGTCACAATATCACCATATATCCGCACAGCCGGAAAAGTTTTTTCAAAGGTTTCGCCACCAACAGTATCAAAAGCTAAGTCTACACCTTCACCACCAGTCCAAGCTAAAGCTGCTTCGACAAAATCTGTTTGCTGATAAAAAATAACTTCATCAGCACCCAGTTGCTTAACAAAATTTGCCTTTTCCTGAGAACTCACCGTAGTACAGACAGCAGCACCCTTCAGTTTCGCCAATTGTATCGCTACATGACCCACACCACCAGCACCCGCATGAATTAAAACTCGTTCTCCAGGTTCTAACCTTCCTCGTTCATACAAAGCTTCCCACGCAGTGATTAACACCAAAGGTGCGGCGGCTGCTTCTGCAAAAGAGACCGAAGCGGGTTTACGTGCCACAAATCGCTCATCCACCACAGTATATTCCGCATAATTACCTTGGTGTGCCCCCAAACCGCCATAGCAAAAAAATACCTCATCTCCTGGGCGAAACCGTTCCACACCAGCACCCACAGCCTCAATCACCCCCGCACCATCACAGCCTAAAATTGCTGGCATTTGATCTGGGTAGAAAGTGCCTCGCTGACGCAGTTTAGTGTCAATGGGATTCACACCAGCCGCCACCAAGTGGACTAAAAGTTCAATATTGCCCAAAGGTACAGTCGGGTTTGGGATGTCCTGAAATTGCAGAACCTCAGGACTACCTGCTGCTGTCATTAAGACTGCTTTCACGAATCTTTCCTCCTCAATGCACGATTATTTGCAACTTTACCGCAATACCCCCAGCAAGAGAAATGTTTAAGCGATCGCATTGATCACCTGAAAACAGATCCAGAAAAACAAGGTAAACCATGCTTGACAAAAACCGTCCAGACGGTATAGTTAATTTATGAGAACTTGCATACTCCTTGCTGGCAATCTATACCTTGATTATCAAATGTAATGTCATGCACCCGCATTCTCTACTACTTTCTTGGTTATTCCTATGGCTGCTAACAATAAGTCAAAACGCTCGACTACACGTGAATTGCTTCTGCGGTCTGCCAGCCAAGTTGTAATTGACGAAGGTGTTGAGGCGTTAACCTTAGATGCAGTGGCTCAAAAAGCTGGATTCAGCAAAGGAGGGCTGCTTTACCATTTCCCTAGCAAAGATGCATTAATGCAGGGGATGGTTGAGCAACTGATCCAAGATTTTGAAACGGCACTGCAAGCCGAATATGACCAAGACGATGCACCAGAGACTCCAGGACAGTGGGTGAGAGCATACATTCGGGCATCATTGCAAATTAGCAAACAATCTCTAGCGCTAATTGCGAAACTCTCGTCAATTGCGGCAAATTCACCCCATCTCTTTGAATCTGCCCATACCTATCAGCAGCAGTGGCAACAACGCATTGCAACAGATGGACTTGATCAAACTCAAGCAGCCCTAATTCTTTTGGCGAGCGATGGTTTGTGGTTGTCGGAAATGTTTCACGTTGGCGCACCCGAAGAACCTCTTCGCACTCAAGTTTTAGAAGCGTTGTTTGCCATGACGCGAGTCGCTACTAAGTCAAAGTAGTTGATCACAACCTATTTGCAGAACGCTGATGAATCTTCAGTTTCATTCAGCAAGTTTGTCCTGCAAATTACTCATAACTTACACCAAATTTGCCCAATTAGACCACAAGTATCAGTCATAAAAGTTTCACTGTATCTAAGTTTCAAAACTACGAATTGACATCAGGATATTTTTTATGCAACCAGATAATCAGTCTGCGATGAAAGAGCAAAACTCTGTGCTTATCGGTAATCCCTTTCCCTGGTATGCCCAGATGCGACGTGAGTCACCCGTATTTTATGATGCAGAGCAAAAAAGTTGGATGGTATTTCGCTATGAAGATGTGAAACGAGTCTTTGCAGATTGGCAAACATTTTCGTCTCAAATTCCCTATCTATCAGAGGAAACAGATTTAACTCAAAGTCTCATCTATACTGACCCACCCAAGCATCAATCGCTGCGTTCTCTGGTAGCAAAGGTGTTTACTGCTCGTCGGGTAGAAGAACTGGCACCACGCATTACACAAATTACCCATGAACTGATCGACAAAGTTCAAGGACAAAATAATATCGACTTCATGCATGACTTGGCAATTCCGCTACCTGTGATTGTGATTGCGGAAATTCTCGGTGTTCCGGTTGCAGATCGTGCTGATTTCAAACATTGGTCAGATGGCATTATTGTGTCTGATCCGGCTGCATTGCAGGCAATGGCAGACTACTTCCGGGATCTACTGAAACAACGACGGCAACATTCTGGTAAAGACTTGCTCAGTGATTTGATTGCAGCCCATGAAGCCGGTGAAACATTGACAGCGCAAGAACTGGTGGCTTTCTGTATTTTGCTGTTAGTCGCCGGAAATGAAACTACAACTAATCTGTTAGGTAACGCTATTCTTTGCTTCAACGAGTATCCAGAGGCATTTGCAAGGTTGAAGCGATCGCCTCAATTACTGCCACTGGGGATTGAGGAAGTGTTGCGCTATCGCTCAACGGTGCAGGGGATGGAACGCTTTACCAAAGTCGAAACCCAACTGGCGGGACAGACGATTCCCGCAGGACAAATGCTATTGGTTTGGATAGGAGCGGCAAATCGAGATGAGACTCAGTTTGATCGCCCAGATGAATTTGTCATTGATCGTGACCCAAATCCGCATTTGTCTTTTGGCAACGGCATTCACTTTTGCTTGGGCGCACCCTTAGCTCGGCTAGAAGGAAAAATCATGCTGAGTGCAGTGTTGGAACGCCTGCCAAATTTGCGCGTTGACCCAAATGCCGCGCTAGAGTTTATTCCCTCAATGGCTATACATGGAGTCAAATCCTTGCCTGTGCTTTTGTAAATACGTCATTAGTCATTAGTCATTGGTCATTAGTTATTAGCGAGAAACTTTACTTTCACTCCCCCAGCTACCTCAGCTTTTTTCATCTCCCCAATCCCCACTCCCTATAAAAAAAGGTGCGTTAGACAAAACGTCATAACACACCTGAAAAAATTGATGATTTTTTTATTTCCTGTCAGAGCTTGTAATACCTCTAGCAGCAATTTCTTTACCTATCACCTCCACTGCTTTAGCAAATTGAGGGTCTGCTAGGGTTGCAAGTTTATCGCGTTCGTTGAGCCACAATTCCTGACGCTGGGCATCAGATAATTCCACCGTCACATCTGGATCAACCCCGTGTTTATTGATATCTTTCCCACTGGGTGTATGGTATTTAGCAATTGTTACCGCTAATCCTGATCCATCTTCTAGGGGACGCACCGATTGCACTAAACCTTTACCGAAGGTTTGAGTACCAACTAAAACGGCACGTTTATTATCTTGCAAGGCTCCTGAGAGAATTTCACTGGCACTGGCTGATCCTTTATCTACCAACACCACCAGTGGCTTATTCGTCAAAGCACGTCCTCTTGCGACTTCCCGCTCTTGCTCACCTTGACGGTCAATAGTGGAAACAATTGTCCCTCTATCCAGCCACATCCGAGCAATTTCCACACTGGAGAACAGTAACCCGCCTGGGTTACCACGTAGATCCAGAATATATCCAGCTACTCGTTGCCTTTCTAAATCTCTAATAGCGCTTTGCATTTCCCCGCCAGCATTGGCGCTGAACTGGTTCAAGCGTATGTAACCAAGTTTACCTGCCGGAGTTTGTTTTTCAGAATACTTTACTGGATGGATTTCAATCCGCGCCCGTGTGATATCAAACTGTTTTGTTTGACCGTCCCGTTGCACTGTCAGGTTGACCTTCGTTCCTGGTTCACCTCGAATCATGGATACTGCCTGGTTAGTATCCATCCCCTCAGTGCTTTTCCCATTGATTTTGATGATTACATCCTTAGCCAAAACTCCCGCCTTAAATGCAGGTGTATCCTCTATTGGCGCAATCACAACAATCTTTTTCGTTTCTTCATCTTGACTGATTGTGATGCCAATACCTGTAAGTTCTCCAGAGGTGTCTACTTGCATGTTCTTGAATTCCTCTGGGTCCATAAACCGGGTGTAAGGATCATCGAGTACCTTCAGCATTTCCCGGATGGACTTATAGGCATCTTGCTGACTACTGTAGGACTTGCCCAAGTACTCCTTCCGCACAGCCTGCCAATCTACTTGATTAAAAGTACCGTCTACGTATTGGCGCTGAACAATTTGCCAAACTTCATCTACTAATTCCTTGGGACTTGCTTTAAATAAAGCCTGACCTCGCGAGTGAATGCCCAGGCTAGTAACAGCAATCGTGGAAAGCGTCACTGCCGTAGCACCCAAAACAAGTCTACTTTTTGTAATCACCATAATGACAGCTGTGTCAGAGGGAGAAATTTTATAGTCAGTATGCCCAATCTAACACAGGGTAACACTGTACAGACGAGGCATGTATTTCTAATTTCATGAAAATACTTGACAATCCGGCTATCTTGTTAAGTGGAGATGAAGAAATTCAGGGAGTGGGGAGATGGGGAGATGGGGAGATAGGGGGATAGGGAGATAGGCAGGGCTGATTCTTTCCCTAAAAGGGTTAAAATTGCAAGGGCAAATCCACAATTAAGACCAAAAATTTTGGCATCTTCAGTCCGAAATACCTGATTTTTCTTTGCGTCTTTGCGCCTTTGCGTGAGATTATCCTCTTGACAAATCTCCAACACAAGCGAATGAAACAGCCCTGGGGAGATAGGGGGATAAGGAAGTATTTTTGTTCTTGTCCCCTTGTCTCCTTGTCTTTTACGGTTCTACCCAACGCCCATCTGTCTTAATTAGGTTAATCAGCTCTTGTACTCCTTGGGACTCAGGGACTTTTTTAATTTCTTCTCGACCACGATATAACGAAATATAACCAGGGGTCTTGCCAACATAACCATAGTCGGCATCTGCCATTTCTCCAGGGCCATTGACAATGCAACCCATAACAGCTATGTCAAGTCCAGTTAAGTGTTTAGTTGCTTCCCGGACTTTGTGCAATACTTCCTCTAAGTTAAACAAAGTCCGTCCACAAGAAGGACAAGCGACATACTCCACCATTGTTTTCCGCAATCCTAAAGCTTGGAGAATGCTGTAGCAGACGGGAATTTCTTTTTCTGGTGGTTCTGTCAGTGATACGCGAATTGTGTCACCAATGCCATCAGCCAGCAATGTGGCAATCCCGGCTGTAGATTTAATCCGTCCATATTCGCCATCACCGGCTTCTGTCACACCTAAATGCAACGGATAATCCATACCCAGTTCATCCAAGCGTTTGGCCATGAGGCGATAGGCGGCTACCATCACAGGAACCCGTGAAGCTTTCATGGAAATTACCAAGTTACGGAAATCTAAAGATTCACAAATGCGAATAAACTCTAAGGCAGATTCCACCATGCCTTCTGGGGTATCGCCGTAGGTAAATAGCATTCTTTCCGCCAGAGAACCGTGATTTACCCCAATTCGCATTGCTTTACCTTGATCTCGCAAGGAAACCACCAAAGGTTCTAGTGTTTCACGGATTTTGTCGCCAATTTCATCAAATTCGGCTTTAGTATATTCATTTCTATTAGAGTTTGGTTTCTCAAATACATACAACCCCGGATTAATTCGCACTTTTTCTATGTGCTTAGCGACTTCCAGAGCAATTTTCATGCCATTGTGATGTACATCAGCCACAATTGGCACATCTTGGTAGGTTTTTATTAATTTTTGTTTAATTTCCGCCATCACTCTAGCGTGAGCCATACTTGGCACTGTGACGCGGACAATCTCACAGCCAATTTCGTGTAAACGACGAATAGCGGCCACAGAACCATCGATATCAAGAGTGTCCTCGTTAATCATCGACTGCACCACTACTGGGTAGCCACCGCCAATGGTGACATTTCCCACCTGGACAGGCCGGGTTTTGCGCCGCTTGATTGTGGTATCAAAGATGGATTGGTCTGTTGTGGTGTTGGATGTTGTAAGAGTTGGCAGAGTTTGCATAACCTAATTAGGTAAATTTGCTGTATTTAAAATATCCGGTTGAAAGTCTCTGTCTCTCAGATTGCCATAGCTGAGGCTTTTTTGGGCAATGAGATAGCAGAAGAGAAAATAAAAAATCAGAAATCAGACTTAGGGAGATAGCAAGCTGGAACACAACTTTCGAGTTCTTGATTTGAGTAGCGATCGCTTGCTGACTGAGTTATCAATACCATTAGCAGCACCTATAATTTTATGATTTATGATCTTCTCAATTCCTGTAATTCATTCAATTCCTGACGGTGTAGCTTTAATGACCACCGTACTGCATGAGTATCCCATTCCCCAGCCACATAGCTGTAAGTTATACAAGCGAGGGCTGAATGATACGTATCTTGTAGAAACTGAGGCAGAAAATTATATTCTGCGAATTTATCGGCGTAGCTGGAGAAATAAGCAAGAAATTGATTTTGAACTGGCATTGCTAGCATTTTTACATGAGCAAAAGCAGCCAGTGGCATATCCTATTTATCACAAAAATGGTAGTTTTACTACAGAAATTCTAACGCCTGAAGGTATGCGCTATGCAGCTTTATTTTCTTACGCTATGGGGCAAGCAGTTAATGAAAAATTAGATACTGAGCAAAGTTATATTTTAGGGGAAACACTCGCTAAAATGCATCAGAGCTTAGATAATTATCACACTAATTTTGCTCGTCCTATATTGAATCATGAATATTTACTTGATTGGTCAATAGCAGCAATTATATCTCTATACAAACACCGACAAGATGATATTAATTATCTCCAGCACACTATAGACAAAATTAAATCTCAATTTGCAGTCTTAAACTTACCTTTATCCGCACCTGAGTATGGAATTTGCATAGGTGATGTCCACTCAGGAAATGCTCATTTTACCGAACAAAACCAGCCTACGTTATTTGACTTTGATCAGTGTGGTTATGGCTGGCGTGCTTTTGATATTGCAAAATTTTTGCACGCATCACTGAGAATGAAGATAGATTTTAAAGTTCGAGATAAATTTATTGATGGTTATCAAGCTATTCGCCGACTTAGTGAATTTGAACTAGCATCAATTCCCATATTTACTCAAGCTGCTCATATTTGGGTTATGGGAATCAGTGCTAATGCAGGTGAGGATATTTTGCCTTATGGCTGGTTTACAGACGATTGGTTAGATGCAAGGTTAGCCATATTAAGAAATTTGTAAAACTTGAGTACTTTATCACGGTATTATGGAAGTGATCGCTAGATATGTAATAATATGAATGTACTAGAGAAAAAATTTATAGGCGATCGCCCGTACTACCAACTAAATTAGAATTATCACCCCATTGTTTAAAACTCATGCTAGAAAAAACATCAACTTTCCAAAAAGTTATAGAGGTTGTGGAAGCACTGGAACTAGAGGAACAGGCTATGCTTGTGTATATTATTCAAAATCGTCTTAAACAACAACAACGGGATGCCTTATTAAAAGAAGTAACACAAGCTGAGAGTGACTATACTCAGGGTAATATCAGACGTGGCTCAGTTGCAGATTTGATGGCAGATTTAGACGCATGAAAAACTTGGTTTGGAGTCCAACCTTCGTTCGTGCGTTTAAACATTTAGTCAAAAAAAATCCCGAATTGCGTTCTTCAATTGAGCAAGTATTACAACAAATAGCCGAAGACCCCTTGCAGCCTATTTTACGTAGTCACAAACTGAAAGGAGATTTATCGGGGGTATGGTCTTGTTCAATTAACTATAGTCATCGTATTTTATTTAAGTTTGTTAAGAATCCTGATTCAGAAGAAGAAGAAATATTTCTATTGACTTTGGGTTCACATGATGATGTTTATTAGATAAATTATTCAACTTAATTAGGACTTATGCAATAACTCTCTGAAACCCTCTTTCCATTCTCTTCAAGACGCTTCGCTTTAGCGATACATTTTTTCATAATTTTGCGTAAGTCCCGTTAATTAAATAATGTTATATGAATAATATAATCAAAACTCAACTACCAATTCCCGCGCACTTTAACCCCCAAAAAGTCGGTGAAGTCTGGCGTGTATCTTACCAAGAACGTGCAGTAGAAGCAGAAGCCTGGGCGAAACAGTACAATATCCCACCAGCTTCTTCAGACAAAAAACAAATTTGCCTACTGTTAATTGATGTGCAAAATACTTTCTGTATCCCCGGATTTGAATTATTCGTGGGTGGAAAATCTGGCACTGGGGCAGTAGATGATAATCGGCGATTGTGTGAATTTATCTATCGCAATTTGGGTGTCATCACCAAAATTGTACCTACTCTAGATACTCACACAGCAACGCAAATTTTTCATCCTATTTTTTGGGTGAACGCCGCAGGTGAACACCCTACACCAGCAGCAACTAACATTACTCCAGCAGATATTGAACAAGGCATCTGGAAAGTTAATCCAGCAGTTGCTAATAGTATTACTAATGGCAATTATGAATTATTAGAAAAACATGCTTACCATTACGTTAAACAACTAAGTCAAGATGGTAAATATCCCCTAACTATTTGGCCTTATCATTCTATGTTAGGTGGCATTGGTCATGCTTTAGTTTCATCAATAGAAGAAGCCATATTTTTCCACTGTATTACCCGTCAAAGCCAGACACAATTTGAAATTAAAGGTGATAATCCCTTAACAGAAAACTATTCTGTTTTACGTCCAGAGGTATTACAAGGTTTTGACCAAAATCCACTTGCCCAAAAAAACACACGCTTAATTCAGCAACTTTTAGAATTTGATGCTGTGATTATTGCTGGTCAAGCCAAAAGCCACTGCGTAGCCTGGACAATTGACGATTTGTTAATAGAAATCCAAGAGGTAGACGCAACCCTTGCCCAAAAAATTTATTTGCTAGAAGATTGCACATCCCCCGTTGTTGTCCCTGGTGTAGTTGACTACACAGCACAGGCAGACACAGCATTTACCAAATTTGCTAACGCTGGGATGCACATAGTCAATTCCCATCAACCAATCGCATCCTTTCTATAAATCCAGAGAAATCACTGGATATTGAAAAAACCTCATTGCTTCAGATAATCTTGAGGATCTTCTGCCACCCAACCCAAATCTGAGCTAGAACGCACTTCAAAATGGAGATGTGGTTGAGTAGCAGCAGGTTGTCCGGTAGTGCCAACAGTTCCTAGCAAGTCTCCTTCGTTAACTTTCTGACCAACAGTAACTTTGATACTGTCAAGATGCGCATAGCGGCTTTGGAGTCCGCCACTGTGATTAACAATGACCAAATTACCATAACTACCTTGCTCATCAGCAAACACTATAGTTCCCGGAGCGATCGCCTGTACAGGACTACCCACTGCGGCTAACAAATCCACACCGCTATGAAAGAACACTTCACCAGTCGTAGGATTAATCTGCCAGCCATAAGGTAATGTCACAGATGCTTGTTCTCGCAAGGGATACCCAGCTATAGATACAGGTTTGGTATCAGCAGGCGCGGGAGACTCGGTAATGGGACGATTTGGCGAACCACTTGCCCTGGGAACAAACACGATTCTGGGATCTTGTTGACAGCCATTAATCTCAAACAGCGTATCGGCACGGACTTGATACTTTTCTGCTACTTGTCGCCAAGTTTGGCCGCGAGGTACTTCTACCACAATCCCATTGTAGGGAGGAATCTGAAGCTCACTACCAACAGTAACTTTACCATTTCTTAAACTTGGATTCATATCGATAATCGTTACCGGAACGAGATTATAGCGCTGCGCTATGCTCTCCAAGGTTTCACCACGAGCAACTTTATGGCGCTGAAAGCGAGATAGGGCTGGAGTTGGGCAACTGGCAGCAGCATGAACTCTGCTGGAGTATAGGGGTGTAGATGCTAGCCCGACAGCGCCAACTAGGCTACAGAGCAAAAGTAGACGATAGGGAAAATTCATATATTATACACGTCAAGAGAGCTTAACTTTAGATTTTAGTTGGGGAATGGGGCATGGCTGAGAAGCAAGACGAGAAGAATTAGGTTTTACGTTCCCTTCTGCTCCCTAACTTGATCCCCAATTCCTTAAGCAAAAACTTGGTTTTTGTATGTAAATTTATCTGTCCACTTGCCTTTTGCTTGACTACACTTAGAAATTAGCAACTGCACTGCTTTCCTTAAACGTAATCATTATGAATTTATCCTTAAAGCAACTAGTTATTTATCTATCTTTACTGGCGATGGGTGGTGGTGCAGGATTATATGGGAGTCGTTATCTCCTGCCTTACAATCGCTCGTTCCAACAATTAAGAAATGTAACAGTGGCTTTGCCTCCAGAATCTGTAGTTCCTAATCCTGTAAGCGGAGGTATGGGAGCGGATGGGGGCGATAATCTGAATTTTATTGCTACGGCAGTGCAAAAAGTCGGCCCGGCGGTAGTACGCATTAATGCCACTCGCAAAGTGGCTAATCCCATTTCAGAAGCTTTGAAAAATCCACTGTTGCGCCGATTTTTTGGAGAGGATGAGCAACCAATTCCCCAAGAACGGATTGAGCGCGGTACGGGTTCGGGATTTATTTTGAGCGAAAATGGGGAATTACTGACTAATGCTCATGTGGTTGCAGATACAGATACTGTACAAGTGACTCTTAAGGATGGTCGGACTTTTGAAGGTAAGGTGGTGGGAGTTGATGCCATTACAGATGTGGCAGTAGTCAAAATTCCCGAAAATAAATTGCCCACAGTCAAGCTGGGCAATTCACAAAATTTAATCCCAGGACAATGGGCGATCGCTATTGGTAATCCTTTAGGTTTAGATAATACTGTCACCATTGGCATTATCAGCGCGACTGATCGCACTAGCGCTCAAGTCGGTGTCCCAGATAAGCGAGTTAGCTTTATTCAAACTGATGCAGCCATTAACCCTGGTAACTCCGGCGGGCCTTTGTTAAATGCCCAAGGTGAAGTGATTGGTGTTAACACTGCTATTCGCGCCGATGCTCAAGGATTGGGTTTTGCTATCCCTATTGAAACTGCTGCCCGCATTGCTAATGAACTATTTACTAAAGGGCGTGCAGAACATCCTTTCTTGGGAATTGAAATGACTGATTTATCTCCCAACAAAAAACGCGAGCTGAATCAAGAAAAAAATCTCAACATTCAGCAAGAAACTGGTGTGGTAATTAAAGGAGTCATGGATGACTCACCAGCAAAAGAGGCGGGGCTGCTGCCTGGGGATATAATTCAAAAAATTAACGGTAGACCAGTGAACATAGCAGCCCAAGTACAGAAACTAGTAGAGTCCAGCACAGTTGGCGATATCCTGGCAATTGAAGTTAACCGCAGTGGTAAAATTCAAACTCTCAAAGTGCAATCAGGAACTTATCCCCAAAAGAAGTAATTGATACTCTTGACTTTAGAGCCTATGGTCGGCAGATTTTTGGTGATTAGCTATTGATTATTAGACAAATGTTCTAATTGCATCCTTTGCTCCATTTGGCGGAGGAAATATCCAGTCATCATCGCTGATGCTAGTAGCCCAGCTAAGTTATCCCTATCTGTGGTAATTTGCACGTTGAAGTTTTCTGCGGGAAGCATACCCACTAGCCCTTGGACATTTTGCGAAATTATTTGTTTAATTTCCGGGCTGACGGACTGAGCGACGCGGGCTAGAACTTCAGGAGGCTGATGCTGTAGATATTTGAGTAACTGATTGGGATTTTCCTCAAAATGGTCGTTCAGAAGCTGATTGTGGTTGTCCTCAGAGTTGTCATTGAGAAAGTCAGGGTCAAACACCATGGGCAAATTTTTAGCTTAATTGCTGATTCTACTCTAAACCATAGTACAGGGGTAGTGCATTCTCCGTAGGTGGGGAATGGGGAGTGAGGGGAGGATGGGGAGATGGGGGATGGGGGGATAGGGAGAAAGTTTGGCTTTAATTTTTCTTGTCCCCTTGTCCCCTGTAACCTACTCCCTCTTCCTGAAGTGTTAAATCTAGTTCTAGTTGTTCTTCCTTCTGGCTGCGGTCTAATATTTGGGGCAACTGCTCAATTTGGAAATACTGATGAAATTTCGGTGTTATTTGTAACGAGTAAGAGCGAGAATCATTGTCTCGGCGTTTCCGCACAAAACCCAGTTCGACCAATTCGGGAACATGTTGATATACTCCTGAACCACGCAAATCAATTAAATCGCTTTGGAGTATGGGGCTATTCAGGGCGATCGCTGCTAAAGTTCGTAATGCACCTAGTCCTAATTCTAGAGGAATCAGGGTTTGCACTAGGTCATGAAAATCAGATCGCAGTTGCAGACTATAACCATTTGGGGTTTCTACAACTTCTAAGGCGCTATCTCGGTGGGCATAACTGTCGATTAGTTCCATTATGCCTTCTTGAACTGTGGCGCGATCGCACGCGGCATATTCGGCAATTTCGCCGAGTGACAAGGGTTTACCCTTTAAATAGAGAATCGCTTCTATCTTAGTTGCTGTAGTCATTAGTCATTAGTCATTGGTCATTAGTCATTAGGTCATTATTTATAAAAATAAATAACTGACACTTGCCCATCAAAATTGTGTGGGATTATATCATAAATATTCAAAAAAAGAATAATTATAAAAATCTCAGTCCCGGCATCACCAGCCTCGGTTACTGAGGATAAATTCCGCGATCGCTAAATCTTGAGGAGTGGTCACTTTTAAATTAGTCTCCTCTCCTGCAACAATTTGGACTTGGATACCGCATCTTTCAAATAAAGCAGCATCATCAGTGACTTCCCATCCCTGACGAATGCCTTCGGTGTGGCACTGTTTCAACAACTTAACATTAAATCCTTGGGGAGTTTGTGCCGCCCACAATTGTCTCCGGTCGGGTGTGCTTTGAATTATGCCATTTTCATCAACAACTTTGATGGTGTCTTTCACAGGCACAGCAGCAATTAAACCAGAACATTGGCGTATGGCATGGGCACATGAATCGAGTAAATCCGGTGTTACTAGACATCTAGCGCCATCATGAATTAAAACTTGCTCTGCGGCTGCTGGTAGTGCCTGCAAACCGTTGTGAACCGATTCTTGGCGTGTGGAACCACCAGTAATCAATTCTACTGGTTTAGTCAACTTCAGTTCAGCGAGAATTGCCTTAAAGTCTGGCCAATCATTGGGTTGAGAAATAATTCCGATCCACTTGATTGTACTAGCTGCGGCGGCAGCTTTCAGAGTCCAAGCAATAATTGGTTGCGATCGCACTTCGAGCAGTAGTTTATTGCGGGTACTGCCCATTCTTTTCCCTGTTCCGGCTGCTGGAATTAGTAAATACACAAAACACCTCAATTTGGAAAATGGGGAGATGGGAAGGAAAATATATGATTCTCTCCCCCTGTCCCCTGTCCCCTGTCCCCTATAACCTACTCGCTATTTCCTAAAACCTAATACCAAATCCTCAATTACTAATACCTATATTCCCCTAAAATAGGGAGCGAGTACGCGTCAATAAATATTATGCGAGTAGTAGCCCTTGTACCTGGTGGAATTGGCGACCAAATTCTTTTCTTCCCGACTCTAGATGAACTGAAGCGCTATTACCCTAACGCTCAAATAGATGTCGTTGTTGAACCCCGGTCAAAGGCTGCCTACCGGGTGAGCAAGTCAGTTAATAATGTACTGACCTTTGATTATAAAGACCGCAACAGTCTAGCAGATTGGAGCAATTTGGTGGGCATGATTCGCGATCGCGAGTATGATGTCGCCATTACTACTGGAAAAAGCTGGTTGATGGGTTTGTTACTCTGGTTGACTGGTATTCCCGCCCGCATTGGCTACCAAGGTAAAGGAGCGGTTTTTCTGACCTATGCTGTGCCTTTTAGACCATCCCAGTATAGGACAGTTGCATACCACGACTTGTTGCAAGCGTTGGGTATGCAAACTCCTTGTCCAGAATTAGCGGTGAATTTGCCAAAGCCAGATATTGAGTGGGCACAACATGAACAAAAACGCTTGGGGGTAAATGAAACTAGCTACATCTTGATTTATGGCGGTTCTAATGAGATGTCCTCATCTTTAGCTGGGGATACTATCTACCCTGTAGAGAATTGGCAACAAATTATTCAAGACTTTCGTCACAAGCAGCCAGATTTGCCTGTGGTGGTGATTCAATTATCTGAAAATGAAAAATTTGTGCGATCGCTTTTGGAGTTTTGTCCAGACATCAAGGTTACTTCTCCAGATAATATTGGCAAGTTAGCTGCCATGATTGGCGGAGCAAGTTTAATGTTATCTACCGATGATGTACCTATGCACCTAAGTGTAGCAGTACAAACCTATACTATCGCCCTGTTTGGCTCTACAGATCCAGAAAAATTGTTACCAAAAAGCGATAAATTCCTGGCTATTAAATCACCTACAGGTAAAATGGCCGACATCTCACCCAAAACAGTTTTGGATAAAATCTGGGGTGGCTAGAAGAGTGCTGAGTGCTGAGTGCGCTTCTTGCCCTGAGCGAAGTCGAAGGGGAGTGCTAAGTAAAGATACCATCTAGGGTGTCTAGTAAAACAATTTCTACTCAGCATTAAGTACTAGTTAAACTAGTTACACCATCTCTAACGAGATGGCCATCCTCCATGTAGATAATACGGTCGGCGATATCTAAAATGCGGTTGTCGTGGGTCACGAGCAAAATTGTACAGCCTTGCTCTTTCGCTAATTTCTGCATAATTTCCACAACATCGCGCCCCGATTGTTTATCGAGTGCCGCAGTGGGTTCATCAGCTAAGACAATTTTAGGCTGACTCACCAATGCTCTGGCGATCGCTACCCGTTGTTTTTGTCCACCAGATAAATTATCTGGATAGTAATTGAGGCGCTGTCCTAAACCCACCGCCTCTAGTATTTCTTGTGATTGACTAAGCATTTCTTGCGGCGAAATTTTTGGTTGTACTTCCAAACCCATCCGCACATTCTGGAGTACTGTTAAACTACCATGCAAGTTATGAGCTTGAAAGATATAACCATTACTTCGCCGCGCCTGGATTAACTGTTCAGGACTAGCACCACAAAGTTCTCTGCCTAAAACCTGCAAACTACCAGATTGGGCAGAACGCAACCCTCCCACTAAGGTCAGCAGTGTAGTTTTCCCAGACCCAGAAGGCCCAGTCATAATTACAATTTCACCTGCATTAATTGTGAGATTGATATTGAATAAAACTTGCTTACTCAGTTGACCACTACCAAAATAATGATCAAGATTTTGAATGGAAATAACTGGAATCATAAGCAATAATTATTTGTAATTCCCACACTCTCACACTCCCTAAAACATATCGGCAGGGTCAGCAGATTGTAATTTCTGAGTGGCTATAATTCCTGAAATAGCACACATAATAATTGTCAGCAATAACACAACCACTGCCCGTAATAAAGTCATATATACTGGTAAATTTGTCGCATTGCGAGCCAACTGGTAAAGCCCCAAAGGCACAATCAATCCTGGAATAAAACCCAGCACGGCTAAAATAATGGCTTCTTCAAAAATCACGCCTAACAGATATGAATTGCGATAACCCATGGCTTTGAAGGTGGCATATTCTTTCAGGTGAGCATTCACGTCAGTAGAAAGAACTTGATAGACAATAATCACACCGACAATAAATCCCATAGATACGCCCAAACTAAAGATAAAACCAATGGGACTGTCAGTTTTCCAGTAATCTTCCTCAAATTTGATGAATTCCTCCCGTGTTAGCACCTTAACGTCCTCATTTTGCAGGTGCAATCTTAATGCTGCTGCTACCTGCTGCGAGTCATAGCCTGGTTGAATATTAATTAAGCCCAGGCTGATACTTCCTGCTTGTCGTCTGGGAAATAGCCGTAAAAAATTTTCATCGCTGGAAATTAATGTGCCATCAGCACCAAAGGATGCGCCTAATTTAAATGCACCACTAATGGTAATGGTACGTTTATCTACTTCTGTTGATACAGTTTTACCTGCGTCAATTTGGCGAAAAACTTCTTGGTATTCTCCTCTGGCTCCACGGTCAAAGACAAAGAAATCTGGTAGTTTAATCTTGTCTAATTGAGCATTTAATTCTGGTAAGTCGAAAGCAGGCTGCTCAGGAGTTATCCCAATAGCTTGTACTGTCGTTTGACGACGTGTTTGAGGATTCTTCCAAGTAACTAAACCGATATACATGGCTGTAGCTGATTGTACACCTGGGACATCAGATGCCTGAAACAATCGCCGCCGTGAAAAAGTAGACATGTTTTGCATGTTGCGGCTTTGAGGACTCATTAAAATGATGTCTGCTAGCAAAGCTCGATTTAACCTAGTGTTGCTGTCATATAGAGCATTCTGAAAGCCCAACTGCATAAACATAAGGACATCTGCAAAGGCAATACCTGCTAAAGCGACAAACAGACGACTTTTGTGATGGCTGAGTTGTAGCCATCCTAAAGGTGTTCGCCGTTGTAGTTCTTTGATGAATTCGCTCACAGTTCAATCACCGCCTTAACTTGTAAATTGGTAAATTTGGCAGCTTTCTGGCTGGATATGTCATCTAGTTGCACATGCGCTTCCACAACTCTAGAGTCAATATTCTCCGTGGGGTCACTGTTGATAATGTTCTGCTGTTGCACTTTCCAACCTACCCAATCTACTGTTCCGAGTAATTCACCTGGTAAAGAATTACTAGATATTCTTACTCGTTGTTGAGGTTGTACTTTGCTGACATCGCTTTGATAAATTTCCACAACTGCATACATCTGCTTGGTTTGCCCAATCTCGACAATGCCGTCACTGGATACCATTTCACCGGGGCGTGTATAAATATCAAATATCACACCATCTTGGGGTGAGATTACATAAGCTTGATCCAAGTTAGCCTTTGCTTGTTTTGCGGCTGCTATGGCGCGCCTAACTTCTGCTTTTGCCCCAGCGACATCTACCGGACGGACTTCGGCGATGCGGTCTAATGTAGCGGCGGCGACATTGGCTTGCTGGCTGCCAGTTGCTTGAATTCGCGCCAAAACTGTTTTAGCTTCGGTAATTTGCTGGCGACCGGTGCCATCAATGCGGTTGAGAATAGCTCTGGCTTCACTCAATTGCTGGGTTATGGTGTCTACATTCAGACGCTTACCATCAAATAAAGACTGGGAAATTGCTCCTTCAGAGTACAGCTGCTGATAGCGTTGAAATTCTACTTGGGCATTTTTCAGTTCTGCTTCTAGTTTCTTAATTGTGGCTTGTTGTGCCGTTTTCTCTCCTTGCCACTGTACTTCTAACCTGGTGACTGTTTCCCTTTGTTGCCTTTCATCCCCTAGAGTCTGTGCTTGAATACGCGCCATTTCGGCTTTTTGCGCTTCTATTTCACCGAATTTGGCACCTTCTTGCACTTTTGCTAGGTTTATTTGTGCTACTTTCACGGCTTCTTCAGCTTCTTGTAACGCTGCTTGTAAACGATCGCGATTATCTAAAATAGCGATCGCCTGTCCAGCTTTAACTTGATCTCCTTCCTTGACTAATAGCTTCTCTACCCGACTACCTTGACTAGATGCAGGCGCGGAAAGTTTAATCGCTTTTCCCTTGGGTTCTAATCTACCTAAGGCAGTCACCGTTTTAATTTGAGGTATGCTCACCTGGGAAGTGGGAGTGGTTTCAGACGGTTGTGATTGCCAAAACTTGTAACCTTTTGTGCCGGCGATCGCCAAACTTGTAGCTACTGCCAACATGATTAGTTGGCGAGAGCTAGGCTTAAAAAATGCGGAACCTTTAGCTGTACTATCAGGTACCATAAGCCCCCTCATTTTACGTGTAAGTAAACTAAATAGTTTACTTTTTATGTAACTAAACTAAACTAAACTGTACATTACAGTTATGTCAAGCGTCTCAAAATCAAAAAATGAAAAAGAAACAGACACAAAGTAATCAGGGAGAACGTTTGCTGTCACCAGAGAAAGTTGATGCGATTCTCGCTGGTGCCATGCAAGAATTTCTAGCAAATGGCTATGCTGCTACCACAATGGATAAAGTGACAGCAGCAGCAGGAGTATCCAAAACCACGGTCTACAGCTACTTTCAAGATAAGGAAAGATTATTTATTGCACTGATTGAGCAACTGGCTCAGGAAAATTTTCGGGCAGTATTTAATCCCCAAGACCCGCATTTCCTGGAAGGAGAACCTCAAACTGTTTTGCGCCGTTTAGCAGCCAACATTTTGGTGCGGATGACCGAACAACAGGAAGTATTGAATTTAGTCAGGCTGATTATCGGTGAGTCTGGACGTTTCCCACTGCTGGCGCAAGAGTTTGTGCGGAATATACACAAACCTGCGTTGGAAATGCTAACGCAATATTTTATAGAACATCCAGAACTGCAACTACCAGACCCAGAAGTAGCGGCGCGGATTTTTATGGGGACATTAGTACATTTCACCATTATTCAGAATATGCTACATAGTCACCAACTATTACCGATGTCGCGCGATCGCCTAATTGCTCACTTAATTCACTTAGTAACTAGTAATCAACTGCCCAAAACGCCAACTGTCAATCAGTATTCAGGTACAAGGCAGAAATCCTCCAGGCGCAAGCGTACTGCATCGGGTAAATTTAAGATGGATTATGGTTGTGAGCCTAAACACCTCAGGTCTATCAGACTCACAGATACAGCTTGGGAAAAGTTGGCAGAATTGGCATCTGAAAATAGTTTGACCAGAAGTGAGGCTATTGAAATTTTTGCCCGTAATGGTACTTTAGATGAGCAGAACTGGCCCTATGCAGCTGAATCATAAAACTGCTTGTTTCTCTGCGTTCTTTGTGTCTCAGTGGTTTAAAAATCATTTACTACACTTAGCACTCAGCACTGAGTAACTGGAGTTTTGACTAAGACACAGTTATAAAACCAAGGATTATAGGTAACAATTCCATATAATCCTCCCGCGAGGGGTAATTATACGGAACAATTCTGTATAATATTTAAAATAGGGGCGTAAAAAAGAAATTTTCCGTATATCTCAGACAGAAGTGATTGTAATGCTTGATATATTCGGATTGAGATAAAGATTATACGGTGAGTTTCCGTATAATACTTTCAAACTTAAAGATAAAAGATATTGCTTTTGGCTCAAGAAATTTAGTAGCGCATGGCAAAGGATTTTTACGAGATGAAGAAAGTTACCGGGTCGATTTACAGAAACAAATCATTCAGATACGCAAATGGGTAGAGCAAATACTGGATGGGAAAGTTCCTAATAATTTTATGCCGACCGAGTGTGAACGCTGGTTGTTATTTATAGATCAATGGAGCAGATGGCTAGTAAATTATGTCGATGTTCAACTGTTGAGTAAGTAGTACCGCTGCATAACAAGCCCAGTGCAGCGGACTGAAGAACATCTCTGGTGCTGAGTTTAAGTCCTTGGCAGCCGCTGACTGGGATCGTTAGCTAGCTCCGCACAGAGGTCTTGCACTCGTTGCTTGAAGCATTTGGTAGTGGTGCTACACTTTCAGGATCTGATTTGCACGAGCGAGTAGGCAGGAGTCAATGCTAAGGCAGTTAGAGATAGAGGACAATATGGACAAAATTAACTTAAGCGAAAAACTTTCTCAGTTCTCAGAGTATTGGTCTCCAAAGACTATTGCACAACTTAACCAGTACGACATCATGGTTGTTAAAGTCAAAGATGAGTTCGTTTGGCATAAGCATGATGAGACAGATGACTTCTTCCTTGTTCTTAAAGGGCGTTTAACGATTCAATTGCGCGATCAAGATATCCATCTTGAAGCAGGTGAGCTTTTTGTAGTGCCTCGTGGTACGGAACATCGACCTGTAGCAGAAGAAGAAGTACATCTTTTACTGATTGAACCGACAGGAACACCTAATACTGGAGATAAAAGCACAGCAGTTCCCCGGCAAACCATTTGAAGCTTTGGCATCATTCAAGGTTGTCCGTGAGGTGGGACAGCACCCAGAATATAATTGGTAAGGACAGTGGTGTGGGGCAATCCGTAAGTTCAGCTACACTAAATTCAAATCAACTCCTCCTGAACCCCGTTTCTCTAGTGGTTGTCCTATGCAAATTACCCTTAATCTTGACGAAGCCCTCATCAACGAAGCACTCCAACTCACCAACCTTACCACTCAAGAAGAACTGATCAAGCTTGCTCTGAAAGAACTTGTGCGTTCACGAAGTGGCTCCTCTGGAGCATCGCGCCGCAGGAGAAACTTACTCGATCTCGCAGGGCAAATTCAGTTCGCTCCTGACTTTGACCATAAAGCCCTGCGTGAAACTCGTCATGCTGCTGATTGATACATCGGTTTGGATTGGCGTGTTTCGCGATCGCAGCGGTCAAGTGCGCCAGCAGCTTGAAACCCTGATTGCAGATCAGGAGGTTTGTATCACCCGGTTCACTCAGCTTGAATTGTTGCAAGGGAGCTTAAATGAGCAAGAGTGGACTCTTTTATCTACTTACCTCGAAGTACAAAGTTACGTTGAACTCGCCCCTCACGCTTGGGAAGCAGCTGCCCGTATTTATTATGACTTGCGCCGCCAAGGACTTACCGTTCGCAGTCCAATTGATTGTTGTATTGCTCAAGCTGCACTGGAAAATAATTTGCTTTTAGTTCATAATGATCATGATTTTGAAACTATTGCCCAGGTGCGATCTCTCCAGAATCTTCGCTTTCAGCCATAAACCCTTGAATCGTGCTGGAAGATAATCTGTGAGGTAAGCCAGCTAACACTGCGTTGGTGTGGACGGTACAGAGGTTACTGGTAGGTGTTCGAGGTTGTCTGCCGCCGCACAACTTCACCGTTATGCAGAATATCCATTAATATCAGGAGTTTGACCCGTCACACATCCATCAAATATTCGATTTGATAGACTGAAGGCATTGATTGGGCTAAGTTGACCTATGACCATTGCCATCAACCAACCAATACAACAGAAGCCACTCAGTTTTGACGAGTTTCTCGCCCGTTATGGTGACGATAACCGCTATGAACTGATTGATGGAGAGGTATTCGACTTGGAACCAACAGGCTTCCATGAAGAGGTTGCAGCCTTTATTACTGCAAAAATCTGTGTCCAGATTGACAGAGAAAGCTTACCTTGGTTTGTCCTTCAACGGGGACTATTGCGCCCTTCTCATATGAGTATGACAGCATTCCGACCTGATGTTGTAGTTGTCGATCAAGCTGAACTTAACAAAGAACTACTTTGGTCTAACCAGTCGATGCTGACGCTGGGCAGTTCGATTAAGCTTGTGGCGGAAGTAGTGAGTAGCAACTGGCAAAATGATTATGCCCGTAAGGTCGAAGACTACGCGGTTTTAGGAATTCCCGAATATTGGATTGCAGACTATGCAGGTAATGGTGGGACTCGACACATTGGGAAGCCCAAACAACCCACCCTTTCTATCTGTACGCTAGTGAATGGGGAGTATGAAATTCAACAGCTTCGGGGCAATCAGAGCATCCTCTCTTTAACCTTTCCAGATTTGAAACTAACGGCTGAACAGGTGTTGAGGGCTGGCAGGTAAAATCGCCATAATTCGACTACTCTCAATGTGAGATTGACATATGTCAACAAGCGATCGCGGCATCACAATTCAAATGCATATGTATCGAGTTGGGCAGCTTCCTGCGCGATCGTAGCATTGGCAACGTAAGCGGTTATACCCTCTGGAAGTGAGGCGCGTATACCTTTTGAGCGACTCGATATGATCATGTCCGCTCCCAGCGTTGTGCTGAGTCGAGCAATCTCCATACATTGTGTATATACATGGTTAAGTCATGGAAGTTATTTTCCTTTCGGCGGTGAGAATAGAGACAAATACCTATGCAAATATTTCAAAAAAGGCATCATCCAACTCATAACCCAGCATTTGCGCCATAGACTTTAACCGCGATTGACTGGGGATACCTTGCTGTTGTAACCAATCACCTAAAATAAAAATTTTGTGCATGAGAAATATTTCTAAAGCCTCTGGATTATATTGAATACCTTCTTTGGTACTGAACTGGTGTGGTACAAGCATGGCAGTGTAACGGGCAAATTCTCCCGATTTCCAGTCTAGTAAAAATGGTAACCAGGGATATTTGGCATCCAAACGCACAAACCACAGCCGTAACTCGGGAATTTCGGAAAATTCACGAGGATCACTAGGTTCCAAGGAATAGTTAATATCAAAGCATAGCTGCTGTTCATGGGATGCGGCTCCCTCTTGCAGCAGTTGGTCAATCACCGTTAACGCGGGTGAAAGATCCAGATTGTTAATAGTGTCAGTATCGAGTGCGATGGTGATTGTCATTGACTCAGCAAGAACTTTAGTTATGCTCAACAGTAGGATCGAGAATCCACAGTACCAGCTTTCAGGGATTGATGCTACATTTATCGGGTCATCTGGAGATGGGGAGATGAGGGAGTGAGGGGAGGATGGGGGGATGGGGAGAAAGTTTTGCTCTCTTGTCCCCTTGTCCCCCAAAACCACTCTGGCAGACATAACACCTGTCCACAGGTGGACATTCTCAGCAATTTTAAGTTAAAGTTGTAATGAGTTTGTTTTAGATTAAGGTGTGGTCAAGCAATCGTCAACAAGCAATCAAAACTGTCACCTCAGACTGTGAATTTAGCAGCCATACAATTAGGGGCACAATAGCTGCGTATAACAAACATCATGAGATACCAAAATAACTAATAAACATTAAAACGGGAAAATTTCCCCAATAGTTAACAAACTTAACTATGCAAAAACCAGCAATATCGACAAAACCAATTCGTTCCTTAGAAGATGCCCTTGAGCGGTGTCAACTGTTGGGTATGCGCGTTAGCCGCCAGCGTCGTTTTATTCTAGAACTACTGTGGCAAGCAAATGAACATCTTTCTGCTAGAGAGATTTACGATCGCTTAAACCAGCAAGGGAAAGATATTGGTCATACTTCTGTTTATCAAAATTTAGAAGCTTTATCCAGTCAAGGTATCATTGAATGTATTGAACGCTGTGACGGGCGTTTATACGGCAACATCAGTGATTCCCATAGTCATGTCAACTGTATTGATACCAATCAAATTCTTGATGTTCATGTAGAACTGCCAGAAGAATTTATCCGTCAAGTTGAACAAAAAACGGGAGTGCGGATTACTGAATATAGTATTAACTTTTATGGTTACCGTAATTCACAGGACAGTGCTGAGTGCTGAGTGCGCTGGCCCTGAGCGAAGTCGAAGGGGAGTGCTGAGTAAAAAATACTAAATCTCTGTTTCCACTCTCTACTCCCTCTCGTAACCTAGTACAGCACGACGGCAATAAACTATTCATTCCAAACCGCTCAAATCCTCTTAATAAAAGCTTTTTCTTTCCGCGTAGGGGTACTAGTTAATCATCCTCATCATCATGGGAGTGAGGGTTAAAAACCGTTTCATCCTCGTCATCATCATATAAATCCCTTGTCGAAATTGGTTCACCTTCTAAGCTTTCAATCAGCCTCATATCGGCAGGATTGTGAACCCAAAGTTTTGTGCTGCCCATATGATGAGAAACACCCGGCAAGGATTGCTGCGATAATACTCCTTTCAGGGTGTGATATTGCTCTAGGGAGAACAAAGCACCATGGAGTGTAGCAGTTTTTCGGTCAGCATCAGCTAGGACGGCATCAAATAAGCAAGCATTCGTGAGATTGACAGTGTGAAGATTCACTCCGGTGAGGTTTGCACCAGCCAGGTTTGCACCAGTCAGGTTTGCACCAGTCAGGTTTGCACCAGCCAAATTTGCCCCCATCAATGCTGCATCTGATAAATTAGTCTGTTCAAGATTGGCACCAATTAACATCACTTGTGCCAAAGATGCTCCTGAGAGGTTGAGTCCAGTTAGGGATTGGGAGAGGATTCGCTTGATGAAGGCGCTATTTGACAATACTGCTACTTTAGCAATTAATATCAGCAGGGCTTCAGGATAGAATTCTGCCAGATTGGCTGGATTGCCACAAGGGCAAAAAGCGGCTTTGATTTCGCGGTAGCAAGCACAAAGCAAGACAAATACATTCACTCCCACCGCAGCATTTACCTGCTCGATATTTACAGGGTTGTGCAGTGCGTGATAATAACTTAAAGCTTTATGTCCCATTCCTTCATCTAACCAACGACCTTGACAGTAGACATGCCAGAAAGATTCAAGACGTTGGATGAAAACTTCAAAGGAAAAATTGCTGCTTTGCTTGTGTCTTAACGCCGCGATCGCCATTTCGACTATTTCCTGACTGAGAACGCCATAACCAAGTAAATTGTAGATATGCTGGGCCACTCTGCTGGGAGATTCCAGTATAAAGGTGAGCGTACCGTAAACATCCTCTTGCTGTTGAGTGAGGATTTGCAGTTGCTCAGCAATAGCTTCTGCACAGAGGTATTCCCCTAATTTGGGGTGAGAAAATTCAGTCTGGGATAAAGAAGTTGAGCTAGTTTTAAAATAAAAGGCTGGGAGGGTATGAGGATTTGATTCTTCAGCCAAAGTAATTTGATGGCGATCGCTATGTAAAATTTGTAAGGCGATCGCTTGCATTTTTCTGATTAAATCTTGGGGATGACGACCAGAAAGTAAATTAGCGATCGCTTCTTGTGTTCGGTGGATATGAGCCGAACCTGATCGCAGTAACATCGTCTTGATACGGCCAGTTAAGGGATAGCCTAATAACCATCGACTCAGGCGATGATGAATTTCCCATAAGTGGCTGTTGGTAGCTAATTGTAATATCTGCTCATCTAGTAATCCGTCACGGTGTAAAACTCCTAACAAATACAGCATCAGAGGTTGGCGGACAAGAGCAGAAAATTCCGGTGATTGAGATTGGCTATTAAATAACCCCGCTTGCTTTAAAAATGTAAAAAAGTTTTGGGCAATCGGCAAAGATTGTACCATTGCCCATTTCTGAAACCATTGTTTTAGCTCCTCCAGCGCCAATGGCTGAATGACAATTCGTTTCAATTGCAGTGATATTTCTGGGGCGAATTCCTGAAAGCTGGCTATTCTACTAGTCAACACAATCTTATGACGGCGTTCAGATTGAAATTTCAGTAACTGCTGCATAAATATTGCCTTTGCTCTGTTACCTTGACTACAAGGTGGAAGTTCATCTAAACCGTCAAGTAGCAACAGACATCGCGGATGTTCTTGTTCCAGCCAATTGGTAAGGTTAGTCTGAGAATTTAAAGAAAACCCAAAATTCAGCGTTTCAGTTAAATTATTGCCATATTTTATATCCCGCAACTGTATGACTATTGGCATCCAAGTCGGGTAAAGTTCTAGTGCTACCTGTGCTGCCCACATGTGGCAAAAACTAGTTTTACCATAGCCAGGTTCAGATTCAATCACAGCAATTGTTTCTGAATCATCCAGTTGTTGCTGCGCCCATATTTTTAAATCAACTTGAGATGGCTTTGCATAACTAACCTCTTGTGGTAAACCTGTAAGCGGAACGTAGATATCCTTCAAGGCAAAGCATTCCATCAGCATAGGTATACTAAGAGCTTGGAGCAAACTGGCTCGGTAATCTTCCCGTTGAAGGTCAATTGTGTGATCTACAGTAGACCCGGTATTTCCTAACCGGAAAAACTTTTGCAGTTGAGCTAAAGGCAAGGCATTGTGAGCAATGACTTTTAGCAGATGTCCGGGGAGTGCATGTACTAAACGCTGGGTTAACAGTTTGGCTTCTGGTTCCTCCGCCCCATTAGCAACAAACCAAGCTACAGTGGCATGATTCATCTGTTGCACTAGTAATGAATCTGCTACCAAAGAAAGAGCTTGTTCAGCTTGAGTGTCAGTTAGTTTCCCAGGACTGAGAGTTTTCAGCAATCCTTGCAGTTGGACATCTTGGAGGGTGATGCCGATTACCTCCTTCACTAATTGTGCTGGGGATGGTATCATCGCACGATTTAGCCAAGGTCTTTGCAGGCTTTCTTCCTGCTCTACAACTTGTTGCAAAGACTGGAGATAGGCAATTTGAAACGCTAGCCATGTACCCTCATTACGTTTTAGAGCTTTTTTTTGGCTGAGACTACGCAACAGGTTTTCTGTCAATAAAGCAATTACAGCGATGTCTTCTCTAACAACGCCTAACGGTAGTTCTAAAACCTCTGTTAAAGTACAGATGTCAAGCGGCATGAAGCTTTTTACTTCCATATCATGAATAATACGGTAGGCAATGCCTGTCAATTGCCCAACTGAAAATTTTCTGATTTGATTGATTTCGATATAGCGTTCTGCCAGCCAATGCCGAATACTGAAGTTCATTTAATTACATGGTGAATAGCCGCCTATGGCAATTATCATCCATTTATTCAGGTGGCGAAAACAGGTAACAATGGGGAGGACTAAGTTTAGCATCAAAGCTGTTTTCTGATTTGAAAAAACAGGCCTTGTGTATTTGTTCAGACTATGAGCGAACAACCTCTAAGAATATTGTTAATTGACCAAGACCCCATCTTCCGGCTAGGACTGCGAGTAGCTTTGGAAACACTGCCTCACATCCAAGTAGTAGCGGAAGCCGAAACAGATACAACGGCCTTGCAAATCCTAGCAGAACTCGCCCAACAAGACCCCAACCAAATCAATTTGGTAGTTTTAGAATTAGGCAATGGTCGCTCTATTTCCAGTCAGCAGCAAGGGTTACAACTCTGCCAACAACTGAAAACCCAATATCCCAAATTACCAGTTTTCTTGCTCAGTTCTGTCCAAGAACCAGGATTATTGTTAGCAGTCAGGGCGGCTGGTGTCAATGGCTACTGTCCTAAAGGCACTCCTCTGGCCGAGTTAATCTCTGCCATGGAAGAAGTTGCCGATGGTGGCTCTTATTGGTTTGCCGAAAAACAAAGCGATGGGGAACTTAGGAACACCTCTGAAGATAAGGGGCAAATCAAGACAAGAATTCCTCACTCAGCACTTCCTTTGGCTAGGCTACGACGAAATTGGTATTTGTCAGGAATTGGCTACATTGATGCCGCCTTAGCCGAAGTTACAGGGCGATTACAAATCCCCGGATTGCCATTAATCGAGCGAGCAGTTCTCGCTGGTCAACGCAGAGAATTGCTGGCAGCTCATCGGTTGCTTGCTTGGTTATTGGTTTTACCACAAGAAAAACAACAGAAAGAGCAAGAAGATTTTATCCCCTCTAGTCAAGAACCATTTGTTGTTCCAAGTAATGCCATTATCCCACAGCAGCCAAATTCGCCGCCTCTACTTAGCCCGCGATCGCTGCAATCTGAAGTATTTTCATTATGTGTCACAAAATTGCAATTCCCTTTACAAAATGTTACTGACGTTGCTTTAGAAATTGACATTTTTCGTGAAGCTAAAAAACGAGAATTACTTTACCTAATTCTCCAAAAACTGGCTCAACAACTAGATGAATTGCGCGTTGCTCCCATCACAATTAAGCAATTAGAAAGTTTGAAGCCGACTATATTATATGAATTATGGCAAGCTGCGATTACGGATTTTTTTGGTAAATTTTCACGGGTGCAAGTAGGTCAGCAGAATATAGAAATTGTAAAATTATTGCGGCAAAATGAGCGAGTTATCCAAAAAGATATTCTCAATAAAATTCCCTTAGTTGTTGAATTATTTTCCTATTTGCTATTTCAAACAGATTTGCAAATTGATAATACCTCTTACCCAGTCGGTAGTTCTGAAGCTAAATCACAGGCATTAATGATTTTGGAGAATTTGTTGATTCAGGTGGCAAATGGTGTAGTGCAGCCACTACTCGATAATTTAGCAGATGTAGAAGCAATTAAGCAGAACTTTTATGACCGCAGATTAATTTCCACACGAGAGATTGAACGCTTTCGTAATGAGCTGTCATGGAAATATCGTTTACATAAATATATCAATGAACCAAAAGCAATTTTTGAAAGCAGCTATGAGCTATTTGTATTAGCGCCTCGCGGTATTGCCAACATATCGATTTATGCTCCCCGTAGTCAGGAATTAGCACAACTTTCAGGAATTCCTTTAGTAGTGACACTGATACTAGAATTTCAGGATGCGATCGCCCCTCGTTTACAATCTCTATTAGCTTTTGTCGGCAGTGGGATTGTCTTCATTCTCACTAAAGTAATCGGTAGGGGTTTGGGTTTAATCGGTCGTGGTATTCTCCAAGGGATTGGCAGTGTTTCCTTAGCAGACAAGAATTTCAAGCGAAATGGTGAGCGACCTAAGTAAAGGGAAATAGGGAGAGTAGAAAATATCTGTGACTCAATACCAAAAAATTCAGTAGTGCTGAGTTGAAAGTGCTGAGTGCTGAGTGCTGAGTGCAACCCCATAGTTAAAACTAGGGGATTGAAATAAGGACACATTTTTTCTGGCACTGCGTGTCTCGAAAAAAATGTTTTTACCTGTTTTCATAAATAAATTTAGGGGCTTCAAATCCTATATGCTGAGTGTAGTTAATTATTACTTTTTACTCAGCACTTAGCACTATTTTGGTGATGACTAACAGCGATTTGATTGGTCTAGCAGCTTCCTATACTTACGCTAGCAGTCTGCTTGTCTTTGGTGAAGGACTACGTAGGCGGTTTGGTGTAAAGCCGGATTTAACCCGCAAGATCATCCATATCGGTGCAGGGATGTGGGTTTTTGGTATACTACTGCTGTTTAATCATTGGGAAATCGGTATTTTACCCTTTACCACATTTATTGGACTCAATTACCTGTTTTACCGCTACCGGGTGATTGGTGCAATGGATACAGAAGACAGTTCACCCGGTACAATCTATTTTGCAATTTCCGTAACGCTGCTATTTGGGTTACTTTGGCGACCAGACGGCCCAATAGACAACGCCCCCATTGCTGTAGCTGGAGTGATGGCAATGACCTGGGGAGATGCACTGGCAGCATTAATTGGCAGGCGCTTTGGGCAGCATCAATACCAAATAGGAGATTCTGTACGTTCTTGGGAAGGTTCAGCAGTGATGTTTGTAGCAAGTACAACAGTGATGTTCCTGGTGCTGCTGTTATTACCTGGTTCATCACTTAGTCCGCTAGCAGTGAGTATTGGTACAGAACGGGCGTTATTAATCGCGTTAGTCACTGCTGTTGTTGCCACCCTAGCTGAAGCTGTTTCACCTCACGGTACAGATAATCTCAGTGTCCCATTGGTCGCAACTGGGACGATATGGGGAGTGATGCAGAGTTTTTCCTAATTTTGGCAGGGGATACGGAAGAGGCAGAGGGGAAGTTTCTGCCCAATAATTTCCCACTCTTTATTCCCCAGTCTTTACAAATTCCAATTGCGGCGAAAATAGAAGAAACCTTCCAGAAAGTCTTGTAAAGCAATGTTATTATGCAAATTTTGCTTACTCCACTCCCTTGCAGTTTGTGCAATAATTTCTGAGAAGCCAGGATAGGCAGGAGATAAATTTGCTAAATGCTTAACTGAAATTTTTTGGGATATAGCCAAAGCAATTAAATTAATTAATTCTCCAGCTTCTGCACCTAATATGGCAGCTCCCAAAATTTCCCCATTGCGTAGCACAATTAATTTACAGATACCTGTGGTTTCGTCCCGCAATTGAGCTGCTGCTACTGATTTATAATATTGCCGTAAAACTAAAACTTCATCTTGTCTAAATTGGCGTTTTGCCTGCGCTTCTGTTAAACCTACTTCTGCCAACATGGGATGAGAAAATAGTGCCCAAGGAACGCACTGATACTTGACTGAAAGTCTGGGAAACAAGAGTGCATTTTTTACAGCGATTCTGGCTTCATAATTAGCAACATTGGCAAAATCATAACCACCAATTACATCACCACAGGCGTAAATTCGGCGGTTAGTGGTTTGCAGTTTGTCATTGACAATTAGGCGACCCTGACGCCATTTCACCCCTACCGCAGCCAAATTTAGAGATTCAATATTGGGTTGTTGTCCAGTTGCTACTAAAATTTCATCAGTTTCAATTGCCTTATCCCCTGCCTGAATCCATTTTTTATCTTCAATGAGCTTGACTTGAGTTACTGATTTTTGGGTGAGGATACGGATACCATCAACTTCCAACTGTGCTTGCAATAGATGGGCTATCTCTGGGTCAGCGTAGGGCAGAATAGAGGGATACTTGACTACCAGCGTCACATGACAACCGAACCGCGCCAGAATTTGAGCTACTTCGATACTTTGGGGAACGCCGCCAATAATTACCCAATTTTTAGGTAAGGTTGGTTGATTGAGAGACTGCCAAATATTCGATAAGGTCAAGTAACCAGTGGTTTGTAATCCGTTAATATCTGGAATTGCGGGACGGGAACCGCTAGCTAGTAAATAAGTGCGCGCTCGTAACAGGCGTTCATTCACAGAAAATGCTAAGTGGGGCGGCTTGCGTGGCGTAGCCATAGATTGAAATTGACCACTGCCAATAATCACATCTACACCTAGTGCGGCTAGATTAGCAGGAGAATTCTGTTCTTGAATATTCGAGACAACGCTGTGAGTATACAGCTTTGCTTCTGGCCATGCCACAGATATTTGGCATTTCTCTGAGGTATCAGCTTGGGTTGTATGAATGCCAAAGCCAGCCGTATCACTCAGATTATGGGCGAGTTTGCCAATTTCGCTCATAGCTCGGTGTTGAGCAAATCCATAATTTACTTGTGTTTCTACCAAGGCAACTGTAGCCCGTAGTTGGGTTGCAGCGAAGGCAGCGTAGCGTCCGGCAAGACTGCCACCAATAATCACGATATCGTAATCAATAGTCATTAGTCATTGGGCATTGGTCATTGGGCATTGGGCATTGGGCATTGGGCATTGGGCATTGGGCATTGGGCATTGGGCATTGGGCATTGGGCATTGGGCATTGGGCATTGGGCATTGGGCATGGATCTATATTTCTATTTTTGGCTTTTTACTCAGCACTCAGCACTCAGCACTCAGCACTGAATATAGCGCTGTTAATAGGCGTTGGTTATCAAACTCAGAAAGTACAGCAACCCGGAAAAAGCGATCGCCTAGTTCTGGAAAACTTAGGCAATCACGAATTAAAATTTGGTGATGCTGGAGTAATTGTCGTTGCAACTGCGAACTCGACTGTTGTGATTCCACAAGTAAGAAGTTAGCAGCGCCTTCTAGAGGCTGCAAACCTGGAATTGCCGCTAAACCCTGAAAGAGTTGGTTTCGTGCAGGTGGTAGCCATTTCCAGGTAAGTTCTTGAAACTGCTGGTCTTGGAGTGCCGCAACCGCCGCCGCCGCCGCCAAGGTGTTTACAGGCCAAGGGTCACGCCACAACTGCCATTTAGCAAGACGGTCAGGGTGAGCGATCGCATATCCTAATCTCAGTCCCGGAAGACTGTAAAATTTCGTCAGCGATCGCAATACTACTAAATTTGGATATTCCTCTACCACCTCAATGAGGCTTTGTTCCCCATCAGGAGGCACAAAATCCATAAACGCTTCATCCACCACTACCAGGGCGTATTGCTGCAAGTAGGGTAAAATTGCCTCTCGTGAAAATAACCTACCCGTCGGGTTGTGGGGATTATTTAGCAATAACCCGTGATTTTTGGCTGGGGGGATGGGGAGATGGGGGGATAGGGAGATGGGGGGATGGGGAGATGGGGAGAAAGTTTTGCGCTCTTGTCCCCTTGTCCTCTTGTCCCCTTGTCCTCTTGTCCCCTCATCCCCACTCCCCAAAGAAAGGGGAAACTCCAGAACTTTAGCGTTGTATGCCACTAGGGTTCGGTAGTAGTCGCCAAAGGCTGGAGTAATTAACGTTGTTGCGGATAATTCTGCTAATTCCCTACCTGCTAAAGTAAGTAATTCTGCTGAACCGTTACCCGGCAGAATCCACTCAGAAGGCAATTGATGGAAGTGACTGAGAGCAAGTCTCAGTTCACTGTAATCTGGATCTGGATAGTGTCTAAGATTACCAATTTGCAACTGAATAGCCGCGATCGCACTATTTGGTGGACCCAATGGACTGATGCTGGCAGAAAAATCCAGAATAGCCTCAGGGGGACAGCCAGCCAGTGCTGCTGCCCAGGCTAAATTTCCCCCGTGAGCTGGTTGCCGCATTAAAAAAAGTTTTCCTCGGGTAGAACCTATTCTTTTGGTTCTTTTGGGGGTGCTACCTTTTCTCTGAAGAGCTTACCAGCAGAGAAAGCAGGAACTCTGGTCGCTGGAATTTCCATCTTTTCATTAGTTTTGGGGTTACGACCTTCACGAGCTTTACGTTCCCGTGATTCAAAAGAGCCAAATCCTACCAGCGTGACTTTATCGCCAGAAGATACTGCTTCAATAATCGTTTCCAAAGCGGCAGTTAAGACGGCATCTGCTTGTTTTTTGGTAACACTAGCCTTTTCAGCTACGGCATCAACTAATTCGCCTTTGTTCATGTCAAACTCCTTGAGGTTTACTTGAAATTAGATTCTCTACTGATGCACCTTGTCGCATCTTTACTTAAATCTCTGTTTAGAGAATCACAAAAGTCGGGCTTTATGAGTATTTATACTCAAAATGGCTGTACATCCTATCGGCTCGACTTTTCAATGAATCATTCTAAGGTGTTGTAGCCTGAAGTGGATAGATGAAACCATTAATTTATATAGATTTCAGGATTTTTTATGTTTTTTGGGTGATTGTTGCGTTCAAAACCATACATAAAGTAGGAAAAAATACTTAGTAAATACCCTTGTTTTCAGGAGAACAGAGGAAAGCTTCAGTCAGTTGGTAAGAAATAGCAGTAGAGTAAATGTCGGGATATAATGATAACGATTATCGTTATATGTCACCTGCCTGACAATGGATCCTAATCCATCACAGCTACCCACTAAAATTGACTTAGCTATTATTGGTGCTGGGCCTCACGCTTTAACATTGGTAACGCATTTACTACAAAAACGGCAAACGATGCGGGGCCGGTTTAGTGAAAAAATTGTCCCTGCGATCGTTAAGTCCAGTATTGCTCATAATCTGAGAACCCCAACCCGCTACTAGGTTTAGCTTGCTTAAAGGTGGTTCGTTTCTGAAAATTAAGTAGCATTTTCATAGATAATTAGTATGATTAATAATCGCCAAGTATTTTTTATTTGTTGATAGCTAACTCTTTTTTCTGATTAACGATCGCCAAGTATTCATTACGAGTTCCATATTTAATATTGATGACAGAATGTCATTAGACTGCTGGCAAAAGAGCTAATTTCACACTTTCTCTCTGCGCCTGGAGCGCCTCTGCGTGAGGCAAATAAGTCAATGCTACGCAGGCTTGTGATCTAAACGGGTTGCTTGCTCTAGGGCTGCTTTTTCTTTGGCTCTCTTAGCATAGGATTGTAATAGGGTGCGATCGCAACCTGTCAGCAGACTCAGGTTTTCCCAGCTCATGCCTCGCATCAACATTTCCACACACCAAGTATGTTGTGCTTGAGCGATCGCTGGCTGTTGTCCTTGAGGCGTTAACAGTCCCTCAGTCCATTTTTCCCAATATTTCAACAGATCAGATTCGGAAATTGGTTGACCAACTTCGTTGAGAAACATCGAGGGTTGACTATCTTTACGATTTTTTAACCATTTTATTAAGGGATTATTGCTGTAGGAACCATAGCGTTTGCCCAGAATCCACTGATTAATTGGCACTTGGCGACGGTTCCCTGGAGTCGTAATCTGGAGAAAGTGCCCGGAAGTATCGCATATTTGATGGTTTCGCTGTAAACTGACAATTTCTTTTGGAGACAAGCCAGCACCAAATAATACATAAGCCAAGGCATAATCTTGTGTTCCTAACTTCCTGGCTTGTTGCAAAATTTGGTGGACTAAACCAGCAGGTAAATCAGCCACTTCCCTCACAATTTCCCTTCCTGTTGCTGATTTTCCTGAAGGTGGCATAGCTCCATGTAAAAATAACTCTACTAAATTCACCAGAAAATCATCCCGATCTTCCCACAGTTCATGAAATTCACTGGTGAATTCAATTACGGCATATCCCAGGATCATGCCATTGAGTAAACTGGCTAATTTTTCTGCGGGGAGATAAGTATTTAAGTCTCCCTGTTGGATGACAGTGGCTAAATATTCCGCCACGTAGCGGTTAGCTTCTGTTAATCCACGTCCTAAAGCGCGGCGATTTTCTGTTGGGTACTGGTCGGCTTCACCCACTACAGACCGCACTAATTCGGGTATCCGTTCTAATGCATGCAATGTATCACTTGCATAATCTTTCAGTGCCTGGTACACATCACCAGGAGGAGTTGCCCTTTGCACTAGGGACTCACCTAAATTTTTGAAGGCGGCGGATTCTTCCAGCACAGACAATAATAGCCCATGCTTGTTACCAAAATGCCGGAATAAAGTAACTTCATTAACTTCTGCTTTTTCAGCAATTTGGCGAGTTGTGGTGGCGCTGACTCCCTGAGCAGTAAATAATTCCAGTGCTGATTGAATCAGACGTTGACGAGCTGAAATAGGTTGAGATGACATAGGGAATAATGCAAGTGCCACTTGCATCAAAGTTACAGGTCTGCTAGCATAACAAATGTAAGTGAAACTTGCTATTTTTTACTGTAACGAACTGCTGTGCAGAGCAGGTGAAATCCTGCTAGGGTTGCACCAAAAAAAAGCAAATCGCTTCATGATCCATCAACAGGAATTTGTATGACCGCGAAGTTTCTGGCGTTTGCCCCTGAGAGAGGAAATTCACCTCGTCTTAGGTGGGTGAACGTGGCATTTTTTGCTGCATTTCATGCCTTAGCTCTTCTGGCTCCTTGGTTTTTCTCTTGGTCAGCACTGGGTTTGCTGCTGTTTCTCCACTGGTTGTTTGGGAGTATCGGTATTTGTCTAGGATATCATCGTCTGCTGAGCCATAAAAGTTTTCAAGTACCTAAGTGGTTAGAATATGCGATCGCCACGATTGGAGCATTGGCTTTACAAGGAGGGCCGATTTTCTGGATTGGTGGACACCGCCAACATCACGCCCACACGGAAGATATCAACTTAGATCCCTACTCTGCCCAACGAGGATTTTGGTGGAGCCATATGTTGTGGATTTTCTACCCACGTCCTGAGTTTTTTGATTATGAAGTTTATCAAAAATATGCGCCCGACCTAGCACGACAACCTTTCTATCGCTGGCTAGATCGCTACTTCCTACTCATGCAAATTCCCTTGGGATTGCTGCTGTATGTTTTGGGGGGTTGGTCTTTTGTCATCTACGGAATATTTGTCAGGTCAGTTTTGCTGTGGCACTCCACTTGGTTTGTCAACTCTGCATCGCACCTGTGGGGTTATCGTACCTTTGATGCCAATGATGGCGCACGTAATCTTTGGTGGGTATCTATAGTCACCTATGGAGAAGGATGGCATAACAACCATCACACTTATCCCCATATGGCAAAATCTGGATTGTCTTGGTGGGAGATCGACATTACTTGGTGGAGTATTCAGTTGTTGCAGACTCTGGGTTTAGCCAAAAAAGTAGTGTCTACTCCTCCCCATAGTGCAACTCAAAAATAAATTGCCACTGAAGCATTATAAATTTTTCATGCCGACTGCTGGTCGTGCCGTCGGCTTGTTTAATAGTGGTACTTCACTCCACATCTTTAATGCGGGTTTTCCGTTCCAAAATTTCCTTCAGTACCAGAGTCACTACTGCTAGTAGTGCCAACAGGACAGCCGCCGAGTATGCGGCTTCAGTTTGATACTGTTTGTAAGCGTCCTCTACAAATAAAGGTAAGCTTTGAGTTTTACCACCAATATTGCCAGATACTACCGAAACTGCCCCAAATTCACCCATTGAGCGGGCATTAGTCAAAATTACGCCATAAAGTAGACCCCAGCGAATACTTGGCAGAGTAACGCGCCAAAATATCTGCCATTCGTTTGCACCCAAGGTTTTACCTGCTTCTTCTTGATCTTTCCCGGCTTCTTCTAAGACAGGAATTACTTCCCGCGCCACAAAGGGCATAGTGACGAATGCTGTAGCTATGACCATACCGGGAAGGGCAAAGATCACATTGATATTATTAGCTTGGAGCCAAGGGCCAAACCATCCTTGCCGTCCGTAGAGTAGTACAATCATCAAACCTGCCACCACAGGCGAAATAGAAAAGGGCAGGTCAATAATACTTAAAACTAAAGCGCGACCGGGAAATTTATGCCGTGCGATCGCCCATGCGGCACAAAGTCCAAATACTGTATTTAAAGGTACAGTAATCAAAGCTAGCAAGAATGTCAGCCAGGCTGCATGGATAAATTCAGGGTGCGTGAGGTTAGATAAAAATGGCCCAAATCCCTTTTTGAAAGCTTGGTAAAAGACGTTGATCGCTGGGATGTAGAGAATTATTCCTAAGTAAGCGATGGTGATGCCAATCAAAATTACTGGCACCCAATTTTTCTGTTTAGTTGGCTTTTGTGAAAAAGGGGTATTATTTTGAGTCATATCTTCTTGCCCAAGCTTGTAAGAGATTAATTCCTACCAGTAACACCAACGAAATTAGCAGTAGCACCGCGCCGAGTATAGTTGCACCAGTATAGTCATACTGTTCTAAGCGTTGAAAAATCAGTACAGGTGCGATTAAATCTTTGAAGGGAGTATTGGAAGCGATAATGACTGTCGAGCCATACTCGCCCACGGCACGAGAGAAACCCAAGGCCACACCAGTTAAAATTGTTGGCAGTAAAGGTGGAAAAATCACTTTCCAAAAGGTTTGCCATTGAGAAGCACCCAAACACCAGGCGGCTTCTTCGATTTCGTGTTCCATTTCCTGAAGTACAGGTTGCACTGTCCGCACGACAAAAGGCAGTGAGATATAGGTCATGGCTACACCCACTCCCAAACGAGTGAAAGCTACCTTAATTCCCAAAGGTTCTAGCCAAGAGCCAATCCAGCCATTATTGCTGTACACTGTGGCCAGGGTTAACCCGGCAACTGCTGATGGCAAAGCGAAGGGTAGATCCACTGAAGCCTCAATCACTCTTTTTAGTGGAAATTGGTAGCGCACTAAAACCCAGGCAATTATCGTCCCAAAGACTCCATTTAACAGTGCTGCAATTAATGATGTCACGAAAGTGACATTATATGTCACCAGCGCGATCGGGCTGGTAGCAATTTCCCAAATCCTATCTAGAGGTTCGCTACTGGCTTTAAGAAACATTGCCGTTACGGGAAGAAATAACATCACGGTTAGGTATGCGACCGTAATCCGCCATGTCCAAGGAATTTGGGATAACTGACGTAAGATTCTCTGCCAAAGAGGAATTTTCGGAGTAATGAATTGATCAGAAGTGGACGGAGGAGAGGATAAAGCCATAAAGTAATTTGTAATTCTTGAAGTTGAAAATATTTAACTAATGACCAATGATTTACCCTGAGCGTGGCCGTTCGCGGTAGCGTCTCGTAGAGAAGGGCTAATGACTAATGACTATCACCGTCTCCTTTGGGTTTGAATTTGGTCGAAAATAGCGCCATCTGCGAAAAACTTCTGATCAATTGCTTCCCAACCGCCAAAATCTTCAACTGTACCTAAAGTTTTTACCTGGGGAAATTTGTCTGTAGTTGCTTTATTTTGGGCTAATGTTTCATTTGCAGGTCGAAATCCCAATTTGACAAACTCTTCTTGTGCTTCTGGAGTAAATAAAAAGTTGACGAAAGCTTCTGCCACTTCACGGTTACCATGTCTATCAACGTTCTTGTCTACTATGGCGATGGGATGATCGATGGATATATTTACGTCGGGGATAACATAGTCAATATTCTCACCATTTTGTTGTGCCAGGAAGACTTCATTTTCGTAGTTGATTAAGGCATCTCCTTGACCTTGCCTGGCAAATACATCAGTGGCTTCCCGTGCATCTTTAGTTAAAATAGGCACATTTTTATAAATATTAGTCACAAATTCAGTAGCTTTAGCCTCATCTCCACCAGTTTTAATGACAGCATTCCACAGCGCTAAGAAATTCCATCGGGCAATACCTGATGTTTTGGGGTCAGCAGTAATCATTCTGATATCGCCTTTTACCAAATCTTCCCATGTCTTGATGCCTTTGGGGTTACCTGGGCGAGTAATAATTGCTGCCACTGATTGAGAAACAATGCTATTGTGAGGAAATTCTTTTTCCCATCCTGGCTGAATTAGTCCAGCTTTTTCAATTCTTTCGGTGTCTCCAGCCAGCGCTAAGTGGACAATATCTGCCCCTAATCCATCAATAACGGCACGAGTTTGAGAACCAGAACCACCATAGCTGTGTCGGAAAACAACATTTTGGTTATGTTCTTGCTTCCACTGTTCTTTAAACTTGGGAATAATGGCTTCGTGTGCGCCTCTGGTTACGGCAAAGGAAACAAGAGTTACTTCAACATTATTACTTCCACCTGAGCAAGCAGCGATCGCCACACTCAATACTGTTCCTAGTAAAAAAAGTGATACCAAGCTTTTGAGCGAATTTAACCTGAACGGATTACGCTTGTTTTCAGCTATGATTTGCCATTGTTTCAGGGGACGCTGCCACAAACTCATTCTATGTACTCCTCATAAATCTACAGTTAATTGATTGGGATATCGGGTTTATACTTTATAGATTCGCAGATATGCAGTAGAAATTGCAATAGCTAATCACCACATTCTCGATAGAAAATATGGTGATTATATCAGTTCTATGGGAAATTACAGGAGGTAATTGAGTGTAGGTACTGACAAACTGCTGTAAAAATGCTTTTACCTAAATTTCCGGGGCAACCCATCTTGAAATACTAGCAGTTCTCCCGGTGGGATTTGTGTCCAAACTTCGTTGTCGGTAAGGGGAGTAGTGGCAATAACAGCGACGCGATCGCTTGGCGAAGTCAACTCCCGAAAATCTACGGTCATGTCTTGGTCAATCAAGTGGGCGGCGGCAAAAGGTGCTTGACGTACAATATAGCTGAGTGTGGTGGAACAGTAGGCAAAAAAATGTTCCCCATTTGATAATAAGTAATTAAAAATACCTTTTAAATTTATTTCTTGTGTAATTTTGCTTAAAGTAAAATACAGTTCATTCAGGGGAGGCTGGCCATCAGGAAAGCTTTCTCGCAAGGTTTCTAAAATCATGCAGAATGCTTTTTCGCTGTCGGTATTACCTACGGGTTGAAAAAACCCCATATTTTGAGGCTGAAAATCTGGTAAGTTGCCGTTATGGGCAAACACCCAATACCTTCCCCACAATTCCCTTTGGAAAGGATGACAGTTGTGTAGGGCAATTTCACCTTGAGTAGCTTTGCGGATATGAGCAATTACATGGGTAGAGTGGATGGGATAGCATCGCACCAAATCTGCGATGGGAGAATCAATAGAGGGTTTGGCATCTAAAAAAATCCGACATCCCTTTCCTTCAAAAAAAGCTATACCCCAACCATCGCGATGATGATCGGTTTGTCCTCCCCTAGCACAAAACCCCTCAAAAGAAAAGCAAATATCCGTTGGCACATTACAATTCATTCCCAGCAGTTGACACATGATTTTTGACTAATGCCTCAAAATCAAGATACTTCAGAATGCTGCTCAGATTCTGGTGCGATCGCTTCAATCTGGAGATTTAAAGCGTACCACCCGAAAGGAAACAGCAAAGAAGTCATATAGATGTACTGAGTTTTTTTAAAACATCAAATTTAAGTTATTACTTAATAATCTTTTCTTAACTTAGATATTTATTTAACTATAGAACCAAAATTTCTGATCAAAAATAATATTTATCAGCAAGAATACCCAGAAAAAAGCTGGATAATTGCCGAAAAAATTGAAGAAGTTGTTTAATCCCTTTTTTACAACTAAGCCAGTGGGTAAAGGTACTGGCTTAGGTTTAAGTATTTGTTACCAGATAATCGATAAACACAAAGGTAAAATAGAAGTAATCTCAGAATTAAAACAAGGTACAGAATTTGTAATTATTTTGCCGCTAAAAACAATATAGTTAACTAAATTAGGAGTTACGCATTGACAAAAAATTCCATTCATGTGTATTAAGCAGCACAAGTATTGGTAAGATTTTCTACAATGTAATCACGCACAACCAAAGTGAATAAGTTCCTTTGCAATTCATACCAA